>Ga0209040_10004727_pt1 | contig 10243 bp, 8 predicted proteins | sample BogFormECP12_OM3_FD_188240 | JGI IMG/M metagenome (GOLD analysis project Ga0209040, IMG submission 188240) | Bog forest soil microbial communities from Calvert Island, British Columbia, Canada - ECP12_OM3 (SPAdes) (version 2) | ecosystem: Environmental > Aquatic > Freshwater > Wetlands > Bog ... | reverse complement strand
CTGAGGCCGGCGCGCTGGGGCGTGCCGGTGACGCGGGCCTGGCCGGTGACCGGATCGCGGTTGCGCCACATCGTCGTCGTCAGGGTCCAGCCCATCAGGCGGATCTGGCCGCCGAGCAATGAGCAATCGACCTTCTGGCCGATGCCGGTCTCACGCGCATAGGTCAGCGCGGCGAGCGTCCCGCCAAAGGCGAGGATCGCGCAGGTCTCGTCGGCGACGGAGACGATGCCGGTCTTCAGCGGCTGGCCCGGTGTCGAATAGGCTTCGGCTATGCCGCCGAGCGCCTGGGCCATTGAATCTGTGCCCGGCAGATCGGCATGCGGCCCCTTGGGGCCGTAGCCCGAGATCGACATGTAGACGAGCTTCGGGTTGACTTGCCTCAGTTCTTCGTAGCCGAAGCCGTTCTTCTCCGCCGCGCCGGGCCGGAAGTTCTGTCCGAAGATGTCCGCTCGCGCGACCAGCTTGCGCAGGATTTCGCGGCCTTCCGCGGTCTTCAGGTTCAAGGTGAGGCTCTTCACGCCGCGATTGTTGGTCTCGAAATAGGTGCTGGGCATCCCAGGGAGGACCGTCGAGCCGCGTGAATTGTCGCCGCCCTCCGGCACCTCGATTTTGATCACCTCGGCACCGAGATCGGCCATCAGCATGTAGGGCACCGTGCCGGCCTGTGCGGTGGAGCAGGCGACGACCTTCACGCCGCGCAGCGGACCATATGGCTCACTCATGTCGAAGGACCTCCTACCCTTCTCCTACCTGGCAGGGGCTGGCCTTCGGGTTAGTGCGGCCAGCACCGAACCGAGCAGCCCTTGCGGCAGGAAGATGATGAACAATACCAGCAGCGTCCCGTAGACCAGATTGTCCCAGCCGACCGCTGCGGTGCCGAACGAGATGCGCAATGTCTCCGTCAACAGGATGGTAATCGCCGCACCCACCGTCGGCCCCAGCGGCACATAGAGCCCGCCAACGACGGCGGCGAACACCATCTGCAACGACACTCCGATGCCGCTCACGGTATCGGGCGAGATGAACATCTGGTATTGGCAATAGAGCGCGCCGGCGAAGGCGGTCATCATCGCGCTCAGCACGGTGATCTTGAGCTTCTCGGCCGTCACGTGCACGCCGGCTGCGGCGGCGGCGTCCTCGTCCTCGGCGATCGCCTCCAGCGCATAGCGCAGCATGCTGCGCTCGACCCGGTAGCGGATCAGGAGCGCCACGCCCCAGATCCCGAGCGCGATCAGATACCAGGTCTGCTTGCCGAGGAATTGAACGGCATAGATCGAGCTGCCGCCGTCGTAGCGCTCCGGCGTATAGCCGAGCGAGCCGCCGGTGAAGTCGCGCGTCGCCGTGATGACCTGCAGCACAATCGCGCTCAGCGCCAATGTCAGCAGCGCGAAATAGTGCCCGGTGATGCGGAAGCGGAAACAGGGATAGCCGATCAGCACCGCCGCGACGGCTGCCGCCAGCATCGCCAGGGGAATGCCGATCCACGGGCTGACGTGGAGATAATTCCACAACAGCGCAGTGACATAGGCGCCGATGCCCATGAACCCGCCATGGCCGAGCGAGACCAGCCCGAAGCGGCCCATCATCGACCAGGAGGTGTAGAGGAACGACCAGATCAGCACGAGGATGAGGATGTGGACGGGATAGGGGTCGTGATAGACGAAGGGCAGCGCAATCAGCGCCACCGCTGCCGCCAGCCAGGGTGCCCATCGTCTCACGAGCGGCGCGCCAACAGGCCCTGCGGACGGAAAAACATCAGCACGACAAAAAAGCCGAAGGCAAAGACATAGCCCCATTCGAGGTCGAGATAGAGGCCGGACACCGAGATGATCTCGGCAAACAGAAAGGCCGCGACAAACCCGCCGATCATATTGCCAAGGCCGCCGAGCACGCAGATCAGGAAGGTGATCGGCCCGAAGGTCAGCCCGACGAAGGGCTGCACATCGTACTGCAAAACCAGCAAACAAGCGGCGAGGCCGGCGAGGGCGCCGCCGATCGCCGAGGTGATGACGTAGATGCGCCGGCTATCCACCCCCATCAGCGGCATGATCTGGCGGTCTTGCGCGATCGCCCGGATCGCCGCGCCGGTGTAGCTGCGGGCGAGAAACAGATAGAGCGCGACCATCCCCGCCAGCGCCGCGCCAAAGGCCAGCAGCCGCGCATAGCTGATGAACATATCCGCGACTTCGAGCACCGGCAGGCGAATGCCGAGATTGCGGAAATCGATCCCGAACATCACCGTCGCAGCACTTTGCAGGAAGAACAGAACGCCGCCCGTCGCGAGGAGCTGATTGATCGGCGGCGTGCCGAGCAGGGGCTGGATCACCGCGATGTGCAGCACCACGCCAAGGACCGCGACGCCGCCGATGCAAATCAGCGCGGCGAGCAGAAACGGCACATCGTACTGGGCATAGAGAAAATACATGCCGTACATGCCGAGCATGATCAGCTCGGCATAGCAGATCCACACCACGTCGATAACGCCAAAGACGAGGTTGAGGCCCAGCGCCAACAGCGCGAACACGCCGCCGAGCAGAACCCCGTTGACCAGAGCCTCCAACAGGTAAATGTCGAAAATGTCGAACATCGCGCAGAGGCCCTGTTCAGATCCCGAGATAGGCTTGCTGTATTGTCTCACCCGCCAGCAATTCAGCAGCGCCGCCGCTGGCGCGGATGCTGCCGGCTTCGATCAGGTAGGCGCGGTCCACGACATGCAATACCTGCCGGACGTTCTGTTCGACGATCAGAACGGTTAGCCCGCTCGCCCGGATGCGCTCGACGAGTGCGAACACCTGCTGCACGATCACGGGCGCGAGGCCGGCCGACGGCTCGTCGAGCAGCAGCAGCTTGGGCTCGGACATCAGCGCCCGGCCGATCGCGCACATCTGCTGCTCACCGCCCGACAATGTGCCGGCAAACTGGCGCCGGCGCTCGAGGAGGCGAGGAAAAAGATCGTAGACGAATGCCAGACGCGCTGGGAATTTCGGCCGCGAGGACGGCGCGTAGGCGCCTAGGCGCAGATTGTCCTCGACCGTCATGCGCGGGAACAACCGGCGGTTTTCCGGCACATGCGCGATTCCCAGTTCGAGGATGCGGTGCGCCGGGGTGCTCACCAGGTCGACGCCATCGAAACTGACCCTGCCGTGCATCGGCCGGATCAGGCCGGAGATCAGCCGCATCAGGGTCGTCTTGCCGGCGCCGTTGGGGCCGATCACCGCCACCGCCTCGCCGAGGCGGACCTCGAGCGAGACGCCAAAGAGAGCCTGAAAAGTGCCGTAGCCGGCATCGACCGCGGCGAGTTCCAGCATCGACCCGGTGGGCTCAGCCGCGGGCAGCCGCCGCCTGCACGGCGCCGGCGTCCGTTCCCAGATAGACCTCGATCACGCGCGGGTCGGCCGCCACCGCTGAGGGAAGACCCTCGGCGATCTTCTCGCCGTGATCGAGCACCATGACCCGGTCGACGACCCGCATCAGCACGCCCATGATGTGCTCGACCCAGATGATCGTAATGCGAAGTTCGGCGCGGATCCGCCGCAGCATGTCGGCGGCCTGGTCCATCTCGGTCTCGTCCAGCCCGCCCAGGCTCTCATCGGCGAGGAGCAGGCTCGGCTCTGTTGCCAATGCCTTGGCCAGTTCGAGCTTTTTGAGCCCGGCTGCGCCGAGCCCTGCCACAGGCATCGTGCGGTCGGCCGGCAGGCCGACCAGCGCGAGTGCCCGCTCCGCGGCAGCAAAGGCCTGGGCGCGCGAGTGCCGCCCCTGGCCGTAATATCCGGCCAATGCCACGTTTTCGAACAGTGACAGCCGGTGGAACGGCCGGGGGATCTGAAAGGTGCGGCCGATGCCCGAATTGATGATGCGATGCGGCGGCCGTCCGGCGATTTCGCGCCCGTGAAAACGGATCGAGCCGGCGGTCGGCGCCAAGGTGCCGGAGAGCATGTTGAAGATCGTGCTCTTGCCGGATCCGTTGGGGCCGATCAGGCCGAGGATTTCCCCCTGTTCGAGCGCGAACGAGACGTTGTTGACCGCGGTGAAGCCGCCGAAACGCTTGACCAGCCCGCTGACCTGCAGCACCGGCCAACTTACTTCAGCGCGTAGGGCGAACTTGCCGGCAGCTTCAGCACCGGCTCGCGCTCCTGCTGCGCCTTCGGCCAGACCACATGGCTCTGATCGTCGCTATATTGCACGACGACCGGATAGGCGCGCTCGTTCTGGCCGGACATCGCCTCACCCGGGTGCTCGAATTTGATGCCGAAGCCGAGCATCGTCGAGCCGTCCGGCAGGTCGGTATCGAGCGCCGCCTGGCGCAGATCGTCCGAGGTGATGCCGCCATACTTCTTGAGGGCTCGCGGCAATACGTCGGTCAGGAAGGCATAGGTGTTGGACGCCGCCATCCCGACATGCGCCGATCTGATGACGGTGTCGGGCTTGGCCTTCATGTAAGCATCGCCCACCGCCTTGACGATTGGCAATAGCTCGGGCTTCAGTGCCTGAGGATTGGTCTGCCAGATAGAGATCGGATCGACGTTGAAGAAAAAATCGGCGTCGTTGCCGACAGTATCCTTCAGCTTTGAATAAACCCCATAGCCGGCGCCCTGGCCCACTAGCGCCGAGAAGCGCAGGCCGAGCTCGCGGGCTTGGCGCAGGAACAGGGTGATGTCCGGGTTGTAGCCGGTGTGAAAGATCACATCTGGTCGGCCGCGCTTCAGCTTGGTGACCAGCGAAGAGAGGTCTGGGGCGCTTGCCGAGTAGCCTTCGTCGAGGACAACCTGGAAACCATATTTCTTCGAGCCTTCGGCGTTGCCCTTGGCGACATCGGTGCCGTAAGCCCCATCCTCGTGGATGATGGCCACCCGCACATCCTTCGGGTCCTTGCCGAGCTGAGCCTTCGAGTATTCCGCGACCATCGCCGTCGACGTCAGGCCCCATTGCCGCCCGAAGGGCTGCGGCCGGAAGACATATTTGAGATCGCGCCCTTCCAGCACCGGCGAGGCGATGCAGGTCGTGATCCACATGAACTTCTTGAACTGCTCGACCCGCGCCGCGGTCGGCACGCATTCGGCAGAGGAGTAGAAGCCGAGCAGCATGTCGACCTTTTCCTGCTCGATCAGGCGGACCGCCTCGTTGATTGCGACATCGGGCTTGCTTTGGGCATCGGCGTAAACCGGCTCGACCTTGTAGCCGTCGATGCCGCCATGCTCGTTGAACCAGTCGATCATGATCTTGGCGCCGAGGTATTGCAGCTCCGAGCCGCCGCCCGCAAACGGGCCGGTCAGGTCGTAGACGACGCCCATCTTGATCGTCTTGCCTGCTTCCTCGGCCTGCAGGCTGCTCGGTGCGAGCAGGAGGGCCGCGGCCAAAGCCCCCAACGCAGTGCGCGCAAATCTCCCTCGGATCATCGCAAGCTCCCTAATAAACGGGCCTTCCCGGTTGCTTGGCGACATCTGCGAAAGGTTGTGCCGCCTTGTCGAAGATTTACCTGGGGTCGCGATACCGAGCAAGAACATTATGCCTCGTGAGGGGTGGTCTCCTGGAAGGCGCTCTTCGGGCAGGCAAGGCCGTAATGCTCACGCAGCGTATTGCCCGAATAATCCCTGCGAAACAGCCCGCGCCGCTGCAGCAGCGGGATCACCTCGGCGCTGAACACGTCGAGCTGCGCCGGCAGCAATGGCGGCATGATGTTGAAGCCGTCTGCCGCGCCGTCGGCGAACCAGTCCTCGATCAGGTCGGCGATCTGCTCCGGCGTGCCGGCGGTGGTGAAATGGCCGCGAGCGCCGGCGAGGTACGCCAGCAATTGCCGCAGTGTCGGCCTGTCCCGCCGCACCAGGTTCAGGATCACCTCGGTGCGGCTGCGCGCCGCCTCGACAGAGCCGGGATCCGGGAAGTCCTCGGGCGAGAGCGGCCGATCCAGCGGCAGGTGCGAGAAGTCATGCCCGCCGAACCGGCCGGACAGCCGCTTGCGCCCGACCTCGGGATCGCACAGCTCGTTGACCTCGCGCGCCAGGCGCTGCGCCTCGGTCTCGGTGGAACCGATCATCGCGCTGAGCCCGGGCAGGATCAGCACCTGGTCGGGCACCCGCCCCTCGGCCGCCGCCAGCCCCTTCAGATCGGCGTAGAATTCCTGCGCCGTCGTCTTCGCCACATGGGCGGTGAACACCGCGTCGGCATGCCGCGCGGCAAAGCGGCGGCCGGTCTCGGACGAGCCCGCCTGCACCAGAACCGGGCGGCCTTGTGGGCTGCGCGGCATATTAAGCGGTCCGGCCACCTGGTAAAAGTCGCCGCGGTGATTGATCGGCCGGATGCGGTCCGGCCTCGCATAGCGCCCGCCGGCCCGATCATCGATGACCGCATCCGCGGCCCAGCTGTCCCACAGCGCCTTGACCACGGTCATGAACTCCTCGCCGCGGGCATAGCGGTCGGCATGGCTCACCTGACCGACGCCGCCAAAGTTGCGCGCCGCCGTGGCCAGCCACGAGGTGACGATGTTCCAGGCGACGCGCCCGTTGCTGATGTGATCGAGCGAGGCGAACTGCCGCGCGAGGTTGAACGGCTCGGTATAAGTGGTCGACGCCGTGGCGATCATCCCGATCCGGCGGGTCGCGACCGCTACCGCCGCCAGGACGGTGACGGGCTCGAGCCAGGTGCGTGCCGCCTGCGCCACGTCTTCGCCGAGCGCGAGCTGGTCGGCCAGAAAGACCGAGTCGAACAGCGCGGCCTCCGCCCGGCACGCCAGGTCCTGGTAGTAGCGGATATCGGTCAAAGCCAGCGGCGACGACCCCGGATGCCGCCACGACGCCTCATGGTGCCCGCGGCTATGGATGAACAGGTTGAGGTGCAACTGCTTCATGGCGCCTATCTGCCTTTGCTCGGTTCTTGCCTGATTAACCGTCGATTCGCCTTCCAGGCTATAGCACGAGCAAAATAGTTGACACTGATCGGGCTTCAAAAGCGTGACCCGCTCGACCTCCGCGGGCCATGATCCCGTCCCGATTGCGATCTTACAAAAATGGTCGGGCGGCCTTTAAACGCGGCCATTTCCGCGCAGGGCTCATGAGTGCCTCGCCCGGCCAGCTCACAGCTCCGCACCCGATCGGCCGAAATGCAAGACAGAAAAACTTGTCGTGCGACGACGACATCGCTAACGCGTGCTTTCGACGATCAACAAAAGTGGGCGTCGGATGCTTTGCTCAAACGGGTCTGGCCAGTTCGTTTGGCTCGGACCGATCGGCGTGAGCCGCCTCCAAAAGATATTGCGGCTGCTGCCGATCCTCCTCCTCGCTGCCTGTGCCCAGCAAGGCGCATATGGCCCGGGCGGACGCATCGAAATCGGCGCGGACGGGTGGCGAAAGCCGACGCACTACTATCCGCCGCCGGGCCCTCCGGAGGATCCCTGGGGGCCCTATATCCATGAGGCATCGTTGCGATATCGCGTGCCCGAGCGGTGGGTGCGCGCGGTGATGCAACAGGAATCGGGCGGCGAGCAACAGGCCACCTCCCCAGTCGGGGCGATGGGCCTGATGCAGGTCATGCCCACCACCTATGACGAGCTGCGGGTGCGCCACCGGCTCGGTGACGACCCGTACGACCCGCACAACAACATTTTGGCCGGTACCGCCTATATTCGAGAGATGTACGACCGGTTCGGCGCGCCGGGCTTTCTGGCCGCCTACAACGCCGGTCCGGATCGGGTCGACGGCTATCTGGCCGGCAGAGCCGCCCTGCCGGACGAGACGGTGAACTACGTCGCCGCGATCACGCCCAATCTCGGCAACGACGTGCCGCTGTCCGGGCGTTTCGCTGTCGCCTCCGCCCGCTCTAGCCGGGCCAGCAGGTCCGCTCCGACCATCGCCAGCCTGGCGGCAGGATGCGACCTGAACGCCGCTTATAGTCCAAACCATCCCTGCACGTCTCTGGAGCGGGCTGCGGCGCAGCCGGCGCCGATCCAAACGGCTGAGGTCGTCCCACAGCGAGGCGCGAATGGCTGCGACCTGGACGCCGCCTACAATCCTAGCCATCCCTGCACGTCCCAGGCGCAGACGGCAGCCGTATCGCCCCTGACCCGGCAGACCGTGGTGCAACAGCCCGCCCAACAGCCCGCCGGGTCGGGTGTCCAACTGGCGTCGGCTGGTGGTTGCGACCCGAACGCTGCCTTCAACCCCGACAGACCGTGCCACGTCGTGACAGCGGCAAGCGGCGCCCCGGGCCAGGCAAGAGCCCACCAGCTTGCCGCGGCGACACCCGCGGCCTACTACCAGCCCGCCACGCCGCCAGCGGGGCAGCAGCCGGGCCATTCCGCCGAGCCGGGCGGCGACTGGGCGATCCAGGTAGGCGCCTTCGCCAATCCGGGCCTCGCTCGCGCGGTGGCCGAGGGTGCCCGCGCCCAAGCGCCGGAGCAGCTCCGCCACGCCGCCCTGGCATTGCCGCCGACCGCGCCATTCGGCGGCAAGGTCCTCTATCGCGCCCGCCTCGCCCATTTATCGGCCGGTGCAGCATCGAGCGCCTGCGCGCATCTCAACCACCGCCAACTGCCCTGCGTCGTCGTCCGGCCAGCCGGCGCCTGATCGCGCGAGGGTCTCGGCCAAGCGCCAGGCCACCCGAGGCCGGCGTATGCCTCACGAGGAACTCCTTGATCCGGCTTGGCTGAGACAAGAGCCCAGCACAGCCTCGAGTCCGCTCCTCGCTTCCGTCAAATTGCAGAACGGGAGTATGCTGCACACGAACGCCTGCGCGAACGGGGCGACGAACTTCGCCAGCTCTTCGCGTGGCGGCACAAGGGAGGAAATTATTGATGTTGGAAATCGGCTTGTTTCACAACGGGGCGTCCAGCCTGCCGATCATCACCGACAGAGACGGCGTCACGTTCAATAAGGGCACATTGCCGGAGGTCCACCGAGCGGCACAGGAGACCCTAATCAACCAAGTCCGCCAGGGGATTCTCGCCGAAAAGCTCGGGTTCCAGTCGTTCTGGCTCACCGAACACCATTTCCAGCCCGAAGGTGCGGAGATGAGCCCGAACCCCCTGATGGTGCAGATGAGCGTGGCGGCGCACACCAAACGCATCCGGCTCGGCCAGGCGGCCAACATCATCGTCTGGCACCACCCGGTCCGGCTCGCCGAGCAGATCGCGCTGCTCGACGTGATCAGCGGCGGGCGGGTCGAATGCGGCATCGGCCGCGGCTATCAACCCCGCGAGAACGAAACCCTCGGCCGCCCCTACGGCTCGACGATCCAGGACCAGGAGCGCAACCGCAAAGCGTTCGAGGAATCGATCGCGATCATGAAGAAATGCTGGACCGAGCCTTCGTTCTCGCATCACGGCGAGTTTTTCTCGATCCCGCCCACCTACACGAAGTGGAACCACAAGCAGACGATCGCCTACTTTCGGCGTGACGAGGCGGGGCGGCGTCTCGAGGACGTGCTCGCGCTCGGCGATCCCGACATGTACTCGGCCGGCAATCCGGTGCAGGCGACAACCACCACGCTGAAGGAGCTGCAGGTCTTTCCCCAGCCGGTGCAGAAGCCGCATCCGCAATTATGGGAGCCGCTGACGAGCGCCCGGTCGCTCAAATTCGCGGCCGAGCACGGAATCAACGGCGTCATGATCGCCGAGCCGAACGATCGCCTGCGCCGCAACATCGAGATCTACTACGAGGCGGCAGAAAAAGCCCGTTTCCCCGACATGCACAACCGTGGCCGGTTCAAGTTCGGTTGGGACGCCGAGAAGCGGCGCGGGATCATGACCAGCCGCTACCTCCACATCACCCGCCCCGGCAAGGAGAAGGAGGCGCTCGAGCGCGCAGCACGGGCAATCGAGCTGCAGTTCGACTACTACGGACCGTTCGGTTTCGGTGCGGTGGTGGCGCGGCTCGACGAGCCGATGTTCGACCTGAATAAAAAAGTGACGGCGCAGATGCTGCGCGAGCGCGAAATCGCCATTCACGGCTCCAAGCAATACGTCATCGACACGATCATGAAGATGCGGGCGGAGTGCGGCTACGACGATTTCTGCTTCCTCGGCTGGTTCGAACTCGGCGGTTTCGCGGCCAAGGAGATCGAGGAGCAGATGCAGATCTTCGCCGAGGAGGTGATGCCGGTGCTCGCGCGCGAATGCGGCGGCAAGGTGGAGCTGCCGGCGCGTGGGCTCGATCTGGCCGCTTGAGTAGAGCGCAGGCCGGCGGGCGGCTGGGTAGGAGGAAAAGATGGCGAGCAAGCAGACCGAGGAGCTCACCAAGCTTTATTTGGAGTG
>Ga0209040_10004726_pt1 | contig 10243 bp, 9 predicted proteins | sample BogFormECP12_OM3_FD_188240 | JGI IMG/M metagenome (GOLD analysis project Ga0209040, IMG submission 188240) | Bog forest soil microbial communities from Calvert Island, British Columbia, Canada - ECP12_OM3 (SPAdes) (version 2) | ecosystem: Environmental > Aquatic > Freshwater > Wetlands > Bog ... | reverse complement strand
GAAACGTCGGGCGGCGTGTCGTCCGAGAAAACCTTTCGCGCCAAGGATCCACACCGTTTCGCCAAAATCGGTACTACCAGCGCCGGATCGCAAAGGCCATTCCGTATCCAACGTCATCGCAGTTCACGCATGAGAAGCGCGGGTCCTCGATTACCATGCCGCGCCATATTCGGCTCAGCTCCGGATGCAGTGGGTGGCACGCATCATCTAAACGCGCATTCTGCAATTTCAACCGACATTCCCCGTATTCCCTGTACGTTGGCCGTGATCTTCCATATTCATCAGGGCCGCCGCAAAGAAATTCGAACGCAGCCAGCCCCGTTTGCAGCCAAATCGTCGGGTTGCTCGCCTGGCGAGGCTGCAACCCATTGCTTTGCCTCCATCGAGGCGGTCCTCTCCCGTCGTCGTCAGTCGCATCTGACCCCTGGCATTCATCACGCTGGCGCTGGCGGCGACCGCAACCGGGCGATCAACGAGAGGATTTCCTGGAACATCTGCCGCGGAACCGCCACCTCGGCCATTTGGAAGGTGACGTAGCGGCCATGGCTGACGACCTTGGCGCCGATCTTGATCAGCTTCTCGCGCAAGCTGGTCAGCGACCACCGTTCCGCCGTCTTGGGCATCGCCAGCGTCCGGATGAAATTGCCGAGGTTGTAGGCCAGCGCGTGCAACTGAAGGCGAACCGCGTTGGCCGCTAAGGAACGGCATGACAGCCGGGTCCACTTGACCGCGCCCTTGCCTTCTTTGATCCATCGCTCACAGGTGCCGCGGTGATTGTAGAAGGCGACGATGCGCTCAGCCGGCCGCGCCAGGTTGGTGACGATGAAGCCGACCCGGGGATAGAGCCCGCCGGGGTGCCACTCGACCTTGGCCACGACACGCCGCGGTTTCTTCCAGCTCTGTGCCTGATAGCGGAAGCTGGCGTAGTAACGGCGCACCTCTTGCGGCGGTCGACCCACTGGGAGCAGGTATTCGATCTTGCCTTGCAGGACGTGGTTGGCTGGCAGCCGGATCGCGTAACCCATGCCCTCGGCTTCGAGGAACTCATAAATCTCCGGATTGGCGAAGGCCGCGTCCCCGCGGACATAGAGGCGCTTCACCGTGCCCTGGTAGCGGGCGATCACCGGCTCCAACACTTCGCGCCAGCCGTCGGCGCTGTGGACATTGCCTGACCGCAGCGCACACCGCTCCAGATCGCCAAGCTGGTTGAACACAAAGAGCGGATGGTAGCAGGTGCAGCCGAAATGGCCGTTATAGGCGCTGCCTTCCTGTGCGCCATCGGTCGGGCTCACGCTCGAATCCATGTCGAGCACGACGATCCTCGGCGAGCGCCGCCTGTGTACGGTGTCAATCCATCGGCCAGGCAAATCGGCGAGAGCGGCGAGGTTCTCCGGTCGAGCCAGCCACTCGGTTTCGAAGCGGCCCATCTGGCTGGCCGAGGCAGCCCGACCCATCGGCGCTTTGCCACCGACAACCCAACGCATCGCCGGATCACGGCACAACCGCTCGGCGTCGTTCACGTCCTCGTAGCCGGCCAGCCGCCCGAATACCGCCTGCCGCAGCAACCCGACCCAAGAGATGCCGTCGGTTCTTGCCGGTGCGTGCCTCCGCCAATCTCTCGCCACCGCTTGTGGTCAGAGCGAGCATGTCGTCCGACTCGCGATAGGCCAGCAATCCGGCATCGGAGGTGATGACAGAACCGCGGAACCGAAGGCTCAGGCGGCGGTCGAAATCGAGCCTCAGCGCCTCGCTCTTCGATTCACCCGTCGGGTCCTCCATGGCCGCCCCGTTCGACCTTCAATAAGATGCTGAATCGTATACCAGAACCGAGGTGGGCGCGCTCAAAATTGCCGCTCCATCCGGGGAATGCAGGCTTAAATCTTTCAATTCTGGCCAATTTGCGAACCGGGTTAACCCGCGGAAACCCGGTCGGGAGAACAAGGCCTCAACCTGCTTTCCTAGCGCCTTCCGGTCTGACGCCAGTCGTTTCAACTCCACAACTTCAGCGGTTTCGAATCCGTCATGAATGTTTGGTGGCAGCCGGAACGCGTGGCGCAGATCCAAGTCCTCCTCGCGCAAATAGAAATTGTTGAGGCCGTCAAACCAGACTTTATGATACTTGGCTTCGATGAGGATCGGCTCCCAAGTCTGCCAATTCTCTTCTTTCGAATTGACGGCTGTAGCCTCGACGATGAGGAGCCGAGGACGGAATTTCTTCCAGTCCCCGGTCTGCAGAACGCCGAGCTCGCCTCCCTCGACGTCAATTTTCATGAAGTCAATGGTCCGGTCCTTGACATGAAGATCGCAAACCTCAGCGAGCCGGACGACCTCAACCTGATGCGCCGTTGTGGCGAGTTCGGCGGCGGCGAGACGGTCGGCGACAGCGGAATCGAGCGTCGAGTTTTCAGCGAAGGCCGGAATTTCGTAGAGAGTCGCGAAGCCCGGACCGTTACCGATGGCGCATTGCAGATTTATGTCTCTCGGCCGGGCCTCGCATAGCAGCGGGTAAAAACGAAAAGTCGGCTCGACGTTAACTCCGGACCATCCCCGATCGTAAAAGTGACGGGTGACCGAAAGGAAGTCGGGGTGAGCGGCGCCAACGTCGACATAGAAGCCGCGGTGCGTATCATCGAAAAGCCGGGCAATCATGACGTCTTCGAAATTCTGGGCGTATGATATCATTGTTTCCTCAATTAGCGGCACGGCCCTTACGGCATGATGGTTCAAAATCGAATCGATCGGCTCTGCGTCCCTTTGTTTCCGCATGATCTTTTCCAAGACGTCTGCAGCTCTTTTTTGGACGTACCGCCGCGTTTTCCGCCGTTGTCAAACGCTTCTTGATCCGGCGGATTCCTTGTGGCACCGCCCCAGGAGGGCGATTCGCCAATGTTCCGCTTTGAACGCCCTGGTGCCGAGAAATGGAAGCGCGCACATCGGCCAACGCTCACACACCCATGGTCCGCCGTAATGGCGCACCAAGACTCGATATGCGAAGCCTGCCTTTGCATATCTCTTTGAGATTTTGACGCGTGTTTCCATCTCGTCGGGAGAGAGCGACGAATCGATTTCCGCGTGATAGCGCCTCATATCATCGGTGAGCTGACCTGCTCGCACCCGGAAACAACCCAGAATGGCGTCGACAATGACGAGGTCGCTTTGCATCGCAAAGCGCCGCCAGAGGTCGAAGTCGCCAGCAAACCGGAAATTCGCATTGAGACCACCTGTCTTTTCCCACAATCCGGGTCGCCAGAACGTGCCTTCCTGCTGAACGAAAGGCCGCGCGAAGCGGCCCTCGAAAATGCCGGCGGCTATAGCTTTTCGTGGGAAAGGAACGATCGGCGAAATATGCAGCATTCCGCCAGCTTCGTCGATGACGGTGGGCCGCCCCGTCACCCAGTCGATATCGGAATGCTTGTCGAAGATCTCCGCGACCGTAACGAAGGCGCCCGGTTCGTAACGGTCGTCGGCATTGATCCAGGCCATCAAATCCGAATCGCCGCAGGCTGCAAAACCGCGATTGACCGCATCATAGAGTCCACGATCCGGCTCGCTCGAAAAAGAAAATTTTATCCCCGCGCAATTGATCGGGAAGTCATTTGCAAGGCGATTTTGCCACGCGATCAATATTTTTATTGTTGAATCTGCTGATCCGCCATCTTGAACATGGTAGCGGATCGAAAAAGGCCCCGTTTGGCTCACCACACTTAAAATGGTTTCATCGATAAATCTCTCTCCGTTGAGAACCGGCGTTACAATATTAAATTGCATGGTGATATCCTTTTTTTCGATCCCTTCTCGGCCGCTTCGAGATAGCGCTCGCACCGTTCAAGCAAACGTGGCGGGACTGAAAATCTAGCGCGCCGCGTGAGCCAAAAGAACGTCGACATAGGCTTCCGCGCTGTGCGTGTGCGCGAAAGCTTTGGCCATTTTCGCGGCCCGCGCATGGCTATCGGCCAGCCGGCTGCAGAGCCGCATGATGGCGGCGGCCAGCGCCGCAGAGTCTTGCGGAGAAAAAACCTCTCCCTCCACCTTTCCGCTGGCGATGCTGGCGCCTGCGAAAGTTCCGGCGGAGGCGATGACCGGGCGCCCGGCGGCGACCGATTGGGTAAATATGCCAGATCCCCGAAGGCCGAAGAGGACCGGGTCATAAGGCAGCAGCATCGCATCGATCTTGCCGGTCTCGGCCGTGTATTCCTCATGGCTGAGCACCCCCTCCACCAGGCGAACGCCCGGGATCTGCCGCAACGCGCGTTCGGCCGCGACGGTCGCCGGCTCCCATCCGCCGTGCTGGAGTTGAACGGTGAAATTCGCGTCGAGGCCGTGTGCACGGCAAATTTCTATCGCCTGCGGCAAAAGGTGAAATCCCTTTTCGCATTTGGAATAGCCAAAAAAACCGAACGCCGGCCTGCCCGAGCAAGGCGCCGCCGGCTCGGCGTCGCCAAAGGGCACGGGCAGGATCCTTGTCTCGATCCCATATTGATCGCGATATACGCGGGCGATCGCTTCGTTTTCGGTCGTGAAGAAGAGCGTTTTGCCGATCATCGGCCCCGCCAGCGCGAAGGCCTTCCGATAGAGGCTTTGGCCGAGCTTGCCGTTGCGCCCCCATGGCGTCCAACTTGGCGCGAACATCAAATGGCAGACGACCCGCGGGCGCTCGCCATCCGCTTTCGCGCGCAGAGTTCGGATCAGTCCAAAAATCTGGTTCTGCGATACGGCGGGCGCGACGATGAGCTTGTCAGAACTCCATACATCAGGCGGCAGAGCGGCGAGATCCCGCTCATAAGACGCGTTGAGGACTCTTGCGCTCCTGCACTCCGAGGGAATAGTCGCGTCGAAAGCGCGGCCGCGCGCCAAACCAAAGAGTCTCAGCAACAGCTCATTCGGGGTTGGGCTTTCGCTTTGGTAGAAGGAGCGGCTGAAATGCGGGAGCGCGCCGATCTCCGCGACGATCATGGGGTCGATGGATTTCATCCCGAAGACACGATATCTCACCCCGCAACGGGTCAGTCTCTCTCCTACCAGCTTTATTAAGCTGTAGCTATGCTCTCCCTTCCCAATCAATCCATTGTCTACAAAAATAACTTCCATCGAACCTATCCACTAAAGCTAGGAAAAGTGCCAAGCAAAATCCGCGAATTGACAGCTTGAAGTTAGCTCGTTTCGAAAGATTTCCAACCGCAGACGGTGGAGATACAGATTTTGTTCGGCGGCGTCGCGGCGCTACATGTCCGTCCCGCGGCCTCTGCCGAGGGGGTGGCCCCTCTTCCTGGATCGCCTAGGCGCCGGTGATTTCGCGAACAGGCCTTGCGCGGTACCGTCCCGCAACCAGGACACACGCGGACCCAGGATGATTTCAATCATCATACCGACGTTCAATGAGGAAAAAGTCATCGAATCGACACTTTACACACTCGCCTCCACCTTCACGCTTCCCACGAGTCATCGTCTCTGACGGCGGTAGCTCCGATCGAACCGTACAATTCGGCAAAATATGCGGCCGCCGTCGTGGTTTTTTCGGGGCCCGGCCGTCAGACGATTGCGCAAGGGCGAAACGACGGTGCCAAGACCGCCCGTGGCGACTTCTTGATCTTTCTCGATGCCGACTGCGTTATCCCGGAACCTGATCGGTTCCTTTACCCAAGCGCTTTCGCAATTTCGGAAGTATCCGAATTTGGTCGCGCTCACCGCCTATCTGCGCGTGTTCCCGCGGGAGGAGACTTTCGGCGACAAGCTCGTACATGGCGTTGCCAACCTCGGCCTGCGGCTCAAAAACAATTTATTCAATCGGGGCGAGCCGTTTGGGCAATTTCAGATGATCCGACAAGAGGCTTTCACCCGTTTGGGCGGATTTCGAGTGGACTTGGTTACCATGGAGGACGCCGATATGTTCCGACGGCTGTCCAAAATCGGCAAAACTATGATTAACCCGGAGCTCACGGTACTGCATACGGGCCGTCGCGCCCATCAGGTCGGCTGGCCGCGCTTGATCGTCATGTGGCTCGCCAACTCGTTGTTTGTGAGCGTCTACAACCGATCATCCACCAGAGAATGGAAGGCGATTCGTGGATTTCCTATCTGGGCTTCCTCGGATGATCGGAGGACAGCCACCTCGGGCTCGCCCTGCTTGTGCTTCCAGCTCAGAGGTGTTTCGGATGAAATCGCAACAGGCCGAGCGAATCCTCCTGGCCTTTGACGGGAGCCCCGCGCGACCGATTCCATCATCGCCGCTTGTTAGAGCGACATTGGAGTGAAGACGGTCGGTTTTGTCTTTTGCCGACGTAGACGCTGGAGCCGCATCGGCGCTCAACCTGTCGCGACATGGTGATCGAGCGGATGCCTCTAGCAGTGGCGGTACGGCACCGACCCAGGGTATGGTCGACGGGTTTGACCGTGGGAGCACCGCTGTTGCGCATCGGACAGATCCAGACGACCGACACCTGCTCAGGATTGGATTTCACCCAAGTCCATCCGAACGTGACCGAGACGCGTGACGTCTGGTCGACTTTAGCATGACCTCGGCATTCCTCGGCATTATCGGCCGAACGGCCGACATTACCCTGGTCGGGTTCCTCTTGATGCAGTTGGCATTGGCGTTCCGGGTATCGCAGACCGTGCTGCTCCACCTCTACCATCGGCGTACCGGACTCGAGCGAGAACGGATTGCGCTTACCCGACCGCTGCCCGCTGACGATGAACTTCCTGCAGTCCTCGTCCAGATTCCGACTTTCAACGAGGGTCGGCTCGTGCGGCGCGTCCTTGATGCTGTCGTGTCGTTGGACTGGCCGCGCGATCGGCTGCAAATCCAGCTCCTCGATGACAGCACCGATGCGAGCGCTGAAATAGCCCGGGCAACCATCGCGGAATTCGGTCTTCGAGGTCACGGTGTCAGCCTGATCCAACGCACGCACCGCGCCGGCTTCAAAGCTGGGGCGCTGAGGGCCGGGCTCGCTTGCTCCCGCCAGCCGTTTGTCGCGGTTTTTGATGCCGACTATGTTCCTCCACCCGATTTTCTGCGCCTCTGTCTTCGGCCGTTGCTCGATGATCCCCATCTCGCCTTTGTGCAAGCGCGATGCGACTTCCTGAATGCCAGGGAAAACCGCGTCACACATGCGCAGCAGGTCATTCTCGAGAGCCATTTCGCGGTGGAGCAGCCGACACGATGCTGGGCCGGTCAATTCCTCCCCTTCAACGGGACCGGCGGCGTCTGGCGACGAGCCGCGATAGAGGCTGCGGGTGGATGGCAAGCCGATACACTGACCGAGGATCTCGACCTCAGCTACCGTGCACAGATGAGAGGGTGGCGTGCCTTGTATCTCGTCTCCGTCGCCGTGCCGGGGGAGTTGCCGGACAGCTTGGCCAGCTGGGGGATACAACAATGCCGCTGGAACAAAGGATTTGCCCAGACGACCCGAAAGCTTCTGCCGTCGATCTGGCGCAGCCGCCTGCCGTGGAGGCGCAAACTCGATGCAGCGCTCCATCTCGGGGGTTGCGCTTTCGGGCCGTTGGCTCTGGCTACGGGGATATTATCGGGGATCGATTTGCTGCTCGGCACGTTCAGCTTTTCCTTGATTCTCCCCCTCGCCGTGTTCGGCCTGCTGCAGGGATTGGCGGGCGCGCTCGCGATGGCGCTGCTCAGCGGCAATTTGCTGCGGCGGCCCGGGGTCGGTTCTCAAACCCGGAGCTTCATGACGACGTGCAGGCTAACGTTCTATACGATCCTGATGCACCATTATGCTGCAGCGCTGTCGGCTCGCAGCGTGCTCGACGGCATACGCGGTCGCGCGTCGGCCTTCGTGCGAACGCCGAAACGGGATGGCCTTCCCAGCTGATCCGACGCCGGCGGCTCCGGTGTGCGGGCCGAGCTTGCGTGCGGAACGGTCAAGCCAGGTCGCGGACCAGTGTTCGCTTTCCCGTCGCGCGATTGAGCCGCCGTCGCCGCCATCCCGAGAACATCGGTGAGCGCATATCGCTCCCGACCAACAACAGCCAGCCCGCGATCGTGGGCACCGCAGGCAGCAAGTAGAGAAACGGCAAACAGTCAATATTGCGTATCGCCATCAAGACGATCGGATCGGGCAGGGTGTTCGTCGCCAATGCTGAAGCCACAGCGACCACGAAAAGGATTTTTAACCGAAAGTCTCTCTGTCGCCTCGGCACCAACAACCCCAGCACGAGGACGACGTTGCCGACGCAAAGGAGCGGATTGATGATTCGACGATGCCCTTCAGCCAGCCATTGCGCCCAGACCAGCGTGTCATTCCTGACCTCGCTCGGCGGGTTGAGCAGCCGTGTAACGGGTTCTTCGTAGAAGCCACGTGTGCGCGCTGTCATCCCTCCCAACATGCCATTTCCCAGCGGCAGCGAGAACGTGTCGAAATCAACCTTCTCGGTCCCCGTTGCGGTACGGACAATGTAAGCTCCGCTATCGAACAGCAGCACCAAGTCTTCGTCGGTTCGAAGAAGGCGTCCGCGCCGCGCCCAAATATCGGTGAATGCGTGTTCCTTCCGACCATCCAGCACGACGATGTCCTCGAGAGTTGTGCCGTCGAGGCCGCGTCGAGCGAACCCGACCGATAAGCCGGGGATGATCTGCTGCTGATAGCCCGGTTGCAGCGCGTCGACGCTAGGATTCGCAAGGGCCTCGAGGCGGATGCCCTCAAGGCTCCCCCAGCTCGGCGCGAGCAGACACAGCGAATTAAGGGCGCAAAACGAGGCGGCAAGTAGGGCGGCGATAAGCCCTGGACAAGCGATCTGACGACAGCTCCGTCCGGCGCTCCGCAAGGTCAAGACCTCATTATTCTCATGCCATTGATGGTATTGCCAGGCGACGGCAATTGAGACTACTTCCGGGCTAGCGTGGTAGAAAATGACCGGCAGGATGTGAAACCAGATCAACAGAAGCCGATCGAGGGGAAGCGCCCTTGCTATCACGAGATCGTAGAGGTGTTGCGATTTCTCAAGAATCTGTTCGACGACTATCACCGACATGATCGCGGCGGTTGTCACGGTCAGCCGGCCAAGCATGTGGCGATAAATCGTGATCAGGGGTGCCCCCGCCGGTTGGCGTTTTGCCGACCTCCTGGCCCATCCCTACCTTTGGCTCCCCGACCAGGCACGAGGATTAGCTCACGGTCCTGCTGGTTTCTGGCCTAGAGTCTACCATGAGAGACGAGCACCTCGCAATTTTTGGGGGCGATGCGGGAGTTTCCGGATGTCAGGCCCATTCAACCGTCGGGATCAAGCGAAGGCTTCAACACGGTTCCCCGACGGGCTCGATCAGACTTACCATGACTCGGCCAAAGGCGGGGTTGCAGCGACAGGGACGAAAGATCGGCATGTTGGCCAATCCCGCGCGGGCGGACGAGCGACGCAGCGCGGCAGGCGCGCCTTGGCGCCGCTGACTGTCGGGTGGCGCCACCGCGAACTGATCCTGGCGGTGCTGCGACGGGAGCTCGCGGACCGGTTCAGCGGGTCCGCCCTTGGCTGGGTATGGGCCGTCGTCGGGCCGTTGATTACGCTGGCGATCTATACGATGACCTTTACCAAGGCAATGCAATTGCCGGCGGCCTCGGCGCATGGCAGCACGTCGAGCTATGCGCTCTCGACCTTTGTCGGCCTTATCGTCTTCGGCCTGTTCGCCGAACTGTGCTGCCGCGCCCCATTGTTGATGCACGAACACGCGTGGTTCCTCAAGAACTCGATCTTTCCGAGCGAGACCCTCGCCTGGACCGCGGTATTTCGTGCGTTGAGCTATGCCGGCATCAGTGTTGTCGTCCTCCTTGTCTTCGAACTTGCCCTGTATGGGTTACCCCCGCTTTCTATTCTGCTGCTGCCGTTCATCGTGGTGCCGCTGGTCTTGTTCCTGCTCGGGATGGTGTGGTTCCTGGCGGCAATCGGGGCATTTACTCGTGACATCTCCTATCTTATGATAACGTTTGTCCCGTTGCTGATGTTCGTGACTCCGGTGTTCTATCGGGTGACGGACCTGCCGGATGCGCTGCGCGTGCTCGCTTATGCTAACCCGCTCGGGACGGCGATCGAGATAGCGCGTGCTGCGATGCTCGATGGGGTCTTGCCCCCGACCCTCGCCTGTCTTGGATTTCTCGTCTCGTCGCTTGCGGTTTGCCGTGGCGGGTATGCCGTTTTCGAGCGCTACAAGGGCATCTTGGTCGATGTCATCTGACGCAGCGATCCGATGCCGCGGCCTGGGCAAAGCCTATCAGCTCTACGCCCGGCGGACCGA
>Ga0209040_10004725_pt1 | contig 10244 bp, 7 predicted proteins | sample BogFormECP12_OM3_FD_188240 | JGI IMG/M metagenome (GOLD analysis project Ga0209040, IMG submission 188240) | Bog forest soil microbial communities from Calvert Island, British Columbia, Canada - ECP12_OM3 (SPAdes) (version 2) | ecosystem: Environmental > Aquatic > Freshwater > Wetlands > Bog ... | reverse complement strand
ACGGCGACGACCTCGCTCGTCTTCAACAACAGCCAAGTTGATCAGCAGGCGGCGGGTCTGCAGCCCGTCAGCGGCAACAGCGCGACGGCTCAGCAGGACACTAACGTCAAGCTCGTTGAACTCGGCGACATGGCGGCCGGCACCGCGACCGAGCTCGGCCATGGGCTAACACAGCAATACGTTCACAAACATCTCAGTGTGAGCGCGCAGGGCGAATCGAACATCGTGAACGTGTCGGCGACTGCGGCCTCTCCGAGGCTCGCTGCTGCCATCGCCAACACCTATGCAAAGCTGTTCGTGACCGAGCAGCAGGAAAGCAACCACGCCTACTACGCCGCCGCGCTGAGTCTTGTCGACAAGCAGCTTTCGGAACTTTCTCCTGCAGAGCGGGCCGGTCCCGCAGGAGTGGAGCTGCAGGGTCGCGCGCAGTCGCTCGGCGTCCTCGCCGAGCTTCGCAACGCGAGTGTCGGTGTCGCCCAGGTGGCGACTGTGCCGACGTCGCCGTCCTCGCCCAAGGTCGCGACGAACACCGCCCTCGGAGCGCTGCTCGGGCTGCTCCTGGGACTCGGCATCGCGTTTCTGCTGGAGCACGTCGACCGACGCATCAGGGAGCCTGATGAGCTCGTCGCGACCTTCGGCGTTCCCCTGCTCGGAGTTGTCCCCGAGACCGCGTCGCTCTCTCGTCGTAGGAGAGCCGGTGAGGTTCGCCGGGCTCTGCCGCCGAGCGTCGCCGAGGCGTTTAATCTGATCCGCGCGCGGCTTCGCTACTTCAACGTCAACCGCGAGCTGCGCACTCTCCTGGTGGCCTCAGCCGCCTCGGGCGAAGGCAAGACAGCTCTCGCCAGCCACCTGTCGGGCACGGCGGCCGCGATGGGCTCGCGGGTTCTGCTGCTGGAGGCCGACCTGCGGCAACCGACGATCGCCGAGGAGCTCGGCGCTCAGCCAGGACCGGGGCTCACAGACGTGCTGATCGGGTCTGTGCCGTTGGATCAGGCCACGCAGACCGTCGAGGTCGACGTCCCCTCGGCCGGGGATCCCGCCGGCAGAGCGATGCACGTGCTGGTAGCAGGCAACGTGCTGCCACCCAACCCCGGTGAATTGATCGAGAGCGCGGCCATGGCGTCACTGCTCGAGCAAGCTGAGCGCACGTACGATCTCGTCATTCTCGACACGCCGCCGCTGACCAGCGTCTCCGATGCGTTCTCGCTGCTGGGCAAGGTCGACGGCGTCGTGATCGTGAGCTCTGTTGGGCACTGCCGACGCGACGCGGCCAGGAGCCTGCGCGAGATCCTCGAGGGGGCGGGGGCCCCGGTCCTGGGCGTCATCGCCAATCGGGTCAAGGACCAGAGACGCAGCCCGTACGGCTCCGCTTATCTGCCTGCCAAGCTTCCGTCGCATCGATCGTCGCGACGATCGATCCCGGCGCACATCGCAGCGTCGCCCTCTGAAGACTCCGAGCGGCTGCAAAGCAATCCTTCTGTCGGGTAGAGCCGGGCCGTAACCTCCGTAGGAGTCCACCCAGAGATTCCCAAGCTCCGCCTCGATCTCATGGCAACCCTCTCCCTGCTTTCACCTGACGACGAGCGCTGGCGCGCGTTTGCCACGGAGCACGCGACCTCGCCGCTACAGCACCCCGCCTGGCTGGACACGCTCACCGGCGCCTACGGACTCAGCGCGCAGGTCGAGGCGCTGACCGACTCGCAGGGCGCGCTGCTCGCCGCGCTGCCGCTGATACGGAGCAAGTTGCCATGGAGGAACAGGTGGACATCGCTTCCCTTCACCGACTACGCCGAACCGGTTGCCGTCGATGACGCACGCCGTGACGAGTTGCTGCTCGCCATCGCCAACGACCCCGACAGCCCGGCGATCATCGTTCGAACGAATTGCGACGTCCCGGGATGGTTCTCGAAGCAGGTGGGCACCGTGCAGACCGTCGACCTCTCCGACGGGCTCGACGGCGTGCTCCGGCGCGCGAACAAGAAGACCCGCCAGAACGTAAAAATAGGGCGGCGGCCGGAGAACGGGTTGACCGCAGCGCCGATAAGCTCCAAGAACGAGTTCCTCGGCGCTCATCTGGCGCTCATCGCGGACTCGCGGCATCGGGTGGGCGCACCTACCCAGCCGCGTCGCTACTGGGCGCGTCTCTGGGAGATGCACGAACGTCATGAAGCGCTCACGATCGGGGTCTACGCAAGCGGGGAGATCACGGCCAGCGCCGTCTTCCTGATAGGGCGCAACCATGCTGTTGCCAAGTACAGCGCGTCGACTGCTGCAACGGTTCGCCGGCGCACCAACTACCTGGCGCTGGCAACGGCAGTCGATCATCTCGCACAGCTCGGTGTGCAAGCAATGGACTTCGGAGTCAGCGACCTGCACAACGAGTCACTGCGCGAGTTCAAGACGCGCTGGGGCGGAGAAGAGCGGCCCGCCTATTTCTCGGCCACGCGCGCCGATCTGCTTCCCGACACGATCGAGCCCGGGCGGCTGCTGACGAGGACGATCCAGTCCACCCCCGTGTTCGTGGGACGCAGCCTCGGAGCACTCGCCTATCCGTTCGCCGGTTGATGTCCCCGGGCATCCAAACCGTCGAGGTGGGTCGAAGCGCCCTCTCGACCACCATCGGTACCTTGGTCGAGGACCGCACGGCCACAGCTCTTGCGCCCGGCGACCGCGCGCTCATCTCTCGCTGGCGGGACCAGCGTTGGACGGCCCTCGAGCAGCGGGCGGGCGTTCTCGCCGGCCGCAACGCTGAGAGCTGGTATGAGATCCTGACCTCTGAACGATGGCGGAGCCAGGAGGACACCGGCGGACTGCCCCCCTTCGCGCTCGCGCTCTTCTATCGGATCAAGCATCTCATTCCGCGCTCGCTCCAGCTGAGTATGCGCCGGATGCTGATCAAGCGACAGGGCAGCCCAAGCTTTCCCGCATGGCCGTTCGAGGCGGCCGGTGCCGAGCTGGTGGGGATCGCCGTCGCTGATGTGCTGATCGATCGCGGCGTTCAGTCGGTGCGGTTTCCCTGGTTCTGGCCTGAGGGCTTCACGGCTGCGGTGGCGCTCACGCACGATGTCGAGTCCGCAGACGGCCTGGCGCGCGCACCCGAGATCGCCGGCTGGGAGGAGCAGCACGGCTTCAGGTCCTCCTTCAACATCGTCAGCGACGACTATCCAGTCGACATGGGGCAAGTCGCCGAGCTCGCCGCCCGCGGTCACGAGATCGGCTCGCACGCCATCCATCACGACCGATCGCTGTTCGCGTCGCGTGCCTCGTTTGAGGCCCAGCTGCCGTTGCTACGCGAGGCGGCACGTCGTCTCGACGCCGTTGGCTTCCGCTCTCCCGCCACCCACCGGGTGGTCGAGTGGCTGGCGGAGCTGCCCTTCTCCTACGACTGCACGATGCCGCACTCAGACCCCTACGAGCCACTCCCTGGGGGAACTGGAACCGCCTGGCCCTTCTTCCATGGTGACGTCGTCGAGCTTCCCTACACGGCGCCGCAGGATCACACCCTCTACAACCTCTTGGGTCATCGCGACAGCACGCTCTGGCGCGCGCAGCTCGACCAGATCACAGCCGCCAAGGGCCTGTTCCAGATCCTCACACATCCCGACGATGAGTACCTCGGCCGTCCCGTGATAGCCAGGGCGTACCGCGACGTTCTGCAGGCGATCGCAGAACGTGACGACGTCTGGGTCGCGCTTCCACGCGCGATCGCGGACTGGTGGCGTCGGCGTGCCCAAGGGATGACGCCACGCGCGAATGGGCTGGCCGGATGGAACGGGGGCGGAATCGAGCTGCTCCCCGGCGTCGCCTCAGAGAGCTCGCCGTGAGCCGCCCGGCGGACCTGGTCATGATCCTCGAGAACTGCGGCTACTCGCTGGACTCCCGCGTTCTCAACGAGGCGGAGAGCCTGCTCGAGTCAGGGCTTTCGGTCGAGGTTCTCTCTCCCCGCGAGCCCGATCGCCCGCGCCGCGAGGTGATCAACGGAGTCAGGGTGACGCGCTTCCCGGTCTTCGAGGGTCATGGCGAGCTTCTCGGCACTGCGATCGAGTACCTCGGTGTCTTCTGCTTCGTCGCTCCTGCTGTGCTAACGCGGCTGCTGCGCTCGCGTAGGGGTACCTTGCACGTACACAATCCGCCGGACATGTTCTTCCCCCTGCTGATGCTCGCCCGCCTGCGGGGCTGGACCACGGTCTTCGATCTCCACGACGACGCCGCGGGGATGGTACGGGCCAGGCTCGGCAGACCGACTGCGCTGGAGTCGCTGATGGCATGGATGCAGCGGCAGTCAGCGCGAAGCTCCGACCTGACCATCACGACGAACCAGACCCAGCGCACGCTCGTCGAGCGCGTTGCCAGCCGGGTCGTGGTCGTGCGCAACGCGCCACCGGACTGGTTCGCCGATCACAAGCCATCGCCTCCGGCGGGGCGCGCACGTCTGGTGTTCCTCGGCGAGCTGGGGATACAGGACGGGGCCGAGCGCACGCTCGACATCCTTTCGCTGCTGGTCAACGAGCGCCAGCTCGACGTTGAGCTGCTCGTCATCGGTGAAGGGAGACAGCGTCACGCAGTGGAAGAGCGCGCGGCGCTCCTCGGGTTGAGCGATCGCTTGACGATCACCGGCTGGGTACCCTACGAGCGGGTCCCAGAGCTGCTTGCCTCCGCGCACGTCGGCCTTGACACCGCACCCATGACCGATGTCAACCAAGGCTCGACGATGGTAAAGATCGTGGAGTATCTCGTGGTGGGGCTACCGGTCGTCGCCACGGCGCTCCGCGAGACCAGAGTCACGGGCGGGGATGCTGTGATCGCCATCGACGACGGCGACGTCGAGGCGTTTGTCGCGCCGATCGCGCGTCTTCTCACCGATAGGGAGGCCTGGCGCGCCGCGGCCGAGCTCGCCTCGGCGCGAGGCGAGGAGCTGCGGTGGGCGGCGCAGGCCGCCGTACTGCGCGACGCCTACCGGGATCTGCGCCGGTCCGGACGCGCCTCGTAGTAGCGCATGGCCCGGCCGGGTCGATCCGATCGCGCTCCGGCGGAATCTCTCTCCGCATGGACTCGATCCTCGTCGAGTCGTGGCGATCGGGACCTCATCAGAGGCGACGAAGGGAATCGAACCCTTGTGCGCGGTCTTGCAAACCGCGGCGTAACCACTCCGCCACGTCGCCATGTCGAGCTGGTACCGCGACTAGCCGAGCGCGAGCACGTCGGTTTCCCCGGGACGCGGCCGCGCCGCGACGCGGGCCCCGGCGTTCGTGACCGGTCCCTAGATCGACCTCCTCCTGAGCAATGGCCCCACCTTGTACGGCCCTGCGCCGGATGATAGCGGAGCAGGCCCGCACCGCAGTGCCGGCTGACGAGCCTTCCTCTGGACACGATCGGAGCCGAGGCCGAGCACTCTCCCCTGACGCCGCCGCCGGTGGCGGTGTCAGGGGTCCGACCCGTCAGTGCGGCAGGCGCGGAGCGGAAGCTCGCACGCCGGGGGCGCTGCACACCGCCGCGGGCCGGCCACCCGTCGCGACGCACAGGCCGGCGGTGAGCAGGTTCGCCTCGGCATCGATGTACGGGGCGAGTGCGCTCGTGGGGTTGGCCAGCTCGCCGGCGATCGCGGCCGAGCTGAGACCTGCCAGCAAGGCCGGCGAGAAGAGCGCGCCGAGCGTCGCGTACGCGCCTCCCAGGTCGACGACAGGGACGATGTGCCTCGGATCAAAGGACCCCACCGCCTGAGTCTCTGCTGGAGTCAGCTGCTCTATGGACCTGTCCTGCCGATCGCTGCGGACGACCGCGGCGAAGATGAGGTACTTGCTCTTGTAGTGCGCGTCGATGAAGCTGAGCCCCTGGGTGTTGGGGTAGGACGGATTGTGATGGAGCACCACGCCGTAGTAGGTGCCGGAGTTGATCACGCGCACACCGGAGAGCTTTCCAAAGCGAGACAGGGTGATCGCAAGCGCCCAGGAATTCGCCTCGCAGTCCGGGCACCACGCTTCATCGTCGGAGAACAGCACGGCCTTGGTGCCCCTCTTGACCGCCTTGCCGCTGAGACGCTCTATTTCGATGCCCGCGGCGAGCGCTCCCGGGCCGACGAGATTGAGCGTCGCCGCCGGGACCGACCGGATGGCCTTGAGAACCGAGGCCGGGGCGGGCGTGGATTCATCGCTGGGTCGAGGCTTGGGCGTGCGCGCAGCCACCGCGTACGAACGCTCCATGGCGAGCGATGCCCCGTGCGGCGAGTCCGCAGGGCTGGCGCTGGCAGCCAGCGCAGGGGCGGTTTCGACCCATTGCGGTGCGCCGTTGGACGCAACTTGAAGCACCGCAGCCACGCCGACGGCGGCGGCTAGCGTCCTGATCAACGAAATCCTAGGCATGTATCTCCATCTTTCCGTTGGTGTCGAAACCCGAAGCTTGCCCAAAGGCGCGTGGGCGAGCACTTCTAGTACCCACTCGTTAGCGAGTCTAGAGCGCTCGCCGCCGCTCGGCGTCAGTTCTCCACGGTGCGGCCTCAGGTGTCGCCAGCCCGCGCGGCGAGGTCGGGCGCCGAGCGCTGCTTCGGAACCGGTCAGCTCAGTTGTAGTGGCGCAGGCTCGTCCACATCGTCGACCATGGCCTGCTCGTGGCTGCGCAGAACCACACGGGCACACCCTGCTCCTGGTTGTTCAAGCCGAGGCCGTCGTCGATGTGCGCCCGAACGGCGCACCCGCTGAAGTCTGCGGCGACGGTTGCTTCCAGTTCTTCGCCGACGAGGATCGCGGCGGTGTCGGAGTTCGGCGGGGGGCCCCACTCGGTGAACCCGTTGTGGCCGCTGTATGCCCGCGGCAGGCCTCGCGCCGGGCCGAACAGGTCGATCGCCCCCGCCTCGCCGTAGTTCTTCGTGAAGATCACTGTACGCGCACGGGTCGCCGGCGGGAGCTCATGGTAGACGGAGGCCACGGTCGCCACGAAGCGCGGCCAGCCGACCATCTCGCCCTCGGTGGAATCGAGCTTCTCCACGATGCTTCCCCCGAGGTCGCGGACCGGCAGCACGCTCAGGCCGATGAACGCGCTCGCCGCCGCCGTCAACGCGATGGCCCCTGCCAGCAGCCACCGCCGCACCGACCCGCCGCGCTCGAGCCAGGCGTCGGCCCGCAGTGAGCCGAAGCCGAGCAGCAGCGGGTAGAAGCCGGCGATGTAATAGGCCTTACCGCTGGTGGCGAGCATGATCACCACGAGCGCCAGGTAGGCGACCGCGAAGCAGCGATACCGCCGCCAGCCCTCCATGCGCAGGAGGCCGAGCAGACCCGCCAACCACACGGGCACGAGCAGCGGACCAACGAGCGCGAGCTGGAACGGGATGAAGCCGCCGCGTCCCCCCTCTTCCCCACCCTGGGCCTGACTGTGCGCGACCGCCGCCTGGGGCACGCCGTGGGCGAGCTGCCACGCCACGTAGGGGAGGGCGCCCAACAGCGCGAGCGCCGCCCCCGCGGCCGCCCAGCGCGACCGCAGGAGTGCGCGCGGGCCGACCACCAAGAGCGAGCCGATGACCGCCGCCGCGAGGACGCCGACCAGCAGCTTGTTGAGCAGGCCGATCCCCAGCACGGCGCCGGCCACCACCCACAGCCGCTCGTCTTCTGTGCGCAGCAACCGCACGAGCAGCCAGCAGACGACGCTGCTGAACGCCAAATCGAGGGTCTCCGTGGTGAGGAAGTGGCTCGTCGCGAGCACCGCCAGCGCCGCCGCGCAACAGCTCGCGGCGATCGCCTGCGCCCGCCGCCCACCACCGGCTTCGCGCGCGATCAGCCCCGCACTCACGATCGACGCGACCCCCGCAAGTGCGGCCGGGATCCGCAGCGCGAGCAGCGAGCGCGGCGCCAGCGCGTTCATCGTCCACGCCACCACCGGCGTCAGCAGCGGCTGGTCAGGGTAGCCGAACGCCAGGTGCCCGCCGGCCTGGATGAAGTAGAGCTCGTCGCGGTGGTACCCGTAACGACCGCTCACCGCGAGCAGCGCAGCCAGCACGATGCCGGCAACCGCCAGGATCGGCGCCCAGGCGATCCGCTGCAGCGAAGGTGCGCCAGGCAGCGCCGCCCTCGGCGACGACGCGGAGGCTGAGGTGGAGGCGCTCACGCGCCTAACAATGACCGATGCGCATCCTCACGTTGCCGCGTGCGAGAAGTCCCAACCCGGCCTTCGCCGCGGCTTCGTCGCCCGGCCTGCGAACCTAGCTCGTAGGCGAAGCCTTTCTGGCGCGATGCATCGCGCGAGTGCCCGCCGGGTTCAACCGTCGGCCAGCTCGTAGACCCACGGGCGACTCACGTGTGGCAGCTCGCGCGAGACCGCCGTCTGGGCCGTACTCGGCATCCTGGTTGAGCGGGCAGTCCGGATCAAGCTCTCCGTCCGGCGTGCAGCGAAGTGGCTCGAACGCGTAATTCACGAGCGCCTCAGGGCCTTCCATTACACGCTTGATCGGCGTGATCACCGGTAGTTCTCCTTTGCCGACTGCGGCTTTGCACTGACAAGACCCAGCCGCCGGAACCATATGGTCCGACGGTGCCTGCTCGAGGAACAGTAGACCCAAGCGAGAGGAGTTGGGGCAAGTGAGTCGTAGGGTATTTGATCTTCTGGCCAGCGCCGGCGGATTGGTTGTCGTAGTCGCCCTGCTCGTGGCCGGAGGGCTGTTGACGTGGGGCTACAGCTTCGCCCACTCGAACGTCCACAATCAGCTCGCCGAGCAGCAGATCTACTTCCCGCCGAAGGTCGCCTTCGAACACCCGAAGGCGGGGACGGAGATCACCCCGTCGATGATCCCCTCTGTCTCGCAGTACGCAGGACAGCAGCTTCTAACGGGCCAGCAGGCCAGGGTCTACGCCGACGATTTCATCGCCGTGCACCTCTCTGAGATGCCCTACGGCGGCGTCTACGCCAAGGTCAGCTCGGCTGCACGTGAAAAGCCGACCAACGCCGAACTGAAGGCGCTCGAGCAGACCTCCTTCCAGGGGACGACCCTGCGCGGGCTCCTGCTCGAGGCCTATGGCTTCTCGGAGATCGCAGAAGTCATGCTCTGGGGTGCGATCGCCTCGTTCTGCTTGGCCGCCATCATGGCGATTCTTGTCGCCCTCGGCTTCCGGCACGCCCGCCGCGCCCCGCCGGAGGAAGAGCTTCTGAAGAACACCACGACGAGTCCGGCGTCCTGATCGACGGCGGGAGCGCATAAGCGCCGCCGCCGCCCAGGCGTGCTCGCCCGCCGTCTCGCCGCCGGCCCCGTGCTGCGGCGTCGGCGCCGCGCTAGGCACCGGACTCAACAGGCGGCGCGCGCCGCCGGGAGCGCTCGGAGGGGAAGGCGGCGACAGCGGCGTGGGTCTGCCGCGGGAGCTTGACCTGCGGCACGTGTCCGCAGTCGAGCTCGAGATGCCGGGCGCCCGGGAGCACGTCGGCGACGTGGCGCGCGAACGCGCTCGGGACAAGCCGGTCGCGTCGCCCCCAGACGAACAGCGCATCGGGCTGCAGCTTTGACCATCCGCTCACGCAGGCGGCGGGGGAGCTCACGCCGACGCTGAAGGTCAAGCGAGACGTCGTCTACGAGCGTTACGCAGACTTCTTCGATCGCCTCTATGGGCCCTCGGGGCTCAACCCTTGACGCCCCCAGCCGATCAGCGGGGCTCGGGCGCGGGCCGCCAGCGACCGGTCTGCCGGGGAACACCGTCCGGATATGCCTCGAGAGCTACCCGCGCACGGGGCCAGTACCCACATGGGGCCACTACCTACACTCACGCTGAGCGTAGGCGACCGGGAGGAGGTTGCGCAGATGCCCCCGAAGGTGCGGCATGAAGATGTCCAGATCCGCGACCAGGACCGCGGACGGCCGAAAGGCGCCACGCCCGGCCCGCCGCAGATGCCGCCCCCGCCCCAGGCTGGTCAGCTCGACCGGATCGTCTCCGTCCTCGAACCCCTGAGGCGCCTACTCCAGCCGACTCTCTACGGCGCGGAGCGGATTCCTGATCGAGGGGTGCTCTTTGTCGGCAACCACACGCTCTACGGGCTCATTGACGTCCCGTTCATGCTCGCCGAGCTCTGGCGCCGCGAGGTCCTGGTCCGGCCGGTTCTTGGCCGCGGCGTCCACCATCCGACCCATGGCAGCGAGGATCGAAGCGCGATCAGCTTGTTCGTTGGGAAGATATTCGATGCTGACGCCCGTGTAGAGGCCTGGCTTGGTCGATGTGCTTTTCTGGCTTTGGAGGAGCGCGTCAGCCACGTCGTGCGCATCTTCCGCGGCATAG
>Ga0209040_10004724_pt1 | contig 10245 bp, 5 predicted proteins | sample BogFormECP12_OM3_FD_188240 | JGI IMG/M metagenome (GOLD analysis project Ga0209040, IMG submission 188240) | Bog forest soil microbial communities from Calvert Island, British Columbia, Canada - ECP12_OM3 (SPAdes) (version 2) | ecosystem: Environmental > Aquatic > Freshwater > Wetlands > Bog ... | reverse complement strand
CATGCTTTATGTGCTGATCCGGCTACATGAGAGCACGCCGCCCCGCCATCTGCGCACCATCTTCGCCTGGGCCGAGCGCCTGCGCCCGTGGTCGATGCTCGAGGTCTTCGTGTTCGGCGTGTTTGTCGCTTATGTGAAACTCGGCGATCTGGTGACGATCGGGCTCGCGACGGGCGTCTATGCGCTGCTGGCCCTGACCTTCGTCCTCATATGGATGGACTCGGCGCTCGACCGCGAGGCGGTGTGGGAAAGGCTCTATCGGGGTGACCTGCGCGGCGGCTTGCAGGGCCACGCTGACGCGATCGGCTGCGAGACCTGCGGCCTCGTCAGCATGCCCCGGCCGGAAGACCCACGCTGCCCGCGCTGCGACAGCCCTTTGCACGAACGCAAGCCGAACAGCGTGGCGCGGACCTGGGCCTTGGTCATCGCCGCCGCGGTTCTCTACATCCCGGCGAATTACTACCCGGTGCTGTCGGTGGTGCAGCTCGGCGCCGGGCAGCCCAGCACGATCCTCGGCGGCGTCGAGGAGCTGGTGACGGCGGGTCAGTATCCGCTGGCCGCGCTGGTCTTTTTCGCCAGCATCCTGGTGCCGATGCTGAAGCTGATCGGGCTGTCGTTCATGCTGATCACGATCCAGACCGGCCATTCGGGGTGGCTGCGCGACCGCACCCGCCTCTATCACATCGTGCGCTTTATCGGGCGCTGGTCGATGATCGACATTTTCATGGAGTCATTGCTCGGCGCGCTTGTGGCGTTCGGCTCGGTGATCACGATCGAGCCCGGCGCCGGCGCCCTAGCGTTTTGCGCCGTCGTAATCCTGACGATATTCGCGGCCGAAACCTTCGACCCGCGGCTGATGTGGGATGCGGCGGCAAGCGAGCGGCCAGTAACGGATGCCAATCCGGGCCTTGCTGCAGGCAACTGACGAGAGGCGAGGCGGCCATCACGTAATATGGCCGGGCCTGTGATAATAGTTGATGTGCCGCCGCGCGGGGCTGAAGACACCGGCGGCTTAAAACGAGCGCATCGGGAGAAAGTCGGCAAATATGGGCATCAAACCTATCGGCCACCGTGCGGCTCATCTGTTGATGAGTGCGGTTCTGATCGGTCTGCTGTTTGGTTTTTCTTACGCCGCCAAATCGGCAGACCTCAATCCACTGCGCCCGGCCGATACATCCAGCCCTCGAGCGACCCTTCAGGGCTTTATCGAGACCATGGACGATATCTATCTCCGGATGAACGACATAATCAGGGGCTATGCCGCGTCCGATCGCCTCTACCTCAGTCCTGAGGAGCGCCGGAATCAGATCGAGAATCTTCGGAATGCACCGAAGGCAATCCAAGATCTGGATGTGTCCGACATTTTACCGGTGCTCAAAAACTCCGTTTCAGCCGAGCGCGTGATTCAGCTCAAGGAAATTCTCGACCGGATACCGCTTCCTGCTTTTGAGGATATTCCGGACCGGGAAGCGATGGCGCGGACCTCGTCAAAGCGATGGAGATTGCCGGGCACAGAAATCGACATCGTTCTTATCGAACAAGGGCCCCGCACGGGGGAATATCTCGTCTCGGCCGAAACGGTTGATCGGCTCCCCGAGTTCTACGGCCGGGTGAAGAAGCTGCCCTACAAACCTGGTCCCGCAAACCAGCTCGCCGCTGCCTATCGCGCATTAAGTTCAGACCGGGCGAGTACCATCTACGAGGCCTATTCGAGCTCGCCCGTCGCATTGGAGAGCGTCGTACCGACCCGCTGGATGGTGAGCTTTCCCGGCTGGGCTACGGCCCGTTTCGGCGAGGTTGCCGCATGGCAGTGGCTGATGTTGACCCTCGGATTGCTCGTCTGTGCTCTGTTTATTTTTGGAGTTTACCGCTTGGCGCGGCGCCTCGCCGCTCGGCACGAGGAGGAATCGGGTGCGAGCTGGCATACTCTGTTGACCCCGCTGGCCATCATTCTGGTAATGGCGTTCCTCGTACCAGTGCTGTGCATAATCTTTCGTATCGGCGGAAACCCGCGCATCGTCATCGCCTTCGTCCAGACCAGCGCAACGTTTCTCACCGCGGCGTGGCTGTCCATGATCGGCGCCAATATCCTCGCCGATATGATCGTGGCGTCGGAGCATCTGACGCGCCGCAGCCTGGACAGCCAGCTGATCAGGCTGGGCATGCGCTTTGCCGGCATCTTGGTTGCCATCGGGTTCTTGATCCGAGGGGCGGATGAATTGGGTTTCCCGGCCTACTCGGTGCTCGCCGGGTTGGGCGTCGGCGGCTTGGCCGTCGCACTTGCGGCTCGCGACAGCCTGGCAAACCTTCTGGGCTCGATGCTGATCATGTTCGAGAAGCCCTTCCGGGTCGGTCACTTGATCAGGGTCGCCGGGAGCGAGGGCACAGTCGAGGACGTCGGGTTCCGCAGCACCCGTATCCGCACGGCGGATAACTCACTGATATCAATTCCGAACAATTCGGTCGTCAATGCGACGGTCGAAAATCTGAGCCTTCGTCCGATGCGTCGCCAGCGCTTCTTCGTACAAATTACCTACGACACACCGCGTGAAAAGGTGGAGGCGCTGGCCGATGGCATCAAGCAGCTCATTGCCGATAATCCATTGACCAACAAGACCAACTTTCAAGTGCGATTCAACAATTTTTCCGAAAGCAGTCTCGACATACTGGTAATATTCCACCTGAATGTCGAAGACTACACCACTGAATTAAAAGAGCGTGAGGAGATACTTTTGCAGATCATGGACCTCGCAACAGAAATCGGGGTCGACTTTGCTTTCCCGACGCGCACACTTTATGTGGAAACGCCATCAGAGGCGGCGGAGTCAGAGAACGCGGACATATTGCGGAAGGTCGTTGGTGCGGTCTCAGACCGGGTCCGAACAAAATAAGCCCCGACCGCGGCGTGCCCTACCTGTCCGCGGCAGGGATCACGCGGGCAAGGCCGATGAACTTCTCGGGATCCTGCGGTTCGTCGTTGACGAGTATCTCATAATGCACGTGCGGGCCGGAACTGCGGCCGCTGCTGCCGAGAAAGCCGATCTGCTCGTGCTCGGCAACCCTTTGCCCGACCGAGACGATGTAGCGGTGAAGGTGGCCATAAACGGTGGCGATACCGTTTCCGTGATCGATTTCAACTACCTTGCCGTAGTCGCTGCGGTAGCCGGCATAGGTGACGGTCCCCCCCGCGGTGGCATGAACCGGGGACATGTAGGGCGCCGACAGATCGATCCCCGTATGAAAGGACGAGCGGCCATTAAACGGATCGTGCCGCGGGCCGAACCGGCTCTCGAGCTGAGAATAATCGAGCGGCACCGACAGCGGCAGCGATTTGATCAAGCTGCGGAGCTCCTCCATCTTGTCCGGGGTCATCCCGTTCGGCTGGTCGCTTTTCGGCGGCGCCACAAAAGGGCCGCCTCGACCGCGGTCTTGGCCCAATTGTGGGAACAGACGGTCTACGTTCAGACCGGTCGAGGCGAGCAGGCGCCGAATTTCGGCGACTGCTTGGCGAGCGAACTGCGCAACGCTGCGCGCCTGGTCTTCGGGTTCGGGCGGCGCATCGGATATCAGCGTCTCGGGCCATGGCGGATCGGCTGCCGATTGAGCGGGTTCTGTCTCGATCAGCTCCGCCAAGTGGAATAGACCCGTCCATTTCTGCCGGTGGGCGGCATCGAGTTGCGAATGTTTTTGCTCGAGTTCTGCGATTCGCGCCCGCAATCGGTCTCTCTTGCTCAGCGCCCTGTCCAGATCGGCGGTGACCTGCTGCAATCTTTTTGTCGTCGTCTCGAGCCTGCTTTGCGATTGCCCCTGCTCGGCGCGCGACTGCCGCGCCCGGCTGCGTCCATCCTGCGCGGAGCGCAGCCTCGTCTCCGCCGCGGAAAGGATCCCACGGAGCGAGTCGACCTCGCCCGCCAATGCGGACGAGCGCGCCTCGGCCTGCTGACGATCGCGGGCGGCGATAGCGAGCTTATCGCGCAGGCTCGCCACTTCGTCCTGCAGATCGGCATTTGCCGTTTCCGCCCGGACCACCGCCGCTTCCGTGTTGGCGACGGCGCGTTGATAGCCGATCCGGCTGACTACGAAATAACAAACCGCGAGGGCAACCGCGACAACGGCGGATGCTGCCGCGATCTGCGCGGCCGGTGACAAAAAAATCTGCGCCGACCGGCTGTCCGTCCGCAAATTGATGCAAATTTCGGGGAAGAGCCTGCTTCCCCGGCTCGGTGTTTCGGCGACCATTTCCCCCATCCCCCCACGGCCGAACCGTGGATGTCCGGTGGCAGAGCCCCGGACCAGGTCGCGGCCAGATCAGGTCAAGCGCGCCGTAAGCGGCTTTCTATACGCCCACCCTAGGGGGTCGACCATCACATTGCAACAATCAATCGTTAATTTGACACGCTGAAGCGGTATCGGCACCAATCCACCTGTTAATCGTGCAGCCGACTCCAGTCGAAACCAAATGCAGCAGGCGGGTTCAAGCGCAATTTTCGAGCCGTGACTGACCAGGGCAGGGTGCGCAAGGGTTTCATACTGATGACGATTTTGCACGGCTCGGGCGTTCGCTGCGCCTTATGCCCCTTTTGCGGTGAATGCTCGGCGCCTCAGACGTCGAGGCGCATCTCGGCGGCCTGCCCGGCCTCCGGCGCGAACTGGGTGCGGTAGTACTCCGCGAAGAGGCCGTCCCGTCGCAGCAGTTCCGGCAGTGTCCCCTCCTCGACAATCCCGCCGTCGCGCAACACGACGATGCGGTCACAGCGCCGCACTGTCGACAGCCGATGGGCGATGATGAAGGTCGTCCGCGCCGCCACGAGCCGCTCGATCCCGGCCATGACCAGCGCCTCGGTGGCGACATCGAGCGCCGAGGTCGGCTCGTCCAAAATCAAGATCGGCGCGTCGCGCAAGAGGGCGCGGGCAATCGTGATCCGCTGCTTTTCCCCTTCCGAAAACATCACCCCGGATTCGCCGATCACCGTGTCGTACCCGTCCGGAAGCGAGGCGATAAAATCGTGGATCCGCGCCAGCCGAGCCGCCTCCTCGATCTCTGCATCGGCCGCGCCGGGCCGCCCATAGGCGATATTGTCGCGCACCGAAAGCGGAAAGATCAGGGGCGGCTGCAGGACCATGGAGATCTGGCTGCGCAGCGATTTGAGCTTGTATTCCCGCAGATCGACGCCGTCGATCTCAACCACCCCGGCCGACGGATCGAAAAACCGCGGCAATAGCCCGAGAAGCGTCGACTTGCCCGCGCCGGTCGGGCCAATCACGGCGATTTTGGCGCCGGCCGGCACGCGCAGTTCGATGCCGTGAAGGACCGGGGTCTCCGGCCGGTAGCGAAACGACACGTTGTGCCAGGCGACGTCGCCGTGCGCTCCTCCCGGAGGAAAGCTGCGGGTCCCGTCTTTGAGATCGGGCTCGGTGTCGAGCACATCGAAAACCCGGCGGGCCCCGACCCGGGCGCCGGCAATCAGCCCCCAGCTCTGGGTAATCTGGTTGATCGGCGCATAGAGCTGGGCGAGATATGAGATGAAAACGATCAGCTGGCCGACCGACAGCCTCCCCGAAATCACGGCGCGCGCCCCGGCATAGACGACGAGCGCCGTGCCGCCGGCAATCACCAGGTTGACCGCCCCCGAATAGAGCGTCTGCCAGCTGTAGAGCCGCAGGGTTGCCCGCAAGCTCTCGCCGCTCGCGCCCATGAAGCGCCGATGCTCCTCGTCCTCCTTGGTGAAGGCCTGGACCAGCTTGATCGACGACATCGCCCATTGCACGACGGAATAGACGCGGCTTTCCGTGGTGCGCACCTCGGTTGCGATATCGACGATCTTTCGGTTGAACGCGAAAATCAGGGCAAAGAGCAGCGGGACGACCGTCAGCGACAGCAGGGTCAATGTCGGATCGAGCGGCAGGAGAACCAGGAGCATGCCGCCGAGCAGCACGGCGGCCGACAGGATCGGCAGCGCGCCGTTCATGATCATGGTCTGGACCGCGAAGCTGTCGGCGGTGATCCGATACAGTAGATCGCCGACCCGTTGCCGGCTGTGAAAGGCCAGCGAAAGCCGCTGCAGGTGAGCATAGAGGGCGCCGCGCAGGTCGTTGACCATCCTCTGCCCAACGCCGATCGTCGTGTAATTGTGCAGCAAGGTCAGCACCCCGGCGCCGAGATGCACGACGACGATGCCGAAACAGGCAAAGAGCAGCAGCATGCTCGGCGGCGACGACGCCAACGCGGCGATCGGGAACGGCTTCCCGCCGAGCACATTGTCGATGACCACCTGCAGCGGCCACGGCTTCAGGAGCTCGAAGCCGGCGATCAGGAAGACTTGCGAAAGCGCCCAGGCGACCCGCCACCAATACGGCCGCAGATAGGGTAGCAGTTTCGTCAGCAAAATCAGACCGTGCGGGGGGCGCGGATCGGCAGCTCGGTTCTTGCCACCGGCTCGACCGGAACCAGGCGTGCTTGTTTGGCGACCGCTTCAATGATGCGGTGCATCAGTCGCCCAAAACCGACGAGCTGCCAAACGATCGCCGCCGCGCCGACCAGCCCGGCAGCGCCGATCGCGGCCGCCGTCAGCGGCCAGTCGAGGATCAGCGCGAACGCCGTCAGCCCGGCGCAGGTGCGCAGCAGAAACGAAGAGAAGCCGGAAAAGCGCATCGCGCAACGCACCCGCAACAGCCGCTTTGCGCCGCCGTGGTTCTCGCTGCAGACGAGGACCAACGCCCGGCTGCACAGGCCGCGCGCGATCTTGAGGTCCCAATGGCTCCAACCGGTGTCCGGCACGACGAAGTATTTCTGCGGCACGAGAAACTCGATCAATCCGCCGATCAGCGCTTCCTTCTCGGCTCCGGCTTCGCTCCAGTAGGAGAGATGGAATGCGCGGGCTCCCCAGCAGATGCAGGCGCGCTGCTCGGTCGCGACCGGGCCGATATGGTCCGGTGCGCGCATCTCCTTGAGGCGCCATTTGGTGCGTTCCCAGCCGCGCAACAAAGGGCCGAGGTAAATCAACAGAGCGACCAGGGATCGGGCTTTGAGGCCGGTAAACCGCTTGTCGATCGGCGCCTTGCGGGCGCCGTTCAGGCACATGACCCAAGTGACGAGCAACGGAACGGTCAGCAACCACCACCATCCGCCGCCGATAATCCCCCCCAAGGCGAGCGGCAATGAAGCGGCGCTCCATTCGAAGCTCAACGGCAGGAACGCGGTCAACGACGAGGGAGGTTCGTAGAGGGTCTGAAACAGCCCGCGCCCGAAAACCCCGGAATAGATGACTGGGCGACGCGACACCAACAGCGAGGTCGAGAGGTCGCCATAGATGCGGCCGAGCCACTTGGCCTGTCCGAACAGGTTGAAGCGGAACGGGTGCTTCGAATAGACGAGCGCCTCGGCTTTGCCGTAGCCGCGTTGCTGGGCGCAGTAAGCCGCCACCGTATTGCGGCGGAAATGCCAGACGACGGCAGCGGGGCTGAACCCGATCGTATAGCCCGCGTCCTGGAAACGCCAGCAGATGTCTACATCGTCGCCGGCCGCGCGGTAGATCGGGTCGAACCCGCCGAGCTGTTGCAGCGCGTCGCGCCGGAAAGCCATGTTGCAGCCGGCGATGTGCTCGGCGATCTCGTCGCTGATCAGCACATGGGTCGGACCACCGGGGGCGACCGCGACGGCGGCCGGCACCAGATCGTCCTCGGGCGGCGGGAAGTTCGGCCCGCCGCAGGCGGCCAGATTGCCCGCTTCCATCTTGGCGACGAGATAGGTCAGCCAGTCGGGGTCGGCGACGCAGTCGCTGTCGGTGTAAGCCACGATCTCGCCGGTCGCGGCCTCGGCCCCGACATTGCGTGCAGCGCTCAATCCCTTATTGGGCTGACTGATGATGCGGCAATATTCGTGGCTCTCGGCAATCGCGAGGGTTCGGTCGCGCGAGCCGTCATTGACGACGATGACCTCATAGTCCGGGTAGTTGACCACGGCGAGCGAAGCCAGGCACTGATCCATCGTCCGCTCTGCATTGTAGGCGCAGACGACGACAGAGACCCGCGGATAGCGCCGCAACAGCGGCGGCAATATGCCGGTGTATTGGCGCACTACCTCGTCGAAGGACGGCTTCGGCCGGCGGTCCCGGTCGACCAGACCGAAGGCCCAATTCTCGATAAGGTGACCGCCGGTGAACCACTCGTCGGTCCAGGCGAAAATGAAGGTGCCGGCGACCCCCGCCTCGAAGGCGGTGTGCACCTGCCAGGACAGGACTTGCCGCTGCTCCTCCTCCCCCTGGCCAAACGAATCGACGCCGAATTCGGTCAGCACCAGCGGCTGGTCGAGGGCAACATTGTGCAGCCTCGCGATGTATCGGCGAAAAGCGGGCTGGTCGTGCAGATAGACGTTGAAGCAGATGAAATCGGTGAAATCGACCGTCAGATATTCGGTCGATGGATAATTGGCGTAGCTGACCAGCGCTTCCGGGTGCTCGGCCTTCGCGCAGGCGACGAGGCTCCTGAGAAAGCTGCGCACCGCTTCGGCACCGTGCCAGCGCACCATGTCGGGCGGTATCTCATTGCCGATCAGATAGGCGAAGACCGCCGGATGACGGCGGCAGGCGCGTACGCCGGCCGCCACCGCTTCCCGGATCTGTCGCTGCGTCGCCGGGCTGTCGAGAAAGGCGATGTGCTGCGACCACGGAAGCCCTACCAGAATCTTCAAACCTGCTTGCTGTGCGGCATCGAGCAGCCATAGCGGCGGCTCCGTGAACACCCGGACGGTGTTGATGCCGGCTTCGGCCATCAGCGCGAAATCGGTATCGACGACCGTGCATTCGGGGAACTGCCCCCCATGACTGGCCTTTGGGAAGGGGCCGTAGGTGACGCCTTTGACAAAGTGCTTCTTGCCGTCGACAAAAAAGAACTTGCCCTGCACCCGGACGGGACCGGGAGGGTCGAGCTTCGCCGCGACTGCCGGCAGAGGCCGCGCCGCAACCTCTTCGGTATCGAGCATTGTCATGACGGAAGCTCCCGCGACGCCTGCAGCGGCAGCCAACCCGCGGGCGGGGCGGCGCTCGCATAACGGGCGATCGTGAATTTCATTCCGCGCGTCGAGATTGTGCGGAGCGGCTCACATGCCAGGCGAGCGCGGTGCGAACGATCGTGTCGAGATCCGAGACACGTGGACGCCAGCCGAGCAGCGCGGCCGCGAGACCGGGATCGGCGACGAGTACCGGCGGATCGCCGGGCCTTCGTGCGGTTTCGCGGCAAGGGATGGGTTTGCTGGTGACCGCCTCTGCAGCCCGGATCACCTCGCGCACCGAATGACCGTGGCCGGTGCCGAGGTTGAGCGCCGCGCTCTGACGCCCGGCGCCGAGATGTTCGAGCGCGCGCAGATGCGCTTCGGCGAGGTCCTGGACATGAATGTAGTCGCGGATCGCCGTCCCGTCCGGGGTCGGGTAATCGGTTCCGTAGATCTCGATTTCCGACCGCTCTCCGAGCGCCGCCTCGAGAACGAGCGGGACGAGATGCGTCTCGGGCTCGTGGCGTTCGCCGATCTCGCCGTCGGGATCGGCGCCGGCGGCATTGAAATAACGCAGCGAGACCCACCGCAAACCGTAGGCCTCGCCGTACCAGTGGAGCGCGCGCTCGATTGCCAGCTTGGTCTCGCCGTAAGGGTTGACCGGCAACTGGGGCGTGGTCTCGCGGATCGGCACCTCGGCGGGCGTGCCATAGGTCGCGCAGGTCGAAGAAAATACGATCTTGTCGACCCCGGCCTCGCGCATCGCTTCGAGCAAGGACAAAGACCCGCCGAGGTTATTCGCGTAATACAGTGCCGGGTCGGTTACCGACTCGCCGACATAGGCGTAGGCCGCGAAATGCATGACGACGGAGACGCTATGCCGCTCCAGGGCCGTGGCCAGTTTGCCGCGTTCCGCGAGGTCGCCCTCGACGAGCGGCCCCCAGCGAACCGCCGCGCGGTGGCCGCGCGAAAGATTGTCGAAAACCACCGGCCGGTATCCGGCCCGCGCCAATACCTTGCAGGCGTGGCTGCCGATATAGCCCGCCCCGCCCGTGACCAAAACCGACTCTGACATCCTTGGAGCTGCTTCGCCGACCCGTTGGTGAAGACACAACGTAGCACGCGCAGCCTTTCTTCCTGGAACGGGATTTGCTGCGACGCCACCTTGTTGCATGGATCAGCCGGGTGGACGCAGTGATCGCGGGGCCTCTCGGTCTTATGCGATGCGGACGTAGCTGGGGCGTCCCAGCTCCAGC
>Ga0209040_10004722_pt1 | contig 10248 bp, 6 predicted proteins | sample BogFormECP12_OM3_FD_188240 | JGI IMG/M metagenome (GOLD analysis project Ga0209040, IMG submission 188240) | Bog forest soil microbial communities from Calvert Island, British Columbia, Canada - ECP12_OM3 (SPAdes) (version 2) | ecosystem: Environmental > Aquatic > Freshwater > Wetlands > Bog ... | reverse complement strand
GTCGCGTCCATGCTCGTCCTGGCCATCGGCTTGCTGATCGCCCGTAGCATCTACCTCAGCAGCGTCCCCAGCAGTACGCTGCCCGCCGATGCCGCCGCCTCCGTGTGGGACGCGCTTGTTCACTTCCTCAAGCAGGGACTCCGTGTCGTGCTGGCCGTCGGCCTGGTCCTGGCCATCGGGGCGTTCTTCACCGGACCCTCTCACACGGCGGTCCAGACCCGTTCGGCGCTGGCGTCGGGGATCGACTGGATCCGGCACTTCGGCGAGCGCAGGGGCGTGTCCACCGGGCCGTTCGGCCAGTGGACGTACGCGCACCGCAGGGCCCTCCGTATCGGGGCGGTGGCCCTGGCCGCCCTGATATTCGTCTTCTGGGGTGAGCCCACGGTGCTGTTCGTCATCGTGCTCGTCATCCTCTTGCTGGTGGTCCTCGGGTTGATCGAGCTGATCGGCAGGCCGCCCGCGGCGCCCGAGGTGGCAGCTCACGCGGAGGGAGGCTGAGCCCGGCCGGATCAGGAGTGGCCCCGTGCTCGCCAGCGCATTCGCGCGCGTCGGCCTGCGAGAGGCGGGCCTGCTTGCGGTCGGATGGGAGAACTGGGCCGGATGTCAACTGCGCGTGTCACCCCGCACGAATGAGCCGGGACCTGTGAGCGTCCGCCATACTGAGACGTGTGGATCCAGGTGAGCGGGTGAGACGCGGGGCGAGCAGGCGGTTCGCCGAGCAAATGGAGGCGATGGCGCAGGGAGTTGCGCAGCGCGTGATCGACCTCGTCGTCGATACGCTGGATGTGAACGCGCTGATCGCCCGGATTGACCTGAACGCCGTGCTGGCGCGAGTGAACCTGAACATCCTGCTCGGCCGGGTGGACCTGAACCAGGAACTCGGCCGGGTGGACCTGAACCAGGTACTCGACCACGTGGACCTGAACCAGGTAATCGACCGGGTGGACCTGAACCTGGTACTCGACCGGGTGGACCTGAACCTGGTACTCGACCGGGTGGACCTGAACCTGGTACTCGACCGGGTAGACCTGAACCAGGTAATCGACCGGGTAGATATGAATAAGCTCATGGCCCGGGTCGACATCAACGAGATCGCTGGCCGCATCGATGTCGAGGCGCTGGTGAAGAACACCGATCTCGGCGCCCTCTTGGCCAGCTCCTCCGGCACAATCGCCACCGAGGCCGTCGACCTGGGACGAAGCCACGCTGTCAGCATGGACGACACCCTCGCACGCTGGGTGAGCCGGCTTCGGCGAAACCACACCGGACGAGCTGGCCCGCCCGAGTTGCTGAATGCCCAGGAGGAGCCATGACCGCGCCCGCCGACGTCGGCCTGCCGGAACCCGTGCCCCCCGACGGCGGCACGCCAGCTCTCCCAGCACCCGCAGCACTCCCAGCACCCGCGCCGCTCAGTGTCCCGCAACACCTGCGCGGCCACTACGCCGGGTTCGCCTCGCGTTTCATCGCATTCGTATTCGACTGTGTCCTGAGCATCGCGGTGTTCGAGCTTGTCCTCGCCGCCACCTCGTTCGCCGCCAGCGTGCTAACCGGAACCTCCATCCACTGGAACAGGGGCGACCTGTGGGTGGTGCTCGCCTTCTTCGCCTGGGAGTTCTTCTACTACGCCTACTTCTGGACGGCGAGCGGCAAAACGCCCGGTATGCAGCTGCTCGGCGTGCAGGTCGTCGGCCGGGACGGCAGCCGCGTGGGCACCCGGCGCGGGCTCGTGCGAACGCTGGCGTTTCCGCTGAGCTTCCTCGTGCTGGGGCTGGGCTTCGTTGGCATCCTGCTCGGGCGTGATCGCCGTGCGCTGCACGACTCCATCGCCGGCACCGCAGTTGTCTACGACTGGGACGCACGTGAGGCGCGGCTTCGGTCCCTCGCCCGCGAGGGTGACGGCCGGCGGTCGTTAGCCGCTTAGGTCGCGGCCATCCCTGGCGGGTGACGCGGTGCCACGGCGGCAAATGCGACCGTGGCAGTGAAGCGGCAAGCCGGGCCGCTTGCCGCAACCGAGAGGAGCCGATCATGACCATGCCAGCTAAGGCCGACATCGATAACGCCACCCGAGACGCGCTGGCTGGCCTTACCGTGGGCGACCTGGAGGTCCTGGAGGAACTGCTGGAACTCCGGGAAGCTGAGCAGCAGGGGACGGGGCTGGACGCCCGGACCTTCGCCCTGGTCAAGGTCGCCGCCCTGGTCGCCCTCGATGCGCCTCCGGCCTCGTATCTCTGGCAGGTAGCCAACGCGCTCGACGCTGGTGCTACGCCGGCAGACCTTCTCGGCGTGCTCCGTGCGGTCGCCCCGCAAGTGGGCGGGCCCAGGGTGGTGGCCGCCGCGCCGGAGATCATGGTTGCGCTGGGGCTGCAGCTGCCGGACGGCCAGTAAGAGCACTGCCGGACGGCCAGTAAGACCGGCCGAGAATCGTCGCCCCCAGCCGCAGGCACCTGCTCCGCCTGCAGCTGGGGGCGACTGCTTAGTTCTGGGGATTGCTTAGTTCTGGGGATTGCTTAGTTCTGGGGATAATGCGCGAGCCGGAGGTCGCGGAGCGACACCTCGAATGCCGCCAGTCGGCTGCGGACCATCTCCTCGCCCGGGCCGCCGACCGCCCCGCTCGCGCGCTCGCTCTCCATCGCAGAGCGGACAGACTGCAGCGCAGCCAGCACGTCCGCCACCTGAGCGCGAGCCTCATCATCTGGGGCTTCCTCGCGTAGCGCGTACAGGGTCCGCGCGAGGTCATCCGCGCGGCGCTGGATGTCATACCACTGAGCGTCGGCGGCCCGGTCGCCGACGAGGCCGTGCGTGGTGGTGGCGGCGATCTTCATCGTGTCAAGTAGCGCCGAGCCCTCCGCGTAGACGTCAATGACCTTGGTACGCCAGCTGGCTGCGGTCGCGGCGCGTCGCCGCACCGAGCGGGTGATCAACGCGGTCGCCACGATGAGGACGGCCAGGCCGATGACGATCCAGATCCAGATAGGCGTGGAACCGGACCCGTTCGGCGGCTCTGTCGCACTGGCACTTGGCTGCGCCACCGGTGCAGGCGCGGCCGAGGTGGCGGGCGCCGAGGAGGTTACTGACGGAGGCGGGGAGCTCGTGCTTGCCTCGGCCGAGGAGCTGGCCGTGGTGGGCGGGGGGGTAGCCGTGGTGGGCGAGGAGCTGGCCGTCAGGCTGGAGACCGCGCTACTGACGCTACTCCCGACGCTACTCCCGCATGCCGTCGCCAGGCCGGCTGCGCAGAGTATCGTCAGGACAAGGAGCAGCCTTCTCATCAGCAGCCGCATACCTGGTCCTTTCGCTAGCCGGGGAAGCTCGGCACGGGACGTCAGTGCCTTGCGCTTACCCTGGCCCGTTTCCCCTCCCGCCGCCTCACCCCGGACGGATGAATAGGGCTCGTGCTGGTAGCGCGGGGTCAGAAGCTGCCAAATGTCACAGGAATGACACAGAGCAAGCCGAGGCCGCCCACCACGACCGTGACCGTCCAGCCGGCGATGGCCAGTCGGCGCGAGATCGGCCGGTCCCCGATCACCCGTAGGGTCCCGGGCCAGGCGGATCAGGAGCCTCGGTCGAGGGCCAGTCGAGCAGGGCCGTGGCCGGCGCGCCCCACCCTCTGCGGGTGAAAGAAACTTGTCATACTGAATGAGAAGTCAAATAATGACACGTATCACTTGATGAGAAGTCACGTAATGACACGTATTACCGGCGGCGGAAAGGGGTCTCAGTCAGACCACCCGCTCCGTACTCCCGTCAAGATTGGTCCTGATGGATGCTGGCGTGCTTCTTGAGACCAAGCTTCATCCTCCCCGCGTCCGGCCGGAGTGGGTGAAGCGGACGGAACTCGTCCAGTACCTGGCGGGCAGCACAGCCAAACTCGTCCTGGTGGACGCTCCGGCGGGATTCGGCAAGAGCACCCTGGCGGCGCAGTGGCGCGCCTTCCCCGGCCAGAGCAGGAAATTCGCCTGGGTGTCAGTCGACGCGGGTGACAACGACGCCGCACGGCTGTGCTGGTACATCGTGGCTGCGCTGCAGCGGGCTTGCCCGGAGCTCCGCGTCGGGGACCTGCTGAGGCAACTGGAGAGGCAAGGGCCAGACCTGCGGGGATCGGTGCTGCCCACCCTGGTCAACGAGCTCGCCGAGCTCACTTCGCCGGTGGCCCTGGTGCTCGATGACTATCACCTGATCAGCAATCGCGACTGCCATGACCAGCTGGAGTTCTTCCTGCTGCACCTTCCGCCGATGACTCAGATCGTCCTGGTCACCCGGGTAGATCCACCGCTGCCGCTCGGGCGGTTGCGGGCGGTCGGCGATCTGCTCGAGATCCGGGTACCCGAGTTGCGCTTCGTGGCGGCGGAGGCGGCCGCGCTCGTGCGCGGCGTCTCTGCCGTGCAACTCGACCCAACCGATCTGGCTGACCTTGTCGAGCGGACCGAGGGGTGGTCGGCCGGGATATACCTTGCCGCGCTCTCTCTTCGCGGTCACCCCAGCCCGAGCTCCTTCATCCGGCAGTTCACCGGTGATAACCGCTTCGTGGGTGATTTCCTGGCTCAGGAGGTCCTCAGCCGCCAGCCCAGCGAGATCCGGGATTTCCTGTGCCAGACCGCCATCCTCGACCGGTTCACGCCATCACTGTGCGACGCGGTGGTCGGCTCAGCCAACGCCAGGGAGATAATCGACATCCTCGAGCGCGAGAACCTATTTCTCGTCGCGCTGGACGACGAACGGCAGTGGTTTCGCTACCACCAGTTGTTCGGCCAGATGCTCCTGAGCCGGCTGGTGCAGACCGAGCCCTCCCTCGTGCCCGTCTTGCACCGGCGCGCCAGCGAGTGGCACCAGCGGTGGGGATCGGTGGAAGAGGCGATCGCTCATGCCCTGGCCGGGGGTGACGTCGCCGCCGCCATCGACGTCGTCGCGCGTAACTGGCCCGGCTGCATAGACACCGACCGGATGCGCACGCTTCGGGCCTGGCTCGACTCGATCGGCGAGGACCGCATCCGCAGTAGCCCCGTGGCGGCGCACTGCGCGGCGTGGTGCGCCGCGCTTTCCGCGGAGCCGGATTCCGTCCAGCGCTGGCTAGCGGTCGTCGAGGCGGGGGAACTTGACGGGCCGCTGCCCGACGGAATGCCGTCGCTGGCGTTCTCGGCCGCGCTCCTACGCGGGGTGTTCGGGTTTGACGGTATCCGCGTGATGCGGGAATCCGCGGCGGCGGCGGCCGAGTCGGGCACCGACCCGGCATCGCCCTGGTACGCGCTGGCCAGGACCGCGCTCGGCGCGGTGCTGTACTTGTCCGGCGAATTTGACGCGGCTTTTGCCCAGTTGAGCGACGCGATGCAAGGGAATGCTCCGCTCGCCGTGGTGCGCCTGCTTGGCTGCTCCGTCATGGCGCTTGTAGCGGTCGAGCGGGGCAGGCTCGGTCAGGCGCGGGAGCTTGTGGCCGCGGCCCGCGCGATCGCGGACGGCGATCTCAGCGATGCTCCGCGTAGCGCCATCGCGTACACGGCCGCTGGCGCGGTCGAGGCGATGCAAGGGCATCTTGTCCAGGCGCGCGATTATTTCGAACGTGCGCTGCGCGCCGGGCGGCGCTGTTCCGGGATGAGCCCGTGGGTCGTGCTTGACACCATGCTCAGGCTCGCGCCGGTACTGTACGACCTTTCAGACCCGGCCGGAGCGGCCGACCTGCTCGGCCAGGCCCGGGCGGTGCTGGCATCGCGGCCGGATGGCGCGAAGCCTCAGTTGATCCGGGCCGAACAGCTCGCGCTGCGGCTGGCCAGCCGCAAGCGCCCGCAGCCGCTCGCGGAGCCGCTGACCGAGCGCGAGGAAGAGGTGCTGCGGCTGCTGCGGGGCACGCTGTCCCTGCGCGAGATCGGGCAGGAGCTTTTCCTGTCGGCGAACACGATCAAGACCCATGCCCGCGCGATTTACCGCAAGCTCGGCGTCTCCACTCGGCAGGAGGCCGTGGAGCGAGGCCACCAGATGGGTATCCTCTGACCGCTGCGGTCGCAGCAGCCGCTCACAGGAGCTCGAGCTGCCGGGCGCGGCGCACCGCCTCCCCCCGGTGCGTCGCCGCCAGTTTCCGGTAGATGCTCTTCAGGTGGGTTTTCACGGTGTTCACCGAGATGTACAACTCACTGGCCACCTCGGCGGTGCTGAGCATCCCGGACAGCAGGCTGAGCACTTCACGCTCGCGCCCGCTGAGCTGCTCGATGATCATCGGTACCGCCTGTCCGGCGGCGGGTAGCTCAGCCGGGCCGGGGCCGGGGTCGAGGAGGCCTGGTTCGAGCAGGTGCCGGTGGGCTTCGGCCAGATGGGGGTCGCTTCGTAGTACCGGACGGATCCAGGCCGCCTGCATGGCGAACGGCAGCCGGAGTTGTTCGGGTTCGGCCAGCCCCAGCGCCCGTTGTAGAGATCGTCGGCCTTGTGCCTGGTCGCCGCGGCTGTAGCCGAGCCGCGCGTCGATCAGCCAGCGATCCAGCCGATTACGATCCTGCGCCTCGTCGGCGTCGTCGGGTCCGTTCTCCAGCGCCTGGCCAGCGGCCTGATCGTCGCCGGCATCCAGCCACGCGTGCGCCAGCGCCACGGTCGCGTCGATACGGGCTCCCGGATTGGCCCGCTCGGCTATGCCGACGGCCGATGAGAGGTCCCCGGCCGCGGCGTAGGCCCGCGATTCGAGCAACGTCAGCATGTGATCGAGCCAGCCGGGAGGCGACCAGCCGTGCCGGGCCCGGGCGATCATCTCCGCCGCCGCCTTGGCCCGGCCTTCGGCCAGGCGGTAGCGCGCCACCACGAGACAGGCCGCGGCGCCGACTAGCCTTTCCGGCCGGATTCGCAGAGCGGCGTCTGCTCGCTTCAGCCGGTCGCGCGCGTCGTGCCGCTCGTTGCGCTCCAGGTGGATCAGCGCGAGCGCCACCTCGGCCGCGCCGCAAGCGGGACCGGCCATCTCGGTGCCGTCCTGTCCCGCCGGGCTTGCCCCGGCGGCGAGCTCGACGGCGCGGTTCAGCCGTCCGCGCAGGGCCTCCAGGAGGGCCAGATATCCGAGGCAGTCGGTGCGCTCAGACATGCTCCCGGTGACAGTGGCCGCGGCTGCCCCCGCATCGAGGCTCACAGCGGCCTCGTCGAGGTGTCCCGACCAGAACTGCACCATCCCGCGAGCTGACAGCACCGTCGTGTGGATCTCGGCGTGCCTGGTCAGGATGTCTCCGGGCAAGCTGGAGACCAGCTGCTCCGCCTGGTCCATGGCTGCCGTCACGACGCCGAGGTCCCCGGCCCGCCGGGCCGCCGTCAGGCGGAGCATCGCGGCGGCTAGCCTGGCCGGGGTTTCGGCATCGGCAGGAAGACGGCCGAGGATTTCCTCCGCGACGTCGAGTGCGGCGCAGGCGGCCACGGGCGCCAGATCAGCCAGCGCGAGTGCGGCCGCGATGAGCGCGGGGTGCGGTCCGGTCCACGTCGGGTTGTACGGCATCCGCCGGAAGCACTCGGCGAGGGGGGCATGTGGCTCGCTGAGCTGGCCGATCGCGAGCTCGTCAAGGACCAGCTGGGCGGCGAGCGGCCAGTCGCCGGCGGCTATCGCCTGCCGGACGGCGTCCAGCAGCAGCCCGTTCACCTGGTACCACCGGGCCGCGCGGCGGTGCAGGTCCGGCACCTCACCGGGGCACTCGAGCCTGAACTTCAGACGCAGGACTTCGGCGAACAGCGAGTGGTAACGGTACCAGCCGTTCCCGAGCGGCTGGACGAAGGCGTTGGCCCGGGCCAGCGCGGCGAAGGCGCTCGCGGCCTGTTCATGGCCGGTTAGCTCGCTGGCGACGCCCGAGTTGACTCGGTCCAGGATGCTGGTTCTCAGCAGCAGGTCCCGGATCTCGGGGGGCTGGTTGTTGAGCGCCTCCTCTATCAGGTAACCAGCGACGGCGCTGTTCTCGGCGGCGAGTTCCTTGATGAATTGCTCGGGGTCGGGGTGGTCGCCGATCGAGATCGCAGCCAGGCGCAGTCCCGCGGCCCAGCCCTCGTCCAGCTCGGTCAGGAGTTCGAGCGTCCTTGGCGGCAGCGTGATGTCATGCTGCGCCATTAGCAAGCGCGCTTCGGGAACGCTGAAGGCGAGTTCGGAGGCGCGGATCTCGGTCAGCTCCCCGGCGAGCCGGTAGCGGTGCAACGGCAGCAGCGGGTCGGTCCGCGAGCAGATCACGAGCCGCAGCCCGGGCCTTGCGTTCCGCAGCAGGTACTGCAGGCCGTCCATCAGCCCAGGGGCCGCCACCAGGTGAAGATCGTCGAGGACCAGCGCCACCGGCGGGTCCTGCGCGGCCAGTTCCGACGCCAGCCGGAGCAGGAACACGTGGTCGGCGGCGGCCGTCCGGGCCGGTGCCGCGGATACGCGCCGGAGCGTGACTCCCGCGTTCCGCAGTGCCGCCACGACGGTAGCCCAGAAGACCTTCGGGTTGCTGTCGTAATGGTCGAGCGTGATCCACGCCACGGGGCCGGGCCTGGCGGCCGCCCACGACGCGACGGCCATCGTCTTGCCGGCGCCCGGCGGCCCGGTGACCACCGTGAGAGGTCCGGCGGTGCCTTCGTCGATGCGCTCCTGCAGGCGCGGCCGCGGGACCATCCAGCCGGGCACGCTGGGCGCTATGATTTTTGCCTGCAGCACACGGTCAGCGCCGCCCGGCACGGGCCGGGCCGGCATGGGTACCGTTTTCACTGACATAACCTTCCGCCTAGCACCCTGTCGGTGGCCAGCTGCGTGATCCGAGAACCAAACCTTGCTCCCCTTCGGACCTGTTAATGGCCTGTAATAGGTCTCACCCGGAACAGGGTGACTTGTAATCACCCTGCCCCCCTCCTCACCCAGGTGAGAATTCACCCCGTTCGGGTGGCGTGCCAGGATCTGAGCTGCGGGATCGTGTGATCAAGTGATGGCCCGTTCCGACCAGTTTGGGGGGCCAGTCGTGGCACCACCTCACTATGAGATCCGCGTTTCCGGGGTTGTCCCGCCCGAGGCGCTGCTCGATTTTGAGTACCTCAGCGCCTCGGTAGAGCCGGTTGAGACCGTGCTCTATGGCGAGCTCGCCGATCTTGCGGCGCTGCAAGGGTTGCTGGCCAGGCTGGAGACCTTCGGCGTACACGTTCTTGAGGTGCGCCGCCTCAGGACAGGCCAGTGACGCAGGACAGGCCAGTGACGCAGGACAGGCCAGTGACGCCCTGCCCGATGAGCAGGGCGTCACTGGCCTTACCCTCCGCTGGAGTCAGCGGGGTCCCACGGAGGAGGAGAGCACGACGATGGAGCGGGGGCAGACGGTGAGGCGGTCACCGGCGTGCTGTCCGGCCACCGCCCTGGTCGGGTCGTAGCTGTCCAGCTCGACCTGCCACGCCGCGTCGGCCCTGGTCGCCGGGAGCACGAAGTCCAGCCGCTCCCACCAGGCGTTCACCAGGACGAGGAAATCGTCGTCGAGCAACGGCGTGCCGTCCTCGGCCAGGTCCGGGGCATCGGATCCGTCCAGGTAGAGCGTCACCGCCAGGGCGTTGGGGTCCGACCAGTCGGCGGCGGTCATCTCGGTGCCCGCGGGGGTGAACCAGCGCAGCTCGGCGGCCTCGGCCCCGGACAGGAAGCGCCGGCGCCGGAAGGCCGGATGGGTCCGCAGGAACGTGATCAGGCGCCTGGTGTAGTCCAGCAGTGCGGTGTCGGCGCCGGCCCAGTCGAACCAGGTCAGTTCGTTGTCCTGGCAGTAGGCGTTGTTGTTGCCGCCCTGGGTCCGGCCCATCTCATCCCCGCCGAGCAGCATCGGCACGCCGAAGGACAGCATCAGCGTGGTGAGCATGGCCCGGGACTGGCGAGCGCGCAGCGCGAGGATGCCGGGGTCGTCGGTGGGGCCCTCGGCGCCGCAGTTCCAGGAATTGTTGTCGCTGGTCCCGTCGCGGTTGTTCTCGCCGTTGGCCTCGTTGTGCTTGTCGTCGTAGGAGACGAGGTCGCGCAAGGTGAAGCCGTCGTGCACGGTGATCAGGTTGACCGAGGCGGTGGGCCGGCGGCCGGCCGTCCCGTACAGGTCCGAGGAGCCGGCGAAGCGGTTGGCGAACTCGCCGATGCCAACCGGGTGGCTGCGCCAGAAGTCGCGCATGGTGTCGCGGTACTTGCCGTTCCACTCCCGCCACAGTGGCGGGAACCGGCCCAGGTCATAGCTGTCCATCTGGCCCACGTCCCACGGCTCGGCGACCAGCTTGGCCTGGCACACCACCGGGTCCTGGGAGCACATGTCCAAGAAGGCCGACACCTTG
>Ga0209040_10004721_pt1 | contig 10248 bp, 8 predicted proteins | sample BogFormECP12_OM3_FD_188240 | JGI IMG/M metagenome (GOLD analysis project Ga0209040, IMG submission 188240) | Bog forest soil microbial communities from Calvert Island, British Columbia, Canada - ECP12_OM3 (SPAdes) (version 2) | ecosystem: Environmental > Aquatic > Freshwater > Wetlands > Bog ... | reverse complement strand
AACTGGTCTAGCCCTGTCTAGCCCCGAACGTCAGTGAGGGGATCAAGCACCCTTCCCCTCACTGACGTTTGCGAGCTTGATCAAGCAGAGATCCCGCGACCTACAGTGGCTCCGGCAGCGAAAGCGAGGCCTTCGCCAGCGCCCTGTCCAGGACCTGCTTGGATTCGTCCTCGCTGATTCCGCGGCAGGTCGAATACTCGGAAATCAGCATGTGGCGGGATCGGTCCAGCATCTTTTTCTCACGGAACGAAAGGGGCTTGACTGTTTGGATGATCAGCAGCCCTTTCAGGACTTCGGCGACTTCGAGGAGCGAGCCGTTCCGCATCTTGTCGCAGTTTTCCTTGTAGCGATCCTTCCAGTCGACCTTCGATTTGCATTGGCCGGCTGACAAGAAGGCTAGCATGCGCGATAAGTCGCCGCATTTGGTCACTCGCCGCAATCCTACGTCTCCCGCGTGAGAGAGGGGCACCATGACCGTCATGCTGTTATAGTTGAGCCGCAGCAGGTAGAAACGTTCAAATTGGGCTCCGAAGGCCCGGCTGCTGATGTTTTCGACGACCCCGATTCCGTGATTCGGGTAGACAATCTTCTCGCCTATCGTAAAGTGGGTCATACTTGGACCAATACACCTCGTCTGAGTTCTGTCAGTTACACTAACCACCCCGGAAGAGTGATGTTAAGCCTACTGTCATTGTTTTGTCAAGCGAGACACTTGATTTCTTTGTCGATAGGACTCAAACAGTCGTATAGGAAGGCTGGCCCTGCCACGCCAGCGAATCGGATTGCGCTGGCCATGACACTAAGGCGAGGTGCATACTGGAATGTGTGCCGCGACGGTACGCAATTCGGAATTTGGGCTCCCAGAAATCACAGATTTGAGAAGAAACCGTTTGTTTTGAAGCAGAAGTCGTGTGTTATGAATATTCAGGAGCGGGATCGGCATGGCACTCCAAGTGCTGTGCTCTCCTGAGATGCAGGGTTCATCACGCGGTGGAACCCTGTCTATCCCTCTGACTTTGTTTGGACTCTAGGGCGGCGCCAGTTGCGAGAACTGAAAAGTCAGCTCATTAGCGCTCTACTGTTTATTCTTACAGTAGCCGCGGTGTCCTGCGCCATCATCAACTTCCGTCAGCAACGCTCGTTTCAGCTTCCCTATGATGGCGTTACCTGGGTCGACCGCGACCTGGATCAACCCGATCGTCAGCACATTATCGCGATCCATGTAGAGGACGGCGGTCCTGCGGATATGCAGGGCCTGCGTCCCGGCGACACGTTGGTCTCGATAAATGGGAGGCCGATCCATAAAGTTTCCGAAATTCCCGCCGCCCTCCAACAAGCCGGTCTGTGGGTCAAAGCCGAGTACCTGATCCGCCGGAATAACGTCGAGTTCAAAGCCCCGGTGATCATCGCGGAGCGGGTTCCGGACCGGTCGCTGTACTACCAGTACATGGTCGGAATCGCCTATTTGTTGATTGGGTTGTTTGTCTACTACCGGCGGGTAAATGCGCCCCGATCGGTGCATTTTTACGTCCTGGCGCTCGCTTCCTTCATCCTGTCGTGCTTCCACTTTACGGGGAAGCTCAACTCCTTTGACCAAGTGGTCTATTGGGGCAATGTGGTGGCTGGAATTGCCGCACCCACCATCTTCCTGCACTTCTGTTTGATTTTTCCGCAGCCGCAGAAGTGGATCGCCCGCAAAGGCCGGGCGGTCTTGGTCTATCTGCCCGGCGCCCTGTTGCTGACGCTCTACGTTCTCGTGGCGAAGGGCATTTTGCGGGTCGCGGTCTCGCTGCTGGAAGTGAACTGGTTCCTGGACCGGCTCTGGCTGCTGTACCTTAGCGCCTGCTATCTGGGCGGGGCGCTGGCGCTGACTCTGCAAAAGCGACATATCGAAGATCAGGTAGTGTTGCGGCAGCTAAAATACCTGCGCAATGGGGCCGTTATCGGCGTTCTGCCCTTCACGCTGATTTACGTTATCCCGTACGTGCTGGGTTCTTTGCCAGGGCCCTACCAGAAAATGGCCGTGCTCAGCCTGATCTTGATCCCCATCACCTGGGCCTACGCCATTCTCCGTTACCGCCTGATGGACGTCGATATCATTTTCCAGCAAGGCTATGTTTATACCCTGGCCACCCTGGTGGTGCTGGGCATTTTCTACGGGCTGATCTTCTCCTTCACCCGGCCGGAGGACCTGAGCCCGGCGGCGATTGTCGGCCTGATTCTTTTTGCCACGTTTATTTTCCAGCCGATTCGTTCCTGGTTGCAGGAGCAGTTGGACCGCTATTTCTTCTACAAAGACCGCTATGACTACCGGCGGACGCTGATCGAGTTCGCCCGCGAACTGGGCGCGGAAACCAATCTCGATCGCATGCTGCATTCGGTAGCCGACCGGCTGGTGCATACGCTTTCCATCCAACATGTGGCGTTTTTCCTGTGCGAAGACGGCGCACAGCGCTTCCGGCTGCACGTGACCCATGGGTTGCGCAAAGAGCGGGCACAGCGCGGTCCGGACCAGCCCGACTTGAGTTTTTTGAGTCAGCACGCCATCGAGCCCTATCTGTTTTTTGAGCGTACGCGGCGCATGCTGGACGCCGCCTCGCACGAATATCCCAGGCCCGTATTGGCCACCATCGCCGACCTGGACCTGACTTACTATTTTGCCTGCAGCGTGCGCGGGCGGACCATCGCTTATCTCGGCCTCAGCCGCAACGACAAGGGCGATTTTCTTTCGAGCGACGACGTGGAACTGGTCACCACGCTGTGCGGCTACGTCGGCATTGCCATTGAAAACGCCCGCCTGTACCAGTCGCTCGAGCGCAAGGTGGATGAATACGAGCGGCTGAAGGAGTTCAGCGAGAACATCGTGGAATCGCTGAACGTCGGGATTCTCGCGGCCGATTTCGACGACCGCGTGGAGAGCTGGAATACGCAGATTGAGCGGCTGACCGGGATCCCGCGCGAGCGGGCTGTGGGACAACGCCTGGCGGATGTGTTTCCCCGGGAACTGCACGAACAGTTTGCCAAAGTCAGCGGCGAAACCGGCGTGCACAACATTTACAACTTTGTGATGGGCAACGGAAACGGCAACGTCAACGGCTCAGGGCCGCATATTTTGAATATCGCCATCGCCCCGCTGGTTTCGAAGGAACTGCAGCGCATCGGCCGGCTGATTATCTTCGACGACATTACCGACCGCTCTGAACTTGAACGGCGGCTGGTGCAGGCCGACAAGCTCAGCTCCATCGGTTTGCTGGCGGCGGGCGTGGCCCACGAAGTGAATACGCCGCTGGCCGTGATCTCCACCTACGCGCAATTGCTGGCCAAGCAAATCTCCGGCGACGATCAAAAATCCAAGCTGCTCGAGAAGATCGCCAAGCAGACCTTCCGCGCCAGCGAGATCGTCAACTCGCTGTTGAATTTTTCTCGCACTTCGTCCACCGATTTTGTCGAGTTGGACGTGAACCGGGTGATCAAAGAGACCGTGAACCTGATCGAACACCAGTTGCAGAAGGCCGCGGTGGAAGTGCAGCTCAATCTCGACGCCGGTCTGCCCCTGGTGAAAGCCAATGCCGGCAAACTGCAGCAAGTGTTTCTCAACCTGTTCCTGAACGCGCGCGACGCGATGCCCTTTGGCGGCGTTCTCTCGGTCCGGACCAGCGCCGACGAAGGCGTGGCGCATATCTATGTATCCGATAATGGAGAGGGCATCGCTCCTGAGAATCTTGCGCGCATTTACGACCCATTCTTCACCACCAAGGGCGCCAAGAAGGGCACCGGACTGGGTCTTTCCGTCACCTATGGCATTGTTCGCGAGCATTCCGGATCGATCGAAGTGGAGAGCCTGCCCGGCAAAGGAACACAGTTCTCCTTGGAACTGCCTCTAGCGCGAAAAGCGGTACATGCCTGAAAAATATCCCGAAGACATTCCCTCATCCGGCCTGCCGAAAGGGAAGATCCTGGTTGTCGACGACGAAGCCGACATCCGCGAAAGCCTGGAGACCATCCTGACTCTGGATGGCTTTGCCGTCGAGACGGCGCAGAACGGCACGGAAGGCTTGCAGAAGATCGAAGCCGGAAACTACGATCTCATTCTGCTGGACCTCATGATGCCGGACCGCTCTGGCATGGAAGTGCTGGCGGAGGTTCGCGAGCGCGACAAGGAAACGCCGATCTTCATGATCACCGCCTACGGCTCGGTCCAGGTGGCCGTGACCGCGCTGAAGAACGGCGCGAACGATTACTTCTCCAAACCCTGGGACAACGAGAAGCTGATCATTGAGATTGAGCGCATGATCGCGCGGACGCGTTTGGAGCGCGAGAACACCCAGCTCAAACGCGCGCTGAAGCAGCGCTACAGCTTTCCGAACATCATCGGCAAGAGCGACCGCATGCTGCGCATTCTCGATCTGGTGACGCAGGTGGCGCCCAGCCGGACGACCATTCTGATCTCGGGCGAGACCGGCACCGGCAAGGAACTGATCGCCAAAGCCATCCATGCGCACTCGGCGCGCGCCGACCAGATGTTTATCGCGGTGAACAGCGGATCGGTGCCCACGGATTTGCTGGAATCGGCTCTGTTCGGCCATGTGCGCGGTGCCTTTACCGGAGCGGTCGCGGCGCGCAAAGGGTATTTCGAAGTCGCCAACAAGGGAACGATTTTCTTCGATGAGATCGGCACCATCAGTCCCGAGACGCAGGCGAAGCTCCTGCGCGTGATTCAGGAACGGGAGTTCATGCCGGTGGGCTCGACCGACAGCATGAAGGTGGACGTGCGCATTCTCGCGGCAACCAATCAGGATCTCAAGCGGATGGTGGAAGAAGGCAAATTCCGCGAAGATCTGTATTACCGGCTGAACGTGATCAACCTGGTGCTGCCGCCGCTGCGCGAGCGCAAGGAAGATATTCCCAACCTGATTGAGTACTTTTTCACCAAATTCTGCCGCGAGAACGACAAATATCTGAATTCCGACGGCATCAGCACGCTGACTTTTGAACCGGAAGCGATGCAATTGCTGATGGATCACAACTGGCCCGGCAACGTGCGCGAGTTGGAGAACGCGGTCGAGCGCGCGGTGGTGCTGGCGGCCACGCCGCTGGTTCCGGTCCACGTGCTCCCGGACACGATCCTGCAAGCCGGCGGCGTGCGGATCCGGCGCGATGAGAGCGGGTATCTGCCGCCCGATGCGACGCTGTTTGAGATCGTGAACGATTTCGAGCGGCGCAAAATCATCGAGATGCTGGAGACAGTGAACTACAGCCAAACAGAAGCAGCCGAGCAGTTGCGGATTCCGCTGTCTACGCTCAATCAGAAAATTAAGAGATTGAATATTGAGGTACGGCGCAAGGGCGGGGCGGGGGCTTAATCATCAAACTTGCCTTGCTGGTTGCGATTGGGTTTTGCTGTCGGAGCGTGGAGGCGCAGGCGTCGCTGTGGAAAAGCGTCCCGACGGACTTCCACCCTCTACAGCCAGCCAACCCTTCCGAAAGCCAGCGGAGGTCAATCGCGGTGCCCCTAAGAGCCCGCATGGCGGCATCACACGGCTGGTGTGCTGCTTTTCCTTCAGACGAATGGCTGACGAACTTGAGCTACAGCATAGTCCCTGTAACATCAGGGCGCGAGGTTTGGTTGGTCGAGGCTGGCGAAGGCTGCGCGCGTGGTGGCCAGGGCTCGAATGGCGCCATGTGGCTTATTCGTTTTGACGGCGGCAAGCCGGTTCTGCTGGCAAGTCCTGAGGAGGATTTCGGCGGCTACCTCTATTCGATACAGGACACGAGGAGTCACGGTTATAAAGACCTGGTGCTCGGGTGGCATATGAGCGCGAACGAAGCGGACTTGACCTACTTCCGATTCGATGGTCGAACCTATCATCTGATCGCTACCGCGACGTGCGAATTTGATGAAAGCGGCGTTGCAAGAATTACTCCTGACCTCCGTCCGAAGAGATACCGCTAACCGCTCCTAGCGTTGTTCAACCCCGAACGCGCCATAATAGAGTCGTGTACGTTCCCAGAGCGTTTACGGAGCAAGCATTATTCCAACTCTGGGGGACGACTGGAGCGGAGAGCCGGCGGTTTTCTTCATGGTGATCCTCGCCGATGCCGCCAGCCGGAGCGATCGGCTCTTGCGCGTCAGCAATCAAGTCTCACAAGCCATCGAACAACTGGTTCAGCCTCTGGAAGAATGGGGCGTGCTTCCCTACTTCAACTTTCGCAGCCAGTCCGAGCGCAGGCCAAACTCAATCAACCGACCTTGGCCTAGCGCATGGCGTTTCCCGACGATACGCTCGAGCTGGCCCAAGAGCTCGCCAATTTGCATCCTCAGAGTCGGTGGACGTCAATGGCCGGCCCGCTCAGAGGGGCAATCGGAGGCGGACCGGGACACTGAGCGCGGGCGTCTTCATTTTTCCGGCTCAAACCGTAGCGCGGCCGAGTTCATGCAATAGCGTTGTCCGGAAGGCTTCGGGCCGTCGGGAAAAACGTGGCCCAGATGCGCGTCGCAGCGGGCGCAGAGCGCTTCTGTGCGGGTCATCCCATAGCTGCGATCGGTCTCTGTCGTGACGTTCTCCACCACTAATGGCTCGGAGAAGCTGGGCCAGCCGGTCCCGGACTCGAACTTGGTTTCGGAACTGAATAGCGGCGCTCCGCAGCACACGCAGGAGTAAGTTCCGGGCGCGTGGTTGTCCCAGTATTCGCCAGTGAAGGCGCGCTCCGTTCCCTTTTTGCGGGCTACCTGAAATTGCTCGGGCGTCAATTGCTTGCGCCACTCCTGATCGGATTTGACAATCTTGTCGGACATATGGCTATTGGATGTTGTGGTACGGCAGGGTGAAACAAAATGTCGCGCCTTCGCCGGGTTTGCCTTCCGCCCAGATGCGGCCCTGGTGCCGCTCAACGATTCTGCGGCAGATGGCCAGCCCAATGCCGGTGCCAGGAATTTCGGCCCCGTGCAGGCGTTTGAAGACGCCAAAAATTCTTTCCGCGTGAGCGGGATCGAAGCCCATCCCGTTGTCGGCGAAACAAAAGAGGAAATGGCCATCCTCCGGCGTCGCAGTCAAATGGATCTTCAGCGGCACATCCACGCGGCGGTATTTGATGGCATTGCTCAGCAGGTTTTGAAACAGTTGCGCAAGCTGTGTCGAGTCTCCCTGAATCTCCGGCAGGGGATCCGTCTGGATTTGCGCGCCGCTCTCCTCCATGGCGGTTCCGAGGCCGGCCACGACATCCTCAAACACGCGGCTGAGAGAAACCGGATGAAATGCGTCGTCGGGCGTATTAGGCGAGTGCATCACCCGGGCGTAGAACAACAGATCGTCGACCAGGGCCTGCATGCGCGCGGCGCCGCCGACGATGAACTCCAGAAACTGTTTGCCGCTGGCCTCGAGTTTGTCTCCTTGCCGCAAGGCCAGCAACTGCGCGTAGCTGGTGACCGTGCGCAGTGGCTCCCGCAAATCGTGGCCGGCGGCATAGGCGAACTGCTCCAGATCGGCATTGGCGGAGCGCAGTTCCATCTCCGCCCGCTTGAGGGCGGAGATGTCCAGATTGATTCCGGCCCAAGCGGTGATCACGCCCAGTTCGTCCCGCACCGGCCCGCCGCGCACCAGCGCCGGATGATATTCGCCGTCCAGGCCGCGCCAGCGCATCTCCGCGTCAAACATTTGGCCCGTGCGCACGCATTCCGTCCAGGCCGGCATCAGCGTCTTGGCGTCGTCGGGGTGCAGCCATTGCGCCCAGCCCAACTCGTTGCACTCCTGCTGGGTCGAACCGGTTAAATCGAAAAAAGATTGGCTGCCGTAAATGTTGCGGCCAGCGGCATCGGTGATCCAGATACCGTAAGGGATAAAATCCCCAATTGCGCGATAGATGCGTTCGCTCTGGCGCCGGGCACTGATGTCCTCAATCACGGCTACCGTTTGCCTTGGCCGGCCGTCAACGTCTTTCACCATCGACACGGTGGTCTTCACCCAGAGATACGAACCATCCTTGCGGCGATAGCGCTTGTCCAGCACGAAAGAATGGATGCGGCCGGCCAGCAGCTCGCCGTATAGCGCGCGGTTAGCCTCGCGGTCGTCGGGATGAGTGATCTCGAAGAAAGTCCTGCCAATCAATTCTTCAATAGCGTAGCCGGTCATCTCGGCCAGCCGCGGATTGACCGCGATCAATCGGCCCTCGGGGATCCCCGCCAAAGCCATGCCCGCTGCCGCGGTATCGAAGATGCTCCGAAAGCGAGCTTCGCTGTCCTGCAAAGACTGTTCTGTCCGCTTGCGGTCGGTGATGTCCATCACCACGCCCACCATGCGCTGTCCGCCGCCCGGCTTATCAAAAACCTGGGCGCGGCCCTGCACCCAACGGACTTGGCCATCCCCGCGGATCATGCGAAATTCATTAACTAAGGGAAACCTCGCCTCAATGGCTTGGTGGGCTTCCCCGAGCGCCCGCTCGCGGTCTTCTGGCGGTATCCGATCCATGAACCCGAGAAAGGTGGGGGGCTCGTCCGGCGAAACCTGAAGCATTCGATAAATCTCATCCGACCATTGCACCTGATCGCTCTCGAGATCCCAGGCCCACGACCCGATGGCAGCGCCTTCTTGAACCTGCCGCAGCCGGTGCTCGCTTTCCCGCAAGGCCTGTTCGAACTCTTTGGCGTCGTGAACGTCGAGCATCGTCCCCAACCAATGACTGACGGCGCCGGAGGAATCTCGCACCGGGACGGCTCGCGCTAAATGCCAGCGAAACGCTCCGTCGCTTCCTCGTCTCAACCGGCATTCCAACTCAAAAGGGGCGCCATCGGCGACGCACTCGCGCCACCGGTTCCAAGCCTGGGGGCGTTCGTCCGGATGAACCGCCGCCAGCCAGCCCTCGCCCGCCGGCGAGAGTTCTTCGATTCCGGCATACTGCTTTGCCATTTCGCTGAGGTAGCGCACATGGCCGTCGGGATCGGCGCCGAAAGCCTGTATCGGAAACGCATCGATCAGCGTTTGAAACTGCTGGTCCATGCCGCTACGCGACGGAAGGAACTGATTCTCCTGACGCAACCGACTGTTTTCTTCCTCCAGTTCGCGCAGGCGGCGATCAAGGACTCCTGGCTGAGGGGAGGGGATTTGCGTACTGGCTTCTACCGTTACCGGAGCGTCGTCTCGTGCGTCAGGGTTCTTGAGACGCGGCACCCCCCTAGCATACTAAAAGGAGCAAGCCTCCCTGGATTCTTTCTGCCCGTCCGGGTGCTCTAGAACTGAGCGAACTCTGTCACGTAATGTCAACCACGACGACGGCAACGTCACCTTTCAATGGAAGGACTATCGCCGCAAAGGCAGGGAAAAGTCACGTTGCATGACGCTCGCCTCCGGCGAGTTCATCCGCCGCTTCCTGCTCCACACCCTGCCCCATCGCTTCCCGCGCATCCGGCACTTCGGTTTGCTGGCCAGCCGCCATCGCCGCCAAAGGCTGGCCCTGTGCCGGCAACTGCTTCTCTCGCAGGTGACCGAACTGCTGCCCGACCTCGCCGCCTGCCACCAATTCAACCAGGCGCTGGACCCACTTCCCCGGCGCTGCCCCAAGTGCGGAGAGGGCGTCCTGATTCGCGTTGGTTTCTTGCCCGCCTATCGCTGGCCCGCACAACCACCACCGGATACCTCATGACGCTGCGGCGCCTGATCGCAACCGCCCACACTTTGCTTCACCGGCAGCGCGCACCCGTAGTGCGTCTACACGCGCCATCGCCGTTCGCCGAGACTCTCCATTCCTCCATCTATCAGCCGGTTGGCATGCCCGCCTCCGCCTCTTCGCTCCTCACACCGCTCCCGCCAGGTCCCCGGAAACGATCACTCCCCCAATTTACTTCCCACTCCTGAGTCATTCTCCTCAGCCGCAGCATTCCTTCTCCATAGACCGGCTTTACCCCGCGGTTTAGTTCACCGAGCGGTCTCAACACTTTCGCGGCGGTCCATATCTTCCGCTCCCTGCTCTCGCACGCCGCGAAACTGATGAGACCTTTTTCAGTCACGCCCCTCAGAAATATCGCTAACCCCAATCCCCACATCCACTTCCCGCCAACCCCTCCCCGCCGCACCCCCCCATTTTCTTGACCTCGCCTGCTATCGTCAAACCGAAAGGACTTTTACAACCATGCAAACTGGTCCCAAAACCGCCGAAGGCAAAGCCGCCTCTTCCATGAACGCGACCAAGCACGGCCTCAGCTCCAACAAAGTCGTCCTGCCCGGCGAAAGCCGCGCCGCTTACGACCGTCTCGTC
>Ga0209040_10004719_pt1 | contig 10252 bp, 10 predicted proteins | sample BogFormECP12_OM3_FD_188240 | JGI IMG/M metagenome (GOLD analysis project Ga0209040, IMG submission 188240) | Bog forest soil microbial communities from Calvert Island, British Columbia, Canada - ECP12_OM3 (SPAdes) (version 2) | ecosystem: Environmental > Aquatic > Freshwater > Wetlands > Bog ... | reverse complement strand
ATCCCAAAGTTTACCCGAAACCGCCGGGCCTTGCACTCGCGAAAACCGCAATTCCTTAAATAATTTCAGCGTCTTAGCGTTTATGGACGGGCACTAGCCTAGCCTAAAGGGCGATCGCAGATTCGTCATCGGCTACATCGGCATCATCAACGAGCAGGACGGGGTCGATCATTTCATCAAAGCGGTGGACGAACTGGTCCACGTGAAGGGCTTCCGCGATTTTCGGGCCGTGGTCGTCGGCGACGGACCTGCACTAGCGCAGGTGCGCGAGCTCGCCGGCTCGCTGAGCCTCTCCGACTTCATCGTCTTCACCGGCTACTTGAGCGGCGAAGCCTTGCTTTCGCACATCAGCGCTTTTGACATCGGGGTTATTCCCGACCCGTACAACGAGGCCAATGATGTGATGAGCATGAACAAGGTGTTCGAGTACTGCGCGCTCGGCATCCCGACAGCGTGCTACGCGCTCAAGGAGACGAAACGGCTCCTTGGCGGGGCCGGGGTCTATGCCCCGACGCTCGATCCGGCCGGGCTCGCCAAGGCGTGTCTGAGCCTGATGCAGGACGAACCGTTGCGAGCGCGCTGTTCAGCCGAAGCTGCAAGGCTTTCGGCCGAGGCCTTCGTCTGGGACCACGAAGCCAGGAAATATGTCGACGCGTTTGAGCGTACGCTGTCGCGCCCGGGAAAAATGACTACCGCATGACTCGCGACACGGAAATGTGACCTGAGTTTTGAGGTTTTCCTTGCCCTCATCTGTGGCGAAGCCGTCGCGGACGCCCGGGTAAAGTCAACGCTTGCCGCTGGCCTGAAGATGGTCCTCCAACACAGAGCGCAGGTATTGCCCGTAGGCGCTCTTGCCGAACCGGCGGATAATCGTCTCAAGCCGACCCTCGTCGATGAACCCAAGATCGAAAGCGATTTCCTCGGGACAGCAGATCTTGAATCCCTGGCGCACTTCGAGCGTGCGCACGAAGCTCGCCGCGTCGACAAGCGAGTCCGGCGTGCCAGTATCGAGCCACGCGAAGCCCCGGCCCATGCGCTCGACGTTGAGCTTGCCGGCGTCAAGGTAGACGCGATTGACGTCGGTGATTTCGTACTCCCCGCGCGCGGACGGTTTGAGCGCCTTCGCGATCTCGACCACCTTCGAGTCGTAGAAATAGAGACCCGTCACCGCCCAGTTCGACTTCGGCTTTGCGGGCTTTTCCTCGATCGAGATCGCGCGTCCGGCGCGATCGAATTCGACGACGCCGTAACGCTCTGGGTCGGGCACATGATAGGCGAAGACGGTCGCGCCGTGGCGGGGTTTGGCCGCCCGCCGCAGTTGCTCCCCGAGGCCCGCCCCGTAAAAGATATTGTCGCCAAGAACGAGCATCGCCTGATCGCCGCCGACGAATGATTCCCCGATCACGAACGCCTGGGCGAGTCCGTTCGGCGCCGGCTGCTCGGCGTAGTCGATCCGCATGCCCCAGTCTGCGCCGTCGCCGAGCAGCCGGCGGAACAGCGGCAGGTCGTGCGGCGTCGAGATGATCAGCACCTCGCGTATCCCCGCGAGCATCACCACCGACAGCGGATAATAGATCATCGGCTTGTCGTAGACAGGAAGAAGCTGCTTGGAGACCGCGAGCGTGATCGGGTGCAGGCGTGTGCCCGCGCCGCCGGCCAGGATAATGCCCTTCATCGTTCAGCTCCGATCGACGCCGTCGCCGACGGGCCAGCCTGCCTGTCTGATTCGGGCTGGGCTCGTTCGGAGAGAACCCCCAGCCGCTCGCCGGCGTAGACTTTCTCCCGCAGCGGACGCCACCACCATTCGTTGTCGAGATACCAGCGAACCGTTTTCTCAATGCCGCTGTCAAACGTTTCGAGCGCGCGCCATCCGAGCTCGCGCTCGAGCTTGGCCGCGTCGATGGCGTAGCGCAAATCGTGACCCGGCCGGTCGGCGACGAACGCGATAAGCCGCTCGTGAGGACGGCCGCCGGGGCGCCGCCGATCGAGAATAGCGCAGATCTGCCGCACGACGTCGATGTTGCGGCGCTCGTTCCGGCCGCCAACATTGTACTTCTCGCCGATCCGGCCGTGTTGAACAATGAGATCGAGCGCGCGCGCATGGTCCTCGACGTAGAGCCAGTCCCGCACGTTCGCTCCGGCGCCGTACACCGGCAAGGGCTTTTCGTGGATCGCGTTGAGAATGATGAGCGGGATCAGCTTTTCTGGAAAATGATACGGCCCATAATTGTTCGAGCAGTTCGAAATGATCGCCGGGAAGCCATAGGTGCGGGCCCAGGCCGAAACCAGATGATCGGATGCGGCCTTCGACGCCGAATAGGGGGAACTCGGGTCGTAGGGCGTCGCCTCGACGAACAGGCCTTGGCCGCCGAGCGAGCCGTAGACCTCGTCGGTCGAGACATGCAGGAAACGGAATCCGTCGCGCTTTGCCGGCGACAGCGCGAGCCAATAGGCCCGCGCCGCCTCGAGCATCGAGAAGGTCCCGATGATGTTTGTCTGAATGAACGCGTCGCTGCGTGTTATCGAGCGATCGACGTGGCTCTCGGCCGCCAGATGGATGACTTGGTCGGGCGCGAAGGCCGCGATCGCCTCGGCGATCGCGAGCCGGTCGCAGACATCGATTTTGGCAAACCGGTAGTTGGGCGCGTTGTCGATCCTCGACAGGGACTTGAGATTGCCCGCATAGGTGAGGGCGTCGACGTTGAGCACGCTGACGCCGGTGCCGACAAGATGCCGGCATACCGCAGATCCGATGAATCCCGCACCGCCGGTTACTAACACTTTGCGTGTCATCGGGTCTCCGGAATCAAGAGATCAGCCGCGCGCAGCAGACGGCGACGGAGCCGCGCCAGTCTGGCAAAGCAAGGCCGTAGACGCGCCGCAACTTTGCGCTGTCGAGACGGGAATTGGCCGGGCGGCGGGCCGCAGTCGGATAATCGGCGGTCGCGATGCGCTTGACGCGGGTCAGCCGCCGGCCGCGCGCGCGGGCCTCCTGAAAAACCGCTTCGGCCAAATCAGCCCAGGTCGCCTCGCCCGAGCCGGTCAAATGGAACACCCCGCGCAACGTCGGAGAAGAGTCTTCCCGAAGTCGCTTTGCAATCGCGAGAAGAGCGTCCGCGATGTCAAGCGCGGAGGTCGGATTGCCGCGCTGGTCAGCGACCACCCCGACTTCCTCGCGCGTTTCGTTGAGCCGCAGCATCGTCCGGACGAAATTCGCGCCAAACGGACTATATATCCAGGCCGTGCGCAAAATCGCGCCATTGGGGCACCGTTCTGCGACGAGCCGTTCGCCGATCAGCTTCGAGCGCCCATAGGCGCCCGTCGGCCCGGTCGGGTCGTCCTCGCGGTAGGGACGATCGAGGGCGCCGTCGAACACGTAATCCGTGGAGAGATGCAGCAGCGGAGCGCCGATTTTGGCGGCCGCTTCCGCCACATGGCCGGCGCCCTCGCCGTTCACCCGGATCGCCAGTTCTTCTTCTTCCTCGGCCTTATCCACCGCCGTATAGGCGGCGGCGTTGACGACGACGTCAGGCCGTGCGGCCTTAATTCCGGCGAGCACGGCCTGCCTGTCTTCGAGCGCGAACGTGGGCCGGCTCAACGGCACGATCTCGATGTCACCGTTCGTCCGCTCCATGAGCGACATTGCGACCTGCCCTTTGGCTCCCGTGACTGCGATACGCATCAGCCGAACAGATCCCGCGCGTCCTTGAGTCGCGGCCAGCGCCGGTCCTTGTCCGACAGCAGTAGGCCGCCCGACGGCAGCGGCCACGTCACGCCGATGTCCGGATCGTCCCAGGCCACGCCCCGATCATGAGCGGGCGAATAGTTCGCCGTCGTCTTGTAGAGGACCTCGGTGTCCGGCTCCAGAGTCACGAAGCCATGGGCGAAGCCGATCGGCACCAGCAACTGGCGCCAGTTCTCCGCGGATAACTCGACTGCGACGTAGCGCCCGAAGGTCGGCGCCGACCGTCGAATGTCGACGGCCACATCGAGAATACTGCCGCGACCGACTCGAATGAGCTTGTCCTGAGCGTAGGGCGGCGTCTGGAAGTGCAGTCCGCGTAGAGTCCCAACAGCAGCCGAAAAGGAATGGTTGTCCTGAACAAATTCTAAGTGGATACCAAGTTTTTCCCACACAGACTTGTTATAAACTTCAGAGAAGAAACCTCGAACGTCACCGTGTTTATCTGGAGTTACAATCTTGACTGCCGGTATCTTCGTCTCTTCTACCTGCATCACGCGCCCCAGTCGCATAAAGAGATTCGAACCCCGCGCCGACTGGGCTTCCTTGCCAGAAGCCCGCTCCCTCCGCCACCCCTAATTCCAGAATTCGTGACTCCGCGCGCCGCAAAAATGGACAGAAAATGACAGCTAACCGATTGGAAAAGCTCGGCCAGCGTCAAAACTGCAACAGGCGCCGCGCAAGCTTCTGGAACGCGCGAGCGCGGTGCGACAGAGCGAGCGAACCGTCCGACGGGAGCCCGTGCTTCTCCTCGGCGCTCATTTCCCCGAAAGTCCGCGAATGACCGTTGGGGCGGAATATTGGATCGTAACCAAAGCCTTTGGCGCCGCGCGGCGGGAAAACCAGTTCGCCGTCGACGCGGCCCTCGAAAACGTCGGTTCGCCCGTCCGGCCATGCAAGCGCCAGCGCGCTGATGAAATGCGCCCGCCATGGCCTCGGCGCCCGAGCGGACAGTAATTCCCTTTCGATGCGCGCCATCGCGCCGGCGAAGTCCCTGCCCTCGCCCGCCCACCGCGCCGAATGGACTCCCGGGGCGCCGCCCAGCGCCGCGACGCAGAGCCCCGAGTCGTCGGCGAGCGCCGCTTCGCCTGACGCCCGCGCCGCCGCCGTCGCCTTCAGGACGGCGTTATCGATGAACGTGAGACCGGTCTCTTCCGGCTCGTTCAGGCCAAGGCTGCCGGCGCCGATCGCGTCGACCTCGTAGAGGCTCAGTAGTTCCTGAATCTCGCGCAGCTTGCCGGCGTTATGAGTCGCCGCGACAATCCGTCCAGAAAGACGGCGAGCCTGGCCCTCAGAGATCATTCTGCGACAATCTTGTAATGCTGGCCTGCGACTAGAGGAACGTCGCGCTCAAGCCCGTTGAGGATGAGAAACTGGTCGAGCGGATGCGACAGGAACGCCATGCGCGCCGCCATCGACTCCGCCGTGTCCGCGCTCCCTGCGGCGACAACCTTGATCGTCTGAGCTGCCGCGAGCGCAGAATCCTGCGCGTTGATCAAATGAAAAGATTGCAGCGAGGCGCGAAATTCCGAGTCGATGGCGGGCGACAGCGAGCGCGCGGCGAAGATCAGGCGATAGAGCCTCCCATTGAGGCGCACGGCCCCCAATCGAAAGCTCCACTGTTCGCCCTGCGCGACTGCGGTGGCGGCCTCCAGGCCGCCGATCTGCATCGGCTCGACCGAAGTCGTCTTGAGGCCGTCGATCCAGCCGGACGCAATCGCGCTTGCGACGGGCGTCGAGTCGGCGATCGCAACGCTGTCGAGACGCAACGCCTCGCCTCCGGCTTGCCCAACGCCGATCAGCGCCGACGTCTGGTTCTCGAGGGTGAATCCCTCCGGCGCCTCGAAGGCGAAGCCGAGCTTCGGATGAATGAACGCCGTCCCGCGCACGACGCCCTGGGATGGATCGTCGCCAAAAGCAAGGCCGTCGATTGCCACGAGATAGGCGTCCCGGCCTCTTGAGCCTACGACCGGGGCGCCGAATTGCCGCGCCTCCGCTACCGCCTGAGCGACACGCTCGGGCGTTGAAGGATGCGTGGCCATCATGTCGGGCCGATCCGCCGTGCCTGCACCGGATATCGACGCGCGGAGCGCGCTCCATTCGCCGAGCGCTGTGAGAAAGCGCGACGCGCCGTAGGGATCGAATCCCGCATTGGCTATGTCTTTGATCCCGATCTGGTCAGCCTCGAACTCCTGCTGGCGCGAAAAGCGGGCGATCGCCAACTGGGAGCGAGCTTCAGCCTCGTCAGCAGCCTGCGGCTGGCGAAGCACCTGCGCATTGACCCGGCTGAACAGCGCCGCGGTCCTCTCGAACTCGGCTCGCTGCGCCGCATGGCGAGCCGTAATGTGTGCAATTTCGTGCGCCATGACCGCGGCAATCTCAGATGTGTCCTCAGCGAGCGCGAGAAGGCCGCGGGTGACAAAAATGTCACCGGAAGGGAGGGCGAAGGCGTTAACGACCGGCGAATTGAGCAACGCGACACGATAAGGCTGGGCTGACGCCCCCGAGGCCGGCGCGAGCTTCGCGAGCACGCCATCCAGATAGCTTTCCGTCGAGGGCGCATGATATTCGCCGCCAAAGGCGTCGATCAGCCGTTTGCGTTCCGGACTGACCGGCGCGCCGCCCGTGGTCCGCGGCGCAGCAGCGACTGGAGCGACATTGGCCGGCGCGGGCGGCGCGTCGATCGAGGCGCAGCCCGCCAACCCGAAGCAAAGCGCGATAGTTAGCGGCATGAACATGCTGCGCCAGCGTCCGGCGGCGTGGAGCCGTTTCGAGCTCTCCGAAACCCGTTCGATCATTGGCGCAGCTTTTCTGCTCCTTGCGCGTCGGCGCGACGCACGATTTCAATCATCGCCGGGTCGCTGACCTCGATTCTCGGGCCGATGCGATTGTCGAGCGCGCCGCGCGCCCGGATAGTCTTCCCTTCGAGCGCCTCCACTGGACGGCCCGCCTGAGCAAGCGCCTGCTCCAGCCTTCGGGCGATGACGATCGTCGGGCCGTCGCGGGATGCAAGATCAAGATAGAGACGTGAACACCCGACGCCAACCCTGCGCACTCTTCCCTCCACGATGACAAATTGTCCATCGTGACTGTGCAGGGCGACAGAGTCAGAGGCTGGGATCACAGAATATTCCGGCTCGTTCCACATGCCGAAGCCAAGTCGACGCGCGCTATCTTCGACGGCGAGTCTCGCGACAGCGCAATTCCGCGACTCGAACTCCGGTCTTACGCGGGCATAGCCGGCCGAAAGCAGCGCGATTGCGACGGAGCTCGCCTGTCCCTCAGAGATGTTCTGAACCGAAAGATCCGCGAGGACCCTGCCCCATCGATCCGTTCCGCCCGCCAACAGCTTGAGTTCGACCTCGCGGCCGACGAGACGATCAGCAAGAAATTTTCGGGCGGCTTCCGAGGTCTTGGGCGAGCCGCGGGCTGGATCGGGGGCCTCCAGACCGGCGAGCCTGACAACGCGGCCGTCGTCGATCGCGATGTCGAGCCGCTCGTCGACGCCGACGACGCGGGCGGTCCCGGACGGCGCGCCACAGTCCGCATGGACGCGAGCGCCGAACCCGAGCGCCAGACAGGCGACCCCGAGGCGCGGGGCAAGCCCCGCGCTTGTCCGCACGATTTGTTTGCAGAGTCGATGCGCTTGGCCCAAATCCATGGTAGTGGCTTTGCCCGCTCAAGGCGCTCTCGTCCATAGTGATCGCGTCGGCGGCATCGCGGTTTGGTCAAGTCCCGGTAGCTCAGCAGGATAGAGCACAGGTTTCCTAAACCTGGGGTCAGGGGTTCGACTCCCTTCCGGGACGCCATTAAAATCAAAGGCTTTCGTCAGTTTGGGTAGAGGTTCCGACCGTCGCTTTTTTGGCGGGGTAGCCATGGGGGTAACGGCTGCGCCCGACGACAGCCCTTTAGGAGTGGCCATCCGCCTCAAGTGGAACCTTAGCCGGGGTGGCGGAGGGATGGCCGCGGAGCGCGACCACGGAAGGGGCGATAGGCGAGCGGAGTTGCGGCCTGCGGAAACCGGTATCGACCCGCTACCGGTTTTGAAGCCCACGCGCGCAGCGGCCTGCCCCGCCTAAGGGATGCAGCCCGGGAGGCAGGGGGTCTCCTTCTGCTGCGAGAACAGAAGCCGCGCCGACTGCGCGCGTAAGAGCGGCCTAAGATCGGCCAATCGATCCTCGCCTCTCCCCGCGTCGCCAAAGCGGACCCATTCAAGAGCGATACCCCCTTGCGGGTCCTTCCCAGGCCCCTTGGCGGCCCACGGGCGGGAGGCCCCGGGTAATCGCTAGTCACAGTGTATTTTATGGACTAAAGTCCCTTATGGACTAAAGTCCCTGTTCCAAACCGGAAAACAAGCCCGTGCCCGCCCTGGTCAAGAAATCGACTTTCGCCGCGCTGCGCGGCGTGACGCCGGGGCGCGTGTCACAATGGCTCGCCAAGGGGAAGATCAGCGGCCCGGCGATCGTCGGCGAGGGTCCCTCGGCCAAAATCGATGTCGACATCGCCACTGCCCAGCTTCGCGAGCGCTTGGATGTCAACGCGCGTTTCGGCCTGAAGGGCCTCTCGACGAACCTAGACCGCGCCTCGGATCAACTCCCCCTGCCACTCCGCGACAGGGTCGAGGCGCAGATCAAGGCCGAGAAGCTGCGCCAGGCGCAGCTGCTGACGCGCCGGCTTGAGGAGGAGGACCGGCAGCGTCGCGGCCTTTACGTCGAGGCCAAGGCGGCCCGCAATGAGATGGCGCGCCTCGTCGCCGACCTTTTGGGGTCTTTCGAGGGCAGCCTGACCGATTTATCCGCCGCGCTCGCCGCACAGTTTCGGCTTCCCGCGCGGGATGTGCTGCACGTTTTGCGCAAGGAGTTCCGCCGCATCCGCGAGCGCCTTGCCGCCGCCCACGCCGCCAAGGCCGCAGCGGAGCCGCGCACCGTACAGTCCGCCGAGAAACAGCCTGGCTCGATCCAATGAAATTTAGGGCCTAAAGTTTAGGGCCTAAACAACCCCGGTTCCCCCGGTGTTTAGGAGACGCTCGTCTTCAATGGAGCGTTTGCGGCGGCCGACATGGGATGGGCCGTGCTGAGCTCCGCTAACCCGCGGCGTGCGTTCTCCATGTCGCGCAGTACTTTGTCGGGATCGTTGGAACCACGTTTGACGGTCTCTTTCGCGCACCTAAGGGCGCGTTCCCCGGCGCGGATCCTGCGCAAATATTTGTTGATCGTCGCGGCGTTGAGCGGCTGGAACGCCGGCGCGCATAAGGCGTCAAGGCATAGCGTTGTGACGACGTCGAGCTCGCGATCGAGGGCGCTCACAGCCTGCATGATGTCGCTCTGGAGCCAATAGACGGCGATCACAGCGATGGGGCCAGGAGGGCGAGGCGATGGCCGGCATGAGGCGGCTACGCCGGCGGGACGGTTTCTGTCCAATAAAGCCCCGTTCCAGGACCGGCGCGAGGGATGGCAGCGACGAGACCGAGCCGGATGCGACGGAGAGGTCTCCCAGCGCCCGCGCCAATCTGAGCGCCGTCTCGTACGCAGTTATTTTGAGCAGCGCCACGGCGGCCTATCCGGCGATGGCCCGCTCGCGCGAGCGAGGTCGGGCCGCAGCCTCCAGGGCGGACCCTCCCAAGTCCGCGCGCCCGCTTAGATGCGTTTCCGCTCAAAATGTAAGTTAAATCGCCGTTACAAGTCCTTCACCACAAATCACCACATCCAGGACCGCATTGTAGAGATCTGCCAAGCGTCGGACGCCAAGGTTGGCGTCACCACCGACCGCACGTGGCCGAGGACCCGCTCCGCGCCGATCATGATCGAGCCCCGGCGATTTCGGCAAATTGGCTCCAAAAGCCTGTCTTTCGGCGATGTGTGGCACGCAGGCGAGCAACAAAGGCCTGATGTGTCTCGAAGGGACCGTAAGCCTGGATGGCGGAAGCCAGCGACTGGCATTCCATGAGATGACGAGCCGCGTGCCTATACCGCGTGGACTTGACCCCATCGAGTGTGTCGTCAATCATACCCCGGCGAAGAATAGTCGCGGCGAGCGGATGTTTTCCCTCCAGCAATCGCGCAGCCGGGTCGAGCAGATAATAGGCATTTCGGTCCATTTCGGTGCGGCGGGCGAGCACAAGTTGGGCCGCGTTCGCCAGATCGGGCCACTCAACGAAGAAATACAGGGCCGACGAGAAACTCTTGAATCCGAGCGCGTGGGTCACCGCCCTTTCTTCTGCGGCGATGTCTTCGAAGTCCGGTAGAGCTTTGAGATAGGCGCGCAGCCGTCGGACAGAGAGGCGCTCTTCGAAGGCGCCCCAGCGGATCAGCTGGGCCCTTGCCGTCTGTCCCATGGCGTCGAGTGCGTCGAGATAAGTGTCCTCCCATTCGATCCACGGGCCCTCGTAGCCAGGATGGTAGAGGTCGTCGTTCAGATAAGAGCCATGCTTCTTCGGCGCGCCGTTTTCGAGAGCGACGAGGGCTTCGGCGGCGCGCCCGGCGTTGAGCAGCTTACGTCCGATCCTGGCGG
>Ga0209040_10004717_pt1 | contig 10254 bp, 7 predicted proteins | sample BogFormECP12_OM3_FD_188240 | JGI IMG/M metagenome (GOLD analysis project Ga0209040, IMG submission 188240) | Bog forest soil microbial communities from Calvert Island, British Columbia, Canada - ECP12_OM3 (SPAdes) (version 2) | ecosystem: Environmental > Aquatic > Freshwater > Wetlands > Bog ... | reverse complement strand
CGAGTTCAAGCAGTTTTTTCCGGGCAACGCCGTCGAGTACTTCGTCTCCTACTACGACTACTACCAGCCGGAAGCCTACATCCCCTCCGGCGACCTGTACATCGAGAAAGAAGCCACCATCAACGAAGAACTCGATAAGCTGCGCCTCTCCGCCACCCGCTCCCTCTTCGAGCGCCGCGACGCCATCATCGTCTCCTCCGTCTCCTGCATCTACGGCCTTGGATCACCGGAAGCCTATTACGGCATGCTTCTGCTTCTTGAAAAAGGTCAGAAGATCCGCCGCGAAGATATCACCAAGCGTCTCGTCGAAATCCTCTACGAGCGCAACGACTCCGACTTCCGGCGCGGGACATTTCGAGTCCGGGGCGACGTTATCGAGGTCTATCCCACCTACGACGAAAACGCCTACCGCATCGAGCTCTTCGGCGATGAAATCGACTCGCTCTCACAGATCGATCCCCTCTTTGGATCCGTCCGTGAGAAATACTCGCGGCTGCCCATCTATCCCAAGAGCCACTATGTCGTGCAGCCGGAGCGCAAGAAAACCGCGATCGAATCGATTCTGGAGGAGCTTGCATCGTGGGAAAAAGAACTCGATTCGCAGGGCCGTCTTGTCGAGTCGCAACGCATCCACCAGCGCACCCGCTTCGATCTTGAGATGATCAAGTCCGTCGGCTACTGCCACGGCATCGAGAACTACTCGCGCCACTTCTCTGGACGCCTGCCCGGCGAGCCCCCACCCACCCTGCTCGACTATTTCCCGCGCGACTACCTACTCTTCATCGACGAATCGCACGCCACTGTCCCGCAGATCCACGGCATGTGGCATGGCGACCGTTCGCGCAAGCAGAATCTTGTCGACTACGGCTTCCGCCTGCCGTCCGCCACCGACAACCGTCCCCTCAAATTCGAGGAGTTCGAAGCGCGCGTCAACCAGATCATTTACGTCTCAGCCACGCCCGGCCCCTACGAACTGACTAAATCTGCCGGAGTGGTCGTCGAGCAGATCATCCGCCCCACCGGCCTGGTCGATCCCGAGGTCGAAACCCGTCCCATCCGCGGTCAGATCGACGACCTGCTCGCCGAGATCCGCGACCGCGCCGCGTGCAATGAGCGCGTGTTGGTGACTACGCTTACTAAGCGCATGGCCGAAGACCTTGCCGGTTACTACTCCGAAGTCGGAGTTCGCTGCCGCTACATGCACTCCGAGATTGAAACCCTCGAACGCGTACGCCTCCTGCGCGATCTCCGCAAAGGCGAATACGACGTCCTCATTGGCATCAATCTTCTGCGCGAAGGCCTCGATCTGCCTGAAGTTTCCCTGGTCGCCATTCTCGACGCCGATAAAGAGGGTTTCCTGCGCTCCGCCGGATCTCTCATTCAAACCATCGGACGCGCCGCGCGGCACATCAACGGGCGCGCCATCCTCTACGCCGACCGCATCACCGATTCCATGAAGCAGGCAATCGGGGAAACCAACCGCCGCCGCGAGGTCCAGCGCGCCTATAACGAAGAAAACGGCATCACGCCAACCTCGATCATTCGTCCCACTGATATGGCGCTCGCCCAAATACTCAAAGCCGACTACGCCGACCTTACCGACGACGCCGACTCCATGCCTGATTTCAGAACACAAGATGATCTCGACGCCTACATCGTTAACCTCGAATCAGACATGCGCGAGGCCGCGAGGAAATTTGAGTTTGAAAAAGCCGCACGCCTGCGCGACAGGATCAAGGAACTCCGCACCAAAGAATTCCTGTTTACTTAGCGAGGCCGCCTGCGTTCGCGGACGCATGGCCAGTTTGTTAACAGCAGAGGGAAGGAGAGATCTCGGGATTGATTCAACGAGAGCACTGCTTCCGTCCTTCCAAGCTGCAGTTATTATGATCCGACTGTGGACCGTTGCGCGGGGGTCGTCAAGTCGTTCAATACTTCTCGAGAAGCGTACTTCACCGCTTTAACCAGGTGACGTGTTAAATGCTTCGCGGTAAACTTCGCGCCGTAGGCGAAGCGAGTCAGCGGACCAAACGAATTTGCAGAAGCCAGGCCCACCATGTAAAGGCCCTTTACCGAGGACTCGAAATTCGTAGACAGAACCGGAGTATCTTCAACAGAGCGAACCTCTTGCCGCAGACTCTCATCAAGGAACTTCAGTCGCGATATCGCAACCCGGAACCCGGTTGCGCCAATTACGTGGTCGACGACCAGCTCGGCGTTCGTGCCGTCACTCTCCGCAAACCTGACGCTGACTTTGCCGTTCTCGACTGAAATCCCCTTGAGTGTCGTGCCAAGGTGCGTAGGCACGCGACCCTCAAACTTCTCGCGAACGAACCATCCTACGGAGGGTCCTAGATGGCGCTGCACGACCTTGAAGCGCAATTCTTGCGGCATGTGTCGAAAGATGAGAGGAGCATCGGTGCAAAATTTCGACTTCCAGCCCAGGCCAAGACCCGAGCGGGGTTGCTTCATCCGTTGGAGAAAGTGACGAGGTTCCTGCGACGGCTTATGGAACACAATTGTTTTGCGACGAGCGACCAGGTGAACCTCGGCACCATGTTCGTTCAGCAGCGCCGCTATATCCACAGCAGAAGAGCCCCCTCCGATCACGGCCACCTTCTGCCCACTGAATTTGCTTAGATCGTGATGATGGGAACTGTGAGTGACCTTTTCTCGCGGCAGATCCGCAAGGAGAGGAGGCAGGTATCCAAAGTCTGTGATCCCGGCCGCGAGGATAACCTTGCGGGCATAAATCGTGCTTCCATTGGCCGCCTGTAGCTCGAAACCCGCCGGGTTACGCTTGACCGAAGTGATGTTTGTCTCTTCAAGTGTCGGCACCATACGCTTCTGGAATTCCAGCCCGTAATCCACGAAAATTTCACGCGACACTGGTATGCCGACATCGGAGTAGGGCAGATTCTTCTCCGCGCAATAATGGCGAAGGGTGAAGGCGGAATCCGGATCATATAGACTCGACGCAAAACCGTCGGACTTGAGCAGCATTCCTTCCGGCATCTGCTGTCGCCAGCTGTGCATGGGTGTTCCAAAGATGCGAAAATTCAGTCCGCTCTTGCTCAGATGTGCAGCTATCGAGAGGCCGTACGGACCAGCTCCTATGATGGCAATATCCGTCGTGGGATGACTCAAGGCGCGCTCCAATATTAGGTTCTAATATGATGCAGTAACACTTAGTGTATCTCGCTGTTTCCAGTGTCCTCTGAGACGAGTACAGTTTAATATCACCCACATGGTGATGCGGTAATACTTCTTTGGTTATATTCGCGCGGATACAAAACTCTGTTAAAGGGCTGTGAGCACGTTTGAAAAACAATGATCGACCGATGGTGCTGCTTGGCGCAACTGTGTGGTGGCCATTGTCCGCGCGACTTGCAATGGCTCTCATCCGTCACGGATGCAGCGTCTCGGCCGTTTGTCCGCCTGGGCACCCACTGAGGTATGTGAGGGGCGTTGATAGCTTCTATCCGTATAAGGGGCAGGCGCTGAAGAGGGCCATTGTCACGTCACGCCCCGACATTATTGTGCCGTGCGACGACGCCGTGGTCTGGCAGCTGCACACTCTGCACAGATCCGAATCGAAACTGAGACCGTTGATTGAGTACTCGCTGGGACCTCCCGAGATGTATCCGGCGGTCCGCAGCCGCGGCGAAGTCCTTCAGGCTGCCGCGGAACTCGGTATTCGGACTCCCGCAACAGAGGTTCTCGTTTCGGAGGAATTACCTGGAAACTGGTGTGCAAAAACCGCGGGTGTGCTTAAGCTGGATGGAACCTGGGGCGGAACGGGTGTGGAGATGGCGCATTCTCGAGAGGAGGCGCTTGCCGCCTTTCGCAGACTGGCCAAACCCCAGAGAGCAGCCGTCTGGAAGCAACTCCTGATCGGCCGCGATCCCTTTGCGCTGTGGCCATGGTCGAGTGGCGACACGCGACGTGTGACCATCCAGCAATTCATTGGAGGACGCCCTGCAAACACGATGTTTGCCTGCTGGCAGGGAGAGGTTTTGTCCATCGTTACGGTTGAGGTTGTTTGCGCTGGGGGGGCCACCGGAGCTGCCACTGTAGTGCGACTGATACAAAATACCGAGATCGCAGAGGCGGCTCGGCTGATCGCGCGGCGATTCATGCTGAACGGATTTCATGGTCTTGACTTCGTTCTCGAATCTGGAACCGGCGCGGCTTATCTCATTGAACTGAATCCTCGGTGCACGCAACTCGGTCATTTGCGCCTGCCTGGCCACGGCGATCTTGCGGGCTCGCTGGTTGCCAGACTCAGGGGCGAGGATCCTCCCCCGGAAGACGACCCTATCGCGAGTGAGACTATTGCATTCTTTCCCCAGGCATTTAACCTGAATCCGCAAAGCCCATACCTTCATCGCGGCTACCATGATGTTCCCTGGGAAGAGCCAGGTCTCCTTCGCGAGCTGCTGCGGGAGCCATGGCCTGACCGTCAATGGGCGGCGCGCCTCTACCACTTCTTCAGGCCGCCAAATCGGCAACCCGAAGTGCAATTTGATGAGGTCTTTGCTCGGACAACCTGATCGAATCTAACCTAAGTGAGCTCCACAAGACTGAAGTGCGTTTACCCGCAGCTCATCAAATTCCACCGGCGCCACATCGTTGGTTCCTCGTTTTGCGCCACTTCCCGCCAATTGCGGGTTAGAGTCCACAAGGGTGCCATACGACCCTGGAGAACCCACGAAACAACACGCGGCCTGCGCCTCAACCGGAAACGCGGCCCACGCCTTCTCCGCAAGCCCACCCACCGGCGAAGACGCCTCCAAGCAAAGGAACAAAAGCCGGAAGAGAAGAAGAAGCCCGAATAAACTTCGTTGCAACAAAGAAAGGGCCCCGCCAATGCGGGGCCTCTCGCTTATCTGAAAAGCTCAGTGAATCCGAACGTCTCCCGACCCTGTCTCCACTCTCACTGTTGCGCCGCCGCCGTTGACATCGCCGGTGATATGGTGACGCTCCAGACTTCCATGAACAGAAATGGGAGGATCGCTGTGGATTGTCCCGGAGCCGGTCGTAGCATCGAGCGAAAACTTCGCTCCGCCGCCCGTATTTAACGTCACCGATCCAGAGCCTGTCTCGACCTTCCAATTCGACCCTGGCTGGCCATCAATCTCGATGTCGCCTGAGCCGGTCTCCGCGAATAAACCACCCGTCACGCCCCGCAGCCGAATGCTGCCGCTGCCTGTCTGTGCTTTCACATCCGGTGCCGCGTGCATCTCAGCGCGAATGTCGCCCGAGCCGGTTTCCAGCGAAACCCGCCCGCTCAATCCGTTCGCCTCGATCGATCCCGAACCGGTGCCCGCCTTAAGCGAGCCTCCCAGGTCGGATATGCGCAGATCGCCCGAGCCCGAATTCGCTTCAAGATTCGTTCCCTTCGGCGTCGTGATCTCATAATCGATCGAAACGTTGTGATAGCTCGTGTGTTTGCCCACCGTGACCACGTTCCCGCTCTGCTCAATCGGTGGATTCGCCACGACCTCTTTCACGCGCTCCTCGGGCGATCCGAAATCTCCACCCCAGCGATTCGCATGCACGTGCCCGATGATGTGAATCTCGCTGTCCGACCCCGGCGTTACGTGGATGTACCCCGAACCCGTGCCCACGCTGAGCGTCGGTGTTCCGTTTACGTGCAAAGTTTTATCGAACGTGCCATCCGCCGCCAGCATCAATGCCGGAGAAATCGCCAGCGTTGCTATCGCCAACCATCGCATCTTCATATAGCCTCCTGATTTCTTAGTCCTGGGTGCCCCATCCTTTCGCGCACTTTGCGAAAGGGTGGGAAACCGTCGCTCTTCGCCAACCAAAGAATCGAACAATCTTCACGAGTGTCGCTACTGCTGCAATACAACCGTGTCGCCCTCTTTCAATCCGTCCAGAATCTCAATCCTGCTGCCGTTTGAGATTCCTGCCTTCACCGGAACCTTTCTCTGGCCGTCCTTCTGTTTCGCATCGGGCACAAAGACCGATGCATTTTTGTCCGCGTCGTAAATTACCGCCTGCGCCGGCACCGAGAGCACCCCTTTGTCTTCCTTGATCAGAATCTCCGCATTCGCTGTCATGTTTGCCTTCAACTCGCCGCTGGGATTATCGATCGAGACGCGCACTTCGAAGGTCGTGACGTTATCTTTCTCCACGCCTAGTGGCGCGATCTTCGTCACCTTGCCGTTAAATATCTTGTTCGGGAACGACTCGACACGAATCCGCGCCGGCTGCCCCAGGTACACGCTGCCGATATCCGCTTCATCTACCTTGCCGTTCACATACACCTGCGTTGTGTCGCCCAGCGTCATCGCCAGCGTTGCCGTTGAGCCCAGCACCAGAATTGAGCTCACCGCGTCGCCAACCTCCACGTCGCGCGAAAGCACTACCCCATCCATAGGAGCGGTCAGCGTCGTATAGCTTAGCTGCTCGTTCAATTGGTCCAGGCTTGCCTGGGCCTGCTGCACCTGCGCCTGCGCCTGCCGCAGCTTGGCTCCATCCACGCCGATCTGCGCCTGTGCCCCGGCCTGCTTGTTCTTGTTCGCCAGATAGTCGCGCTCCGCGTTGTCCAGCGTCTGCTGCGAAACAATCCCTTGCTTCAGCATCTCCAGATTCCGCTCGTAGGTCTGCTTGTACATCGGCAAATCGGGCGCCTCAGCATTCACCTTGTCTTGCAGGATATTCTCGCGATATGTAACGACATTGGCCTCGGACGCTGCCAACTGCGCCTTCTGCGCCGCAACCTGCGCCAGAATCTCCTGCTGATCGAGCTGTGCCAGCACCTGGCCCTTGTGCACATTCTGATTGATGTCGACGTACAGCTTCTCGACCAGGCCGCTCGCCTTCGATTTCAACTCGACCTTGGTGATCGGCTGAATCTTGCCCGTAGCCACGACGCTCTTGGCGATATCGCCGCGCGTCACCTTCGCCAGCCGTCCCGGCTCAATCTTGGTTCCGCTACCGTGCGCGGCAATGGCAATTCCAGCCGCCACAACGACTACCAGCGTGATCCCTCCGATCCACCACCATCTCTTCTTACGATTACGCTGAGTAGCCAAGCAACGTCCTCCGGAAAATTAAGCGGGCCCGGCAAAGCGCTCCTCACCCGCACTCACAAATACGCATGACATTTGTCATTAGTTCCCATGAGACAGGGATTAGGGAACAGGGATCAGGGATTAGAGGGGTGGAGATTGTCGATACGCATCCTGTGGCTAAACCCTTTCCCCTACACCCTAACCCCTGATTCTGGGATTCACCACCAGGTACAGCACATCCGTGGCCAGATTCACCAGAACATACGTGAGTCCCACCGCCAGAATGCACCCCTGCAGCAGCGAATAATCGCGATTCGAAATTGCCGACACCGTGAGCCTGCCGATACCCGGCCAGCTGAAGATTGTTTCCGTCACGATAGCTCCCGCCAGCAGCGCCCCGAACTGCAGGCCCACCAGCGTAATCACCGGGATCAGAGCGTTATGCAGGGCGTGCTTGTAGACCACCGCTCGTTCGGACAGTCCCTTCGCGCGCGCCGTGCGAATGTAGTCCTGCCCCAACTCCTCCAGCATCGCCGTGCGCACCATGCGCGTCAGAATCGCAGCCAGCGCTGCGCCCATCGTGGCCGCGGGCAAAATCAGGTGCGTGATATCGCCCGCTCCACTCACCGGTAGCCATCCCAGCTTGATCGAAATTAGCAGAATCAAAACTGGTCCCAGTGCGAAACCGGGAAACGACAGGCCGAGCAGGCTCACCACGCCCAGGGCCTGATCCTGCCAGCGTCCGCGATGCAGCGCCGCAGCAATGCCCGCGGGAATCGCAAGCACCAAGGCAAGCAGCAGAGCCGCCGCCGTTAACTCGATGGTGTAGGGATAACGCATCAGGACCAGATGCGTGACCGAATCGTTCAGCCGAAGCGAATGTCCCAGGTCGCCGTGCAGAACCCCGCGCCAGTAGTGGAGATATTGCTGCCCGAGCGGTGCGTCCAATCCGTATGTGTGGCGCAATGCCACGATGTCCGACGGCCGTGCGCCCTCGCCGAGCATTTGTTCAATCGGATCGCCCGGAACAAGATGAATCAGAAGGAAGACGATCGACACTACCAGCCACACTACGGGAACGGTGTAAACCAGCCGGAAGAGCAGTGCCCGCAGCGCCCGCGGAACCCGCATCAACTCGCGTTCTCCAAAGCCGCCCGATCCTTTGCCTCCTGATCCACCTTTTCGATACGCACCCTGCTGATGCGGTTCCCGTTCATCTCGACAACCGTGAAGCGCCGCCCCTCATACTCAACCGTCTCACCGCCGCGAGGAATCTTGCCCAGCCGTGCCAGCAGGAAGCCTGCTAACGTCTCCGCACCTCCATCGCGAGGCAGGCTCCAGCGCATCTGCGTCTCCAGGTCGCGCAGATTCACACTTCCGTCCAGCATCAATTCGCCGCTCGCCGTCGTGAGCACCGTCTTTGCGGCAATGTCGAACTCGTCTTCCACCTCGCCGACGAGCTGTTCGATGGCGTCTTCCACCGTCACCAAGCCCACTGTCGAGCCAAACTCGTCCACCACGATGGCCAGGTGTCTGCGCCGCTCCTGGAATTCATGCAGCAGATCCAGCACTGGCTTTGTCTCCGGAACCACCAGTACTTCCCGCATCACCTGCTTCAACCGCAGCTCTATGAACGGAGCCTCGGCAAAACGCGTCTGCGCTGAAGCCCGGAAATGCATCAAGCGCGAGATGTCCTTGGAATAAACCACGCCTACGATGTACTCCGGCCCCCGCGCTGGATCGTAAACTGGCACGCGCGAATGCAGCTCGTCCACAATCCGGGCGCTCGCATCTTCAATCAGCAGATCGAACGGCAGGGAAAAGATCCGCTGTCTCGGCGTCATGATCTCGCGCGTCGGAATTTCGTTGATCTCGACAGCCCTGTGAATCAGGGCTTCCTGATATTCGGGCAGCATGCCCGAGCGCCGCGCCGCCGTCGCAATCAGCTTCAGCTCCTCCGGCGAGTGAACCGAGCCTTCGTGCACCATCGGCGTACGAAAGAGGTGCAGCACCAGTCGCGCCGAGCGATTCATCAGATGCACGGCCGGCCGCGTGAGCTGAATGAACACTTCCATGGGGCCAGCCACGGCTACGGCCACCTGTTCAGCCTTGCGCAGAGCCAGTGCCTTCGGCACCAATTCGCCCAGCAATACATGAAAATAAGTAATGAACGCGAAGGCTACCGGCACGGCAATCAAATGCGCGTAGATATGCGAATGCGGCACCCACTGAAGCCACTGCTCAATCGCCGCCGCTACCACCGGTTCGCCAATCCAGCCGAGGGCTAGGCTGCAAAGTGTGACGCCCAGCTGTACCGCGGGCAAAAAATCGTCCAGGTGTTCCTGCAGCCGCCGCACCAGGCGCGCACCCGGCCTGTGCTGCGAAATCAGCTGTTCGATGCGCGTTTCGCGCACGCTCACCAGCGACAGTTCGGCCGCCACAAAAAAGCCGTTGGCCATGATGAGCACCATGATTGCTACGCCGCGAAAGAGCAGGAACTCGAGCATCTGATTTCAGAAGTTTACAACTTGAGAGTCTTTCGGACTCGATTAAGCCTTCACCATCAACGCCTTGATTGCGAGAACATACTTTTCCGGCAGCTTTCGCTTCTGCATGTTCTTGTCCACTGTCACATGCGCGGTTTCGGCCTCGGCAAGCAATAGCTCACCCTCCGCTTGCAGCCGGAGGATCCGGTAGCCAAACTTGATGACACTGCTCCGCATCGCGATCACGCTGGTTTCGATTGCGACCTCATCGTCATAGCGCGCAGGCGCCCGGTATCGGCACGTTGCCTCGACGACCGGCAGATGGCAGTCGTCATCGATCTCCATTTGTTTGTAGTCGTAGCCGAGCTGACGAAAGAATTCCACGCGCCCGATCTCGCACCACACAAAGTAGTTGGCGTAATACACCACGCCCATCTGGTCGGTTTCGGCATAGCGAACACGGAGCGTCGTGCGAATGGGCATAGGGGGCGGGGGTCAGGAGTACTTGTCAGGGCGCAGCGGCAGGATAGGGAACCGAACGCTACACCCTGATCTTTACGGCTTCAGCTTCGAAAGGATATTCAGCTTGGCGACATCGTTGAACATCACGAACGCGGCGAACAGAATGAGCACCACGAACGCCACCTGGTACACCCGCTCTTTGAACTCCTGATTCAGGTCCCGTCGCAGCACGCCCTCTATCAGCAGCAACAGAATCATGCCGC
>Ga0209040_10004716_pt1 | contig 10255 bp, 9 predicted proteins | sample BogFormECP12_OM3_FD_188240 | JGI IMG/M metagenome (GOLD analysis project Ga0209040, IMG submission 188240) | Bog forest soil microbial communities from Calvert Island, British Columbia, Canada - ECP12_OM3 (SPAdes) (version 2) | ecosystem: Environmental > Aquatic > Freshwater > Wetlands > Bog ... | reverse complement strand
CAGGTGCGCGCGGTCGGCCGGGGCGATCTGGCCGCGCTTCACCTCCCCGGCCGCGGTGTCCAGGTAGTCGAACGTGAGCTGCTTCCGGTGGATGTCGAGCCCGCCTACGATGGGCATCGGGACCTCCTCAAGCTCCGGAGGGGGCGTAAAGCCCCCGCGCGAAATGCCTACGCGGTCAATCGTGACGCGTCTGAGCTGGGGAGGTCTCGCGCGCAGAAGGCACCGGCCCCAGCTCAGCCTGGCCCGATGCATGTCATCTATATGTCCGTGCATGCGGGCATCGAGGCGGCCTATCGCACGGACAGCCACGGACACTGTCCGCAGAACCGCCTGACCTGCGCAAACCAGCAGGCAGCACTCTGTGCCCTCAAGCGGATCCAGCCAGGGCGAACGTGTGCCGAGGCAAGGATGACGGACCACTCATCGGCGGCGGCTATCACCCCATACCGACACGGCCCCGGTACTATTCGCCGACACCCGATACCCGCACACCGCAAGCAGATGGCGCACTGGCGTTACCGGCCTCGCCTCGCCGGCGGGACCGGGCCAGCCGTGCAGCGCACGGACCTTGGCGGCGCCCGGATTGGTAGCCCGGACGCCGTAACAGCGTCGCGGGCATCAGGCCGAGTTTCCTCGAATCGCGGTAAGCACCTGAGGGGTCGGCTGCTCCTGCCCCTTCTCGACCTGCGTCAGGTAGCTCTCGGAGACTCTGGCGAGCCGGGCAAGCGTGTTCCTGGATACGTCCGCGAGTTCTCGTTGGGCGCGCAGGTACCTGCCGGGGTCGGCGAGTTGGCCGGGGAGCTCGGTCATGATGGGTCCGCCGGGTCGGTCGCGATCGGGGTGGGGGATGCGCAACGCCACCGGGCCGGGGGCCGGAAGGGCGCCCACTTGCCGGGCGCCTGGGTCAACCGGTCGGCAATGACCCACAGTGCGGCGGGATGGTTGCCGATGCCGAAGTGGCTCGCGTAGACCTCGACGTTCTCTGCGTGGCGGGAGGGCTGGTCCAGGCAGGCCCGCCAGGCGACGATGCCGTCCAGACGCGTGTAGACGGAGGTGGCTGGGACGGGCAGTGGCCCGAGGCCGGCCTCCAAAGGCAGTTGGATCGTTTCGGTGTGCCGTTTCTCGAGCAGCTCGTACGCGCGCCGGGCGTTGCTGTGCGCGTGATCCTTGAGCCGGATCGGGCTCGCTAGCGTGATTACCTGGCGTATGACGTCCGGCTGACGCCGCCCGAGTTGACGGGCGAAGATGCCGCCGAGACTCCAGCCGATCACGCTCACCGGTCCGTCGTGGCGCGCGCGGAACTCGTGCAGGCGTTCGGGCAGGCCGCTGACGACTCGCGCGGTGGGTCCGATGTTGCGCCCGAGTTCCCAGCCGTAGGTCGCGTATCCGAGCGTGCTGAGGAAGCGGCGGAGTATCAGCGTGGACATGTCGCTGGCCCCCAGGCCGGGAATGACCAGCACGGCGTGGCCATCTCCGCGGGGTGCCCGGGCCAGCGCCGGCAGCGTGGCCGGCAGCGCCCCGATGTCCCAGGCGGAGCGGGCGTAGTCGGTGAGGTACAGCGCCTTGTTCGGCGCGCGAGCCGGCTGGGATGTCTTCGCCATCAGGTGAGCAACGTTCCGCCGTCGACCGGCAGGACGATGCCGGTGACATAGCTGCTGGCGGGGCTGGCGAGGAATATCAGCGCCCCGTTGAGTTCTCCCGGCTCGCCCAGCCGGCCTGCCGCAGCGCGGGCAACCACCGCTGCGTGTGCGCGCTCGTCGAACTGGCCGCTCATCTCGGATTCGAAGTGCCCCGGCGCGATCGCGTTGACCCTGATGCCCTTGCGGCCGGTCCATTGCTGCGCCAGGTCTCGGGTCAGGCCGATCACGCCGGCCTTGCTCGCGGTGTAGGCGGCCTGCGGCAAGCCCATACTGGTGAGCGCAAGAACGCTGCTGATGTTGATGATCGAGCTGCCGGGCTGCATTACCCGCGCGCATGCCTGCGCCATCCAGTAACTGGCGTTGAGATTGAGGTCGACCACGGAACGGAACTGTTCGGGGGTTTCCTTCAGCGCGGGGACGGCGGTGCCCACGCCGGCGTTGTTTACCAGCACGTCGACCCGGCCGAACGCGCTCATGGCCGCGCTCGCGAGGGCGGTGCAGTCCTCCGGATTGGTGACGTCGGCCCGGACCGCCAGACCGCGCCGGCCTTCGGCTTCCACCAGCCTGAGCGTTTGCACGAGGCGGTCTTCACGCCGGGCGCCGAGCACCACGTCCGCGCCTGCCTGGGCGAGGGCCTGCGCGAACTGGACTCCGAGCCCGCCCGACGCGCCGGTCACGATCGCCACGCGCCCGTCGAGACGGAAGCTATCAAGTACAGGGATCATCCGGAGTCCTCTCCACGGTCATGCACGGCAGGACCGGCGCCGTGCTCAACGCGTTGCCGGGGGCGATTCATGGAGGCCAGCCGCGCGGTCAGGTCTGTCCCGGTTCCGGGCAGGGCGGTCGATAGCCAGCTGGCGAGACGGGCGAGGCCGAGGCCGGCCAGTTCGCGGTCGCTCACGTGACCAGCCGTTTTACGTACTCACCCGGCGCGTCGCCGAGAGGTGGACAGGCATCGTTGCCGAGGCGCGCCGGGGCCGGCTTCTTGTCAGGGGTGCGCTTCTCGATCCAGTCGTTCCAGTGCTCCCACCAGCTGCCCTTGTTGTCGACGGAGCTCGCGAGCCACTCGTCGGGATCGGAGCCCCGGATCGCTCCGGTGCGGTAGCTGGCCCGCGGGCTGCCCGGTCCCTTGGCTATCACGATCGCGTGGCCGCCCTTCGCGAGGACGAACGTCGCGTCGCCGCCGATCATGGCGATGGTCCGATAGCAGTCCTGCCATGGTGAGATGTGGTCGGTGGACGCGCCCAGTACGTAGGTGTCGACGGTGATCTGGGACGGGTCGATCGGGACGCCGCCGACGGTCAGCTCGCCGGGGCGGGTCAGGCTGTTCTCCAGCGCGGCCCGCGTCATCTGGCCGCCGAACTTCGTGGCCATGTTGGTCTGGTCGGCGGCCCAGTAGAGCAACCCCATCGCCGGTGGCTGCTTGCCGAGCAGGTAGTTGTGCACGGCGATGTTCCAGATGCCTTCGATCGGCCGGATCAGCGCGAAGGCCCGGGCTGCGTCCCGGGCGTCGAAGAAGCCGTGTTCGGTCGCTCGGCGGATCGCCCTCTCGGCCCCCTTGCGGTCGAGGAAGGCCATCGCTGACGGGCCGCGGTCATAGTCCAGAACCGCGATCGCGATTGTCAGCGAGGCGAGCGATCGCTCACGCCCGATCGCGGCGAGATACGCCGCGGCGAGGAACGCCAGTACTCCTCCGCCGCACAGGCCGAGCAGGTGGCTCGCGTCGGATCCGCTGATGGCGGCGACGGTGTCGAGCATTTCGACGATGCCGATCACGTACTCGTCGAACCCGACGTCGGCGTGGCTGGCGTCGGGGTTGACCCAGGACGCGATGAAGACCTGGCGCCCGGCGTCGAGTTCCGCGCGGGCAACCGACTGCTCGGGTTCGAGGTCGAGCAGGTAGTACTTGTTGACCGGCGACGGGATAACGAGGAGCGGGACCACGTCGACCTTATCGGCGCGGGGCTGGTACTGGATGAGCTCGTAGACCCGGGTCTTGCGCACGACCTGTCCTGCGGTGGCGGCGAGGTTCCTCCCGAGTTCGAAGGCCGACTTGTCGACGCTGGTGGGCAGCTTGGCCGGCGAGCGCAGGTCGGTGAGCAGATTGCCGAGGCCGGCGCGCAGGCTCTGGCCCCCGGTGTCGATGACCTCCTTCCAGCTCTCAGGGTTGGTGAGCAGGCCGTTCGTGGGCGAGAGCGCAGCTGTGACGTTGTCGGAGGTCAGTCGGAGCCGCTCCCGGGTGCGCCAGTCCACGTCAGCGTCCTCCAGGATCCCCGATGCGGCGTCGCAGGTGGCCAGGTACCCGAGGGCGAGCCGCTGCAGGACGGGATTGCCTGCCCACGCACGGTCGGCGAAGCGGCGGTCGCGCGCGCCGGGTTGATCCTGCACGCCGATGCCGACCTGCCCCAGCCGTGCGGCCAGGTCGACGACGCGCCTGGCGACTGGCTTCGGGCTGCGCACCACGGCCTTCGCGAGTCGGCCGAGTTCGGCCGGCGGGAGCAGTCCGCCGAATCCGCCAAACGCCGCGTCCGCCAGTACGGCCTCGAAGCCGGCGCCGGCGCGGCTGTGCGCGAGGACCTCCTCGCTCGCCGGTTCCGTTTCGCTTGTCATCACAGCGGGGCACCCCACTCAACACTCTTGCGCAATTGTGCCTTGAGGAGCTTACCGCCGGGGTTGCGTGGCAACGGCCTGCCGGAAACCACGATGTACTGGGGGATCTTGAAGTCGGCCAGCTGCTCGCGGCAGTGCGCGAGTACCTGTTGCACGTCCACTGTCTCTGCCCCGCCGAACAGGACGGCGCCGACCTTCTCGCCCATCACGTCATCGGGAACCGCGATCACCGCGGCTTCCGCGACGCCGGTGCGGCAAGCAGTGCGGATTCGACCTCGATGCTGGAAACGTTCTCGCCGCCACGGATGATGATGTCCTTGATCCGGTCGACGATGTGCACGCGGCCGGCGTGGTCGACGCGCACGATGTCACCGGTGTGCAACCACCCGTCGACGATCGTCTCCGCGTTCGTCTCGGGTCGCTGCCAGTAGCCGGCGGTAACGTTCGCGCCGCGCACGACCAGTTCCCCGGTACTCGGGTCGTCATCGAGCGGGACGATCCCGAGGTCGACGGACGGGACCGGGTAGCCGACGGAGTCGGCGTAGTCGACTGGGTCGTCGTGGGGCAGCACGCTGATGATCGACGCGGTCTCGGTCATCCCGTAGCCGTTGAAGACCCGCGCGGCGGGGAACGCGTCCTGCAACGCCTGGACCAGCGTCGGGGCGATCGGCGAACCGCCGTAGCCGACCCACCGCACCGCCGACACGTCCGTCGTCGCGAACTCGGGGCGGCGCAGGATCAGGGAGTAGATCGCGGGGACGGTCACGAGGTAGGTGATCCGCTCGCCCGGGATCGACGCGATCATCTTCGCCTGGTCGAACGCCGGCAAGATGACCGATGTGCCGCCGACGCGGGCGGCGACGAGCAGTTGCGAGTTACAGCCGGTGACGTGGAACAGCGGCACCGAGATCAACGTCCGCAGGCCGACGCCGATATCGGCCGGAAGGCCGAGGCAGGTAAGCATGTTCTCGGCATTGGCCAGAAACGCCTCGTGGGTCGTCGGCACGCCCTTGGGATTGCCGGTGGTGCCGGATGTGTAGAAGAACGCCGCGACGTCGCTGTGCCCAAGTCCGTCGACGACCAGCGGGTCCCCGTCCGGCAAGGGACGGTCTGCGGCGAGGTCCACCGTGACCCCGGCGTCCTGCAGCACGAACTCGACCTCGGGCTGGGACGAGCGCGTGTTGACCGCGACAGCCACGCCCCCGGCCATCAGCGTGCCCCAGAACGCGAGCACCCAGTTCACCCCGGCTGGATAGCGCACGGCGACCCGGTCGCCGCGCGCCACCCCGGCCGCGCGCAAGCCCCCCGCGACTCGCGCGGCACGGTCCCACAGCTGCCGGTAGGCCAGCCGCTGGCCGCCGACCTCGACCACGGCCTCCACGTCCGGGCCGGTCTCCACATGGCGCGCGAGCATCGCGATCAACGACTCGGGCAGCTCCGTGTAGCGAGGAATCCCGTGGTCGTCAGCCTGAACACCCTGACGCGGGTAGGGGTTGTGCGCGCGGGAAATCTCGATAACTGCCGTTGGGCTCACTCCTGGCCTCCGGTGAAGTAGCGGGCGGGGTTGTGGACCAACATCGCCAGCTCCAGCCTAGTGAAACACTATGATGTAGTGTGCCACTATAGGACACATGATGGCAATGTCCCATGCGTGATACTGGGATAATGAACACCGGAACCCCTCCGCGCGCGGCCGACGGTGCGCGTCTGGGAACGGCGCTGACCCGCCGCGCTGCCATCAACGCCGCAACCCAGGCCTACCTGCGCGGCGAGGCGGTGGACATGTCCGCGCTGGCCGCCCAACTCGGCATCGGGCGCTCGACGCTCTACCGGCTAGTCGGCAATCGCGACGATCTGCTGGAGGTCGTGCTGGCCGAGGCCACCGAGCGGACGTTCCGCCGCGCGGCCGCCGGCGCCACAGCCGAAGGCGGCGTTGACCTCGTCCTCGACGTCATCAACCGGTTCATGCACGCCGTCATCGACGCCGAACCGCTACAGACGCTGTGCAGGCGCGAGCCCCTACTGTTCATCCGGCTCGCGCTACTGCCCGGCGCCGTCGAGCAGATCGCGGCGAAACTGATCGCTGAGATGCTGCAAACCGAGGTCACCGACGGCCGGCTCGAAGCATCGCTACCAGCCACCACGCTCAGCCAAGCCATCGTCCGAATGTGCGACGCCCACCTCTACGCCCCCCTGCTCGGTGGGACCGAGCCCGAGATCGACACCGCCCTAGACCTCGTTGCCGCGCTCCTCAGTCACCTCAACAGGCCTGTACCGCTTCAAAAACCGACGTAGATACTGTGACCTGCGGTTTGGCCGGATGAGCTGGTTGCGGCAAGATCGCGGCCTGTGTCTCTTCGCCTGCTCTACCTGATCATGATCCGGGTCTTCGGCTGGCTAGTGCTGCTGGGCCGCAGCGAGGCGTCCAAGAATGCGGAGATCCTGGTGCTTGTCATGAGATCGCGGTGCTCCGCCGTCAGGTCGCCCTGTGCCGCTTCAAAACTGACATAGATACTGTGACCTGCGGTTTGGCCGGGTGAGCTGGTTGCGGCAAGATCGCGGCCTGTGTCCCTTCGCCTGCTCTACTGATCATGATCCGGGTCTTCGGCTGGCTGGTGCTGCTCGGCCGCGGCGAGGCGTCCAAGGACGCGGAGATAATGATGCTCCGTCATGAAGTCGCTGTGCTGCGGCGGCAGGTCGGCCGCCCGAAGCCGGACTGGGCCGACCGGGCGATCCTGGCGGCGCTGGCCCGGCTGCCGCCGTGCTACGTGCCAGCCGGCTGGTCAGCCCGGGCACGCTGCTGGCATGGCACCGCCGGCTGATCACCCGCGAGTGGACCTACCCGAACCGGCCCGGCCGCCCGCGGACCAGCCAGGACATCCGCGACATGGTATTGCGGCTGGCGCGGGAGAATCCGGCCTGGGGATACCGCAGGGTGCACGGGACAGGTGAGCATGCGGCCGTGCCGAGCCGGCCGGGGCTGGCCGGGCGGCCGGCCAGATGCGGCCGGATATCTTCTTCCCGGCTTCGACCATGTACCCAAGCCCCTGAAGCCCGGGGGCGACCGACCCACCGGGGCGCCCTGCGCGAGGCCCGAGCACGCGGTAATAGTCAATATGCGCGCTCTCACTCCCCTTCGCCCAGACCGCGGCCAGCCACGCCGATCCGTCGATCCGTCGCTTGGGAAGGAGCCTCTGAACATTACGCTTCGTGACCGGTGCTGGTTGGCTCGCCGCGATGCATCCGCCGCCGACCGCCAGTGCCCGGGGGCGGTACTTCGCCTACCGGCAGATCCGCGGCGCGGTCACGGGCGAACCTCGTAGTACAGGTTCACCGGGTCATCGAAGTCGTGCCGGGCGAAGCGCGAGAAACCGGTTTCCCGGCACATCCGCTCGGCTAGCCCGGGATGAAGGCCGAGCGTCCCGAGTCCGGCTCCGCCCGGCTCGGACAGACCTGAGGACAAGCAGCTGGTCACCGACAGCCCGTACATCAGGGCCAGGACAGGATTGCGGAGGTTGTCCTGCCAGGCCGGGCCCGACCGGATGTCCTTGATCAGCCACGTGCCGTCCGGCCGGACGGCACGCCGGATGGCGGCTACCGCTTCCGCCGGGCGGGGCATGTCATGGAGGCAGTCAAGAGTCATGACGAAGTCGTAGCGGTTGTCGCCTGGCAGATCCTCCGCCCTCGCCGTCCGGAATGTCACGTTCTCCAGTCCGTTGTCGGCCGCCCTGCGGCGGGCACGGTCGATCGCGTGCTGTGAGGGGTCCAGCCCTTCGAATCGGGAGCCGGGGAAAGCGGTCGCCATCGTGCACACAGCCACGCCGGAACCGCACCCGACGTCTGCCACGAGTGCTCCGGCTTGCAGCCGATCGACCACGCCGTCCAGGGCGGGCAGGATCAGCGGCACCAGGGCGAGCCTGGTCCACGGTTCCGTCATGCGCTCTATCGCTTGCGCGGCGGCCGGGCCGAGATCGTCGTATGTCAGCCCGATCCCGGAACGAAAGGCATCGGCCAGCCGCGCCACCACCTCCGGCGGTGCGGCGCCGCCGGCGAACGCGCCGGCCGCGAACCACAGACTTCCCCGATTATCCGCCAGAACCGCCACGGCCTCCGCGCTCATCTCGAAAGCCTCGCCATCCTCGGTGCCGATCAGGCCGGCGGCGGCTTGACCGCGAAGCCACTCCAGCAGCCAGCGCTCCTGCAACCCGGTGGCGGCCGCAAGCCCGGCCGCCGTCATCGGCCCCCGGCCAGCCATGGCCCGGTACAGGCCCAGCCGATCGCCCAGGTGAACCATCAGCGAGACCACCTCGCCCTGCTTATAGCCCCATACCCGCAGTGCGAAAGCGCTCAGCCGGTCACGCTCATCCGTCGTCATGTGGCCAGACTGCCACCACCTCGGCCCCGGTTTCTACCGAGCCAGCGCGGCCCTTACGAAGGGATAAGTTCATCTGCCGAGGGACCCGCTCCGACTGCGGAGTGCCAGCGCTGCTACGCGACCAAGGGCTCCTCGGTCCCGGGAGACTTTGCGGCACCCGGTCCCGTAGACTCCGCTCCTCGCCGATGAGGTCCACGTCCTCGACCACGACCACGGACGGCTGCAGCGCCCGCGCGACCGAACAGGCCTCCCGGCCTTGGGTTCGGCATCCGGCCACGCCGATCACTGGCTGGGCCCGTCGATGAGCCAGGGTATCCGGGCTGGAGCGGAGGAGCGGAGGGCGGTACGGCGGCCGGTCGTCTCCAGCAGGGCGAACGCACGGGGCCCAGCCCGCGCGTATCAGCCGGTTGCCTGCCCGCTCCAGCCTGGTGACCACACGGTACCTCCTCGAGCGCATCTCCCTGATGTGCCGCGGACGCCCCGCCGCCGTGAACGCGGGATCAGGCGCGTGCGGCCGGATAACAGGGCGTGCTCGGCACCCCGGCAGACGGCCGCGCACATCGCCGCCGTTCGGGACGTCCTGGCGGGCGGCCAAGATAGTCGTCCAAGGCGCGCGAGAACGGATGTTCTGTCACGTCGCGCCGATCCGCATGCCATGCTCAAGATCGCTGGCCTGCTGCCCCGTCGACCTCATCTGCCGATGTGAGCGCACGGTTATGCGCCAAGGAAAAGAGGTTGCGGTGCAAGATCGGGACCCATGATGCTTCAGGTGTGGAGATGCATCCCGGCCAGCTGGTGATCTCCCTGGACATGGTGCGCGCGCTGGTGAATGAGCAGTTCCCCGGATGGCGGAGCCTGCCGATCGTGGCAGTCGCTTCACAGGGAACAGTCAATGCGCTTTTTCGCATAGGCGACGAGTTCGTGGCCCGGTTTCCGTTGAATTCCGGGGACGTCGACACGATGCGGCAGCGGCTGGAATCGGAGGCGCAGGCAGCGTGCGAGCTGGCAGGCCGCACCCGGTTCCCCACACCCAAGCCCGTCACGCTCGGCGAACCCGGCCTGGGCTACCCGTTTCCGTGGTCGGTGCTGACCTGGCTGCCGGGGAGTACGGCCATAGTGGAGGACCCGGGCGATTCTGTCGTATTTGCGCACGACCTGGCCGAGTTCATCTCCGGCGTGCGCGCCATCGGCACGCACGGCAAAGCGTTCAGCGGGCAAGGGCGGGGAGGTGACCTGCGGCGGCACGATGGGTGGATGCAGACCTGCTTTGAGCGGAGCGAACAGGTCCTGGACGTTCCGCTGCTTCGCCGCATATGGGGTGCCTTGCGGGTACTTCCGCGCAACACTGGCGACGTGATGACCCACGGTGACCTGATTCCCGGCAACGTGCTCACCTCCAGCGGGCGCCTGACTGGGATCATCGACGTCGGTGGCCTGGGACCGGCTGATCCGGCGCTCGATCTGGTGAGTGCCTGGCATTTGCTTGAGGCTGGCCCGCGCCGGGTGCTCCGGGACGACCTCAAGTGTGACGACCTCGAATGGGAGCGCGGCAAGGCATGGGCGTTCGAGCAGGCGATGGGAGCGGTCTGGTACTACGTCAAGAGCAACCCGGTCATGAGCCTGATGGGCC
>Ga0209040_10004715_pt1 | contig 10256 bp, 10 predicted proteins | sample BogFormECP12_OM3_FD_188240 | JGI IMG/M metagenome (GOLD analysis project Ga0209040, IMG submission 188240) | Bog forest soil microbial communities from Calvert Island, British Columbia, Canada - ECP12_OM3 (SPAdes) (version 2) | ecosystem: Environmental > Aquatic > Freshwater > Wetlands > Bog ... | reverse complement strand
CCGCTCTACGCGCGTTATTGGCTGCACAACCGCGGCCCGGCACCACTCGGCGGACTGCCCGCGGTCGCCCACCTGCACCCGCAGCTGGTGACCGCCGAGCCGGGCAGTGACGTGGTGTTGCGCCTCACCGCGGCCAGCGACTGCAGCGATGCCACGCTGGGCGGCACCTTGGCAGTGGTGTGCCCGGACGGCTGGTCTGCCACGCCCGCCGAGCTGCCGTTCACGCTGTGCGCCGCCGAGCACCAGGACGCCGAGGTTCTGCTGGCGATTCCTGCCGGCACAGACCCGGGGCTGTATCCGGTCCGGGCGCAGCTGCGCATCACCGGCGGGGCGGTGCCGCCCGCCTGGCGCCAGGTGGTCGAAGACGTCTGCGTTGTGGAGGTCGGTGCGCGCCACGAAGCGGACCTGGTCTACCTCGTCGACGGCCCGGCCGACGTCGCGTTGACTGCCGGCGATACGGCCCGGCTGACCGTCTCCGTCGGCAGCCATGCGGGCGCCGACCTGGCGCTGGAGGCGCATCTGATCAGCCCCTGGGGCACCTGGGAGTGGATCGGGCCGGCCGCACAGGGTGCGGTCCTGCCCGCCCGCGGAAAGGTCGAGCTCGGCTTCGATGTCGCCCCGCCGGCGTGGCTGGAACCCGGCCAGTGGTGGGCCCTGGTCCGGATCGGCTGCGCCGGACGGCTGGTCTACTCGCCCGCCGTGAAGGTGACCGTCACATGATCGCCCGGCTGGTCGCGACGGTGGCCGGCACCCCGGTCCCGGTCGATGAGGTCGACGCGCGGGAAGCGCAACTGCGCAACGGTCCGCGCGCGGCCACGCTGCCGCTGAGCGGCACCAGTGAGGGGCGGCAGCTGCGGCGCTGGCTCACCCAGTTGATCGTGACCGAGCGGGTGGTGTCCGCCGAGGTGGCGGCACGCGGCCTGACCACGACGGACGCCCCGACGGAGGCCGAGCTGGTGCCCGACGTGACGGCCCGGCTGGAGATCGGCAGCGTGGCCGCGGCTGTGTTGGCAGATTCGCGCGCGCGGGCGCTGTTCGCCGCCGTCACCGCCGCGGTGCAGGTCAGCGACGACGATGTCGCCGAGTTCCATGCCCGCAACCCGCTCCGGTTCGCCCCGGCACACCCCGGCGGTCACGGGTGGCGCACCCCGTCGCCCGTCGGTCCGCCGCTGGAGCAGGTGCGGTCGGTGATAACCGGGCATCTGCTGGGCGCGGCGCGGCGACGTGCCTTCCGGGTCTGGCTGGACGCGCGCCGGGCGGCGCTGGTCGAGCTGGCCCCCGGTTACGAACATCCCGGCGACCCGCGCCAACCCGACAACACCCACCGGCACTGATGCTCACCCTCTGCCTGGACATCGGCGGCACCAAGATCGCCGCGGGCCTGGCCGACCCCGACGGCGCGCTTGTGTACACCGCCACCCGTCCCACCCCGGCGGACAGCGGCGCCGAACAGGTCTGGTGCGCAGTCGACGCGATGATCGCCGACGCGTTGCGCGCAGCCGACGATGCGGTCGCTGCGGTGGGCATCGCTTCGTCCGGCCCCGTCGATCTGCCCAACGGAACCGTCAGCCCGATCAACATCGCGTCCTGGCGCGGTTTCCCGCTGCGGGACAGGGTCGCCACCGCGGTGCCCGGCCTCCCGGTACAGCTGGGCGGTGACGGCGTGTGTATGGCGCTCGGCGAGCACTGGCGCGGCGCCGGACGGGACACGCGGTTCCTGCTGGGCATGGTGGTGTCCACCGGCGTGGGCGGCGGATTGGTGCTCGACGGCGCCCCTTACGCCGGCCGCACCGGCAATGCCGGGCACGTCGGCCACGTGGTGGTCGAACAAGACGGCGCGGCCTGCGCGTGCGGTGGCCGCGGTTGCGTCGAGACCGTCGCGTCCGGCCCGTCGATGACGCGATGGGCGCGTGCCAGTGGCTGGTCCGCACCGCCCGGCGCGGGCGCCAAAGAGCTGGCCGATGCGGCGGCGACCGGGGATCCGGTGGCGGAAAGGGCGTTCCACAGGGGCGCCCGGGCGCTCGCGGCGATGATCGCCTCGGTGGCGGCGGTGTGCGATCTCGACCTTGTGGTCATCGGGGGAGGTGTCGCCAAATCCGGCCGCCTGCTGTTGGATCCGCTGCGCGAGGCATTGGCTGTTTACGCCCGGCTGGACTTTCTGGCCGGCCTGCGTGTGGTGCCGGCCGAGCTCGGTGGCCAGGCCGGCCTGGTCGGCGCGGCCAGGCTCGCCGGGCTGTGATGTACCTACTCGCGCGCCGAGGGAAAATCTTGCCGCGCGACATGGAAGAGTTCATTCAAATTGGCACTGTCCTGGTGGCGGAACCCGACGTATTCGAGCGATGCCCCAACCGCCACAGCGACTCGCCTGGCTGCCTGATGCAGCGCGTCCGGTGAGGCCGCCAGCGTGACTGGTAGTTGACTCAGCGCTCTCGCCATTGTTTGCCATGTTGGGCCCACGTAGCGCTGCCATACCTTTAACCGGGCAATCTCCTCGGGCACCCCGCTGATCTCGCTGCCCTCGCGATACTCAGCGGCCCAGAAGGCAACCCAGGTCCAAAGGGGGGTACAAGCCGCATAGACATCGTCCTTGAGCCGCTTGATGTCGATTGGCTCACGACGTGACTGCTCAAAACGGCCTACTGCCGCCGCGAGTTCTTGACCCATCGGGCAGAGGACGTCGAGAACGTCGCCGGCGGTCGGGGCTGCAGCGCCAATAACCTGAACTGCGTTCCACTGGGCGCGATGTTCGTCGCACATCTTCCTTGCCGCAGCGAACTGGAGATTAGGGGCTCCTTGCCAGGTCGATTGATGTCGGTAAGCGCCCAACCCAGACCCTTGCAGCTCCATGAGCGCGTGCTGCGCCTCATGGACGACAGTGCGGCGAAGCATCTGCACGCCGTCTGGCCTGACACTGGGGAGGCCGGCGGCGGTGGGTTTAAAGCCGCTGCCATCGCTGTTGATCAGAGAATTGGCGTCCACGATGACTTCGACGCCGCCGTCCCTGCGCAGCATCGTTCTGCCGCCGACTGTCCCCGGACGAAGCTCCACCGCGTGGTGAACGGAGGGGTCTCGGCGCATGACTGCCTTCGGCACGTCGACAGGAAGGACAAGGGTCACGTCGTTCGGGCGGTCAACAAGACTGGTCAATAGTTCCGCCAGTGCGTCGATGCCGGTCCGCAGAGCATCGGGTGACGGATCCGACCAAATGGCGGCCTCCACGTCTGGGTGCCAATCCTCGAGGATGACCTTGCATCGCGGTTGGGCATCGTCGCTCATAGCCGCGGATCATCGCATACGACCTGCCCGGCGCGGGCGTCAAAGCCTGGTCGGCGCGGTCGAGCTCACCGGCCCGCAAGCGCCGTGACAGGCGCAGTCAGTGCCACGAGGAGCTGAGCAGCCTGTCCAGAGCATGGCTGACCACGTCGCGGCGGGGGCGCCCGTCGTGCTCAGCGGTGATCAGGCTGTTGCCGACGAACAGCGAGAACGCGATGAGACCGCGCGCCTCGGCGTCGTCGTCGTCGATGCTGATCTGCCGAAAGAGTGTTCGCAGGTACGCCATCCGCTTGTTGTCGACGCGGTGGAGTCGCTCGTTGACGCCGGGACTGCGCCGGGCCCAGTCGCGGATCGCCAGTTCGACCGCGAGTCCCTGATCGGCACGGGCGTAATCGCGCGCCAGATGGAACAGATGCCGTAGCTTCGTGCGCGGGTCGTCGTCAGTGTTTTCGACCCGGGAGATGACGGCATCGACGACCGCGTGCTCCCAGGTGTCGAGCATCCGCTCGACCAGTGCGTTGCGATCGGCGAAATCACCGTAGAAACCACCCTTGGTAACACCGAGCGACGCCGCGAGCGCCTCAATCCGGATGGCGTCCGGGCCGCCCTCCGCCAGCGCGGTGAATGCCGCATCAACCCACGCCTCCGGAGGCGTCTTTCTCGCGGGCACGACAACGCATTATACGGCGGCGTATTGACCGATTACGGGGATCACGGCTACCGTTTATACGTTGCCGTATAAAGGAGGTGCTGTGAGGGTCCCGAACGAGGTACAGCTGGCGCGGCCATGGCGCATCCACGCGCTTGTCACCGACTTCACGCTCGAGGACGTCTGGGCCCTGCCGTTGGTCGGCGGGGGACCGGACGACTTTGCTGCCGCGGTCGAGATGGCCGCCAAGTTCAACCCGGCGAAGGCGGAATCCTGGCCGACGCGCTTCCTGTGGGGACTGCGCGACCGCCTCGGTGCGTGGTTCGCCATGGGCCGGATCTCCACGACCACCACCGGGGCCGACCGGCTGCCGATTCCCGGGACCCACGAGTACTCGCTCGCCGAGCGAGTGCCGGCCGATCTGCGCGGCACGGCCGACGATGTCCACTTCGAACATTTGCCCTTCGTGCCCCTCTACCGGACCGCGAACGAATTCGCCGCCGAGATCTCAAACCGCACCGTGCACGGGGTGGCGCACCTGGCCTGGGTCGACCGCGGCGACGGCAACCAGCAGGGACAGATGGCCGTCTATGTCAAACCGCGCGGCCGATTCGGCGAGGCCTACATGGCCTTCATCAGGCCGTTTCGGTACTGGATCGTCTATCCCGCCCTCGAGCGCCAGATCGAACGGGCCTGGAGTCTGAGAAGTCGTTTTGGCTGATCGAGGCCGGCCACGCTATCGTGGTTGCCGATCCACCGAAGACCGTCGGTCACCGAGTAATCGGTTGAAGGTCCGGGAACATCCCGGCGGCCCACGCAGGAGGACGAGGCATTAGCGTCGGCATGTCCGGCGTATTTCAACGCCCCGGCCGCTTCCTGCGCCGGGGCGTTCGGCGTTCCTGGGTGGTCACGGACGACAAGTCGTATCGGACTTTCACTTCAGGAGGCATGCATGGCCAAGGCTGACAAGGCCACCGCCGTTGCAGACATCGCAGAGCAGTTCAAGGACTCCAGCGCGACTTTGATCACCGAATACCGCGGTTTGACGGTGGCCAACCTGGCCGAGCTGCGCAGATCGCTGGCGGGGTCGGCCACCTACTCGGTGGCCAAGAACACGCTGATCAAGCGGGCGGCTTCGGAAGCCGGCATCGAGGGCCTCGACGAACTGTTCGCCGGTCCGACGGCGATTGCGTTCGTCACCGGTGAGGCGGTCGACGCCGCCAAGGCCATCAAGACCTTCGCCAAAGAGCACAAGGCGCTGGTCATCAAGGGCGGCTACATGGACGGCCACCCGTTGACCGTCGCCGAAGTTGAGCGCATCGCCGACCTGGAGTCCCGCGAGGTGTTGCTGGCGAAGCTCGCCGGTGCGATGAAGGGCAATCTCGCCAAGGCGGCCGGCCTGTTCAGTGCCCCGGCTTCGCAGATGGCCCGGCTCCTGGCCGCGCTGCAGGAAAAGAAGGCCTCGGAGCCAGGCGCTGCAGCAGCCCCGGCAGAGGCCATCACCGAGACTCCGGCGCCAGAACCAACCTCAGCCGAATAACACCAGCACCCGAGAACCCCTACAACCCCAAAAAGTCAGGAAGGACCCACACCATGCCAAAGCTCTCTAGCGACGAACTGCTCGACGCGTTCAAGGAAATGACCCTGTTGGAGCTCTCGGACTTCGTCAAGAAGTTCGAGGACACCTTCGAGGTCACCGCGGCCGCTCCGGTCGCGGTCGCCGCCGCGGGCCCCGCAGCCGGTGGAGCCCCGGCAGAGGCCGCCGAAGAGCAGTCCGAGTTCGACGTCATCCTCGAGGCCGCCGGTGACAAGAAGATCGGCGTCATCAAAGTTGTCCGTGAGATCGTTTCCGGCCTGGGCCTCAAGGAGGCCAAGGACCTTGTCGACAGCGCGCCCAAGCCGCTGCTGGAGAAGGTCGCCAAGGAGGCCGCCGACGAGGCCAAGGCCAAGCTCGAGGCCGCCGGCGCCACCGTCACCGTCAAGTAGGCCATATCACGCAACCCCCGGGGCCACCTGTTGCTCCAGGTCCCGGGGGTTTTGTGTGCTTAGGCCGCACTCCTTGCCGACTGAAGCGACTGTTTCACCCGCTCGGGTGAATCTCCCAGGGCGACAAGCAGATTCGAGGCCATCGAGCCAAGCACCCGTACGACGCCCGCGCCGTCGCCGCCGTAATACCCGGCGAGTTCGAGCATCACGAACCCGTGTATCAACGCCCAGAACTGCGAAGCTGTAGCGACGACCGCCGCGTCGTCGTCTGCCGAACACGCGGTGATCCGGCCCGCCAGGATCGATCGGTGTACCACGCCCACCAACCGCGCGAAGTTGGGGGCGTGCTGCTCGATCTCGGCGACCGTCAGCGTCAGGACGTTGCCCGCCGGTCCACTGATGCCGTGTGCACTGGTGCTGCCGAACATCAGGCGATACATGTGCGGGTGCTCGATCGCGTAGCGGCGATAGGCGGCGCCGGCGACAAACAAGTCGGTTACCGGGTCGGCAGTCTGCGGCACCGTCAGCGCGGCGTCGAACTGCCGCACCCCCTCCTCGGCGACCTCGGCGATAAGTGCCCGCATCCCGCCGAAATGGGTGTACACCGCCATCGTCGAGGTCCCGGCGGCACTGGCCACCTTGCGGGTCTGTAGCGCATCGGGCCCATGCTCGTCGAGCAGGCCCACGGCCGCATGCAGCATCTCGTCGCGAACACTGCGAACACTGCGCCCAGTCTCCGAAGTCATCCTTGCCATCTAATCATCGACGGCGTACCGTTCCAATAACGCTGAAATAACAATGTTATAGGAGCTATGACTTCCCTACAAACCGCCGGATCCCGGAACCCGTACCTCGAGGGCTTCCTGGCGCCGGTGGGCGCCGAAGTGACCGCCACCGACCTGGAGGTCACCGGGCACATCCCGGAGCATCTGCACGGGCGCTATCTACGCAACGGACCCAACCCGGCCGCAGAGGTCGACCCGGCGACCTACCACTGGTTCACCGGTGACGGCATGGTGCACGGGGTAGCGCTGCGCGACGGGAAGGCCTGCTGGTACCGCAACCGCTGGGTCCGCAGCCCGGCCGTATGCACGACCCTCGGCGAGCCGGCACCTGACCGGATCGACCCGCGGGCCGGCATGCTGAGCGTGGGCGCCAACACCAACGTGCTGACCCACGCCGGAAAGACCCTGGCGCTCATCGAAGCCGGTGTCGCCAACTATGAACTCACCGACGAGCTGGAGACCGTGGGGACTTGCGACTTCGACGGCACGCTGCCCGGCGGCTACACCGCCCACCCGCACCGTGATCCGGCAACCGGCGAACTGCACGCGGTGTCCTACTCGTTCGCGCGCGGACGGACGGTGCAGTACTCGGTGATCGACACCAAGGGCCATGCTCGCCGCACTGTCGACATCGAGGTGTCGGGGTCGCCCATGATGCATGACTTCTCGCTGACCGACAAGTACGTGGTGATCTACGACCTGCCGGTGACATTCGACCCGGTACAGGTGATGCCCGCATCCGTCCCGCGGTGGCTGCAACTGCCGGCCCGGCTGGTGATGCAGTCGCTGGTCGGGCGCGTGCGGGTCCCCAGCCCGATCGCGGCGATGGCCAACCGCGACACGCGGCGCTCGGTCGGCCTGCCGTACGCCTGGAACCCGAACTATCCGGCGCGCATCGGCGTGATGCCCCGTGAGGGCGGCAATAAAGACGTGCGCTGGTTCGACATCAAACCCTGCTACGTCTACCACCCGCTCAACGCCTACTCCAAAATCCGCGACGGGGCCGAGGTGCTGGTGCTCGACGTGGTGCGCTACTCGCGGATGTTCGACCGCGACCGGCGCGGCCCCGGCGAGAGCCCGCCCACACTGGACCGCTGGACGATCAACCTGACGACCGGGGCGGTGAGCACCGAATGCCGTGACGATCGGGCGCAGGAGTTTCCGCGGATCAACGAGGCCCTGACGGGAGGGCGGCACCGGTTCGGCTACACCGTCGGCATGGACGGTGGGTTTGTCGCTACAGCGGAGATGTCGACATCGGTGTACAAGCACGACTACGCCGCCGGATCCACCGTGATCGCCGCGCTCGATCCCGACCTGCTGATGGGTGAAGTGTGCTTCGTTCCGAACCCCCCAGGCGGAGGAGCCGGCGGAGCCGGCGCCGAGGACGATGGCATCCTGATGGGCTACGGCTATCACCGCGGCCGAGACGAAGGCCAGTTGCTGCTGCTGGATGCCCAGACCCTCGAGTCGATGGCTACCGTGCACCTGCCGCAGCGGGTGCCGATGGGCTTCCACGGCAACTGGGCGGCTTCTGCATAAGGGTCCATAGGGGAGCCTGACTAGGATTGTTATCTGGCAACCCTGATGTCTCGCCCCGGGCGTGCGCTACAGTGACTCAAGCCACACAAAAGGGCAGGTGGCGGGTACGCGCGTCGACGGAAGGATTCCCCATGGGCGTCGCTATCGAGGTGAATGGACTGACGAAGTCCTTCGGATCCTCGAGGATTTGGGAAGACGTGACGTTGGATATCCCCACCGGGGAGGTCAGCGTTCTCCTCGGGCCGTCGGGTACCGGCAAATCGGTCTTCCTGAAGTCCCTCATCGGTCTGCTGCGGCCGGAGCGTGGCTCGATCCTCATCGATGGCACCGACATCATCGAATGCTCGGCCAAGGAACTCTACGAGATCCGCACGCTGTTCGGCGTGCTGTTCCAGGACGGCGCCCTGTTCGGCTCGATGAACCTCTACGACAACACCGCGTTCCCGCTGCGTGAGCACACCAAGAAAAAGGAAGGCGAGATCCGTGACATCGTCATGGAGAAGCTGCAGATGGTCGGCCTCGGCGGGGACGAGACGAAGTTCCCCGGCGAGATCTCCGGCGGTATGCGCAAGCGTGCCGGACTGGCTCGTGCCCTGGTTCTCGACCCGCAGATCATTCTTTGCGACGAGCCCGACTCGGGTCTGGACCCGGTCCGCACCGCCTACCTGAGCCAGCTGATTCTGGACATCAACGCCCAGATCGACGCGACCATCCTGATCGTGACGCACAACATCAGCGTCGCCCGCACCGTGCCGGACAACATCGGCATGTTGTTCCGCAGGCACCTGGTGATGTTTGGCCCCCGTGAGGTGCTGCTGACCAGCGATGAGCCGGTGGTGCGGCAGTTCCTCAACGGCCGCCGCATCGGGCCGATCGGCATGTCGGAGGAGAAGGACGAGGCGACGATGGCCGAAGAGCAGGCCATGGTCGATGCGGGTCACCACTCCGGCGGTACCGAGGAAATCGAGGGCGTGCCACCGCAGATCGTCGCGACGCCGGGGATGCCGGAGCGCAAGGCGGTCGCGCGGCGCCAGGCCAGGGTGCGCGCGATGTTGCACACGCTGCCGAAGGACGCCCAGGCCGCGATCCTCGACGATCTCGAGGGCACGCACAAGTACGCGGCGCACGAGATCCCCGAGTAGGACCCTCCGCGATACGTGACCGGGACGTGAGGTGGGTCACAGCACGATGCGCGCCGAAGGGCTTCGTTGGCAACTTTCACGATAACTTGACGGGTCTCCCCTTGACTGACGGGCGCAAACGGGTCAATCTGTTGGGCAGCATGTGTCCATGGGAAGTCGAGATGCCAGCCAGCGCCGATCGCCCCATGGACAGATAGGCATGGGTGGTTGAGGAATACGCGCGTCTGCGCTATTGTTGGACGTTGCGCTGGCTACTTCCTGCCCACCTCACCCGCCACCTGACATCGTGGTCCTAGCCTGAGCCCACTTTTCGGCTCAGTTGTTTAGTTGTGCGCGTGAGACTCGGACAGATCGTTCGCCGGCCGAACCGACACAATTTAGCGGCGAACAGGCCCGGTGGCCGCCGGTTCTCGTGAGTCGCACGAGGTGCTGGAAGGATGCATCTTGGCAGATCTCCGCCAGAGCAAGACGGATCGCCCACAAAGTTCCTCTAACAGCGGAAGTTTCTCTAACAGCGCCGTGCCCGGAGCGCCCAACCGAATCTCTTTCGCCAAGCTCCGCGAACCGCTCGAGGTTCCGGGGTTGCTCGACGTGCAGACCGACTCGTTCGAGTGGTTGATCGGCTCGCCGCGCTGGCGCGAGTCCGCCGCCGCGCGCGGAGACGTCAGCCCGGTGGGTGGACTCGAAGAGGTGCTCTACGAGCTGTCGCCGATCGAGGACTTCTCCGGCTCGATGTCGCTGTCTTTCTCTGATCCCCGTTTCGACGAAGTCAAGGCACCCGTCGACGAGTGCAAAGACAAGGACATGACGTACGCGGCCCCGCTGTTCGTCACGGCCGAGTTCATCAACAACAACACCGGTGAGATCAAGAGCCAGACG
>Ga0209040_10004714_pt1 | contig 10257 bp, 3 predicted proteins | sample BogFormECP12_OM3_FD_188240 | JGI IMG/M metagenome (GOLD analysis project Ga0209040, IMG submission 188240) | Bog forest soil microbial communities from Calvert Island, British Columbia, Canada - ECP12_OM3 (SPAdes) (version 2) | ecosystem: Environmental > Aquatic > Freshwater > Wetlands > Bog ... | reverse complement strand
GCTGCGCCCATCGACGGAAGGCTGCGTCCCTGGATCTGTCTGATCGTGGTCCCCGATACCGACGGCGCTTCGATCGTCGTGCGCCCCGGAGGCACAGCGGCGCTGCGAATCGATGCGCCGCTCGATCCGCAAGCCGAGCTGCCGAAACTCGACACCATCGACGCTTGGGCTCACGCTCAGGTGACCGGCGATACGCTTTCGGACGCAGCGCTCGATGCGGCGCTCAACGGTGATCCGGCGGCGCGACTCTCGCGCCTGATCGCGCCGCGTAAACTGGAGCCGGCTAGACGCTACATCGCGTGCATCGTCCCGACCTATCACGCCGGAGTGAATGCCGGCCTCGGGCTGCCCGTCGACGACCATGACTTGGCGCCCGCGTGGGATGCCTCGACGGCTGCGCCGCTTATTCTGCCGGCCTACTACTACTTCCGCTTTCAGACCGGTCCGGGCGGCGACTTCGCTTCCCTGGCGCGCCGTATCGTGCCGCCGCAAGCACCGTTAATGATTGGCACGCGCGCGATGGATGCGAGCCAACCCGGCTTCGGCGCGGCCGATGCGCCGGGCGTGACGCTCGGCCTGGAAGGCGCGCTGCGCGCCGTCGATGGTCAACCGACGGCTTGGCCTTTGGGCGCGCAAGCTCCCTACGAAGCGCAACTGCGAAAAGTACTGACGCCGCCAACCGCTGCGGACCCGGTAGTCACGCCCCCGGTATACGGCCGCACGCAATCGGGCAAGGATCTGCCCGTCGCGAACAGTGCGCCATTGTGGCTTGGAGATCTCAATCTCGATCCGCGAACTCGCGCCGCTGCATCCGCGGGGGCTCAGATCGTGCGGCGCGATCAGGAAGCGCTCGTGGCATCGGCATGGGATCAACTCGGTGAAATTCGAAAAGCAAACCAGTTGCTGCGCCAGGCTCAACTCGCGCGCCAGGTTTCGCTCTCTCTCGAAAAAAGACATCTGGAAAACGTGGCGACGGATGGAATTTATTTGCAGATTACCGCGCCGGTCCACAGCCGGGTGTTGGTGGCCGGCGTGACAGTGCGCGGCCAGATCGCGGCCAGCCTGCTGCCGGCGCGCTCGGTTTCCGCCGCGATGCGCAAGCTGACGCGCCCGCGCGGTCCCATCGGAAGGCTGGTGTATGCAACCGCCACGCCGCAGCTGGTGGATCGCCTGAATCTGCCTGCGACTCCCGGCAGCAACGCCCTGACTGCCGCTGGGCCCGTCGTCGCGCCAGGCGGCATGGTGGCCCTCGACGATGTGGCGCCCGGCATTCAGATCGCGAAGATGGCGCCGTCGGTGGTCCGCACGGTACCGGGGTGGAGCAGGTCGGTTGCGGTCATCACCGGCACGGTTTTGGAAGCGGCACCTTCGACGCCCTCCACCCCGCCGACGCCGGACGCGGGCCCAGGCACCGTTCACGTGGACCCACCCGCTAGCACGACGACCGGCGCCGTGAGCGCCGGGAAGACAACGAATGTGACCGGCACTGTGGGGGGCGCGATCGCACCGACGCCGTTCGTCAACTGGACCACCGATCCGAACGTTCCCGATATCTTCAAGTCAGCTCTCCCGAATCTTCCAGCGCAATTAGTGTTTCCCTCGGACCAGGCGGCATTCACTGAGATGCAGGAAAATTTTCGTAACGCCGCGATTGCGGTGGGTGGCGTTCTCACCGCGACGGCGCCGCAAGTTGCGGACGCTCCGCCGCTCGGAGGTTCGTCCGGCCTGCCGACAGTGCGCACTCAGCTGCGTGCGCGGCTCGATCCCGAGACGACGATGGCCGCGCGCATGAAGGCGCGCATCCCACTAGGAACCGGCGCCGATCCGCTGCAACCTCTCAACGCCGGTCCCAGCTTTCCGCAAGCTATGTATGCCCCTCTGGCCGAACTCGCACCAGATTGGATGCTTCCCGGAATCTCGTCCGTACCCATCAATGTTGCGGCGCTGCTCAAGACCAACCCGCGTTTCGTTGAAGCGTTCATGACGGGGCTCAACGAAGAGATGGCGCGCGAACTTCTGTGGCGCGAATTTCCTATCGGATTGCGGGCGACGTACTTCCAATACTTCTGGGGCGGCAAGGGCGGCATGGCCGACATTCCGCCGATCGGCGCCTTCGATCCCAACGGCAAACTGGGCGATCACACCTCCGATCATGCTTCGGGCGGCCGCCTGGTCCTCCTGATTCGCGCGGATCTTTTCCGGCGTTATCCGAGCGCCGTGGTTGCGGCTGTGAAAGCCGCATGGAACACCGTTAGCCGCACACGTAGCCTGGGCCTCGAGCGGCAGCTCCCGATTTTTCGCGGCGAAATCGGTCCCGACGTCACGTTCTTCGCTTTCAATGTGGACAACCCGCGCGGATCCGACGACCCGGCCGTCGATCCGGGCTGGTATTTCACGATCGAAGAACACATCACCGAACCTCGCTTCGGATTGGAGCCGGAAACCAGCGTTTCCTCGAATAGCTCCTGGAATGACCTGCGATGGAATGACGTGACGCCCGCTCACGGCTTTCTGGATCCCGGCGCCGCACCGCCAACGCCGACGAGCGAAACCGTGGCGTGGAGCCAGAGCTCGTCCGCGCTGGCGTACATTCTGATGCGCCGTCCGGTGCGCATCGCGCTTCACGGGCGCGCGCTGATTCCCGGGGAGGGCGCATGAGTGCCGGGCCAGTCACTCCGCTCAGTCCATTTGTCCGCGGCACTACCGATGCGCATGTTTACTTCGTGCAGACTGATGTGCGCCGGCGGGTGCCCGACGACGCGACGTTGAAGTTCATGGCGGGGGGGCAGGCGGTACGCACGTTGAGCGATGCCGACCTGCAAGCCATCGAGCTTAGCACGCCGCTTCCCTCGCGCGCGGACGGCACACTGATGTCGGCGAAGACGGCGATTCCACTGCCGATGCCGGTCGTCTACTTTATGTCCGCCGGGCAGCGGCGTCGTGTCCCCGACATCGGCACGCTTACGGGAATGATGACGGCAGGCGTGGTGATTCAAAGCGTGGACCCCACCGACCTTGCGGCCATTCCCGAAGGCGCGGTGCTGCCGGGACGGGTCGACGGCATGGTGTATCAGGGAACCGGTGCGGTCTTCGCCTTTGTGATGCAGGGCGGAAAAAAAAGCGCGGTGCCCGATGCGACTACCTTGCGCGATTCGGGACATGGTTCCGTCACGGCGCTCGCCATCACGGCTGCCGATCTCGCCGACATTCCGAATGGTGCCGCGCTGCCTTCCACTAGCCGCTTTCTGCATCCGCCGTCCGCAGCCGTTCCCCTGGTGCTATTGCCGGTACGGCTGGAGACGCGCTTTCATGGTTCTGAGTTGTGGGTGCGCATCTATCCGGACGACGTGCACGTCAACAGTTTCGAACCCGATCTCACCGCGGATGAAAGCAGCGCGCGCACGAGGTTCCTCGCGCAAGCGCAGGCGGGAAGCGCGGCGGCGCAGACGGCGTTCACTGCGCTCGCGCAACAGTGCGGACCCGAGCGCGCGGCATGGATCGCGAGCGCCAAGGCAAAAGCCGGCGTCAAACCGTCCCAATGGGCTTATGCTCCGTTTACCAATGTGCTGCCCGAGCGGTGGATCGTGATCGGCTATCAGGGCAACGCGGCTGGCCAGGTGCTGGGCGTGGGCTCGCCGATCGCCGACTCGTTGCCGGTCGGTCCCGATCCCAATGGTCCCGGTCCGGCGACCGACGACGGAATGCGCTGGGTCGTGGACTTCAATCGCGCGATCGCCGCCGGGATGGCTCTGCGTATTCCGTTGACGGGCGGGCAGACCCGGGGGTTCAATCGACTGGTCGTGCTCGGACTGCGAAGCACTCTCAGTCCCGCAGATTCGGCCGATCGGCTGGCAAAGTTATTCGAGGCCCACCACTATACGGACGGCTTTGAAATACTGCCGCACGGCGCGCCGACGAATAATACCGAGGATGTGAAATCCGGCCTGGCGACGAAGGATCCGAACTTCACCCGTTTGTTCGCGCTGGAACAAGGTCCAGCGCTTTGTCCCGCGCGGCCTACCGCCGATGGCGATCGCCTAGCTCGCGCGCTGGGCGTGCCGCCCGACCTGCTGGCGCATGTGCGCGGCGCCGATGGCAGTCAGGACGAACAGGCGCGCGCCATCAACGCGGTCCTGTGGCCCGCCACGTGGGGCTACTTTCTGGACCAGATTGTCACCGGCGCCGTGCCCACGCCCGACGTGATTCTGCCGGCGGTGCGCGATCATTTCATCGACTACGTGCGCGCGCGCGGCCTCATCCTGCGCATCGGCCGTCAGGCTTACGGAATTCTGCCGGTGTTCTGGACTGCGAAATGGAAGCCGCTCGAAGGCCGCGCGTTGGACGCACCGCTCGCCGGCTTGCTCGCGCGCATCAGAACCACTTGGGAAAGTTCGACTGCGAATGTGCCGGTCATCCCGAATGCGACCGACGCCGAAGCCGCGCTAGTCAGCCTTTTGGGAATGAGCCCATCCTCCACCAGTTTCGTGGCGCGCAATATGGTGGGCCCGGAGTACAACCTCTCATACTTCAAGTTCATACGACAGGATCTCACCAAGACGTGGTGGACCGCGCTGGCGGCGAAGTCGCTTGCCAACACGGGAGATCTCGCCGCCACGATGTCCAACACCCGCTTGGCGAACGCGACGTTTGCTTCGGTGCAGCGGCCGCTGTCGGATGCGATCGTCGCCGAGCCGCCACTGGATGGGCTGCCCGCGCCGGCTTACGTGGCGCAGCTTGCCGCGCTTGGCTGGCAGGCGTTGCGCGATTTTGCGCTGCCGGCGCCGCCGGTCCCGCTCCTGCTCCTGCTCTTGCGTCACGCGGCGCTGCGGCAATATATGGATACTGCCATCGAGCTGCTCGTGAAGGCGGGCGCGGCGCAGCCGGTCGAACGTCTGGAGCCGGAACTGGTCGGCATGACGGCATCGCTCACGCGGCCCACGCCATGGGCAATCTTGCAGCGAACGCTGACGGGGAAAGGGCCGGTGGGCACTTACCTGGATGGGGCCAAGCACGATTCCACACTGGCCGTCTTCGCGGATTTCTGGAAATCCTTCGCGGCGCTCGCGACCTATTCCGCGGAGGCTCTCGATTTCGCCACGCGCGAAGTCCTGGACCTAGGCGCTTACCGGTTCGATGCCTGGGCAACGTCGCTGGCACAGTTCCGGCTGGATGAACTTCGTCGCGTGACTCCTGCGGGCGGCATCGTTTTGGGCGCCTACGGATGGGTCGAAAATTTGCGGCCGGAGCCGCAACGGACGCCCTCAGCGGGCTACATTCACGCCCCGTCGCTGGCACACGCAACTACCGCGGCTGTGCTGCGCTCCGGGTATCTGACGCATCGCGACGGGACGCAGCCGGCTATGCAAATCGATCTATCGTCGGACCGAGTACGGCTGGCTCTCCACCTGCTCGATGGCGTTCGCACGGGCCAGTCGCTCGGCGCGTTGCTCGGCTATCGGCTGGAACGATCCCTGCACGATGGCAAGCTCGACCAATTCATCGACGATCTGAGGACAGCGGCGCCACTCGATGGTTCCACCGGCGATGTGGTGGATGGCCTGAAACTGCTCCGCATATATAAGACGGATACTACGAAATTCTGGTCGATCCCGGGACTCCCTACGGACCAGCCAACACAGAAGAAGCTGACGACGGTGATCACGCGGCTGGACGACGCGTTGGATGCGGTCGCCGACCTGACTCTATCGGAAAGCGTGCACCAGTTGCTGCGCGGCAACACCATCCGCGCTGGGTCAACTCTGGACGCGATCGCTCGCGGCGATACACCGCCGCCCGAGATTGATGTGGTGCGGACACCGCGCGCGGGCACCGCTCTGACGCACCGGCTGTTTGCCATCGCGGTGGGGAATCGGGCGCCGGGTTGGACTGCGACGCAGCGCGCGAAGGCGGAGCCAAGGCTCAACTCCTGGGCCGCGTCGCTGTTGGGCAATCCCACTCGCGTACTTGCGCGGGCGCGCTTTCTCGACGCATCGGGCGCGAGCGTCGCCACCGTGGAATTCGGACTCGATAAGCTCCTCTTGGCTCCGGTGGACCTGCTGGCGCTGCCGGAGACCGATGGCTCCGCCGGCGAACTCTCCGACCGGCTGCTCCGCGCTGCAGCCGCTGCTCGCCCGGCTGCTGTGTCCGCCGATGCCACCGTCGAACTGGTGGCTGAACGCAATCCGGCTTGGGCCGCAACCGTAATTTCAGTCGGCGAGTTTCTGGGCCTGGTGCGCGCAATTTCGCGATTGGTCGGCGGCTCGCGCGCCCTCGAGCCGCGCGACCTAGTCTTCCCCGGCGACACACCCGGCGTGATCGATACGGCGGAACTGCAAGCGCGCGCCGAGGCGGCGGAAAAGGCGCTCCGGGCCGCGCAAACGGCCCTTCAAGGGACCGGCCCCCGCGACGCGGCACTGCTCGGCGCCGCCGCGTTCGGAGCCGCTGCCTCCGTCCCCGCGCTGGACACGAGCCGCTGGCCGGCTCAGGTCTCCGCGGCAGTCGCGGAGTTGGCCGGCCGCATCGCACGGTTGGACAGTCTGGCGTCCGGTTTTGTGCGTGCTGCTTCCACTCCGGATGCACTGCGCGATCACGATGTCGCTCGCCTGAAAGCGATTTTCGGAGACTCCTTCGTGGTTCTGCCGACGCTGGCGGCCAGCCTCACCGCCACCTGGACCCAACTTTGGGGCAACAGCGCCGCGCTACAGGCCGGCGACGCCCTGGCCGCCCAGCGATGGTTCGGGCGCGCCGCTCGTGTTCGTGCGGGCGTGGCCCGAATGAGCACGGCACTGCTTTACGCCGAAGCACTGGCTGGACACGCGCTGCCCGCTTTCAATGTGGCGCAACTTCCGTTTACGACGGGCGACCAGTGGATGGCGCTTGAGTTAGCGGGCGCAACTCCATTAAGCCGTCTTTCGCTGGTCGCCCTCTCTCCGACGGCGTTCACGGCCGGCGCGGCGGTGGCAGGCCTGATGGTGGACGATTGGGTGGAAGTCCTGCCCGCCGCGCAACAGATCACCGGAGTCTCCTTTCACCACGACGAGCCCGCAGCGCGCGCTCCGCAGGCGATTCTGCTTGGTGTTCGCCCCGACGATTTCGCCGAGTGGACGATGGAAGCCGTGGAAGGCACAGTGCTCGAAGCGCTCGCGCTGGCCAAGTTACGCGCAGTTGACCCGGACGCCTTGGGAGGGATGGGGCACTATCTGCCGGCTCTGTACTTTGCATACAACACAGGCGGCCCGCAGGTGGAAGCCGTGTCCACTGATCTCAATACTGCGCTTCGCAGCGCACAAGTAAGGAACGACTGATGCCCTCCATCACCATCTGGAACCGTATCGAACCGCGTGCGCGCAGTCAGAGTATGAAGGCGGGCCTGGAGGCTCGCGTTCACGATGCGCTCTGGTTGCTCGCGCGGCAATGGCAGGTCGGTGAATTCGCGGGACGCGATGCCGGCTCGCCGGTATCCGTGGAGGTCAAATCGACCACCACGCCCTTCGATCGGTATGCGGCCGGCGCGGAAGCTGCCCGCGCGTATGATGGCCGGATTCCACTCGAGACCTTGATCGAGCGCGAAGCAGTTCGTCCCGCGACGAGCGCGGACGACCTGCGCCAGGCGGCGGAGGCCGGGCTTCAGTTCTTCCGTCTGCTGGATCAAGCGGGGCTCGCGCGTCTGCGTCCCGGCTATCTGAAACAATATGCGCTCACGGCCGCGCGCGGTCTGGACGACGAGGGACAGAGTTTTTTTCAGATCGTTTCCGGACGCGCAATCGATGGTGTGAAGTTGCGCGCCGATTTTTCGCAGGCAGGCGCGTCGCTGCCGGCGCTCCCGGCAATCGCCACTGCCGATCACGATGCCGTCTTCAAAGTCGGGCAAGCGTTTCTCGCCTGGTACGACGGCCTGCTGAGCCAGCCGGCGAACGCCGACGCGTGGTCGCCCGATCGCATGGAATACAGCTTCGCCTTCGCGGCCGGAGGTGCGGACAGTTTTGTGGCGCGGGAATATGACGGCGGCACGATCGATTGGTATACCTTAGACCGCTCCTCCGCCGCGTTAGCCGGTGCAGCGGCCGCGCCCACCGCCGTGACAAAGAGCGTCATGGCGACACCTGTGACTTTCCGCGGAATGCCCGCCCGCCGCTTTTGGGAACTCGAAGACGCGAGCGTGGATATCGGCGCGTTGACCGCTGGCGCGGAAGACATCGGCCGACTCTTGTTACGCGAGTTCGCGCTCATCTATGGAAACGATTGGTTTCAGATTCCGCTGGCTGTTCCCGTGGGATCCGAAGTCGCCATCAACTCGCTCACCGTGTCGGATACTTTCGGCCTTATCGCTGTGGTTCCCCACTACGCAGACGTCGATGGCGTCGCGGGCGGGTGGCGCATGTTTTCGCTTTCGACGGACGCAGGGTCCACGCCGGCCGCCTCCGATCGGCTTCTGGTGGTGGTCCCGAACGCCGTTGGGACGATCGACAGTGCCACCATCGAAGACGTTTTGCTGTTGCGCGATGAGCTCGCGGACATGGTGTGGGGCGTGGAATCCATCGCGGTCGCGCGCTCCGGACTACCCATCGATCGCGCACTGGCGTATCGGACCAATGCGCCGGCAGTCGCTCCGCCGGCGGCCGGTCCGCCGCGCTACCGTCTCGGGTCGACCGTGCCCGATTACTGGATACCCTTTCTTCCGGTGAAGGTAAACGACGGCCCGGTGAGGATGCGTCGCGGAATTCTTCCTACGTCTTCCAGTGGTCCGATCGGCCGCATGCTGGCGTACCCCGGACAGACGATGTTTCTGGAAGAATTGCCGCGCGAAGGGGTGCACCTCGAGGGCAAATATCGTTCCACGCGGGGACTCAGTGGGGAGACCCTAGTCTGGAGGGCACGCCGCCGATCTACCGGCCGCGGCGAGGGCCGCAGCGGGTTGCGCTTCGACTATTTGGAGTTCTGACCATTTCACGTTGCATTGATTAGCTTCAGTGTGGCAGCACCTGAGAAAACTTTTCGTTGAATACGACTTCAACCGCAGACTCTTACTTCAGACATTTCCGATTGGTGTAAAAATATCCTTTAAGGGTCGGTTTTAGCGAATGTCGTCCGGGTTGAGCACATACTGGGTCACTACACCAAACGGAAAAAATTGTACGCTAAGCGTCACATCAGGCGTAGGGGTCTAAATCGACCTTGAGAGACGCGGCGATTGGCGTTGCCACGTATAATTTGGTTGCTCGCTCCCAGCAATTTGTTACGTAGTCTTCGAGGTTTTTTACCTCGAAGACCGCCGTGCGTGCAAGAGCTTCTATCGTCTAGAATGAAGCCCCATTATGCCTAATTCATGGAAAATTGCCGGATCCTACTTTGAAGTCTGTAATTGTGACGTTGCGTGTCCCTGTCTTTTTCTGAGCCCGCCTACAAATGGGGACTGCACCCTCTTGCTTGCCTGGCACATCGACCACGGTCGCTTTGGGCAGATCGATCTGGATGGACTTAACGCCGTGCTTGCGGTCCATTCACCCGGCCACATGCTTGAGGTCAAATGGAAAGCTGCCCTCTATATAGACGAACGGGCAAACCAGGATCAGCAGGATGCTTTGACTCAAATCTTCTCTGGCCAAGCAGGCGGGCCTCTAGCGGGTTTTACGCCGTTCATTGGGGAAGTCCTGGGGGTCAAGACAGCTACGATCGAATATCGCGCAGAAGGCAAACGACGCAGCATCCGTCTCGGCGACATCGCCGAAGCGGAGATTGATGGGCTGCCTGGACCAGATGGCAATGACGTAACGGTCGCTAACGCCCCGTTTGCCACCGATCCGGGCGTACCGCTCGTAGTAGCAAAATCCAAACAGATGAGGTTTAGCGATTACGGCCTAAAGTGGGAGGTATCGAACAAGACCGGATTCTTTTCGCCGTTCAGTTACCAGTCTGCGTGAACCGGCGTGCTCGTGAGGCCGATCCTGGTGGAAGTGCCCAAGCGCGACCGTTATCGTCGCCTTCGGTCTGGCGGGCGTCGCGATTCTGGCGTGGATGTATCTGATCTACATGGGCTGGGGAATGCGCCACATGGATGTCGGGATGCGGATGGTCATCATGCCCGCCATGCAGCATTGAGGTTTTAGTGAATGTTGTCCGGGTTGAGCACATACTGGCCGTAAAGAATGACGTTTTCCCATTGTCGCTCTGTACTTAAATCGTAGACTGTGGCCGTTTACTGCACTTAATTCGTGGACTGGAGGCCTATCCATTGGCTTAAATTCGTGGAAACACTGT
>Ga0209040_10004713_pt1 | contig 10258 bp, 14 predicted proteins | sample BogFormECP12_OM3_FD_188240 | JGI IMG/M metagenome (GOLD analysis project Ga0209040, IMG submission 188240) | Bog forest soil microbial communities from Calvert Island, British Columbia, Canada - ECP12_OM3 (SPAdes) (version 2) | ecosystem: Environmental > Aquatic > Freshwater > Wetlands > Bog ... | reverse complement strand
TCGCGCCAAAGGCGATAACATGACGCCGACGACGAACGCCGCCACGATCGGCAGCATCAGCTCTCGAGCAAAATAGAGCGCGCAGACGGTGGCAAGCGCTGCTAGCGTTGCAAGCGACCATGCCGAAACTCTTCGTAGCGGATCAATGGGCCGAAGACTCCCGATATCCTCAATCCGCGCGACTGCTCGCGGGCGCCGGCCTTCGCGCAACACTGCCTCCCCCTTCGCGGCCAGCGCCACGATGCCAAACGCATGGTTTATGAGAACCCGCTCGCGATCGGAAAGTTCCTTGGCGGAAGGAGGATTTGCGGCCCGTTCGAGTGGAGGGAAGATATCCTATTTCCCGCGTCCGGCCGGATCGCCCGTAGCCCCCGATGGGGACACGGCGAGCGTGGCGCGGCCTGACGCGTTCGGACGCCGGTCGAGCCCCATGAGCTCGCTGAGCTTGGTTCGGGCGCGGCTGACGCGGCTCTTGATCGTGCCGATCTCCACCCCGCAAATGACTGCAGCTTCTTCGTAAGACAACCCGCTGGCCCCAACCATCGTCAAGACCTCTCGCTGCTCCGCCGGAAGCTTGGCCAGCGCTATGCGAAAATCCGCGAGGTCGAGGTGGCTCTCCTGGTCACCGACGACGGCGATCCCTCGCGCGAAGAAGCCGTCGCTGTCCTGGAGCTCGCGGGCGCGCTTGCGGTACTGAGAGTAGTAGACATTGCGGAGAATGGTGAACAACCAAGCGCGCAGACTGGTTCCGCGCTGAAATTTGTCCGAGTTGCCCCATGCTCGCAGCAAGGCCTCCTGGACGAGGTCATCAGCCAGCGTGACCGATCCGCAAAGCGAAACTGCAAACGCCCGCAGACCCGGAATTTGAGCGACGAGGTCGTCCTTAAAACTAGTCTGACTCATCGGCCCCGCTTTGCGAGTTCCCGGATTGCTCTGTGGCTTCCAGGCGGTCGAGCAATTCCATAAATTTGTCGGGAACGGCCGCTCGGACAAGATCATCGTAGTGCACCTTCAAAGCCCTTCCGATTGCTTCCTGCGATCTGGAATCAAGGCCGCGAGCCGCGCCGACGCGCGCCTTTTCAGCGGCGGTCGGCCCCTTTGCCGCCGCCTGCTTGCCTTCGGGGTCGTGAAGTTCCTTGCTAGCCATCAGCCGGTCCAAGATTTCGTGCGGGCAAGTGTCCTACCGGCACCGTTGTAGCGAGGTCTCCCGAAGGCGTCGACTTAAGTCGACTTGGAGCTACCTCGCAGCCGCCAACGGGGACGCCTCGCCAACCCGAAAAGCGCCGACAACGCAAACGCGACCAGCGCCACCACGAACACGAGCTTGGCGGCCGCCATTGCGGTGCCGGCAACGCCGCCGAAACCAAGAACTGCCGCGATCAAGGCGACAACGAGAAAGGGTAACCGCCCAGCCGAACATGGTTCGTTCTCCTTCGTTGGTTCGCCGTTCGTCGTCAAAACGCGCGAACCGTGAATCTGTTCCCGCCGATGCCAATGTCACTCAGCAGGAGGGCACGGCGTGCCACCGCTGCGTCTTTCGCCGCTGCAACTCTGCGATGCCTGCTGATGGCGGGGGACGACAGCCCCCAACGCCACGAGCTCGTCCATCTCGGCGGTTGCGGCCACAAATGCTGCAGCCGCGGTTGGGCCGCGCAATCCGCTCTGGCTCAGAGCCCTCGGGAAAACATACTGTCAATCGAAACGCGGCGCGGCGGATATCTCGGGCGGTTCTGTCACGTTGCCCGGACGACGAACGCGAAGTGTCGGCGTCTCGGGAATTGTCAGTCCGCTTCAACCGCGGTCCGCCACGTGCTCATCGCCGCAGCACGAAGCGCGCGGTTCGTTTGGGCTGACGTGAGATGGCGTTGGACGTTGAAACTGTTGTAGACGGCCGCATTGGTTGAAAGGAATTTCTCGGCTGAGCTGGCGCTCTTGAGCGTTGCATCTTGCGCTCCCGTCGCCGGGTCGGCAGATGCGAATTCTCGGCTCGATTGTTCTTCCATCGCCCGCGCTGATGGAGGCTTTCGATCCCCAGATCGTGGGCCGCTGCGCCGTATGACCGCAAGTCGTCGGTGACCAACCGCTCGGGAACGAAGGCATACTTCAAGAGTTTGCGCATCAGCTTTCAGCGCGGCGTGCTTGTTTCGCTTGGGCTGGACCAGCACATCGAGGACCTCGACTTCGGCGTCAACTGCCCGCCAGAGATAGACCATGCGGCCGCCGATTTTCAGATAGACCTCGTCGAGATACCAAGTCGTATGAGGCTTCAGACGACGCTTTCGCAGGGTGGGCCGCGATCATCGGTCCGAAATGCTTCACCCAACGCCGAACGGTCTCGTAGGACACGGCCACACCACGTTCCGCCAACAAATCTTCGACGTCGCGCAGGCTGAGCGTGAACCGGAGGTAGAGCCAAAATTGCACGCCGAAACACAAAGTTTGCTGCCAGTTTTCGTTGGATGCGCTCAACTTCCATGGGCGCTCCGACCCTCAAGCGAGATAGTCGCCGCGAAATTGCTCACGGGTAGAAGGTAATCAAGGAGGCATGGCTTTATGCCACAATGAACGCTCTGCGCGTTTCTGAAGCTCAGTCGAGCGAGTGGGCGAGCGACGGCGCGAATGTTGCTCGGAAAAACCCCGCACGACGGCGGGCGAGCCCAGGCTCGTCGTGGTCGTGTTCATATTGCACGCAGGCCACGTCGCTGATCAAAGGCGTCATGGCCGGGCTTGTCCAGGACAAGCCCGGCCACGACGCGACACAACTAACGCACTGTGGTTTTACGCCACCAACAGCCAACACGGATGAACGCCGAGAGCACGGCCGGCCAAGGCCGTCACCGATCCCCTCCCCCTAGTGGATGCGCAGCCCGCCGCCGACGTGGGGGGCGCCCATGCTGCCGTGGAACCCTCCGACCAAGTGGGCGCTTCCCATCCCGGAGACGTTCGCTCCGCCCATTCGGGGGACGAAGTGCGGCCCAGACGCGCCCATATGGGCGCCCGCGAAGCTGCCTGCCTGGCCGGCGTAGAAGCGATGCCCGCCGTGGAAGCCGTACCGACGAGCGTAACGGTAGCCGCCGCCGTCGAAGCTTGAGCCATAGCCATAGGCGAAGCCGACATACGGGCCATAGTCATACCCGTACGAATAGTCGTAGGCAGGCGCGTAATACGTCCCGCACCACGATGGCATGTCGTACGGATCATAGTGCCGATACCACCAGCAGCTATGGCGGTGGCGGTAATATCCGCCGCCATAATAGCCGCCGTAGTATCCGCCCGCGACCGCTACGCCGCGCCAACCGTACCTGCGCCAGCCGTAGGCGTACCGATGGCCATAGCCGTAGCGATAGCTATGGGCATAACGACGGCCATAGGCAAAGCGATAGTGGCGGCCCGATGCGTACGCGTGGCGATAGCCGCCGCCCCACGCCGCTCGGTATGAAGCGTGCATCGCCGAAGGATGCATTGCTGGTCCCGCCACTCCGTGATGGCGGACAGCGGCGCTCGCCGGCGAAATGGGCGTCAGCAAGGCTATGGCGGCCGCTCCAAGAGCGATGGCAGAAAGCCGAAGAGCACCCAATTTCATAACGACCTCCTGTCTCTGAAGCGCATCGCGCCAGGAAGGCCGCCCCTCTGGCGTATCTGCGGCAAACGCGCAGTTATTGCTGATCTGATTCAGCCTAAACGCTCCGCGCGGCTGTTAAGTTCCTCGCTGCCGGACGCAGGCAAACCAGCACGACTGCTTGGCCGGCGCCGCCGAGTGCTCCGACCTTCCTCGATCATGCCTTCGCCGACGTGTTCGACCAACCGCGGGAAACGACTTGGCGCGAGGTCAATTTGTGAGATGCGTCATCGATACGAATGTTATTTCAGAAATCAGAAAACGCGATGGGCTCATCCAAACGGAGCGCTATGGGTCGCACGAACCCGGCGGAACAACGGCAAGGCCGTGGTCATCGGCCTGTTCACGTGGTGATCTTCGAGCGCGCAACTCGTCTTCATGCCTAGGCCCACCCACGACCTATCCATCGTCGGCTGTCTCGATATGTCCGGTCTACGTCGACTCCGGCCCGTCCGCAGCGCGCAAATAGCGGTCCTCCGACACGGCGCGCACCGTCCATCGCGACGCCGAGGCTTAGGTTAGCTGGATCCCATTATGGAACGGCTTCGCCGGCTCGAACCGCCACGATGTCCTCGCTGAGATCGATGATATTGGGATCCGGCAGACGCCAATCGGAGCCAATTTGTGGTCTGGCCGAACGGTTCAGCGCCTACTGGCGCTTACGCGTCGGTCTTCGCGATCGCCTCGTGTGGCGCGGCCGGCGAGAGCCGGAACCATGCCTGGATAGGGCAGGCCGAGCTCATCGTGGGGTTGCTTTCGAGCGCCCGTAGGCACGACTCAAATCCCACTACTTCAAGCGTCTTAGCGCCGCATCTGGAGCACGAGGCCAAACACTCCGCCCAATCCTGCGCCGCCGCAGCGGCCGTGGGCGTAATAGCAGCCTCCGTCCATGAGGATGATCAAGAGAACATGGCCGACCTGCCGCACCTAGCCCCCGCGCTCATGCCGCGAGGGCCGCGCCCTCCAAAACCTCGTCCGTGACCACAACGAATCGCGTCAGCGAGTGCGTGCCGAAGGTCGTGATCATGGGGACGTCGGCAGCGTCGCGGCCGCGCGCGACCAAAATACGGCCGATCCGGGGTCGATTGTGCCTGGGATCGAAGGTAAACCAGCGACCGCCGACGTAGGCCTCGAACCAGGCGTTGAAGTCCATCGGCGCCGGATCGGGAGGAACGCCAATGTCTCCGAGATAGCCGTTGCAATAGCGCGCCGGAATGTTGAGGCAGCGACAGAGCGCCACGGCAAGATGCGTGAAATCGCGGCAGACCCCGACGCCCTCAGCCAAAGCTTCGCTTGCGGTGCGGGTCGATCGGGCGTGCGCGTAGCCGAAGGCGAGGCGCTGATGGACGAAATCGCAAATCGTCTGCACCTTCGCCCAGCCGCCCTGGACCGCGCCGAAGTTGGCCCAGGCGAAGTCGGACAGGAGGTCGCTCTCGCAATAGCGGCTCGGAAGGAGGAATGGCAGCGCCTCGGACGGTAGTTCCGGGACGGGGAGCGCGTCCGCCATGGGCTCGACCGGGTCCTCGAGTCCGTTGGATTCCAAAACGCCCTCAAGACGCAGCGACATAAGCCCCGCGCCAGCGAACAACCGCCGCAGGACATTGCCGTTGCCGTCGACGAACCGTTTTACAGGCGCTGCATGCGATAGCTGCAACTCCGTCTCGGCAACAATGCCGTCGCGATGGTCCGAATGGACATCCATCATGGTGAGAATGGCCGTGGGCTGCGCAAGATTCATCGCAATGTCAAAGCCATAGCGAATCTGCATCGAAGTTCCTTAAATGTCTGGGAGGAGCGAGTGGATTATCGCGAGTAGATTGCCGCCAGATCAACGGCCAATGTGCCGCTTAGGTTCCGGTGCCTGAAACGCCGTCTCACGGCCGAAAAAATCTCAATGTGACAAACTTGACTGCTGCCCCGCGCTGGGCGGCAGTTCGCGCCCCCCGCCCATAAGCTCAAGGATGTTCGGATCTTATGTTGATTTTGGCGATCTTATGTTCGCTGAGACCGGCGAGCTTTCTGGCAGCGCCTCGTCATCGACCATTGAAGGCGGTCTTTGCGCGCCTTCGCTGGCCGCGGCCAGGACCGAATGGGTGTCCGCCGGTTGCGCCATCTCATCCGCCTGTGTGTCGACGCGGTCGCGCACGTGCGGGGTGTCGCGGCGCAGCTCTTCGAGAAGCTCTATCACCTTGGCGATTTTGCGCTCGCTCATGATGGCGAGCTCGAGGGTCAAAATCTCGCGCCGGGCGTTGAGCTCGTCCTCGTGCCTTTGCGCAACCAAGACGAGCGTCACGATAAAAAGCCCCAAAACGTTGACCGCGCCTTGCAGCCAAGGGAAGGGCGGCGGATCGATCGCGCGGCCGCCAAGCCCGAGCGCAATCATATCGACGCCGATCCACGCCGCCGCCGCGGCGGCCAGAAGCCCGACAAAAAAAGGCCGCGCGATAGCGCCGGATATCGCGTTCACTACGCGCTGAGAGAATGTGGTGCGACCGTGATGATCCGAGTGCAATCGAAGGATCGAGCGGACCGCCTCACCAATGTGGTCCGGCGTTTCAGAATTCGCGCTGGGGTCAGTCATGCGCCGCTCCAATCGAGCGTCGGGCATCGCAGCATTCGCTGGCGACCAGCCCAAAACCCCTGGCGATCATTCGGCGCGCGCGGCAATCCGCGCGCGAGCAGAATCGACGAGGCGGAGCCGCCCCGCCGAAATTGATCCTGCTGATTATTTCGCGGAGTGGCTCTTGCTTTGGGCCATTTCGGAATGTTCTCGCACAGTCTTTGAATGAGTCTGGGCCTTGACGATTCCTCGCGGCCCTTGTCGTGCTCGCCCATGCCATGGTGGCCGGCAGCCATCCGATGGCTCTTGGCGGCGTTATCGTGATGTTCCGCCGCTTTCATATGGGCGTCCTTAGGCATGGCTAACCTCCTGGATTATGTCGCCACGGATCAGAACGTCTTCGGCGGCGCGATCGTTCCATCGCAACAATGGAAGTCGTGGCTTCTCTCGGCGATTAGGCACGTGATTCTGACGGGACGGCTCGACTCTGACCATGCAATTTCGCATCCAATTCCTTGACGGATCGGCGGGCGTCATTCGGGAAATGTTTGCGGATGTGCGAAACGCTGTCGGGGCAATCGCGCTTGTCACGGACATTGACTGGCTGCCCCCCGCCGTCACCTTGCGCGTGCTGGACCTGGACGGGCAAGAAGTTCACTCCAAGGTGAAGGGCGACTCTCGGAGTTGGCGTCTGTGCGGCGCGCGGGACGGCGCGGGGGGTTTCTCTCGCCCAAAGTGCAGTCGATGACGGTTTCGCTGAAACAGCGGACATTCACCAACCGCGCAAATTGGACCCTGAGCGGTCATGGGCATCGAGGCGACCGATACACGATCATCCGACCTTGCGAATGCGCATCCGAAAGCGCGGAAACCTCCGCTATCCCATTGGGCTCAATTCAGTATGGTGAGTCGACTCTTGGTGATCTTGCGCGTGAGGGTGAGCGGCATCTCCGCAATGACGACAAGGCGCTCGGGGAATTTCAACTTGGCGATGCCGCGTCCGGCGAGAAGCCGATGAGCTCCTCGAGCGTCACGTCGGAAAATGCCAGGGCGCAGAGCGTAACGAAACAGCAGGCGCGTTCGCCGAGCGCCGGGTCCGGCATCGGCATGATCGCGGATTGCATCACCTTTGGGATGCGAATCCAGCAGATCTTCGACCTCGCGCGAACGCCTTGTACTTGGGGTTTGCGCTTTCCACAATCAGCGTCCGGAGGTGTCCTGGCCATCGCTGTCGGCTGCCCAATAGGGGGCGCGACGCTGGCGCTTGAGGAATGTTTGCCAACTGGGGAGTTGGGGAGTCGATAGCGCCAAATAGTTCCAACGTGGAAGCAACTTTCCCGCCTTAGCGAGCGTTCGAGTTTCAGTGCCGCAGCCGTTGCGGCAGACTGTCGTTCTCACAGGTGGTATGGCTCATGGAAGATAGCAAACGCGGAGGCCCGGAAGACGCGATGAGCCCATTTACCGGCGCGCGCGCTGATCTAGGCGGGCGCGCGCAAGCGACCGATACGGTCATCATCGTCGCTGCCATTGTCGTGGGCCTGTCTTTTGGCCGCGACGTGCTCGTGCCGATTGCGATCGCTGTTCTGCTGAGTTTCGTTTTGGCGCCGGTAACGGATGCATTGACCCGCCTTCGAATCGGGAGGGTTGCGTCGGTTCTGCTCGCCGTCACACTTGCGTTCGCTCTCCTGATCGGTTTGGGCGCAGTCATTGGCAAGCAGGTCGCGCAGCTTGGGGAAAACCTACCGCAATACCAAACCGTCATCGCGAAGAAACTGCAGGCCGTAAGGAGCTCCGGCTTCAGCAAAGGCGTCGTCGAAAAAGCTGCCGACGCCCTGCATGGCCTGGATAGCAACCTTGGCAAATCAACGGATTCCTCTCCAGTTGCGTCTCCTTCAGCTGTGCGGCCTCCCGATCGGACCTTCATGCAGGTAGAGGTGCACGAACCGGCTCCTGGCCCGGTCGAGATACTGCGAAGCATTGTGACGGCGCTGCTGCCGCCGCTCGCGACGACGGGAATCGTTATTATTTTCGTCGTTTTCATTCTGTTGCAAAGACGCGATCTGCGCGACCGATTTATCGGGCTCATTGGCTCCCACGACCTTCATCGAACGACAAAGGCGCTCGATGACGCCGCATTCCGGCTGAGCCGGTACTTCCTGGCCTTGACAGGCATCAACGCATCCTTCGGGATTGCGATCGCGATCGGTCTCAGTCTTATCGGCGTTCCGAATCCCATCCTGTGGGGAATCGTAGGCGCGGTCCTGCGGTTTGTGCCCTATATTGGCGCATTTATTGCCGCTGCGCTGCCCCTTGCCCTCGCCGCAGCAGTCGATCCCGGCTGGACCATGGTCGTCGAGACGGCATTGCTCTTCGTTGTGGTGGAAGGGATCGTGGGACAGGTCGTCGAACCGCGTCTTTTTGGCCACACAACCGGGATGTCGCCACTGGCGATCATTGTCGCCGCGGCCTTCTGGACTTTGATATGGGGAGCGCCGGGCCTGCTTCTCTCGACGCCGATCACGGCCTGCCTCGTCGTGCTCGGCCGCCACGTCGAAAGCTTGAACTTCATCGAGCTGATGTTAGGCGACAAGCCGCCTCTCTCGCCGGTTGAGAGCTTCTACCAACGCATTCTGGCGTCCGACCCCGACGAGGTGTCGTTCCAGGCTGAAGCGCTTCTCAAAACCATGCCACTGCTCGACTATTACGAAGAGGTCGCGCTGCCGGCGCTTGCACTCGCGCAGATCGACGTGACGCGCGGCGTACTGGAAAGGAGCCGACAGGTCGAAGTATGCGAGTCGGTCGAGCGTGTCGTCGCCGATCTTTCCGATCACGTCGATGTCGAGAGCATGGACGCGGGACCCGTTTCCCCGCAGGTCCCGCCAGCTACCACACTCCCGGCAGTCGCTGACGAACAGAGCCCTGAAAGCGACAGCACGGTGCTTTGCGTCGCGGGCCGAACGCCGCTCGATCAAGCCGGCTGCGCGATCCTCGTGCAATTGCTCGAGCGCAGAAGCGTCTCGACGCGCATCGCAGGTCCCGAAGCCCTCACGATCAGGGGCATGTTCGGACTGAAAACGGATGGCGTTCACGCGATCTGCGTCTTCTATCTGGATCACCAAAGCTTGGCCGCCGTGCGATATTCCGTCCGGCGCTTACGAAAGAAATACGTCAATCTCCCCATTGCCGTCTGTATGTGGGGCAGCAGTGACCTGTCCGCCATGGCGGAGACGGCAGGCGCGGACGCGACTGTCAGTTCACTTCGAGATGCGATCGACTTTTGCGCAGGAACTGGGAGCGGCGACCTGGCCGGGCAAACTGCGCGCACCACGCCGGCACGACTGGCGGGGTAAGGCAAAGTTTCGTGTTCTACGGCTCACTTCTGTCGCGCCCGGTTGCGACCAGGTAAGCACGCAAAACGAGCATCTACCCGTCCGGTCTCGAATACGATCCGACGACAGCTCGGCGCTTTCGCGAGCTCGTCCGCGTTCGATTGCGCTCTCGACGCCGTCTTGCTCTCGTGAATCACCACGCCTTCGCGGTCGACGACGCAGAGTGGGTCTCGTCCATCGAGATGTCGAGGCCAGCAAAATAGTCCATGTCATGGTCTCCTCTTCCACATCCTGGCCGATCTTATCGGCCTGCGACGAAGAACTCCCGTTCATCGATCAGGCTCTCAAGGCAAGCGAGGGGGTGGCCGGCCTATCCGCGGCCGTGCGGGGTCTGATCGCAGCGCGCCAAGGGGCCGATTTGTCTTCGATCGCGGAGGCCGCGCGCCGACGCGACTCGCGCTCACTTGGAGATGCCGTCGACTTTTGCGCCAGAGGTTCGGTCGCCGAAACGACCGCAAAAAATCCCAACACGAAAGCTAGTTGCCCTGACGGCGGGATAAGAGGCGCTTCAATAGCGCTGCGGTAAGCGCGCGACGCAGCCGGATCCCGAACACGACCGCAAGGCCTCGGATCTGATTTTCCAAGGTCACTCTCTGCCCGACCAGTTTCTTGCGCGCGATGATCAGCGAACGGAGAGCGTGAGCGGATAGCGACTTCACATGCACGGGCTTGAAGAACCCGGTGCGGGCC
>Ga0209040_10004711_pt1 | contig 10258 bp, 9 predicted proteins | sample BogFormECP12_OM3_FD_188240 | JGI IMG/M metagenome (GOLD analysis project Ga0209040, IMG submission 188240) | Bog forest soil microbial communities from Calvert Island, British Columbia, Canada - ECP12_OM3 (SPAdes) (version 2) | ecosystem: Environmental > Aquatic > Freshwater > Wetlands > Bog ... | reverse complement strand
CGGGGTGTCACTGTCCTCGCTCAGAGCGACATCATGCGGGCTCGTTCATCGTTGTCCAGGAAAGGGCTGGTGTTCACGGCGGCATCCAAAGCGGCTTTCGTTATTTGCCCGCCCGAGGAGACGAGCACTCCCAACAGAAAGCCAATCGCACCCAGCACTAATCCGACCGCAACCGTAAAGCCTCGCATGATGTGCTCCACCGTTTTGTCCGGCCCGAAGAAGCCGCCGTTTTGAGTGTCCGGCGAGCTTCCTCCATAGAAAATGCCCAGAAGTATAATCACGCCTCCAACGATCAGCGACCCGATCTTTATCCATCGCCCGAGGCTATCCTGGAACCTGGCCACTTTATAGGCGTCGACGTATCGAGTGACGACCGGGTTGGAGGAGATGCTAACCTGCTCGGGCGGCGGTGAGGTCGTCGGCGCCGGCGGAAAGTGCGACGAAGGCATGATCGACATCGGCAACTCCTCTGCAAAATCGGTTGTTTGGCATTATACCTGGAACTTGCTCTGTCAATCGGCGCGTTACGCTATTCTTTGCCATGCTCGATCAATTGTTCCGGATGAATCAACCGGATCGCGATGACCACTGGCGGCGGGAGTTTTATGCCGCCATTCCACACTCAGCGCTGGCGCAGCGAGATCCGCTCGTCCAAAAGGGCCCGGATACTTTCCCGTATCTGCAGCTTGAACTCGCGAACGCCCGACCGTCTGCTCCGGCCGTTACTTTGGCTGGCTTGCTCGATTCGGCGCTCGATCAAGGGTTCGGAATGGCGATCTTCGACGGCGCGCCCTCTTCCCGTCCGCAATGGGTTTTCACATACGGCGGCCTGCTGGCCTACAGCCTCTACGGGAGTTTCGATGGAGACGTAGAAGAGCCGCCGCGGACCAGTTCCGGTTCGCGTCAAGTGCTGATTGCGGCTCCCGGTGAGTCGTTCTTGCCCGCACGAGCCCGGCGTGTCCTGGCGCGATTCATGCATGATGTTTATCGCGTGCCGCAGCCCAAAGTGTGCCTGGTGGTCGATCCGCAATTGCGCCCGTCGCGCAACATCATGGTGAACTTGAAGGCCGCCGACTATCACGGCGACGAAGAGAAACTGAAGAGCGCCATGCATTATCTCACCTGGTTCATTCCAAGAACGCACGGGTTGTTGGCGCAGCCGCCGGATTGGGATGAGTCGCAGTTTGTGCCCCTTTAGCAACAACGCCACTAGTGTTTGCGAATAAAACCGATCAGGCGATTCCGAGCCGCGACCGTGAGGGAGCGGATGCGCAAGTACTTCTGACGCTATGTTTAACGAAGGGTTCCAAAGCATCCGGAAAACACGCTTTGAGCGATCGAAGGGGAATGCTACAATTCGGTACTACACTATAGCCAGCGCGCTTTCACGCTGCGACTGATGGAGAAGAAGCTCAGCCTATTGGATCGCCGCGACCCACCCTTTTCAGGGCCCGGGTCCGAGCATCGAATCGCCGAACATCGAGCTGATGAACAAGAGCGCGAGATGGTGCTGCTGCGCGAGAGCTTGCGCACTCTCGCACTCGAAAACGAAGCTTTGCAAATCCAGGTTCGGGACTTGCGCGCCAAGCATCAGCAGATGCTCGACCGCTGGGAGCAACAGGCGCCGCAACTGCAGCGGGTATCCGCGGGTCATGGCCAATTACAGGCTTCTTTATCGCACATCCACCAAAGAATGACGCAGGCGGAACAGCGGCTGAGCGGGCTCTACGACAGCCGCATCTGGCGCACCTTGGTAATGGCAGGCGGAGCGATCGACCGGCTGCGTGGTAAGCGGCATAAATCGCGCCAGCAATTGCCGGCCCGCGACGTTGGCGCCATCCAAGCACGAGTCCAGCGGGACGAGACAAGCGGGTTTCCACATTGCCTCGATGAACCGATCGAAGGCCAGGTTCTCTATTTCGATGAAATGATCGTTCGCGGCTGGGCCCTCTTCCCGCAGGAAACCGGCAAAATCGAGGCGGCTATCGATGACCGGCATTGGTTTGGAGTGGCACAAGGCTTCGCCCGGCCCGACGTGGCGAGCCAACACCCGAAGCACCCTGGCGGCGAGCGCAGCGGCTTTGTGATGCGTCACGAGCTGCAATCTCTGACGCCGGGTCCGCACACGCTACGCCTCCGCCTGATCGCTGAAAACGGGGAAACGGAAGAAATCCGCCGCTCCATCCGGATCGCCGGCGCGAGCGAGCGTCCGGCCAGGTGTGAAGGCGGCAGTTCAGCACCGGGCGATGCGGTTCGGCTCCGGATCGAGACCCCACGAGAACGGGACCTGCTGTTTCGCGGTTCCGCGATATCGTTGGCCGGTTGGGCCGTCGCGCAGAGTCAAGTGGCGCGCGTCCTGGTCTCTCTCGATGGCGGCGTCCCGGTGGAGGTCACCTACGGGCGGATGCGGGAGGACATCGGCAGCCACTATGCCGGTTTCCCGGGCGCGGCGCATGGCGGGTTCCACTGGCACGCTTCTACGATGGACCTGACGCCAGGCTCACACAGCCTGCTGGTGCAGGCTGTATCGGCCAAGGGCAGTACCGCCGAGGCGTACGTGGAATTCCAGGTCGACCGGCACACCGCCTACGAAGTATGGGCGGACCGAACCACCGCAACTCCGGAAGAACTGGCGGAGATGCGCCGTCAGAGCCTGTATTGGAACGACGCTCCGCGCATCAGCATTATCACACCCGTTTACCGGACCCCGGAAACATTTCTCAAGCAGTGCGTTGAATCCGTTAAGCGCCAGGCTTATCCCAACTGGGAATTGATTCTGGTGGATGACGGTTCGCGCCAGCTTGGTCTCACCGCGCTGCTCGAATATTATGCCGGCTCCGATCCCCGTATCCGCTTGCGCCAAATGCCAGGGAACGGCGGCATCTCGATGGCGACCAATGGCGGGCTGGCAGTAGCCACCGGCGAGTTTATCGGCTTTCTGGATCATGACGACGAACTCTCCGCCGACGCGCTCTACCATGTAGCCCGCGCCCTGCGGGAAGACCGCGGGCTGGATGTTCTCTACTCCGACGAAGATAAGATCGACGCCGCGGGGCGGCGGCAGGAAGGATTCTTCAAACCCGAGTGGTCTCCGGATCTGTTGGGATCGATGAACTACGTCTGCCACTTCCTGGTGGCGCGCCGGTCTTTGTTGGAGCGCGTTTCCGGCATGCGGCCCGAGTTTGACGGCAGCCAGGATTATGATCTGATTCTGCGTCTATCCGAACAGACTGACCGGATCCGGCGCATCCCCCGAGTCCTGTACCATTGGCGCAAGCACTCGCAGTCCACCGCCATGGAGAAGGCGCAAAAGCCCGCCGCCAGCGACGCCGGGCGTCGCGCGCTGGCCGAGCACCTGCAGCGGCGCGGCATAAGCGGCCGGGTGCAGGAGACCAGTGTCTGCCGTTACCGCATCCATTACGATCTGGCGGAGCTGGGCGAGATCGCCATTATCATTCCTACCGGTGGCAGCGAGAAATTCGTCCACGCGATAGACAGCTTGTTGAGCACAACCACTTACCGCAACTTCCAGGTAGTGGTAGTGGACAATTCGCAGGGTGAAGAAGTGATCGAGCGCGTAAACCGGTTCCGCGACACCACCGTCAAGATCGCTTTACTCGACCATAGGAATGCGCCCTTCAATTTTTCCAAACTCTGCAACGCGGGTGTAGCGGCGACCAACTCTCCGTATTTGATCTTCCTGAACGACGACACATCCGTCATCACGCCGGACTGGATAGAAACAATGCTCGAACACGGCCAGCAACCGAAGGTCGGCGCGGTGGGCCCGATGCTGTTATTCCCCGACGACTCCATTCAGCACGCCGGCGTGATCATGGGAACCTACGGAACCGCTGGCCACGCCTTCCGCGCGATGCCAGAGAGCGGAGGACCTTATTACTACGGCTTCTCGCACGTGGTCCGCAACTGCTCGGCTGTGACCGGCGCTTGTATGCTGGTGCGGCGCGAAGTGTTCGAGCGCTTCGGCGGGTTCGACGAAGTCAGCCTGCCGACCTGTTTTCAAGACACCGACTTCTGTCTGAAACTAGCCGAGTCCGGCCTGCGCATTGTGTACACGCCTTTTGCCCGGCTGTATCACTATGAGAGCGCCTCAAAGCGCGTGATTACGGGCCATAGGGAGTTGGCGCATATGCAAAAACGATGGTCGCTCTGGATTCAGAACGACCCGTTTTACAATCCCAACCTCAGCCGCTCTTCGGATTGCTTTGAGTTAGATCTGGGCTGATTACTGGCGAATGCCGCCGGTTACGAGCAGCGTTTGCCCGGTCACCCAACCCGCGTCATCGGAAGCGAAAAACACCACCGTTCGCGCGATATCCTCCGGCTGCGCAATGCGGCCCAACGGCGTGTGGGACTCGACCATCTTGCGGAAATCGCTGGCCGCAATGCCGCCGGAGTGCAGCCCTTCTGTCTCCACCATCCCGGGATTCACCGAATTGACCCTTATTTTCTTGGGACCCAGTTCCAGCGATAAGGACACCGTGATCGCATCCACCGCCGCTTTGGTCGCGCTATATACAGACGCTGTCGCCGCCGGCATCGGACCTACGATAGAACTCATATTGACGATCGATCCACCCTCAGGTCCAATCAGCTTCACTGCCTCTTGCGTGGTCAGCAAGAGCCCGAGCACATTGAGGTCAAAGTGCTTGTGGAAATGTTCCGGGGTGATATTGGCTAACGGCTGAAACTCGTAAATGCCCGCGTTATTCACCAGAATATCCACCTTTCCGTAGGCAGCCTTGGTATCCGCAAAAAGCCGCTGGATGTCTTCCTGTTTCGAAACATCGCCTTGAACCGCCACGGCCTTCCCGCCCTTCTCGGCGATGCGTTTGACCACCGCATCCGCGCCCGGCTTGCTGCTAGCGTAGTTGACGACGACCGATGCACCCTCCGCCGCTAAATGCTCGGCTATGGAAGCCCCGATTCCCTTTGAAGCACCGGTAACCACGGCTACCTTGCCTGCAAGTTTGCTCATAATTCTGCTGTCTCCATGTGTGAACTGATTTGTGGAACTCGCGCCAGACGAAACCCGGCGCGATCAGGTTCCCGATAAACTCGGTGGTGCGCGCCGCACCCTTTGCGCTTCCAACACCTCTATCGATGAGCGCCCGGCGCGGATGGATGCGCTTCTTTTCCGGAAGCACGCCGGGCAACGCTCTAGTATGAGGATGGGGCAGCGGTTTCAACAGCGCTTTTTGATGACGCTGAAGGACGGCGTTAACGGTGTCATCACCGTGAAGAGTTTCCGACCAGGGATCGCGTCGCCGGAGGCGTCAAAACAAATAAGAGAGCTATTGCTCTTTCACCGTCGTTGGCCTGCCGAACTTCTTTTCGGAGATCGGAACGTTCGTCTCGATCCGGTCTAACTGAATGGCGTCCCGCCCGTCCATCCACGCGAAAATCAAGCGACATGGAAACTTGACTCCATTCACCTCGCGATAATCGGCAAAATCAATCTGGGTGTTGATCCGTCCAATCGGCGTCTTGTTCGCGCGGACTACCCGCAATAGCAGGCCCGACTGCTTGTCGAAATACAGCGTGACCAGAAGCCCGCGGGGCCCGGTTCCTTGGACGACATTTACGTCCCGATCTTGCCCGATCCCTGGCGCCGCCTGCGCGGCCGTTTGGCTCGACGGCCCGGGAAGGTCGCTGATTGTGGTCGGGTTGCTTACCCGGAGATCGGTGAGCACCTGCTTGATCTGGCCCGGAAAGGACAGGAGCGCATCCATCCTGGTTCCGTCCAGTTCCCCTCCGGTTACCTCATACTCTCCGAGGATAGTCAGCGGCGTCTTGACCCAACCCGTATGACCGTTGTAAGTCCGGACGCTGTCGTCGCGGCCTGTAGCCTTCTCGAACTCGATCAGCGTGGTGCGTTGGTCGGGGGCTTTCGCGTAAATGTGAACCACGCCACCTCCACCAAAGCCTCCAAACCCGATGCTCGTGCCCGTGGCGACAAAACTGGTGAGTCCCGACAGCTTCTGAGCGCCGCCCAGCGCTTGAATGTACTTATCCAGAATTACGCTTGGCTCCGGCTGGCCTGGCGCCTGCACCACCACGTCATCCGGATCCTCGGGTCCCGGTCCATATACCGTCGCCAGTGCTTCGGTGGCCGCGGGGTGATCGCGGCCCCGGTGGCAGGTCCAGCAGGTCACCATTTGCCGGCCTGAGAAGTTATCTTTATTGATGGCGGCAACCATTCTCACCATCTTGCGCGCCATGACCTTCTTCGGAGTATCCGCCGCCCAATCCACTTTGTCGGTGCCCGCCGCGGTATGACACTCCGAGCAGTCAAAGCCGACACTGCCCGACATTATGCCCATGGTTCCCAGGAAATCGTCCACGGGAATGCCCTTCAGCACCTGGATGTTCTTGAAAACATCTTCAGCCATTTGTGGCTTCGCCGTCGCCTGTGAGCGGGCCACACCCACTAGCCCTAAACCTAAGATTGCCGTAGCCGCGACCGACGGAATCAGCCGCATTGAACCGAGCTTCATCGTGAATACCTTCCTAACAATCGAAATAATCTTATAGACAACCGAGGAGGGGCGCGCCCCTCCTGTCACGCTGCCGTTGGCAGGGCTGATCGACCCTGATGACTGTACCCGCGCCCGATCTAGTGCGGATCGTCCGGAGCGCCCGTACCGGCCGACCCGAGAAATAGTTTGGTGCCGTCTTTGAGCGTAATGTTGCGGCCGTTGGCGCGCAGCAGAGAATGGTCTCGCGTCTGGTAGCCGTCCACCACGACTTCCGTTCCAATCTTCAGGCTGTCCTTGGTCACTCCCCGCCGGAGCAGCGAGTTGGGACTTCCGCCCTCCACCATCCATTCTTCCTTTTCACCCGCCGCGTTGACCGTTTCGATGTGCAGCCAGGAGTGCGGGTTCACCCACTCCACTCTAACCAGCTTGCCCTTTATGAGAACCGGCTTGTTCGAGTCGAATTCCGCTCCAAACGCGTGATGCGCGGCCAAGGGAGGAGCAGCCAGGAACAAGGCTGCCGCCGCGCATAAGACCGATACAAAAAGTCTAAATTTCATATGAGTTCTCTTACTTACCGGCTTTCGCCGCCCCTTGTTCTCTATCTCGCTCTCTGGCGCCCCTCAAAATATCGCCCAAAGCGTAATTGGCTTCATGGCAGGCATATTCATAGATCAATCCGTTGGTCGCGTACCAGGCCATTTCGCCGGTCCAGGGTCGTGCCCAGGTTGCCGGATCCTCGATGGTGAACCTGTACAGCAGCGTTTTTGGGCCAGTGCGGGTGAAGCGCTCCACCACGTGTAGATTCTCCGTCGAGCCCCGGAACCGGGTCTTACTGGTGAAGTTGGTCGTATCGATCACCAGCGTATCCCCTTCCCAGTGCCCTACTGAATCGCCCAGCCACCTGCGGATGTTGCTGGGCAGGTGCTGCGCGTTCATCCGCACCACCCGGACATCGTGCACCATCTCGGTCAGAATCATGACCGAATCGCCCGTCTGGACGATCTTATGGAGATTATTGTAGAAGTAATCCGGCAACATCGGCGGACCGGAGGTCGAGCCGAAGCCGAGCAGGCATTGCTCTCCCAGCGGACGGGCTTCCGGATCGTCATATGCGCCTGGTGTCTTATCCAGGCCGGGATCGTTACTTTCCGTCGCGTCCGAGTTTGCGCGCGACCGCATTGCCGCAATTCGCTTCTGGGCTTCCGGCGTATACGGGGGCATGCGTCCATCGGGTGGATCGATAATCAGCGAGGTCCGGATCTGTCCGTCGACCACGTTGTAGCTGGAACCGGGATCGAGCCAACCGTAGTTGTATCCGCCGACGTTTCCAGCCGCGCCCACCGACCCATCGCCGCCCTTGGGAGGAGCCGTGCGGTCACCGGCGATCTTGGCATCTCCCTGCGCTACTCGCTTCTGCTGTCCGGCTTCCCGTTTCTTGGCCTCCTCCGAGGTCATGGTCTGACCTTGACCGGCCGGCCGGTCAATGGGTGTCAGCGTGGCCAGATCGTAGGTGCCCTGGAGATCCGGATGGCCGTCAAGCGTCCGCGGCATGGTGAATGACTTGGATGTGGTAGCTTTGCCGGCGAGGCTCGTATTGACCACCGGGGTTTGGCCGGGAAGACCGCTGGCGATGCCCAGCAACACGGCCAAAACAAAAACTTGGATTCGCATTCTCCGCACCTCCTCACAAATTTATCGGCGCTCAGTTGCCCAGAGGCTTTTTGCGCCACTTGCCGTACAACAATTCTTCCACAAACTCCGCGCACTTGAAATCCATCAATTGCACGTTCTTCTCCTGCCGCCGGTACAGCGGCAGGCTGATCTTCCAGGGACGCGAGAAGACCGCTTTGTCCTCGATCGTCGCCTCGTAGGAGATCACATCCGCGCTGGTTCTGGTGTAGCGCTCCACGACATGCAGTTGGTCGCTGTGAAAATTCCCCGCCCGGTCGAACCAGGATTGATCATTGAAGCCCTTGACGTCAACCACCAATGTGTCGCCTTCCCAGTGGCCCACCGACTGCCCCATCCACGAATCGACCGGAGCCGGTCCAGGATCTTTCAAATAGATATCCCGCGCCGCGCCAGCATACTCGTAGGCGATGAACATCGAGGTCGCGTTCTGAAAAATTTCGAACGGGTACGGCATATACGTCGCCCTCGGAACACCCGGAAGATAGCATTTGATCTCCGGATCGAGCGTCAGCCAGTTCTCCTGGTTCTTCTTCTTTTGCGCCACGGCTTCCGGCAAGTATGGAATCTCGCCGCCTTCGACTACGCCGAGGCTGGGAGGTACCGCACCGACGGCGCCCAGCGCCAGCACTGGCGCTGCGGGAACCGGACCATAGGGGCCTGGGCGCAGCGCCATAGCTGGCCGCGCCACGTGCGCCTCGAGATCCCAATTGGCTTCACTCAGGGCCTGCCAGATCCCATTGAGATCGGGTTTGCCGGCAATACGCGGGGGCTTGTACCCCGTGGTCTGCGCGGAGCACACGGAAAGTGTAGCGATCGCCAGGATGGCGGCGACCGTCACCGGTTTCGACATGGACATCAGTAACGAACTCTCCTCGGCGGGTGCAACAAAAATTGGATTAGAGGTATCTTATCATCAGTTCCGTTGCCGGCCCTACTGCTTCGTTTTGGCCTTTTCCAACTCGCGGGCCCCACCCATGATATCGGTCATGGCGTAGTTGCCCTCGTGGCAGGCGTACTCATAGATCGGACCGGCAGTGGCGACAAACGGATACTCCATCGTCCATATCTTGTCAAACGTTGACGGATCGTCAATAGTTACCTTATAGAGAATTGTGCCCGGATCGACTCGCCGGAAGCGCTCGATCACATGCAGGTCGGCGGATGCGCCCTCGAAAGCCGTCTGGTCGGTGAAGTTGGTGGTGTCGACCACCAAAGTGTCGCCCTCCCAATGGCCAATCGAGTCGCCCAGCCATTGGCGTACGCTAGCCGGGGGATGCGTTCCATTGATGCGAACGATCCGGGCGTCGTGGACCATCTCGACGAGAATCATCACGTTGTCCGGAGTCTGTACGATCTGGTAATTGTTGTTATAAAGCACTGGCAGCATGGGCGGCCCGGAGGTGGAACCAAACCCCAGCAGGCAGCGTTCAGACAGAGGCCGGTCTTTGACGCTGTCGTAGGTCATAAAGCTCTTGTACATTCCGGCGATCCGCCGTTTCCCTTCGATCGTGCGCGGCGGCATTTTGCCGTCCGGCGGATCGACGATCAGCGAAGTACGCTTGACCCCGTCCACTTTGGCCAGTTCCGATCCCCGATCGATGAACAGCACGTTGTAGCCGCCGGTGCCGTTCGATCCCGCCGCCGCCAACAGCGGATGGTTGGACTTGCCGTCCACGTCCTGCAGCTCCTTGGCGGAATTCTTCTCGAAGGCGCGCGCTTCTTGCTCGTTGAGAGTGGGTTTGTCCTTGAATTCGGCCGGACGCTCCATCGGCGTGAGAGTGACGTTGGTCCAGGTTCCCTGCAGGTCGGGGTGCCCATCCTGCGCGCGAGGGGCGGTCCAGTTCTTGCTGTCCTTGGCCGTTTGGCCCGGTGAAGGGAGCGCGAAAATCATCACCACGGCGCTCAGCGCCGTTACGAACCTATGGATCATGGTGCCTCCTGTGGAACACATGACCCTAGAATAGCTCTTATAGCTTGTCTTTGGCTTTTTCCGACTGGACCTGCAACACGCTCAAGACCTGACCACATCCCTTTTCGAAATTACGCCGAAAATCAATCCGCTGGAT
>Ga0209040_10004710_pt1 | contig 10258 bp, 8 predicted proteins | sample BogFormECP12_OM3_FD_188240 | JGI IMG/M metagenome (GOLD analysis project Ga0209040, IMG submission 188240) | Bog forest soil microbial communities from Calvert Island, British Columbia, Canada - ECP12_OM3 (SPAdes) (version 2) | ecosystem: Environmental > Aquatic > Freshwater > Wetlands > Bog ... | reverse complement strand
GCCCCCGTAGCTCAGCTGGACAGAGCACATGACTTCTAATCTTGTGGTCGCAGGTTCGAGTCCTGCCGGGGGCGCAGATCAGGGTCTGTCTGCGGATCTGGATCGTTTCAGCGTTTGGAATCGGCGCGTCGGCGGCGAATCAGCGGAGGTGCCCGATGCAAGATCTGGCCTTGTTCAGCGTCGACAACCATGTCGCGCTGATCACCGTCAACGACCCCGACCGGCGCAACGCCGTCACCCCGGAGATATCGGGGCAGCTGCGCGCGGCAGTGGAACGGGCCGAGGCCGATCCCGACGTGCACGCCGTCGTCGTCACCGGCGCCGGCAAAGCGTTCTGCGCGGGCGCCGACCTGAGTGCGTTGGGCGGTGCCGCCGAGCAGGGACTGCAACGGATCTACGACGGGTTCATGGCGGTCGGCAAGTGCACGCTGCCGACGATCGCCGCCGTCAACGGCCCGGCGGTCGGGGCAGGTCTGAACTTGGCGCTGGCCGCCGATGTGCGCATCGCCGGGCCGAACGCATTGTTCGACGCGCGCTTTCAGAAGTTGGGTCTGCATCCGGGCGGCGGCGCGACGTGGATGCTGCAGCGCGCGGTCGGACCACAGGTGGCCCGCGCGGCCCTGCTGTTCGGTATGCGCTTCGATGCCGAATCCGCTGTGCGGCATGGGCTGGCGCTGAGGATCGCCGACGACCCGGTCGCGGCGGCGTTGGAATTGGCGGCCGGGCCCGCGGCCGCCCCCCGCGAGGTCGTGCTCGCCACGAAGGCCACCATGCGCGCCACGGCCAGCCCCGGATCGGTCGACGCCGAGCAGCACGAACTCGCCAAGGACATCGAACTCGGGCCGCAGGCCACCTCGATCCTGTCGCCGGAGTTCGCCGCCCGGCTGGCGGCGGCGCGACGCAAGTAACCGCGGCCGCTACAGATCGAGCAGCGCCGTCTCCGGCGATTCGATCAGCCGGCGCAACTCCCCCAAAAACTGCGCCACGTTGGCGCCGTCGGCGACCCGGTGGTCGAACACACAGGTCAGGGTCATCTGCGGACGTATGACAACCGCGTCGTCGAGGACCACGGGCCGCGGTTTGAGAGACCCCATGCCGAGGATCGCGGCCTCCGGGTAATTGATCACCGGCACCCCGTCATCGAGTCCGAGCGCCCCGAAATTCGACACGGTGAATGTCGAACCCGCAAGCTCGGCCGATTTCAGGGTGCCCGCACGGGCTTCGCGAATCAGCCGCGCGACGCATCCGGCGAGTTCGCGGGTGGTCTTGTCCTGCGCGTCGGTGACCACCGGGACCAGCAGACCGCGGGGCGCGGCGACGGCGAAACCCAGGTGGATCGCGTGATGGGAGTGCACCTGCGGGCCGTCCGGGCCGTCAACCCACGTGGAGTTGAGAATCTTGTTGTGCGTCAATGCGATTACCAGAAACCGCAGCGTGAGCACGAACGGGGTGATGACTTCGTCACGAAGTCGCATCAGGGCGGTGCAGTCGACCTGCACGCTCGCATGGGCATCGGGAATGTTGCTGCGCGACAATGTCATCCGCTCCGCCATATGAGCGTGCACCCCGCGCACCGGCAACACGTCGTATGACACGCCGGCCCGCTCGGCGCCGACTCCCGCGGCTGCCAGCACGGCTTCCCGACTGACCAAGCCGTCCGGGCCCGGCGGCACGGTGCCCAGATCCACCAACAACTCGGCGGCCAGTTTCCGCACGGACGGTTTGGCTTTCGGACGTCGCCGACTGGTGTCCAGCGCGTCATCGGCGCCATATCCGACGAGAACAGGCTTCCGGTTGGACGACGAACCGTTGGATGCGGTGGCCACGCCGGGCATGGTGTCGATCCGGACCAGCAGCGAGCCGACCGCCAGCACATCGCCTTCGGCCCCGCGTAATTCCACGATGCGGCCTGCATACGGGCTGGGGATCTCGACTTCGGCCTTGGCGGTCTCCACCGAGCACAACGGTTGGTTGAGTTCGACGTCGTCACCGACCGCGACGCGCCAGCAGGACAGCGTCACCTCTTCGAGGCCCTCGCCGAGATCGGGCACGACGAAATCCTTGACGCGGTCACGATCGTCAGGGCTCACGGCTGCTCCAGCACGCGCTCAACGCAATCCAGAAGCCGATCGGGACCGGGCAGCCACAACTTCTCCAGCCGCGCCGGCGGGTAAGGGGTGTCAAACCCGCAGGCGCGCAACACCGGTGCTTCGAGTTCGTAGAACAGCTCTTCCTGGATGCGAGCGGCCAGGCCCGCGCCGTAGCCCAGGCTCCGCGGCCCCTCGTGCAACACCACACACCGCCCGGTGCGGCGGATCGACGCGGCCACGGTATCGAAATCCAGCGGGACCAGCGACCGCAGGTCAACGACTTCGAGACTCCAATCATGTTCGCGAGCAGCTATTTCAGCGGCCGACAATGCGGTACCCACCAGGCCGCCGTAGGTCAGCACGGTGACATCGGTACCCGCCCGGCGCACCGCGGCCTGCCCGATCGGAAGCCCGGGCCGGGCGGTGTCGACGACTTCGCGACCCCAGTAGCGTCGCTTGGGCTCGAGGAACATCACCGGGTCCGGACAGGCGATAGCGTGGCGCAGTAGCCAGTACGCGTCGGACGGTGTGGACGGAACAACGACCTTCAGGCCTGCAGTATGCGCCCAGTAGGACTCAGTGGATTCCGAATGATGCTCGACCGCACCGATACCGCCGAACGACGGTATCCGGACGGTGACCGCCATGTTGATTTCCCCGCGAGTGCGGGTTCGGTACTTCGCCAGGTGGCTGACCACCTGATCGAAGGCGGGATAGGAGAATCCGTCGAACTGGATCTCGGCCACCGGCACGAAGCCACGCAGCGCTAATCCGACGGCGATGCCGATCACCGCCGACTCGGCCAGCGGGGTGTCAAAGCAGCGGTCCGTACCGAATGTCGCGGTCAGTCCCTCGGTGACCCGGAAAACGCCGCCCAGCGTCGCCACGTCCTCGCCGAAAACCAACACCCGGTCGTCGCCGGCCATCGCATCGTGCAGTGCCCGGTTGAGCGCCTGTACCATGGTCATCGGCGTAGCGGTGAACAGTTCTGCAGTGGGTTGGGTTGGGGGTTCGGCGATCTGGGTCATTACACCTCCCGGCGGATTTCAGCGCGCAACTGCTGGCGTTGCGCTTCGAGACCGGGCGTCATTTCGGCGTATACCGCGGTGAAGACCTCGTCGATGTCGATATCGGGCGCCGCGAACACCGCGTCACGCAGGTCGGCCCGGAGCCGCTTGCAGCGCGCGGCGACGCGGTGTTCCAGCCGCTGCGACCACAAGCCTCGGCCGTCCAGATACGTCCGGTAGCGCGGAATCGGGTCCAGCATCTGCCAGCGGTCCAGTTCCTCCTGGCTGCGGTATCGCGTCGGATCGTCCGACGTGGTGTGCGGGCCAAGCCGGTAGGTGATCGCCTCGATCAGTGTCGGGCCGCCGCCCGCTCTGGCCCGGGCGGCGGCCTCGGCCATCACCGCGTAACACGCCAGTACATCGTTTCCGTCTACTCGTATGCCGGGCATTCCATACCCGATCGCCTTGTGCGCGATGGACGGTGCCGCGGTTTGTTCGTGCAGCGGCACGGAGATCGCCCACTGGTTGTTCTGCACGTAAAACACACACGGGGCTTTGAACACCGCCGCGAAGTTCAGCGCCTCGTGCACGTCGCCCTCGCTGGTGGCGCCGTCACCGAGAAAGGCCACCGTCATCGAGTCCTCGCCGAGCCGCTGGGCGGCCATGGCCGCGCCGACGGCGTGCAGCGTCTGGGTGCCGATCGGAATCGACATCGGGGCGCAGCACTTGTTGGTGAAATCCAGTCCGCCATGCCATGTTCCGCGCCAGGCGGCACCGACATGGCCGGGCGGGATGCCGCGCACAAGGTATACGCCCAATTCGCGGTACTGGGGAAACAGCCAGTCGGTCTTGCGCAGGCAGGCCGCCGCACCGACCTGTGCCGCCTCTTGGCCGCAGCACGACGCGAACAGCGCTAATTCACCCTGCCGTTGCAAGTTGACGAATTCGGCGTCCACATCGCGGGTGACCGCCATCATCTCGTAGAGCCAGCACAGGGTCTCCGCCGGAAGCTCGCGGCTGTAACGGACTTCTGCGGTTGGTGTCCCGTCCGGGGCGACGAGTTGGATCGGCTCGAGGTCGACAGTCATCGGCGTGAGAGCAGCTTCTGTCATACCGCCTCCAACCAACGACCGGCGCAGGTGTGCGGCGGGTCAGAGCGGGCTGCTACGAGCGGGTGTCAGCCGCCAGCTGGACAATCCGCTCGGCTCGCCGCAATACAGGCGCATCCACCATTATGCCCTCGAATGCGAAGACACCGCGTTCATCGGCGGCCGCGGCGAGAACGTGTCGCGCCCACTGCACCTGGTCCGCCGACGGTGCGTAGCCTGCCCGTATCACGGGCACCTGGCTGGGGTGGATGGCAACCTTCGCGTCGAAGCCCACCGCGACCGCGTCGTCGACTTCGGTGCGCAGCCCGTCCAGGTTCTTGATGTCGAGGTAGACCGAGTCCAGCGCGAGGCGGCCGTGTGCCTTGGCGGCCAGCAGGGATTGTGAACGGACGTGGCGAGCCACCTCGCGGTATGTCCCGTCGGGGTAGCGATTCGCGGTACCGCCAAGCACCGCGAACAAGTCCTCGGCACCCCACATCACCGCGATCGCGTTGTCCACCCGGACGGTGTCGGTGACGGCGAGCGCTCCCATCGGCGATTCGACCAGGACGATGACGTGCAACGGCGCCAGCGCGCTAACCTGTTCGGCCGCTTCGCATTTGGGCAGCATGATGGTGTCGTAGCGCGTGCGCGCCAGAGCCGCAAGGTCGAGCTGCTGATCGGCGGTGCCGAACTGATTGACGCGCACCACAGTGTGGGCCGGATCGAGTTGGACGTCGACCAGCGCTTCGCGGGCAGCAGGCCGGTCGGCGGCGGCACAGCCGTCCTCGAGGTCGAGGATCACGATATCTGCTGCAGCAGCGGCTTTTTCGTAGCGCTCTGGACGGTCCGCCGGGCAGAAAAGCCATGCCGGCCCGGGATTTTGCAGGCCCATCAGGCCACCCCGTCAGCGGCCTCCGGTGGCCGCATCCGCACCAGGGTCTTGCGGCTCGCGGTGGCGACCACGTCACCGTGCTGATTGCGACCGGTATGCGCGAACGTCACGACGCCTTCTCCGGGACGACTCTTCGATGCTCGCTTCTCGGTGATGACGGTCTCCGCGTACAGCGTGTCGCCGTGGAACAACGGTTTAGGGAACGCGATCTCGGAAAAGCCGAGATTGCCCACGATGGTGCCCTGGGTCAGTTGCGCGACCGACAATCCGACCAGGGTCGACAGGGTGAACATCGAGTTCACCAATCGCTGATTGAACGGTGGCAGCGCGTCGGAGAACGCGGCATCCAGATGCAGCGCTTGGGTATTCATGGTCAACGTGGTGAACAACACGTTGTCGGCCTCGGTAATGGTCCGACCCGGGCGATGCAGGTACCGCACACCGGTTTCGAATTCTTCGAACCACAAGCCGCGCTGGATTACCGTCTTGACGGGATGCTCGCCGTTCGTCTCAGTCACAGCCCCACCTCCCGCGCGATCAGCATCAACTGCACTTCGCTGGTGCCCTCACCGATCTCCAGGATCTTGCTGTCCCGGTAGTGCCGGGCGACGGTGAATTCGTTGATAAAGCCGTAGCCACCGTGGATTTGGGTGGCATCGCGCGCGTTGTCCATGGCCGCCTCGCTGGCCACCAATTTCGCGATCGCCGCCTGCTTCTTAAACGGCTTACCGGCCAGCATCAGCGCCGCGGCGTCGTAATAGGCGGTACGAGCGGTGTGGGCTCGAGCCTCCATCCGGGCGATCATGAATGCGATGGACTGATACCGGCCGATGGGTTGACCGAAGGCTTCGCGTTCCTTTGCGTACTTGACGCTCTCGTCGACGCAACCCTGCGCAGCTCCGGTGGACAGTGCGGCGATCGCGATGCGGCCCTCGTCGAGAATGCGCAGGAAGTTGGCATACCCGCGACCGCGTTCGCCGAGCAGATTCTCTTCGGGCACGCGCACGTCGTCGAAGCTGAGCGGATGGGTGTCCGAGGCCTTCCAGCCGACCTTGTCGTAGGCCGGCTCCACGGTGAACCCTGCCGTTGGTACCGGAATCAGGATCGAAGAAATCTCCTTCTTGCCGTCCTGCTCGCCGGTTACCGCGGTCACCGTCACCAGCTTGGTGATGTCGGTGCCGGAGTTGGTGATGAACTGCTTGGACCCGTTGATCACCCAATGGCCATCGTCGAGATGCGCGGTGGTCTTGGTTGCGCCGGCATCGCTGCCGCCGCCGGCCTCGGTCAGCCCGAAGGCACCCAGCGCTCGCCCACTTGCCAACTGCGGCAACCATTCCTGCTTCTGCGCATCGGTGCCGAACCGGTACACGGGCATAGCGCCCAACGAGACGCCGGCCTCGAGTGTGATGGCCACACTTTGATCGACCTTGCCCAATTCCTCCAGCGCCAGGCACAGGGCGAAGTAGTCGCCGCCCATTCCGCCGAACTCCTCAGGGAAGGGCAGACCGAACAGTCCCATCTCAGCCATCCCGGCGACCACCTCGTAAGGAAACGAGTGCTCGGCGTCGTGCTGCGCGGCCACCGGCGCGACGACACTCTGGGCGAAGTCACGGACCGTCTTGGCCAGCTGTTGGTACTCGTCCGGGAGCGTCCCGGTAGACAGGAAGTCAGTCATTGGCGCTATCCTCTGTTGCTTGTAATGCATTGCCGCTCATGGTAATCCGGGCCAGTGGCTGGCCCACCTTGACCTGGTCGCCAGCGGCGACCAGAAGTTCGACCACCCCGTCGACGGGTGCCGTCAGCGCGTGCTCCATTTTCATCGCCTCGACCGTGACGATCACGGTTCCGGCTTCGACTTCCGCACCGTCGTCGACTCCGACCGCGACGACCGCCCCCGGCATCGGGCTGGTCAATTCGGCGTCGCCGCTTTGCTCTTCGTCCGGACGAACGGGTGCTTCCCGAACCTCCTCGAGCACCGCGGTGCGGCCGCCGCCGGCCAGCCAGATCTTGCTGTCAGCGGCGGCGACGGTGTACTGGCTACGCAGGCCGTCCAGCGTCACCGTGAGGCGATTGCCGGTTAAATCGGCCTGCAGCAAAAGGGATTCGCCATCCTCGATGCGGACGGCGGCCGATCCCGGCGTGCCCGTGATGTGGACGTGGTCGGTGCGTTGTCCGGCGCGCAGCCGGATGCTTACCGGCGCCCTGGCCCCGACGCGCCACCCGGAGGGCACTTCCCACAGGTCAGCGCCCGGCGCCGGGAAAAGCCGCAACCACTGGAAGGCCGCCGCGGCGATGAACTGTTCGTCGGTAGGCGCCGCGGCGACGAAATCCCCGGCCCGCCGGTCCAACAGCCCGGTGTCGAGCCGGCCCGCGGCGACGTCGGGGTCGGCCAGCAGGAACCGGGCGAACTCGACGTTGGTGACCACACCGAGCACCGCGGTGTCCGCCAGAGCCCTATCGAGGCCGCGCAACGCCGCCGCCCGATCCGCGCCATGCGCAACCACCTTAGCCAGCATCGGGTCGTAATCGCTCCCGACGACCATCCCAGCGGACAGGCCCGAATCGACTCGCACACCCGCCCCGTCCGGCTCCACCACCGCCAGCACATCGCCGCCGGTGGGCAGGAAGCCGCTCGCAGGGTCCTCTGCGTAGACACGCGCTTCAATCGCGTGACCGTGCGAGACAATATCGGCCTGACTCACGGTCAGCTTCTCCCCCGCGGCGATCCGGACTTGCCATTCCACCAGATCCCAGCCCGTCACCATCTCGGTGACCGGGTGCTCGACCTGCAGCCGGGTGTTCATCTCCATGAAAAAGAACTCGTCGGGCCGGTCAGCCGAGACGATGAACTCCACCGTGCCGGCCCCGGTGTAATCCACGCTTCGGGCGGTATCGCATGCCGCGGCGCCGATCCGGGCCCGCGTCGCGGGATCCAGCAGCGGTGACGGTGCCTCTTCGATGACCTTCTGGTGTCGCCGCTGCAGGCTGCACTCGCGCTCACCGAGGTGCACCACATTGCCGTAAGCATCGGCGAGCACCTGCACCTCGATATGCCTGGGGCGCAACACGAATCGTTCAAGGAACAACGTATCGTCGCCGAACGCGGCCGCCGATTCCCGGCGGGCGCTGACCAGCGCGGCGGGCAGATCAGCCGGCCGCTCGACCATGCGCATGCCCTTGCCGCCGCCACCGGCGGACGGTTTGACCAGCACCGGGTAGCCGATCTGCTCGGCGGCCGCGATCAACTCTTCGTCGGTGAGCCCCGGCCGTGCGATACCGGGAACGACTGGCACGCCGAACGCCGATACCGTGCCCTTGGCGGCGATCTTGTCGCCCATGGTTTGAATCGCGCCGACCGGCGGACCAATGAACGTCACCCCCGCCGACACCAGCGCAGCCGCGAAATCAGCGTTCTCCGAGAGAAATCCGTAGCCCGGGTGGACGCCCTGGGCTCCGGTCCGCACGGCCGCATCGACGACCGCGGGGATGTTGAGGTAGCTGTCACGCGCCGGCGCCGGACCGATCGCGACCGCGATATCCGCGGCGGCGACGTGGCGCGCGGTGGCGTCGGCGTCGCTGTAGACGGCCACCGACCGGATGCCCATCGCCTTCAGTGTCCGGATCACCCGGACGGCGATCTCACCCCGGTTGGCGACCAGAACAGTATCGAATCCCACTACATCACATCCTGAAGACGCCGTAGGAGACCGGCTCGACGGGTGCATTCGCCACAACCGAAAGCGCAAGACCGACAACCGTTCTGGTGTCGGCGGGATCGATCACGCCGTCGTCCCAAAGCCGGGCCGTCGAATAGTACGGGTTGCCCTGGTGCTCGTACTGTGCACGGATCGGGGCCTTGAACGCTTCTTCCTCGTCGGCCGTCATCTCCACGCGTACCGTCGCCAGTACCGACGCCGCCTGCTCACCACCCATGACCGAGATTCGGGCGTTGGGCCACATCCACAGGAAGCGCGGCGAATACGCCCGCCCGCACATCGAGTAGTTGCCCGCTCCGTAGGATCCGCCGATCACGACCGTGAGCTTGGGCACTCGTGCGCACGCCACCGCGGTCACCATCTTGGCGCCATTTTTGGCGATACCGCCGGCCTCGTAGTCGCGGCCGACCATGAACCCGGAAATGTTCTGCAAGAACAACAACGGCACCAGCCGCTTGTCGCACAGCTCGATGAAATGCGCACCCTTGAGTGCGGATTCGGAAAACAGCACGCCGTTGTTGGCGACGATGCCGACCGGGTGGCCATGGATGTGCGCGAATCCGGTGACCAGCGTGCTGCCGTATTCGGCTTTGAATTCGGCAAATTCGCCGCCGTCGACCAGCCGGGTGATGACGTTGTGTACGTCGTAGGGTATCCGCGGATCGACCGGGACCACGTCGTAGAGCTCGGTTTGGTCGGCAATCGGATCCACGGTCGGCCGCAGATCCCAGGTGCGTGGTTCGCGCGGGCCCAGGGTCGAGACGATCCGCCGGATGATGCTCAACGCGTCGCGGTCGTCGTGCGCGAGATGATCGGTGACGCCGGAGATCTTGGAGTGCAGGTCGCCGCCGCCGAGATCCTCCGCGGAGACCACCTCTCCGGTGGCCGCCTTCACCAGCGGCGGTCCGCCCAGGAAGATGGTGCCCTGATTGCGGACGATCACCGCCTCGTCACTCATCGCCGGCACGTACGCGCCGCCGGCCGTGCAGGATCCCAGCACCGCCGCGATCTGCGGGATGCCCTCGGAGCTGAGCTTGGCCTGGTTGTAGAAGATCCGGCCGAAATGCTCGCGGTCCGGAAACACTTCGTCTTGACGGGGCAAGAAGGCGCCGCCGGAGTCGACCAGGTAGATGCAGGGCAGCCGATTCTGTCCGGCGATCTCCTGAGCACGCAGGTGTTTTTTGACCGTAATCGGGTAGTAGGTACCGCCTTTGACCGTGGCGTCGTTGGCCACGATCATGCATTCACGACCAGAGATCCGGCCGATACCGGTAATGATGCTGGCCCCCGGGCATTCGCCGTCGTACATCCCGTCGGCGGCAAGCGGAGCGATCTCAAGTAGCGGACTGCCGGGATCGAGCAGGCCGTCGACCCGGTCACGGGGCAGCAGTTTGCCGCGGTCGACGTGGCGGGTGCGGGCTCGTTCCGGGCCACCCAGCGCGGCCGCGGCCAGCTTCTCACG
>Ga0209040_10004709_pt1 | contig 10259 bp, 9 predicted proteins | sample BogFormECP12_OM3_FD_188240 | JGI IMG/M metagenome (GOLD analysis project Ga0209040, IMG submission 188240) | Bog forest soil microbial communities from Calvert Island, British Columbia, Canada - ECP12_OM3 (SPAdes) (version 2) | ecosystem: Environmental > Aquatic > Freshwater > Wetlands > Bog ... | reverse complement strand
CGCGCGCTGATTCATCCACGAGGAAAAGACAGCGCCGATGCTGCCCCACAGCTGATCCTTCGGCTCCGTGGGGAAGGGCTTGCCCGTCGCCTCGGCGACCTTGGCCTTGTAGTCGACGATGACCGCGCGCCAATCTTTCGCGCTGAGGTCGGTGTCGAGCGAGTAGCCCTTGCCGTCCTTGTATTGCTCGAGGATGTCCTCGAACTCATGGTCGTCGACCTCGAGCACAACGTGCGAATACATCTGGATGAAGCGGCGATAGCTGTCAAAGGCGAAACGCTCGTCGCCGGACGACTTGGCCACCGTCTCGACGGAGGCGTCGTTGAGGCCAAGGTTGAGGACGGTGTCCATCATGCCCGGCATCGAGGCCCGCGCGCCGGAGCGCACCGAAAGCAGCAGCGGATTGGCCGCGTCGCCGAAGACGCGCCCCGTCTGCCGCTCGACCTCCGCGATGGCCGCGTCGACCTGCGCCGCGAGATCGGGCGGATAGGTCTTTCCGTTGGCGTAGAAGTAGGTGCAGACCTCGGTGGTGAGCGTGAAGCCCGGCGGCACCGGCAGGCCGAGCGACGCCATTTCATGCAGGTTGGCGCCCTTCCCGCCGAGCAGGTTTTTCATCTCCCCCCGACCCTCGGCGCGCTCGGCGCTGAAGGAGTAAACCCACTTAGCCATTGTTCTCTCCTCCTATGCGCAGAGCCCAAACGATCAACTCCGCGACTGCAATCCCATACCAAAGCTGACCCATCCGACCCCGTGAAACAGAAGGTCTACGCCCAGCAAAGTTCCTAACACATAGACGCTGTCCAGCGGCCAGTGACTGACAATGATCAAACCGAGCAAGATCGTGACGAGAGCCGCCAGGAAAACCAGGGCGCGGGGCTGACCGGCGGGAAGCTGCGTCGCGAGGTAGAGGCGAACAATTCCAGCGGCGATGAGACCAGCCCCAAGCAGGAGCGTCAAGACAACGGATGCAAACACAGGGTTCACGATGCAAAGCACGCCCGCAGCGAGATAGAGGAGTCCCCCGACCACCCAGAGAAAGAACTGGCCCCAGTTCCGCGAATGCATTCCAATTCCGATTTCGGCCGCGCCGGCGATCAGAAACAGGACGCCGTTGAGCGTTACAGTGGCGATCGTCGCAATCAACGAGAAAAACAATGCGGCGAAGCCCAGGATGACAAGGAGGACCCCAAAGGCCGTGATCGACGCCCATTTGCCTCGCAGGCGTTCGATGGCTTCACCAAGGTTATGGGGCGTGGTCTCGACGTTCGACATGGCTCGCTCCCTGTTACCGACCTACGTCCTAGCGCCCTCGCTTGAGATCGCCGAGAACCTGGGCGGCATATTCCACCATAGGGATGATACGACCGTAATTCAGCCTCGTCGGCCCGATGACTCCCAGCACGCCCGCAATCCGGTGGTCGCCTGAGCGCAGAGGAGCGGCAATCATCGACGACCCGGACAGCGAGAAGAGCTTATTCTCAGAACCAATGAAAATCTTGACGCCGTCACCGTTTTCTGCCCTGTGCAATAGGTCTATGACGTCGGTCTTGGTTTCGAGGTCTGCGAATAAAGTTCGGATCCGTTCCAGGTCCTCCGCCGCGTGAACGTCCCCAAGCAGGTTGGCTTGGCCGCGAACGATAAGCTGCTCGCGCGACTCCGACGCGCCTGACCATGACGCGAGGCCAGCGTCGACAAGTCGAGCTGCAATCTCGTCGAGTTCCCGCCGGGCGTTGCGTCGCGCAGTCTCGATTTCCGCCGTCGCTTCCGAAAGGGTGCGTCCACGCACCCTTGAGTTGAGATAGTTGCTGGCTTCCAGGAGCGCCGAGGCGGGGAGACCGTCGGGCGTGGCGATGATCCGGTTCTCGATCGAACCATCCTCGGCGACGAGCACCGCCAGCGCCTTGTCAGGCTCCAGCTGCACAAATTCGACATGCTTGAGGCGCAGATCGGATTTAGTCGTCAGCACGACTCCGGCGCCACGCGTAAGGTCCGAAAGGACGCTCGTCGTCTCGGTCAGCGCTCCCTCGAAGCCGCCGCCCTCAGCTGCAGCGCGAACCTGGGTGTCAATCCGCGCCCGATCCTCCCGACCAAGGTCGCCGAAATCGAGCAATGCATCCACAAAAAACCTCAGACCGTGCTGCGTCGGAAGGCGTCCCGCGCTCGCGTGCGGCGCGTAGATCAAACCAAGCTCCTCCAGGTCCTGCATGACGTTGCGGACCGAAGCTGGGGACAGCGTAATCGGCAGCATCCGGGAGAGATGCCGAGATCCGACCGGTTCGCCTGTCGAGAGGTAGGATTCGACGATGCGCCGGAAAATCTCGCGCGAGCGCGCATTCAAGTTCGCCAAGGCGCCGGGTTCGGGACGATCGACGGGGACGGCCATGAGTGAAGCATGGCGGGAAGGGGGACGGGACGCAAGGAGGGGACACGCGCCCTTTTGCCGCGGATCCATTCCGGACCCGGGCCGCGATGCATTCCTCAAAACAGCCATCCAGACATTGCCCGCGATCCTGCCGCCTGCCTACACTGGCGGCGCCGTCGATCTTTCTCGGGAGCAAACCCTCATGACTGTCGCGTCGTCTCGAACCGGCGGCCGCATTCTGGTCGACCAACTGGCCCTCCAGGGCGTTGCGCGAGTCTACTGCGTGCCGGGCGAATCCTTCCTCGCCGCCCTCGACGCGCTCCACGACTCCCCTGTCGAGGTGACAGTCTGCCGCCAGGAGGCGGGCGCGGCGATGATGGCGTTAACCGAGGGACGCTTGACCGGGCGACCTGGAATTTGCTTCGTCACGCGCGGTCCGGGCGCGACCAACGCGGCGCACGGCGTCCATATCGCCGAACATGACTCCGCGCCGATGATCCTGTTTATCGGCCAGGTCGAGCGCGCAATGCTGGGGCGCGGCGCATTTCAAGAAATGGACTACCGGAGCTTTTTCGGCTCGACGGCCAAATGGGTCGCTCAGATCGAGACAGCCGCGCAAATCCCCGAAGTGGTCCATCGCGCGTTTCACATCGCCATGCAGGGACGACCTGGGCCAGTCGTGATCGCGCTGCCCGAGGACATGCTTCTTGAAACAGCCGACGCGGTCGACGCGCCGCGCGCAATCGCGACCCCGATTTGGCCTGGTCTCAGCCAAATGATCCAGTTGCAAAGACTTCTTTGGAGCGCAGAGCGACCGATTGCGATCCTTGGAGGGCCGGGCTGGACCGAGCGTGCTAGCACGGCGTTCGCTCGCTTCGCACAGCGTTTCGAGCTCCCCGTGGCCGGCTCGTTTCGCCGCGCAAGCACCTTCGACGGCGAGCACGAGAACTACGCTGGCGAAATCGGGCTGGCGGCCAATCCGATGCTCAAGGCGCGCATTGAGACCGCCGATCTCGTGATGCTCGTCGGCGGGCGAATGTCCGAGGCGGCCGCGCAGGGTTATACCCTGTTCGACATTCCAGCTCCCCACCAGCGCCTCGTTCATATTCACGCGGACCCGCACGAGATCGGCCGCAATTATCATCCGACCCTTGGGATCATCGCCACTTCACCGGAGTTCTGCGCAGCTCTCGAAGGCGTAGAGCCGCCAGCCACAATTCCCTGGTCGGCTGAGACGCGTCAGGCGCGGTCGGACTATCTCGCCTGGAGCGAGCAAGCGCCGGCGAACCCCGGTCGGGTTCAGGTAAGCGAAATCATGCTGGCGCTGCGCCGGCGCGTGCCGGACGCCATTTTCACGACCGGCGCCGGCAACTTCGCCATCTGGGTCGGCCGATTCCTGCGCTTCCGTCGGGTCGAACAGCAGATCGGGCCGACGTCCGGTTCGATGGGGTTTGGTCTGCCAGCGGCGATCGGGGCGGCGCGAGTTTTTCCGGAGCGGACAATCGTCTGTTTTGCGGGCGACGGCGATTTTCTCATGAACGGGCAAGAGTTCGCCACCGCCGTTCAGTATCATTTGCCGATCGTGGTCGTGCTGATCGACAACGGCATCTATGGCACGATACGCATGCATCAGGAGCGTGAGTTTCCCGGTCGGACGATCGCCACGAAGTTGCGAAATCCCGACTTTGCCGCCTACGCGCGCGCTTTTGGCGGCCATGGCGAGACTGTGGATGAAACGGCGCAATTTCTTCCGGCATTCGAGCGGGCCCTCGCCTCCGGACTGCCGTCGATCATCCACATCAAGATCGATCCGGAGGCGATCACGCCCACAACGACTTTGACCGCGATCCGTTCGGCCGCGCTGGCGAAGCGCGGCGGTTCATGAAGCCTCCGGCGCACAGCGCGAAGCGATAAAGGCGCGCGGCTCTATTTTTCCTGCGATAGACCCGGCGCATAGGAGGCGGGATCGAGGGTTGAGGGTCTCCCCATCAGGGACAGCTCCGTTTCGCGGAGCGGCGTGCGGGCGATGATCTTGCCGCGACGAATGACAAGCAGACGGGTCGCGCGAAGACGAACAGCCTCGATCGGGTCTGCTGCCTGCAGAAGCGCCATGTCGGCGTTCTTCCCAACGGCAAGCCCGTACCCGTCAAGCCCGAGGATTCCCGCCGGAATTTCGGTCACTGCGTCAAAAGTCCAGCGGATCGCCTCGCGGCTTGACATTGGCGCGCCATGCACGGCCATGTGGGCGACGTCCAGCATGTCGGCGCCGCCGAGCCCGTACCAAGGATCCATCATGCAGTCCTGGCCGAGCGCGACGGGAATGCCGAGCGCCCGCATTTCCGCGACCCGCGTCATGCCGCGACGCCGCGGGTATGTGTCGTGGCGCCCCTGCAAAGTCAGGTTGACCAGCGGATTGGAAATCGCGGAGATCCCGGATTCGGCGATCAGCGGCAAGAGCTTGGACACGTAGTAATTGTCCATCGAATGCATCGACGTCAGATGCGATCCGGTGGCGTGATCGCCGAGGCGGAGCCGCTGCGCCTCGCATGCGAGGGTCTCGACATGCCGCGACAGCGGATCGTCACTTTCGTCGCAAAGGAGATCGACCCTGAGCCCGCGCCGCGCCGCGATTTCGCAGAGCGCCTTCACGGACGCAGCGCCCTCGGCCATGGTTCGTTCGAAATGCGGAATTCCGCCGACGACCTCGACGCCAAGATCAAGGGCGCGCTCGAGGTTCCGCGCTGCGCTTGGCGAGCGGAAGTAGCCGTCCTGCGGGAAGGCGACGAGCTGCAAATCGAGATAAGGCTTCACCCGCTTCTTCACTTCGAGCAACGCCTCGACCGCAAGCAGACGGTCATCGCAGACGTCGACATGGCTGCGTACGGCGAGCAGCCCTTGAGAGACCGCGAGATCGCAGTATCGCAACGCCCGCTCCGCGACCGCCTCATGCGTCAGTTGCGACTTCAGTTCGCCCCAAAGGGCGATCCCCTCGAGCAGTGTGCCCGATTGGTTGAGTCTCGGCAGGCCGAGCGAAAGGGTCGCATCCATGTGGAAGTGGCAGTCGACGAATGGCGGCGCCAGCAGATATCCGCGCGCGTCGATCACCTGCCCGGCTTCGGCTTCGATCCTCGGCTCGATCGCTGCGATTCGGCCGGCGGCGATCGCAACGTCCTGGCCTTTCCGCCCGTCCGGCAACGTCGCGTCACGCAAAATTGTGTCAAACGCCACGGCGCGTCCAGTCCGAATTCAGTCGTCGCGAATGCCGCTGCGGCCGGCTTCGCTATAGGTCGGGCTGGGATCGCGGTCCGACGCGAAGCGGATCACAAAGACGGCGAGCCCCAGGATCAGGGTTGAGCCGGCGAGGATGAGAACGCCGATGTCGGGGTTCGACTGCTCCTGGACGAAGCCGATCATGTGCCGCGTCAGCGCGGTGATGCCGACATAAAGCAGGAAACGCACCGGGATATGATTGGTGCGAAAGTAGATTCCGACCATCGAACCGATCTCGAGATAGATGAAGAGGAGCAGCAGGTCCTCGATCGAGGCGCGGCCTTTTTGGATCATGGCGAGGAAGGCCGCGCCGGCCGCCCAAACCGTGGCGGCGCCTATCGCAAACAGACCCAAGAGATGAGATCCGTCAGTCAGGAACTGGCCGATCGGATCGGCGAGCGTCAGCATGCGCTTGTCGGCGGCCCTGATTTGACTTCCTTGGTCGGTCATGCCCGAAGCCCTCTCTGTCCCAAGGTGAACCGACTGATGGGCCGGCGCAGATTGTCGCGGAACATAGGCCGACGACCGGACCGTGCCAATTGGGCGGGCGCGGAGGGGGACTGTTCGCGGTTCAGGCGCGTTTGCCGGCCGCCCAGTCGAGTCCCTGTTCGAGCCGGTCGTTGCCCCAGAAGACTTCGCCGTCTTCCGTCACGAGGCTCGGCGCGCCGATGATTCCGAGCTCGGCCGCTCGCGCAGTTTCGGCCTTCAACAAGGCCTTGTTGGCGTCGTCTTCGGCCCGCGCGAAAACGCCTTCCGGATCGAGGCCGAGTTTCGCCAGCAGAATGGCGATCGCGGCGCGATCGGCGATCGGAAAGCCTTCGCCAAATTCCAAAGCGTAAACTTGGCGCGAGAAATCCGCTCGCTCCTCGCCGTCGAGCGCGAGCGCCACGCGAGCCGCAAGCAGGCTGTTCTGGGGGAACGGCTGAGGGCGTCTCAGCGGCAGCCCGAGCGCGCTACAGATGCGCTCCATGTCGCGCCACATGTAGCGGCCCTTCGGCGGATAGATGTTGAAGGGCGAATCGCGCCAGCCGTTTGCGGCGAAGATCGGCCCGAGAAGGAAGGGCCGCCAGGCGAGCTCGACGGCGCGCGCTTTGGCGAGCGAAGCCGCTCGCATCGCCGCGGGGTAGGAATAGGTGCTGGCGAACTCATACCAGAATTCCGCGGCTGCCATCGCGCCCTCCATGTTTGGTGGCAAGTTTGCCATGGCGCGGAGAGGCGGGCAAAGCAGTCAGCAGCAAAAGCCGAGCCGCCCCGTCGAAACGGGGCGGCTCACAATCGGAATAGCGATGCCGACTCGTCGGCCGATCAGCTCTTCGGCGCTTCGGCCGGGGCCGCGGGGGCCGCCGGAGCGGCGGGCTTTTTCATTTTCTTGCTTGCCGTATGCTTCTTGGGATGCTTCTTCATTGACTTCATCGGCTTCGCCGTCGAACCCGCATCGGTCGAGGCGCCGGCGGCGGGAGCAGCCGGGGCGGTCGTGTCGGTCTGGGCGAGGGCGGCGAGCGGCGAGAGGACGAGCGCGGCGCTAAGGCCGAAAGCAGCGATCTTCTTGAACATTGGGCTTTTCTCCAAAGCGAGTCGTTCGACTCGTCGTTGTTGCACGAGACTGGATGCGCCTTTCCAGATGAATTGAGAATGAACGCGAACCCGGTTCGCCGGGGGGCCCGCGGCCGCGTTTGACGCGGCAAACGGCGCTCCCTTATGTACGTCCATGTCGCACAACAGTTTCGGCCATCTCTTTCGCGTCACCACCTTTGGCGAGAGCCATGGAGCTGGAATCGGGTCCGTCGTAGACGGCTGCCCGCCGCGCATTCCGCTGGAGGCTGCCGACATCCAGATCGAGCTCGACCGGAGACGGCCGGGAACCTCGCGCTTCACCACCCAGCGCCGCGAGCCGGACGAAGCGCGCATCCTCTCGGGCGTGATGATCGACGAGGATTCAGGTTTGCAGGTGACAACGGGAACGCCGATCGCCGTCTTCATCGAGAATCTCGACCAGCGCTCCAAGGACTATGGGGAGATCAAGGACAAGTACCGCCCCGGCCACGCCGACTACGTCTATGACGCCAAATACGGCATTCGCGATTATCGCGGCGGCGGGCGTTCTTCGGCGCGCGAGACGGCGGCGCGCGTCGCCGCGGGCGCCATCGCCCGCAAGGTCATGCCCGGCGTGCGCATCCGCGGCGCGCTCGTGCAAATGGGAAAGCTCAGGATCGACCGGTCGCGCTGGGATTGGGACGAGGTCGGAAAGAATCCGTTCTTCTGCCCGGACGCCGCGGCCGCCGAGCGCTTCGCCGAATATCTCGACGAGATCCGCAAGGCTGGCTCCTCCATCGGCGCGGTCCTCGAGATCGTCGCCGAGGGCGTGCCTGCGGGATGGGGAGCGCCAATCTACGGCAAGCTCGACGCGGAGCTCGCGAGCGCGCTGATGAGCGTGAACGCCGTCAAGGGCGTCGAAATTGGCGACGGCTTCGGGGTCGCCGAGCTTTCCGGCGAGGAGAACGCCGACGAGATGCGACGCGGCAACGACGGCCAGCCGCGCTTCCTCTCCAACCACGCAGGCGGCATTCTCGGCGGCATCTCGACCGGTCAGCCGATCGTGGCGCGCTTCGCGGTGAAGCCGACCTCCTCGATTCTTACACCCCGCCGGACGATCACCCGCGCCTTCGAGGAAACCGAGATCGTGACCCGGGGCCGCCACGATCCGTGCGTCGGCATCCGCGCGGTTCCGATCGGCGAGGCGATGGCGGCGTGCGTCCTGGCGGACGCGTTCCTGCGACACCGGGGGCAGGTCGGCGGCTGAAGGGCTTTCACAATCGCGTCGCGCCCGCCTTGTTTCATGCGCTCAAACGCGAATCGGAGGCGCGAGAGATGTCGGAACACAGGAGCGGAGTGACGCGGCGCGACGTACTGGTCGCGGCAGCGGGCGGCCTGGCCTTCGCGGCGATCGAAGCGGGCGAGGCGCATGCGCAGGACGCGGGCGGCGCGACGGTCTCGGGGTTGGTGTTCGAAGACCGGGACGGCTCAGGCGTTGCGAACGCCGCCAATCCGGGCGTCGCCAACGCGCTCGTCTCCAACGGCCGCGACGTCGCGGCGACCGGGCCGGACGGGCGCTATACGTTGCCGCTGCCGGATGAAGCGACGATTTTCGTGATCAAGCCCCGGGGCTTCATGCCGCCGGTCGATCCGCCGACGGGCCTGCCGCGCTTCTACCGCCATCATCAGCCGAAGGGCTCGCCTGCGTCGCTCAACCTGACTTTCGAGGGCCTCGCAGCGACGGGACCGATGCCCGCATCGCTCGATTTCGGGCTCAAGCGCCAGGACGAGCCGAAGGCGTTCGAAGTCGTGATGGTGACCGATCCGCAGCCCGAGTCCGAGGCGGAAGTCGATTTCATCCGAGAGGACCTGATCGAGGCGCTGGCCGGCGTCGACGCGAAGTTCGGACTCACCGCCGGCGACATCATGTTCGATGATCTCTCGCTCTATCCGCGGCTCAATGCGATCTTCGGCACGATCGGCCTGCCGTGGTGGACCATCGGCGGCAATCACGACCTCAATTTCGAGGCGCCGGACCGCGCGTACAGCCGCGAGACCTACAAGCGCGTCTTCGGCCCGAGCTACTACGCGTTCTTCTACGGCGGCGCCCTCTTCCTCATGCTCGACGACGTCGATTATCTCGGGCCCGATCCTTTGAAGCCGCGCAGCTCGGGCAAGTACGAGGGACGGCTCGACGAGGCGCAGCTCGACTTCGTGCGCAACGTGCTGGCGAGGACGCCGCCCGAGACGCTCGTCGTCGCCGTCCTGCATATTCCTCTCAGGACCACTCTCGGCTCCGAGCCCTGGCAGAACCTCGTCAACAAGGAGGCGCTGTTCCGGCTCATCGAGGATCGCAAATATACCGTGAGCTTCGCCGGTCACACCCACACCACCGAGCATCATTATTTCGGCGCCGACGACGGCTGGAGCGGCGCCGAGCCGCACCACCATCATGTCCTGACCGCACTCTCGGGCTCCTGGTGGAGCGGACCCTTCGACCATCGCGGCGTCGCCTCGGCCGACAGCCGCGACGGCACGCCGAACGGCTTTCATATCCTCTCGATCGACGGCTCGACCTACACGACCCGTTTCGTTCCGGCCAAGGAGCCGAACGGCCGCCAGATGCGGCTCTCGATCGACAGCCGCTTCCACGGGATCGGCAAGGACACGGATCCTGTCTTCCGCCAGGAGCAGGTCCTGGGCTCGCCCGTCCCGCGCGCCTCGCTCTTCGCTTCGACCCTGATCGCCAATGTGTTCGACGGCGGCGACAGGACCAAGGTCACGATGACGGTCGGCGACCGGACGCCCGTCGCCATGATCCGTCAGTCGCGGCCCGACCCCTTCGTCGAAGAGGTGTTCGCCCGCAACGAGGCCACCAAGAAAGTCTGGGTCAAGGCCGACAATTGCTCGCACCTCTGGACGGCCCGCCTGCCGGCCGACCTCGCCCCCGGCGCCTATCGGGTCGTCGTCGAGGCGGTCGACGAATACGGCCGGACGCTCACCGGCCGGCTCGCGCTCGAGGTCACGGGATAGGGCGAGAAGCGAGGGGCGTGCAGTTTTGTCCGCGACTCAATCTTTTCAGAGGCTTGGGCGC
>Ga0209040_10004708_pt1 | contig 10260 bp, 10 predicted proteins | sample BogFormECP12_OM3_FD_188240 | JGI IMG/M metagenome (GOLD analysis project Ga0209040, IMG submission 188240) | Bog forest soil microbial communities from Calvert Island, British Columbia, Canada - ECP12_OM3 (SPAdes) (version 2) | ecosystem: Environmental > Aquatic > Freshwater > Wetlands > Bog ... | reverse complement strand
CTCCCGTTCCCCGCCGGGGCGGAGGGGGATAAACAACAAACGCGGCGAAGCCGCTACCGCTGATCGAGATCGAGCTTCCGCCCGCTGCCGCCCCGTTGTTGGGGCTCACCGCGATGACCACGGGCGCCGCGGCGGCGGCGCCCGCGGCGCTGAGGGCGAGCCCCGTCAGCCAGCACGCCAAGGCAAGCGCTGCGACGGCGCGAAGGGGCGGGCGCCAGCGGCGCCGCGAGGACTTCGCGCCGGCGGTCGCGCCCACGGGCGTGTGCGAACGGGCCGGCACAGAGGTCATGCAAGCCGATCTCGGCGGCGCCGTCAAGCGCGTGCGGCGGATGTGAAGGGGATGTGAGGGCGGCCCTCCCCGCCGCGCGCCGGCGCGGCGCGCCACGGCGTCGCGCGGGCACCCGCGCCGATCGGGTACAACAACGCCGAGCACCGTTCCCGAGTCCGACCGAGGAGCCACGTCATGCCCACCTACATCATGCTCTCGACCCTCACCCCCGAGGGCGTGCAGACCGTCAAGAACAATCCGCAGCGGATACTCGAGGTCAACAAGGAGGTCGAGCAGCTCGGCGCGAACGTCAAGGCGCAGTGGGCGACGCTCGGGCACGTCGATTTCATCTCCGTGATCGAGGCGCCGGATGAGGGCACGATGGCGCGCGTGTCGCTCGAGCTCGGCTCGCGCGGCACGGGCCGCTACGAGACGCTCGCGGCGATCCCGATCGACCAGTTCATCGCGTCGCTGTAAGTGCCTGTAAATTACGAGAATCGCCGAGAACCGAGCAGCCCCGCGAGGGGGCCGCGGATGACCCCCGCAGGCATCGACCGAGAGGACCGCGACCCGACAGCCCAGGAGGGCCGTCCCGGCGCCAGCGCCGGGATCTCACTCGTCCCCGAGCCGATGGAGGAGTCCGAGGTACAGGCGCAGCTCGACGACATCGACGTCGACGCCCCGCACGTGGGGATCGTGATGGGCTCCAAGAGCGACATGGAGGCGATGGAGGGGGCGGCGCGTGAGCTGCAAGAGCGCGGCATCCTGCACGAGGTGCGCGTGATGTCGGCGCACCGCGAGCCCGACCTCGTGGCCGAGTACGCGAAGAACGCGCGCATGCGCGGCCTGCGCGTGATCATCGCCGGTGCGGGTATCTCCGCGGCGCTGCCCGGGGCGCTGGCCGCGCACACCGATCTGCCGGTCATCGGCGTGCCGCTGTCGGGGCGCCTGACGGCGGCGGGCGGCCTCGACGCGATCCTCTCGATCGTGCAGATGCCCCCGGGCGTGCCCGTCGCGTGCGTGGGCCTGGACAACCCGCGCAACGCCGCCATCCTCGCCGCGCAGATCCTCGGCACCTGAACGACAGCCGCGGGGTGGAGAATTGGCGAAGCCGTGCCCGTCGCGGGCGCGGGTCGCCAATCGAAAGCGGAGGCAGAGCCCATGTCAAGTCCTATCCGTGCAGTGCGTCCCATGACGTTCATCAGCGCGACGGGAGCCGCCGTGCTGCTCGCGCTCGCGGTGGCGCCCGCGGCCAGCGCCGCGACGATCCACGCCTGTGTGAGCAGGAAGAGCGGAGCCACGCGGATCGTCGGCGCGAAGGCGAAGTGCAGGCACGGGGAGAACAGGCTCTCCTGGAGCTCGTCCGGCCCCGCCGGCCCTCAGGGCGTACCGGGGGCCACGGGCGCGGCCGGGGCCGCGGGCGCGAACGGCGTCGGCATCGACTTTGCGTCGTCGAAGTCGGGCGAAGAACCCGTCCCCCTCGCCTCCGGAGCCGAAGACGTGATCGCCAGCGAGACGCTCCCCGCCGGGTCCTACTTCGTGAGCTCGAACAGCACCCTCCTCGCCTTGAAAGCGACAAAAGCCGGCGTGTTGGTGGCGGTTGCATGCGGGATCGCCGACAGCGCGGGCACGCCCTCGATCAAAAAACCGAACGAAACGATCGACGAGTCCGTGTGGTTTCAGGAACTCTTCAAAAGCGGCGCAGAATACGAGGCGGTCGCCGGCATGGGTCTCCAGGGGCAGCTGACGACCACCGCCCCCACGACGCTCGCGCTGATCTGCGAGGGCCTCGAGGGCGCTACCGAAGCCACCATCGAGCTGTTCGATCCGCGGCTCAGCGCGCTGCAGACGACCGCGAACGAGTAGGCCCCGGGCTTCCGGGTCGGTGGGCGGGGATAATCACCGCAGTGATCCCCCGCTACACCCGCCCGGAGCTCGGCGCACTGTGGACCGACGAGGCGCGCATGGACGCGTGGCGTCAGGTCGAGCTCGCCGCCTGCGAGGAGCTGCCCGGACTGCTCGGTGGGGGCGGCCCGTCGGCGCCCGAACTGGAGGCGATCCGCGGGGCGAGCTTCACCGTGCAGGCGGTGGCCGAGCGCGAGCTGGTCACCGAGCACGACCTCGCGGCGTTCGTGGACGTGCTGGCGGCATCGGCGGGCGAGGCCGGGCGCTGGATCCACTTCGGCCTGACCTCCTCGGACGTGCTCGACACGGCGCTCGCGCTGCAGCTGCGCGCGGCCGGCGAGGTGATCGTGGCGGGTGCGCAGGCGCTCGTCGGCGCGTTCGCCGCGCGCGCACGCGAGCACGCGGGCACGCTGTGCGTGGGGCGCACCCACGGCGTGCACGCCGAGCCGATGAGCTTCGGCGTCAAGCTCGCGGGCTTCGCCTTCGAGGCCCACCGCAACGCCGAGCGGCTGCGGCGCGCGTTCGCCCAGGCGAGCGTGGGAGCGCTGTCGGGCGCGGTCGGGACCTACGCGGCGACGAGCCCCGAGTTCGAGCTGCGCGTGCTCGCCCGTCTCGGCCTGGGACGCGAGGACGTCTCCACACAGGTCGTCGCCCGCGACCGCCACGCGGAGCTGATCGGCGCGATCGCCGTCGCGGGGACCGGCCTGGAGCGCTTCGCGACCGAGGTCCGCCACCTGCAGCGCACCGAGGTGCGCGAGGCACAGGAGCCCTTCCGCGCCGGGCAGAAGGGCTCCTCGGCCATGCCCCACAAGCGCAACCCGATCAAGAGCGAGCAGATCTCCGGGCTCGCGCGCGTCCTGCGCGGCAACGCCCAGCCCGCGCTGGAGGACGTGGCGCTGTGGCACGAGCGCGACATCTCCCACTCGTCGGTGGAGCGTGTGATCCTGCCCGACTCCACGATCCTGCTCGACTACCTCCAGCACAGGACGATCGCCCTGCTGGAGGGGATGAGCGTCGATATCGAGCGGATGCGCGCCAACCTCGAGCTGACCCACGGAGCGCTCTTCTCCCAGCGCGTGCTGCTGGCGCTCGTCGAGGCGGGCTGCGCGCGCGATGAGGCCTACCGCATCGTGCAGGAGCTGGCCCAGCGGGCGTGGGACGAGGGCATTTCGCTGCGCGAGCTGCTGGCCGCGGACGAGCGCGCCCGTGGGCTCGACCTCGACGCGATCTTCGACTACTCCCACTACGTGCGCTATGCCGATGAGATCATCGCGCGCCTGGACGAGATCGCCTGAGCGCGAGCCCCGCGGCGACCTGGCGCGCTGGTAGCATCGCGCCACGTGAGCGACCTCGCCGACCTGCCCCTCCTCGCCAGCGGGAAGGTCCGCGAGATGTACCAGCTGAGCGGGCCGGGGGACACGGCGCAGGAGCGCCTGCTGATGGTCGCCAGCGACCGCATCTCAACCTACGACGTGGTTCACCCCACGCCGATCCCCGACAAGGGCAGGGTGCTCACCGGCCTGTCCGCCTTCTGGTTCGCGCGGACGGCGCACATCGTCGCCAACCACATGATCTCGGCGACCGACGGGGTGCCGGGGTCCGAGCGCGGCCGCGCGCTGGTCGTGCGCCGTCTGCAGATGCTCCCCGTGGAGTGCGTCGTGCGCGGCTACATCACCGGCTCGGGCTGGAAGGACTATGAGGCCAGCGGGCGCGTCTCGGGCATCGAGCTGCCACCCGGGCTGCGCGAGTCGGAGCGGCTCCCCGAGCCGATCTTCACCCCCAGCACCAAGGCCGACATCGGCCACGACGAGGCGATCGACTTCGATCGCGCAGCCGCGCTCGTGGGCGACCGCGGGCTGATGGAGCGGGTGGCCGAGGTGGCCGTCGAGCTGTACTCATTCGCGGCCGAGCACGCGCGCGCCCACGGGGTGATCCTCGCGGACACCAAGTTCGAGTTCGGGCTCGACGCCGACGGCGAGCTGGTGGTGGGCGACGAGGTGCTCACGCCCGACTCCTCGCGCTACTGGCCGGCCGAGGGCTTCGAGGTCGGCCGCGCTCAGCCGAGCTTCGACAAGCAGTATGTGCGCGACTGGGCGACGGCGAGCGGCTGGGACCGCAGGCCGCCCGCCCCGCCGCTTCCCGAGGAGGTCGTCGCGGGCACCCGCGCGCGCTACATCGAAGCCTACGAGCTCATCACGGGCGAGCCCTTCGCGGCGTGGCTGGCGCGGACGGGAGCCGCTTGAGGGCGCGCGTGCTGATCCGGCCGAAGGCCGGGATCCTCGATCCACAGGGCGTCGCCGTGCAGCGCGCGCTGCCCGCGCTGGGCTTCGAGGGCGTGGAGAACGTGCACGTCGGCCGGCTGGTCGAGCTCGACGTCGAGGACGCGGCGCAGCTGCAGCCGATGTGCGAGAAGCTGCTCGCCAACCCGCTCGTCGAGGACTACGAGGTCGAGCTGCTCGGCGGCGACGGCGGCGCCTGACGCCCGGTGCTCTTCGGCGTCCTGCAGTTCCCGGGATCCTGTGACGAGGTCGACGCTCTCGCCGCGGCCCGCCGCGTCGGCGACGCCGAGCTGATCTGGCACCGCGATCGCGACCTCGGCGGCGCCGACGCGATCGTCGTGCCGGGCGGCTTCTCCTACGGCGACTACCTGCGCGCGGGGGCGATCGCGCGCTTCTCCCCGGCGATGGAGTCGGTGATCGACTTCGCCCGCGACGGCGGCCTGGTGCTGGGGATCTGCAACGGCTTCCAGGTGCTCTGCGAGGCCCATCTGCTGCCGGGCGCGCTGCTCCCCAACGCCAACCTCCGCTTCACATTCAGGCAGGTCGAGCTCCTCGTCGTCGAGAGCGACACCGCATTCACCGGCGCATGCGCCGGCGGCGAGCGCCTGAGCATCCCCGCCAAGCACTCGTGGGGGCGCTACTACGCCCCCGAGCAGACGCTCGCGGCGATGGACGCCGCGCGCCAGGTGGTGTTGCGCTACGCGCCCGGGGAGAACTTCAACGGCTCGCTGCGCGACATCGCCGGCGTGCGCAACGAGGCGGGCAACGTGTTCGGCCTGATGCCCCACCCGGAGCACGCCGTCGACGAGCTGATCGGCGGCTCGAGCGACGGGCTGCGGATCTTCGAGTCGATGCGCCTGGCCGTCGAGGGAGCACGCGCGTGATGGGAGCGGAGACCCCGCTGCGCGCGGGCGCGAGCGCCACGCCGAGCGTCGAGGATGCGCTCGCGCTGGGCCTCACGCGGGCCGAGTACGAGCTCGTGTGCATCAAGCAGGGCCGCGCGCCCAACCTCCTCGAGCTGGCGATGTACTCGCTGCTGTGGAGCGAGCACTGCGCCTACAAGCACTCCAAGAAGCTGCTGCGCACGCTGCCCACCGAGGGCGAGCACGTGGTCATGGGCCCCGGTGAGAACGCGGGCGCGGTCGACGTGGGCGGCGGGCTGGTCTGTGCCTTCAAGGTCGAGTCCCACAACCACCCGAGCGCGGTCGAGCCCTTCCAGGGCGCGGCCACGGGCGTCGGCGGGATCCTGCGTGACATCTTCGCGATCGGCGCCCGCCCGATCGCGGTGCTCGACTCGCTGCGCTTCGGCGAGCCCGGCACGGAGGGCGCCGGCGCAGGGACGGGCGCGCGCGCCCGCTACCTGCTGGACGGGGCGGTGTCGGGCATCGGTCACTACGGCAACTCAATCGGCGTGCCCACGGTCGGGGGCGAGGTCTACTTCGAGGGCCCCTACGAGCACAACTGCCTCATCAACGCGATGGCGCTCGGCCTGGCCCCGCGCGCGGGCCTGGTGCGCAGCGCGGCGGCGGGACCCGGCAACGCCGTGATCCTGTTCGGAGCCGCGACCGGTCGCGACGGCATCGGCGGCGCCTCGGTGCTCGCGTCGGCCGAGCTCGGCGGCGAGGATGAGGCGGCGAGCGACAAGCGCCCGACCGTCCAGGTCGGCGACCCGTTCGAGGAGAAGAAGCTGCTGGAGTGCTCGCTCGAGCTGCTGGCGCGGGGGCTGCTCGTGGCGCTGCAGGATCTGGGCGCGGCGGGCCTGACCTCCTCGGCGTCGGAGATGGCCGCCAAGGGCGAGGTGGGGATCGACCTCGACGTCGCGAGGGTGCCGCTGCGCGAGCCCGGGATGGAGCCCTTCGAGGTGATGATCAGCGAGTCCCAGGAGCGGATGCTGTGCGTCGTCGAGCCGGCCCGGGTGGAGGGCGTGCTGGCGTGCTGCGAGAAGTGGGAGGTAGGCGGGGCGGTGATCGGGACGGTGACCGACAGCGGGCGCATGCGCGTGCTCTGCGACGGTGTGCTCGTGGGCGACATGCCGGTGCGCGCGCTCGTCGACGACTGCCCGCTGTATGACCTGGCGCCGCAGCGCCCCGAGCAGCCCGTCTACCCGCCGCCGGCGGCCACCCTCACGGGCGAGCAGGCGCCCGGGCAGATCCTGCTCGCGCTGCTGTCCAGCCCCAACCTCGCCTCGCGTCGCCCGCTCTTCGAGCAGTACGACGCGATCGTGCAGTCGCGCACGCTGCGCCGCCCCGAGGAGGCCGACGCGGCGGTGCTCGCGCTGCCCGGCGGGGGCGCGCTGGCGGTGAGCATCGACGGCAACGGGCGGCGGGTGGCGGCGGACCCCTACCGCGGCACGGTGGCCGCCGTGCTCGAGTGCGCGGCCAACCTGGCGTGCGTCGGCGCCGAGCCGCTGGGCACGACGAACAACCTCAACTTCGGCAACCCCGAGAAGCCACACGTCGCGTGGCAGCTCAGCGAATCGGTGCGCGGCCTCGGTGAGGCCTGCCGCGCACTGCGGGCGCCGATCGTGGGCGGCAACGTCTCGCTCTACAACGAGGGCCCCTCCGGCCCGATCTACCCGACGCCGGTGATCGGCATGGTCGGGCGCCTGCCCGACGCGCGCCGGGCCGGGCGGCTGGGCTTCCAGCGCGAGGGCGATGAGATCGCCCTGGCGGGACCGTTCGCGCCGTCGCTGGCCGCGAGCGAGCTCGCGAAGCTGCGCGGCGAGCAGCTCCCGGACGGGCTGGCGGAGATCGACGTGCCCGCCGTGGTGGCGGCCCAGCGCGCGATCCGCGATGCGGTGCGCGCGGGCGCGCTCGCGAGCGCCCACGACATCGCCGAGGGCGGCCTCGCGGTGGCCCTCGCCGAGTGCGCGCTGAGCGGCGGGCTGGGCGCGGAGGTAGTGCTCGGCGGGCAGCGGTGGGACGCTGAGTCGCCGCTCGCCGTGCTGTTCGGCGAGGGCCCCGGCGGCTTCCTCGTGAGCGGCGCCGCGGATGCGCTGGCGGCGCTCGGCGAGCGCACGGCGCTGCTGCGCATCGGCAGCGTGGGCGGCGCGGCGTTGAGCATCGAGCTGGCGGGAGAGACGCTGAGACTCACGCTGGCCGAACTGGGCAAGGCGAGCTCGTCGCTCGGCGAGCTGTTCCGATGAGGAGGTGGCGATGATGGCTGGGCCCGCGAAGACGTACACGCATCTCGCGGTCACGCTGCACCCGACCCCACGCAGGCTCAAAGCCGCGATGGGCGAGGTCGAAGGCTTCAACGCGAAGTTCGCGGTGCTCGTCACCCGCGTGGTGGGCACGATGTGGTGCGCGTACGCGTTCACGATCATCGCGCTGCTGGGTCTGCCCGCGGCGCTCAAGCCGGGCGGGGAGGGGATCATCGCCTGGATCGCGCAGACGTTCCTGCAGCTCGTGCTGCTGTCCGTGATCATGGTCGGGCAGAACGTGCAGAGCATCGCCTCCGACAAGCGCGCCGAGAGCACCTACGACGACTCTGTGGAGATCCTGGACCGCCTCGACGTGCATACGCAGGGCGGCATCGCCGACCTGAAGGCCGTGCTGGAAGAGCGCCTCGACGCGCTCGACGCGCGCATCGCCGGCACGCCCCTGAGCGGCAACGACGCGACATGACCCTGCTAGCTTGTGAACACGATGCGTGAGGGACCGCGCGATGAGTGCGGAGTGTTCGGACTATATGCGCCCGGTCACGAGGTGTCCCGTCTGTCGTACTTTGCGCTGTACGCGCTGCAGCACCGCGGGCAGGAGTCGGCCGGCATCGCTGCGGCCGACCGCGGCGGGCACATCATCACCCGTCGCGAGCTCGGCCTGGTCAGTCAGGTCTTCACCGAGAACGACCTGCGCACGCTGGCGGGCGAGCTGGCGATCGGGCACGTGCGCTATTCGACCACGGGGTCCAACGCCTGGGAGAACTCCCAGCCGGTGCAGCGCTCGGAGGGCACCAACGGCTCGCGCCGCGAGGTCGCGCTGGCGCACAACGGCAACCTGATCAACGCGCTGGAGCTGCACGAGGAGCTGCTCGAGCGCGGCGTCAGCTTCAGCTCGACGTCGGACTCGGAGATCATCGCGGCGATGATCGCGACGCATCCCGCCGAGCGCGTCGAGGACGCGATCGCGGACGTCCTGCCGCGGCTGCGCGGCGCCTTCTCGATCGTGGCGATGACCAAGGACCGCGTCGTGGCCTTCCGCGACCCCCACGGCCTGCGGCCGCTCGCGCTGGGGGTGCTCGAGCCCGGCCGGGACGAGCCCGACGGCGAGCCGCGCTACTGCGTGGCGAGCGAGTCGTGCGCGTTCGACATCATCGGCGCGAAGTTCATGCGCGACGTCGAGCCGGGCGAGATGGTCACGCTCGGCGAGGCCGGCCTCGAGAGTCGCATGGTCGCGCCGGGCGGGCGCCGCTCGTTCTGCGTGTTCGAGTACATCTACTTCGCGCGCCCGGACTCGCGCATGAACGATCAGGTGCTGCAGGTCGCGCGCGGGCGCATGGGCGAGCTGCTGTGGCACGAGGCGCCTGTCGAGGCGGACCTCGTGATCGCGGTCCCGGACTCCGGCAATCCGGCCGCCCGCGGCCTCGCGCGCGCAGCCGGGCTGCCCCAGGACGACGGCTTCGTCAAGAACCGCTACGTGGCGCGCACGTTCATCCAGCCCGGCCAGGAGCTGCGCAAGCACGGCCTGCGGCTGAAGTTCAACCCGCTCCCCGAGGTGATCGCGGGCAAGCGCCTGGTCGTCGTGGACGACTCGATCGTGCGCGGCAACACGACCCGCCAGATCGTGCAGATGCTGCGCGACGCCGGCGCCAGCGAGATCCACATGCGCATCTCGGCGCCGCCGATCAAGCACCCCTGCCACTACGGCATCGACATGTCCACGCGCGAGGAGATGGTCGCCCACGGGCGCAGCACCGAGGAGGTCGCCGCGGAGCTCGGCTGCGACTCGCTGCACTACCTCTCGCTCGCGGGGGTCTATCAGGCGGTGCGCGGCACGCGCGCCTCGCACTGCGACGCGTGCTTCACGGGCGAGTACCCGCTGGCGGGCAGTGACGGCGCGGCGGGCAAGTACTCGCTGGAGGAGGACCAGGACCAGCCCCAGCCCTCCTCGCTGGTGGGCGCCTGAGCGCTACCCGCCGCAGAGGCCCTGCTGCGGGTCGAGCGTCAGCTTGAAGCTCGTGGCCGTTTTGCCGCCTATGAGCAGCGAGTAGGTGTAGCTCCCGCCGGCCAGCCCTTCGGGCCCGCGGTGGGGGAACGAGGGCACGGCGTAGGTGTTGTCGATGCGTCCGCTTGCTTTGCTGAAGCGGACCCTGACCCCGGCGCGGATGGTGCCCTCGGCGGCGGGTCCGACGAGGGTTATCTGGTAGCTCTTGCCGACGGGCGCATGCGTGTATGCGATGACCGGTGTCAGCCCGGTCGCGGGTTCGGTGGAGCAGTACTTCAGCGTGCCCCCCGCGGGCACGCTGTGGACGTTGTTGCCCTGGCCCACTTCCCACGAGCGCGAGCTCACGTGCAGCGCGACAGTGGCGACGCGGGCCGCGCCGGCCCCCGCTTTGGCCGAGAAGGCCGACGAGCCGTTGCACTGCGGCGCGTGCGGGAATTCAGAGCGCGCGCTGCCGCTGACCGTGTGCCCTGAGAACTTCCCCTTGACCAGCAGCTTGGCCGTGATCTCGTGGGTGGGGATGAATTCGTAGCTGATGGTGCCCTGGAAGGAGCCGTTGGAGGAGATCGTGGCCGGTTTGGTGATCTGCCGCGCACCGGTGGCGCCGCCTTCGCAGTAGAGCGGCGCGAACGGGACGTTCAGGCTG
>Ga0209040_10004707_pt1 | contig 10260 bp, 11 predicted proteins | sample BogFormECP12_OM3_FD_188240 | JGI IMG/M metagenome (GOLD analysis project Ga0209040, IMG submission 188240) | Bog forest soil microbial communities from Calvert Island, British Columbia, Canada - ECP12_OM3 (SPAdes) (version 2) | ecosystem: Environmental > Aquatic > Freshwater > Wetlands > Bog ... | reverse complement strand
GATATTCGCGCCCTCCCGGAACATGCGCTTCAGGGTAGCGTCGGAGCCGTTCAGCAAGGCGACCACGATCTCGCCATCCCCCGCGGTGTTCGTCCTCTCTACCAGCACGTAGTCGCCGTTAACGATATGTTCGTCCTGCATGCTCTCGCCGGTGACTTGCAGCACGTAAACATCCTTCGAGCGCGTGAAGTCGGCCAGAGAAATGGTCTCGGGGTTCTCCATCGCCTCAAGCGGACGGCCGGCGGCAATGCGTCCCATGAGGGGCAACGTCAGCCCATTCGCGGCAATCGCAGCGGCCGATCCCGCGAGCGACTGCTTCATCCGCCCACGCGGTTTCAGTACGTCTATCGACCGGCTGCGGTTATAGTCGCGCTTGAGCAGCCCTTTCTCTTCCAGATTGCTGACGTGCTTGTGCACGGTCGCCAGCGAACTCAAGCCGAGTCCGTCGCCGATTTCTTCAAACGACGGCGAATAGCCATGTTCCTCGACGAAGTGAGCGAGAAAGTCATACACCTGTTTTTGGCGGCGGGTAAGAGCCATACGCGGACTGGGCCTCCGCAGATATTGTTAGCGAAGAAAAGGCGAATGTCAAACTTTAGCCGTTAACCAATACGGTACGTACGCGAAGTTTTGCCTCGGACCGGAACAACTCCCGTCTGCCAAGGGCTGCGCTGATCATGTGTTTCTCCGGGGTAGAAGAATTGGACAGAACAGTGCCCTACGCCCTGGCCGTCCCTTGGCTCTTACCCGCTCGGGTAGTTGCACCTGAAGCGCTAATCGAATCGTCGGGGAATCACTGACTTACTGGCGCAATCGAGATTCACGCAAGGAAAGAATTGCACTGAGTGTGTCATGTTTCGCACCCTGAAAAATGACCGCCAGATGCCGCGAGAGTCGATGTACTTCTATTCGGCGGCGCACGAGTTCAGTTTAGCGACAGCCCGCTCGGATCGGCGTCGAACCTTGCTACGAGCCCGGCAGCGGCGGCAACCCGATCTGCGACAGAAGATTGCGGAACGCCAGATTGCCGTAGAGACTCTTCATCGTGGGATCCGCGCGCAGATTCATTAGCAGGGTCTCGTGCCGCTCGCGAGAAAGTCCGAGGTACTTCAGCGCCTCTTCTTTATCTCCAAGCTGCGCGTAGGTCGACGCCAGAGAGTAGGCGGCCAGGCCTCCGTCGGGATACATCGACTTCTGAAGCTGCAAAATGTTTTCGAGCATACCGTGGGCGCCGCCAGCAGCCAGACCCTTCTCGCCTGCGTGAACAATCGCCAGCGCGTTTTTGTCTTGCGTCAGAAGCGCGGCCTTTCTTGCCTCGCCGAGATAACCCGCATAGTCCCCACTCACCAGGTAGATGGTCGACAAATAGCGATGCGGCGAGAGAAACGACGGCTCCGTGTCTTCGATCTGCTTCAGCAGCGCAAGGGCTTCCTGTTTTTGACCTGCGGCGTAGAGCAGTACGCCTTTGTCGGCCAGCACCGTCGTCGAAGTGGGATCGAGCTCCTGAGCCCGGTTGATTTCCCGCAAGGCCTCATCGTGGCGGCCGAGTGCATATAGAAAGGTCGCATACCAGTGGTGGGCCAGAACGTAGTTGGGATCTAGCGTTAAAGCGCGGCGGAACTCCTGCTCCGCGGTGGTGGCGTCCCACATCCAGTAGAACGAATCGAAAGCCAGCGAATTATGTGCCTCCGCCAGGGAAGGATCCAGTTCGATCGACTTCTTTGCGGCCGCCATGGCCCGGGGATACGCCTCGTCCGGCGGCATGACCGTGTATTCCCGCAACAGGTTGTAACAGTCCGACAGTCCGACGTAGGCCTTCGCATAATTAGGGTCGCGAACAATCGCTTGGGTGAAATAATCAACCGCTTTGTTGAGGTCGGCAGGCGTGCGCTTGTTCCAGTAGTAGCGACCTTTCAAATACAGGTCTTCTGCTTCTGCCCTGCCCGCAAGTGAAGCCGGCGCCGGAGCTGATGTAGTCACGCGTGCGGCTGAGGAATCGGCGCGCTGGCGCCGGACTGCTACCGTGGTCACAATTAAAGACAAAATTAAGACGCCTGCAGCGATCACCCATCCCGACCGTGAACGCCTAGGCCCAGGGACGGTTGCCAGAGGCGGTGATCTTCGATCGGGAATTGGCCCAAACGGCGAAGCCTCAGGGCGCGCGGCCATGACAGCCGTGGCAGTGCCGGTCTCCTCACCCCCCGACTCGACCTCGACGGTAACATCGGTTTGGGTACCAGATGGAGTGGAGTTATTGGCATTCATCCACTCCGCAAGATCTTCCGTGAAGGCGTAAACTCCCCCGCGCAGGCCGGGAAGTCGTCGCACTGGGAGGTCGCGCTCTTTCTCCCAGCGTCTGACTGTCCGTTCGTCGCGCCCGAAGTAGGAAGCGATCTCCTTCCATGAATCCAAGCGGCGATTGCCTGTTGGTCTGTTACGATCCTGCGGCATAGCCTGAAATGTCCTGAATTGTCCGGTCTTGTCTCTTGCGGGGAAAGCCCTATCAACCCAGAGTATATCTCGACAGCGCAACTGGGGATTGCGCCACTCGACGCGGAGAACTCCGCACGCGGAGTTCTCCATCCGTCTTCTTCCTTAACCCGTCATCCGGTTTCGTTGCCACATTTCTCAGACGTGCCAATCGACCCAACGTCATATTGGTTAGTCTCACTAGACACCGTCGGGACCCGTACCGCACTCAGGTGCGGTAGCCGGTTACCATAATGGTGGGGTACTATATGTTACCTTCACCGCTGATGCCAGCCAGAATTTGTTCAACCACTTCGATGGCGGTCCGCAGTTCTTCGTCCGTATTGTAGAAGTGCGGGGAGAAGCGCACTCCTGCCTTGGGACGAAAGTCCACCAGCACGTCGCGCTTCAACAATTCTTCGCAGACCCGCTGGGCGTGCGGCATGTCGATTGAGACCGTCCCGCCTCGCCGTTCCGGATCGCGTGGCGTGTTCACGCGCCAACCGCGTTGGTCCGCCATTTCCACCAATAGCACGGTCTGCCTTTTCGACTTTTCGCGGATGTTGTCGATGCCGGCTTCAGCGACAAGTTTTAGGCCTGGCCGCGCCACGTGCAGTGCGGGAACGTTAGGAGTGCCTTGCGTGAAGCGATAGATCGAATCCGCGTAGCGGTTCGCGCCAATCTCGAATGAAAAGGGACTCGCGTGTCCCGTCCAACCTGTGAAACTGGGTTGCAGCTTCCTCGCCAAGTCGGGACGCACGTAGAGATACCCAGTCCCTGGGCCGCCGCATAGCCACTTGAGCACGCCGCCGGTGCAGAAGTCCACGTTGAGCGCTTGCACGTCGAAGGGCACCGTGCCCAGCGCCTGAAACGAATCCAGCAACACGCAGGCGCCGACGCGATGCGCCTTCTCCACGATGGCTGCAACTTCTTGAATGAAGGCGCTGCGGAAAATTACGTGCGAAATCGGAACGATGAGTGTCTCCTCATCGATGGCGTCAAGCAGGCGCCCCGTATTTACGTGGACGGCATCGTCATTGTGAACCATCACCACGCGCGCTCCGCGCACCCGCTGCGCCTCCCAGAAATACATGATCGAGGGGAAATTCAGGTCCGTGTAAACCACTTTGTTGCGGCGTCCACTGAAATCGAAGCACGACGCGACCGTCGCCTCGCACGTGGTGACGTTTTGCAGGCACGCCACGGAGCCGCTGGGAGCGTTCATCAGAGCCCCAATTTCGTCGCCCACCTGCGCCGCCAACCTCCACCACTCTTCTTCCCAGGCGCGCACTCCGCGCGTGTTCCAGGTGTCGGTGTAGTGGCGCAACGAGTCTTCCACGCCGCGCGGCATCGCCCCCAGCGAATTGCTGATCATGTAGGTCGTGTGTTCCAGGATGGGGAATTCCGGGCGCCAGCGCAGCAGGTCGTCGAACATGGCCGCTATTGTAGTGGACGGCAATCTCCATACTTGGAACGCACCCTCGCGGCCGCTGAATTCATCTAAAATGGCAGTAACCCCGGGTGAGGAGTTTTCCCATGCGCAAATCTGTATTTCTGTCCGCCGCCTTCGCATTGTCTCTCGCCACCTCGCTGCCGGCTCAGCAACTACGCGGTGACTACATCGAATCGCGCTCTACCGACGTCTACGTCGCGCAATGTTTCGCCAACGGAGAGGTCGGTTTGACTGGTAACTACGCTCTTATGGCGTGGCACGTTGAAGAGGGCGCATGGAACGGCGTTAAGCTCGACGGTCTGACGATCGCCGCCGCGGTGCGGGCGCGCGCCACGCTCGGCGATCCCTACGGTGATCCCTATCCGGCGCAGGCTGTGCTCATGGTGGACAACGCCGCCAACCCCGCGCAACGTCAGGCGCTGATCGCGCTGGCCCAACACGAAGGCGGACGCCTCCTGGAGAACGTTGTGCGAGTCGATTACGTGCCCGTTGTTCTCGATGTTCCCGCCGACCTTCACCAGGGCGGCGCAATATTGCGTGCCGGACACCTTGCCACCATCGCAACCCGTCCGCTGAATCACCACGACCACATCTGCGGTAACGAGACCAACTACTACCCGCCGCTGGCCAACGTTGACCATGCCATGTCGGCAGTTGCGTTGACCGACGAATTCCAGGGCGAGGGTCTCGATTCACATTGGACCAGTCACGGCCGTCGCAGCGCATACATCGCCCGCTTTGGCGAAGGGCATCCGGCGGTTGCGGCCTCTCCCGATTCTCCAGCGTTGCACGCGGCGGGAGAATAGCGACCGGCAGCCCTGTGGCGCATGTACTTGCGACGTTGTCCGTCACGAGATATGTTCGCCTCGGGGAGACTTCATGCATCCGCTGGTCAGCTATGCTCGTAAGCTCTGCATCCTAATAATCCGTTGGCTCCTGGCCTGCGGCTTGGTAATTTCCGCTCGTGCCGCCGCTCCCACGGTTGAACGAACGGCCGCGTTCTCTGCCTCTGAGGCTTCCGCGGAAATAAAGAAAGCGGTGGAAGACAAGGGCTATCGCACTGCACTTGACGATGGATGGAACGCAGAGTTCTGGTTCGCACGCGCGCTCGCCACCTCGGCCAAGGATGCTCCGGGCGCACTCTATCCGGAGCTAACCGATGGCGAGTTCGTCGGGGTGGTGAATTTTCCCAAGGGCAGCATTGATTATCGTGGACAGCCAATTCCCGCCGGGAGCTACACCCTGCGTTATCAGTACCTACCGCAGGACGCCAACCACATGGGTGTTTCGCCCAATCCAGATTTCGTGCTTGCTATCCCGTTGGCGGCCGACCCCGATCCAGCGCCACAGCTTCCCTTCAAGACCCTGGTCAGCCTGAGCGCAAAAACAACTGGCACGGCCCATCCCGCCGTGATCGCTATGGCGCCCGCCGAAGCCCCGGGCACTGTCGAAAAAGATGATCAGGGCCTGACCGTTCTTACGATTGAAGTGTCCGCCACCGCATCGGGCAAGACCGAAAAGCTCGGGATTGTGCTCAAAGGGCAGGCATCCCAGTAGTCCCGCCGGAACCCCAGTGGCCAGCAAGACACGTCGAACGCCGACCAAACGAAAATATTGTTTGCTAACTTGACCAATTCTCCAACGCACTTGCTTCGGACTGTTGCAGACCGCATCAGCGTTGATGAAAAACGCAGCAATCTGAAATTAGCGCCCATTCACAACTCAACTTGTTGATTCGGCACACCGTAACCCCGCAGCTCAATTCATTTTGTATCTCAAACTATGTTTCGCCGATGCAGAACGCAACAATCCGGCGCGTTGCAATCCGCAACTACCACAATGTGGGATTTCGCAACACGCCCCAGTAAGCGCTGGAAAACGCACCACGTTGCGCCAAGTCGTAAGCCCTCGTCAGGCGGTTTCAGGATTTGGCACGCCGCATGCCTTAGAGAAAGGTGGAAAGCGTCGAAGTAAAGGCGCGAACACAAAACAGGAGGCTCGTCATGACAGTCCTATTGGTTCTTGCTACCTTCGCCGTCTTTCTAACCATCGACTACTTCTACTCCAAGGCCAAACACCCGGTTCTGCAAGTGGCTCCGGCCATGAGCAAGGTGGAAAGTGCGGCTCTCCCGCGCTTGCGGCCGAGCCTGGTGGGCGGCTTCTCGGTGCCTGACAACCTGCGTTATCACCCCGGCCATACGTGGGCGCTGAGTGAGAGTCCCAACCTGGTTCGCATCGGCATCGACGACTTCGCCTCGAAACTGACGGGCAAAATCGAACACGTTACCCTGCCGCAACGCGGCCAATGGATCCGCCAGGGACAAAAGGTGTGGAGTATCGTGCGCAACGGTGTCAAGGTCGACATGGTTTCGCCCATAGAAGGCAGCGTGGCCGATATCAACGAAGCAGTCCTGAGCGATCCTTCTCTGGCGAGCCATGACCCTTACGGCGACGGCTGGATGGTGACCGTGCAGTCCCCCGATGCCAAGACGAACTTCCGCAACCTGCTCGGCGGGGCGATGGCGCGCTGGTGGACCGAAGAATCTTCGATGCGCCTGCAGCGCCTGATGCCCAGCGCTCTTGGCGCGCTGGCGCAAGACGGCGGCGTGGCCTTGGACGATGTCGCCGCCACCCTGCCCGACGAGCAATGGGTGAAAGTCACCCGCGAGTTCTTCCTCACCTAGCACAACGGCCCCGGGGCAAAGCCTCCCGCTCCGGGGTCTGCCGTTCGAGTGTCCAAGGCCGCGCCGCTTCCTGGCATCCGGTAAACCTGCCGGAGCCTCGATGCCCGCGGCCGAATTCGTTTGTGTTAGGGGCTTGTCGAAGGGTAACTACTTGTTAAACTGCAATCGCATCTCGCCCTCACAGCGGCTCCTCGACGCAGACCTAAATTGTCCCCTGGGGGAGACGGAATGAAACGTTGGCTGCTGGCGTTTCTGGTGTTGGGTGTCGGTTTTCTTGTGGGTTGCGGTGGTAGCGCTGGCTCCTCCAGCGCGCCCCCGCCAACCGTGACGCTGCTTGCCATTGCGATCACCCGGGCGAGTCCGTCGATCATCGTAAGTGCTACGCAGCAGTTCAAGGCTACAGGTTCCTACAGCGACGGCACGACAAAAGACCTCACAGCCACAGCCAATTGGCTCTCGGTAACTTCCTCGGTTGCGACTATGAATACATCCGGCTTGGCAACCGGAGTGGCTGCCGGTACCAGCAACATCACCGCCACCTCCAGCGGCGTCGTCGGTTCCACCGCGCTTACGGTTGCGAACCCGCTGGTTTCCATTACGGTGGCTCCGCCGACCGCCGCGCTTACTCCTCCTTCTCAACAGCAATTCACCGCCGCCGGCAAATACGCTGACGGAACCACTCAGAACATTACGTCGGGAAACTCCGGATACCTATCCACCGGCAATGGCGCCGATGATCAGCAGAGGCTCAGCTCCCGACGCGACTGCGTCGGGCAGCAGCGCGTCCGGTGATTCGTGCGACAAGTCTTCCTGGCAGGCGAAAAAGCGCAGGAATGGCCGCCGCAGCTGTGTCACGTGATCGCGGATTGTGCCTTGCAGCACTGGATAACGCGCCTCGAGAGCATCGAGCACCGAGCGCTGCGTTACCGGACCAGCCACTTCGAGATTCACTTCGCCAGTGATTTTCGCCAGCGTTCGCAGATGCTGCGGCAGCTCAACCCGGATCATGGCAACGTCTGCGCTTCCACCGATAGCACGGCCGGAAGATCGCGCACGATGGGAGCCCAATTGTCTCCGGCATCCGACGACGCATACACCTGGCCGCCGGTAGTGCCGAAATACACGCCGCAGGAATCGAGCGAATCCACTGCCATGGCGTCACGCAACACGTTCACGTAGCAATTGCTTTGCGGCAAGCCGTTAGTGAGCGCTTCCCACTCGTTTCCGCCGCTGCGGCTGCGATAGACACGGAGCTTGCCCTCGGGCGGATAGTGTTCGCCATCGCTCTTAATGGGCACGACGTAAATGGTCTCGGGCTCGTGCGCGTGCACATCGATCACGAAGCCGAAGTCGGTGGGCAGATTCCCGCTGACCTCGTGCCAGGAATCGCCGGCATCGTCGCTGCGCATAACGTCCCAGTGCTTCTGCATGAACAGCACACCTGGACGCGAGGAATTCATGGCGACGTGATGCACGCAGTGTCCGACCTCTGCGGTCGGCTCGGGTATGTATTGCGAATACAGACCCTTGTTGATCGGCTTCCACGTCGCTCCGCCGTCGTCGGTGCGGAATGCGCCCGCCGCCGAGATGGCGATGTAAATCCGCTGGGGATCGCTGGGATCGAGAATGATGGTGTGCAGGCACATTCCACCGGCGCCGGGCTGCCAGTGCGGGCCAGTGCCGTGCCCGCGCAATCCGGCGAGTTCGTGCCAGCTCGTTCCGCCATCGGTGGAACGGAATAAAGCGGCGTCTTCGATGCCCGCGTAAACCGTGTCGGGATCGGTGAGCGACGGTTCCAGATGCCACACCCGTTTAAACTCCCAGGGATGAGGCTTGCCATCGTAAAACTGGTGCGTGGTGAGGGGTTTGCCGGTTTCTGGAGAAGTGTCGTAGACGAACTTGTTGCTCGTGCCCTTCATGGCTTCGGGGCCGGGCGTGATGTCGCCTCCGGGCGCCTCCCAGGTTTTGCCTCCGTCATTGGAGCGCTGAATGACCTGCCCGAACCAGCCGCTGCATTGCGACGCATAAATTCGATTGGGATCCGCGGGAGACCCTTTGAGATGGTAGAGTTCCCAGCCCGCGAAGTGCGGACCGCTGACATCCCAGCTCTCGCGCTTGCCGTCCGATGTCAGGACAAATGCGCCTTTGCGTGTTCCCACCAGTACCCGTACCTTGCTCATCTGCGCCTCCTCACCTGGTCGATACTTGTGCCGTTTTGCTACCGCCGACAAAGGAGTCAAGCCATCCTCGCGGCCGCGGCAATGCGAAATATTCTGAACGATGGAGCGCTATTGTGGCAAATCTCCGATCGACCTATCTTCTGCAAGCGCCTTGCACTCCTGCCGGCCACTTGGTCCGCGGGTTTTGGTAACTTAGCTCGCAGCGGGATAGAATCGGCGGGTGCGTGGATGGGAGAAAAACTGATGACGAGGACTGCGGCCCAAAAAGCGGAACTGAAGCAGAAAGCCAAGCACGAGGGCAGGGAACTGCTCGTCATTTTCCTGTACCTGGCGTTTTTCTTCTGCGCGCTCACGACCTACAATATGCTTCTGCTGCGCGAGTACAGCATTCAATATTGGAACTATACTTTTGCGCTGATCAATGCCCTCGTGGTCGCCAAGGTCATTCTCATCGGAGAATACGCTCACGTCGGCAGGAGGCACGAAGACAAGTCATTGTTTGTGTCGGCAATTTGGAAAGCGTTTGTCTTCAGCTTGCTTGTCTTCGTCTTTCACGTGGTCGAGGAAGTGATCAAACGGTTGATCCATGGGGCTGACGTGGCAACGGCTTCGCGCGACATACGCATCGATGAACTGCTGGCTCGCAGCCTGATCATATTCTGCACGTTCGTCCCGCTGTTTGCGTTCCGGGAATTCCGGCGCGTGATGGGCGAAGACGAATTTCAGACTCTGGTTTTCGGCTCCAGAACAAAAGGCAAATCGGACCTTGCCGCAGGCAACTGAGCCGCTGTGAAAACAAATTCCTACGGCGATTGCCGGACTGTCAGAACTGACAGTTGCGCTCTCACAACACTATGTAGTGCAATAAAAGGCGGACGCATGCCTGTGATTTCGTAAAGAGGTAAGCAACATGGATAAGACACGGCTGAAACGAGGTTTGTCGGTAATTCTCTCCTTTGCGCTGATCGCGGTTACGACGCCAATCGACGCCGGCGCCATGATGTTCTACCAGGGACAGGAGGCGGCCCCAGCCTCACCTTCGAACGACTACCCTGGACAGGGCGCGCCGCTGACCGCCGCGGAGTTGCAGGGACTGGTGGCACCGATTGCTCTATATCCTGACGCACTGGTGGCACAAATTCTCAGTGCGTCCACTTATCCCGACCAGGTGGCGATTGCCGACAACTGGTTGCAGCAGAACAAGAATCTGACCGGAAACCCGCTGATGCAGGCAGTCAACGGACAGACTTGGGACCCGAGCGTCAAGGCGCTGACACAATTTCCATCGGTGCTCGACAAGATGGCCCAGAGCCTGGCTTGGACTTCGCAACTCGGCGAGGCCTATCACAACCAACAGGCCGACGTGATGACCGCGGTCCAGACCCTGCGCGCGCAGGCGAAGGCGGCGGGAAATCTCAAGTCAGGCCCCCAGATCACGGTGGTGCAGCAAACGCCGCAGACGATCGTGATTCAG
>Ga0209040_10004706_pt1 | contig 10261 bp, 7 predicted proteins | sample BogFormECP12_OM3_FD_188240 | JGI IMG/M metagenome (GOLD analysis project Ga0209040, IMG submission 188240) | Bog forest soil microbial communities from Calvert Island, British Columbia, Canada - ECP12_OM3 (SPAdes) (version 2) | ecosystem: Environmental > Aquatic > Freshwater > Wetlands > Bog ... | reverse complement strand
CGCGAGTTGGGGCGGAACATTTGGAGCAGGGCGTCGCCTGCCTGCGGCGGATTGAAAAGGTAGCCCTGGCCCAGTTCAAAGCGCGCCTGGCGCAGGAATTCGAGCTGGACTTCGCTTTCGATTCCTTCCGCGACCAGGCTCAGATCCAGAGTCGTCGCGAGATGGGCGACGGCATGAACAATCGCGCCGGTCTTGCGGTTGAACGGCAGGGCGGCGACGAAGGCGCCATCGATTTTGAGCCCTTGAATAGGCAGCCAGCGAACAAGATCAAACGAAGAGTAGCCTGTTCCGAAGTCGTCGAGGATGATCGAGACGCCGATCGCGTTTAAAGGCGCCAAAGCGGCCGTTCCGTCGGTCTCGCTGATGAGCGCGGACTCCGTGATCTCGACCTAGAGCCGGCCGGGCGAAAGCCGCGCGTCGGCAAGCGCCTTTTCGATGACGCGCAGGATCGAACTGTCGCAGACCTGATGGGCGGAGACGTTGACCGCGACAGAAACATCGTCGGGCCAGCGCTTCGCCTCCGCGCAAGCTTCGCGCATGATCCATTCGCCGATCTCGTGGATGGCGCCCGTGCTTTCGGCGACTCCGATGAAGCGCGCCGGCGAAAGAACGCCAAAGCGGGGATGGCGCCAGCGGACGAGCGCCTCGCAGGCTTCGACGCGCCCGGTCGCGAGGCGTTGAATCGGCTGGTAGTCGAGGAAGAACTCGCCCCGCTTGACCGCGCCGATGAGATCGTGGGCAAGTTCGCGATGTCCCTGCGCCCTGGTGTCTTCGCTCGCATTGAAGAAATGCGCCGACGCCAGACCGCTTTCGCGTTTGGCCTTGTAGAGCGCCGCGTCCGCGCAGGTGAGCAGCGCCTGAGGTTCGGCGCCGTCGGAGGGCGCCTGGGCGATGCCGATGCTCGCCCGGCAGAGAACCGTGGCGCGATCGAGGACGAAGGGAGCGTCGAAGCACTTCGCCATTTGGTCCGCCCGCCGCTCGGCTTCATTGGCGTCGGCGCCGCCGCGCGCGATCATCACGAACTCGTCGCCGCCGACGCGCGCGATCGTTTCTCCGGCGCGGACCGCGCCGGAGAGCCTGCCCGCGACCTGCCGCAGCAACTGGTCCCCGGCCAAGTGTCCGAGCCGGTCGTTGATCCCCTTGAAGCTGTCGAGGTCGAGACAGAAGAGCGAGAACTTTTCGCCGTAACGCTCGAGCCGGTCGAGCACGGCGCGGAGCGCAGCGTCGAAGGCCGACCGGTTCGGCAGCCCGGTTAGCGGGTCGTGCAGCGCTGCGGCTTCGGCCCGCGCCTGCGCGATCACCCGGTCGGCGAACTGGCGGCCATGCGAAAGCGCCGCCCGAAGCAGGATCCCCAGGTAGGTGAGAACCAAAAGAGCGACGAAATATTGCGTGGCTTCGCGCGCGCCGTGAATCAGGCCGAAGAAACATCCGACCGCAAGCGGAAGCGTGAATGCGAGCACCGCGGCCGGCACGGCGGCGAGAACGAACGTGCCGCCGCAGAGCATGCCGATGCTGACGCAGGCGACGACCAGGTGGTCGCCTCGGGCCGCGTCAAAGAAAAGAATCGGGGCGGCAGCCCAGATCGCGCCAAGCGCGCCCGCGTAGATGGTCGCTTTTGTCATGAGCGCGCGGCTCGCGCGCTTCGGCAAAGGCCTGGAGCCGCGGCGTAAGCGCCGCTGCCCGAGGAGCCCAAGGTAGACGGCGAGAATGCCGAGCCAGACATAGGGCGCCGCGTTCGGGGGCCGGAAGCTCAGCGCCGCGACCAGCACGAGGCCGTTGAGGAGGTTTGCGGCAAGGATGGCCGGCGTATAGCGCATCAGGACCGCCGCCTGCGCGCCGCGAAGGCAAGCTGCGTCGCGTTCGTCGAGCGCGCCGGGTTGGGCGAGGTTCCTTAAGCCCGCGATCGACGAGACCGCGTCTCGAACCCGGGGCGAAATAGCCCGTCGAGAGACGGGCGTTCTTGCGAACGCCCTATGCCTCGCTCGCCCCTTACCCATCGTCAACGCCACAGCCGAGCCCTGAACCTAACGCGAGTCGTAGAAAGTCCAGTCGGCCATCAGAGAATGAAGAGCGCATAAATGGTTGCGCATTTCCGCTGCTATGGCTCGGAAATGGCTTAACGAATTGCGCGGGAAAAGACGCCCTTCTCCCGTTTACAGGAGAGGTGGCCCCAAGATGAGGGTCCGCGCCGCAAGGCGCATGATGAAGGGGAAGTCGCTTCGCGCAACCTCGCGGACTACCCCATGCCCAGGTCATGCAGCGCCGTATAGATCTGCCCGTCGTAGCCGACATAGATCGTCACGCCGCCGATCGCGATCTGATGGAACGGATAATAGGGCGACCGTGATTCCCGGCATGGGCGCCAGACCAGGTGCGGGTAGAAGCAATAGGCGCCGTCGCGAATGTGCACCCGTCCGATTCCGTCTCCGAGATCCAGAGGCCCTTTGCGCAAAGCCTCGAGCGCCGCGTCTCTGGAGATGATCGGAGAGTGTTTCTCTCCGGAAAGGGAGAGCGCGCCCTGGAATGTGCCATAGAGGCCGTCGCCGCGCAGAACCGCCGTGGGCTTGCGCGCCCGGTGCAGGGTGACGAGGTAATAGAACTCATCCGGCCGATCGAGCCTCTGCACGAGATCCGCGGAGGCGGCGCGCGCGCCCTCGAGCGCTGGCGTCAACGTGCATTTCTCGCCCCGACGCAGGTGCGCCTGCAGTCCGTGCGTGGCCAATTCCATCGCTTCTTTTGACGTGATCAGCTTCGAGCCGTCCCTCAATCGCGTCTGCCCTTGAAGCTTGAGCGTCTTGAGCGGCGGCCGGCGCGGGTCGCAGACGCTGACAAACTGTAAGTGGCCGACCCCATAAACGTCGCAGCCGGTGTGGTAGTTGGCCTGCCAGTCCGCGTAGGTGACATATTCGTTCGCGTTGCCCCGCTCGCCCCCGGTTCCGCAGGCGTCCGGGTCGGCGTGCGGCGGCGGGGCGCCCAAAGACGGATTGTAAAAGCTCGGCGTCGGCGGCCAGGGATTGTTAATATAAAAACCCTCGATTGTGTAGCTCCCGTCCTCGCCCGCCGGGTCGACATCGGTCTTCGCGCCGCGCACGGCGACCCAGTGGCCGCATCCGTAAACGAGCGACCCCGTTGCGACGGAGAAATAGCGCAGCGTCCGGATGATATTCTCAGAACCCTGCGGCTCGGTATTGCCGATCTCGACGATAAAGAAGCTGTTGAACTTCGGCGGCGGCGGCATGAACGCATTGAGCGTGAAGTTGAGGCCGTCAGGCGAGGTGTACCAACCCCCGGTCGAATGGCTGTGGTTCGAAGCGTAGAGCGTATCCTGATCGATGAGGCCCGATCCGATCGAATCGAGAATCATTTGCGCCACCGCGGCGCCGCAATAATAGTCGGTGTCCTGCTGATGATAGGGGGTGCCGAGATCGGTGAACCAGGTCATTTGACGGCTCCATCCTCGGGCGGCGCACGATCAAGTCTCCAAGCCGAACGCGCGCTTGAGCGTCCGCTGCGCCTGGAAATCCGACAGGTCGAAACGACCTCCTCCCGATGAAAAATCGTGACGCCAATTTTTGCCCAAATGACGACGGATTCTCGCCAAAATGAGGACGGGGCCCCTCGCGATGACCGCGCGCCCTCCCTTCTCCCGCTTGCGGGAGAAGGTGGCCCGAAGGGCCGGATGAGGGTGATCAAGGGGGCGCGACCGGCGGCGCTTTTGCGCCGGGGCTTCACGCCTTCAAATATTTCGTCGCCTCGCGCCTGGCGACGCCTCGCAGCTTCCCGCCGTGCTCGTCAAGAAACCGGCTCACGCGCTTGGGGTCGCGCTTCGACAATTCGCGCAGCCACCAGCCGATCGCCTTCTGGATGAACCATTCAGGGTCATCCGCCAGTCGCGCGGCCCAGCCGAGCATCCGTTCGGGATCGCGTTTCTCCTTCGCCCACGGCAGGGTGAAGACCAGCGCCGCGCGCCGCGTCCACACATGCGGGTTTTCGATCCAGGCCTCGACGACCGCAAGCCTGACAGGGTCTTCGATGAGGCAGCGCGACGCGACGCTCGCCAGATTGTCCGCCACCGCCCAACCGTCGAGATCGGTGAGCCGCTCGGTCACGAAGCCCCACACCTTGGCGTCGGGCGCGATCGACTTTCGCGCCAGGATCCGCCCGGCGACGATCTTGAGGTCCCATACCGGCTCGCGCCACAGGCGCCGGCAAAGCTCGAGCGCCTCATCTTGCTCAAGATCGCCGAGCGTCTCCCTGATCGCGACGTCCATTTTCGGCAGCGGGACGCCCCAATGCTCCCAGCGCGACTTCTGGTAGCGCTTCTCCTGCTCCGCCGCTCAGGGCCGCCGAGCGCGCGCAAGGCGTGCAACAGACGGGCTTCAGTGGATTCGACGATCGTGTCGGCCATGATCTGCTTCCGTTTATCTCCCATGGGCCAGTCGATCGTAGGCCGGAGAACAACGCCGCCTCTAGCGGCATTGATTTCGTCATCAAATGATGACAATTAGGGCATCACATATGGGAGACTTGCATGCGGACCACGTTGGCGCTTGACGATGATCTCGTGGCGAAAGCTCAGGAGTTCACGGGTCTCAAGGAGAAATCGAGCCTGGTGCGGGAGGCGCTCAAGGCGCTCATCGAGCGAGAAAGCGCGCGCCGGCTGGCGCGGCTCGGCGGCGCTGAGCCTCGGCTCAAGGCTCCGCCAAGGCGCCGGCCGGCCTCTGCGTGATTCTGGCTGACACGTCCGTCTGGGTCGCCCATTTTCGCATCGGCGAAGCCCCACTTGCTGCGCTGCTCGACGCGAATCTCATTCTGGCGCACCCACTTGTCATCGGCGAACTCGCCTTGGGCAATCTCAGCCGCCGCGAAGCTGTGCTGACCGCTCTCCTGGACTTGCCTGCCGCCGTCGTGGCCACGGATCCCGAGGTGCTGGAGTTCATCGATCGCCACGCCCTATTCGGGCGTGGTGTCGGCTATGTCGACGCGCACCTCCTGGCCGCTGCCCGATTGACCGCGGGAGCGAAGCTATGGACGCACGACAAGAGGCTGCGACGCGTCGCGGACGCCCTGGGCTTGGCGGCGAAGCCGAACCTGAAACCTTAGGTAAAGCCGGAGTTTTCGCGCTCACACGCTCCAGCCGCCGGAGTCGAAGCACGACCGCATGGAGGGCGAGACAAGCCCAGTGGGTTCCACGCGATGACAACAACATGTGCCCCGCTCTTAGCCTCCCGGCGTCTTGGTCGCCTCCCGCTTGATGCGCAGGAGCCTGAAGGGCCTCGTCGGCCGCTCTGAATCGTGGCATCGCTGCTGTCGCGGCTCCCCGCGACAGCAGCGATGAAGCAATCCCGAGGACAGAACAGAGCCCGATGTTCTCCGGAATTGCTTCGCTCGCGATGACGGCGCCTACGACTTCCCAGTCTTCTCGATCTTCTGCTTGATTTGCAGCAGCTTCGCCCGGTCGGCGTCGCTGAGCGCGGCGGCGACCGGGCAGTCCTTGCTGCCCTTGTCCATGAGGTCGGAAATAAGGTTGATCGCCGCAGGACCGGCGGCCTCAAGGCGGTTTTGGAAGGCCGGAAGGACGCCAGCGCCGCGAACAACATAGATTGCGTCGTCGTCGCCGGAGCAGACGAGATCCCTCAATACCTTTGCAAGGGCAATCACGTACTCGGTGTCATTGATCCGTGCCGCCTCGAGCGCCTTTCGCCATGCTGCAGCGTGCAGCGCCAACTTGAGGGGAGGAATCCAGGCCCATGGAGGGTCGCAGGAGTCAAGCGTCCGATCGGGATTGAGGCAGTCCAGGTCTTGGATGCGCTTCAGAGCTTGATCGCGCAAGTCGCCCGCGGGGACCGACTCGATACCTCTACGCAAGAGCTCGTACGCGGCGCCGTCCCACGGTTTAGCCTTATCGTCTTCGTTCTGATAGACGGGCGCCCAGGCCTCCGTCGAATCGGCAAAACGGATGGAAGCCACGCCATTATCCCAGAGACGCGGAGACCCAAGGCTGCGCCAGAGACGTGTAGCCCCCAGATCTGTCGCCACCAAACTGGTGTCCTGCATCGATGCGCCCAGAAGCTGTGCGCCACGGAAGTTCGCGCCCCGAATATCTGCGCTCTCAAGTGACGCGCCCTGGAGCTGCGCGCCGCTGAGCGATGCGCCTTGAAGATACGCGTTCTCGAGCGAGACGGCCTGAAGATTGGCGAAACCGAGGAACGCCCCTTGGAGTTGCGCAGAATCGAGCGATGCCCCCTGGAGCTGCGCCCACCAAAGCGATGCGCCTTGGAGCTGCGCGCCGCCTATTAAGCCTATCTTCGGAGGGCTACCGAGAGACGCACCTTGAAGTTGGGCAAAATCGAGCCGCGCCCCTTGAAGCCGTGCAAAATCCAAGCGCGCCCCTTGAAGCTGCGCCTGAAAGAGGGACGCGTCTCGAAGATCGGCGCTGTCAAAATCGACTTTCGGCAAGATCGAAAGATCGAAAATCGCGCCCCTCAAATCGCGGCCGGCTGCGCGATAGACATATTCTCGCGATTTCACTTTTTCGGGATCGTCGATGCCGAGGCCCTCGTAAATATTTAACTCGGTGAGAACGAGGGTGCTGGAAAACGGGAACCTGCGGCGGCTGACAGAGTCTGGCAGCTCATTGAACAGCCAATCATGCAGCGACACCCGCTTCGCGTTGGTGACCCAATCTCGAAAAGACTCTGTTACTGGCTCGCCAAACGTCGCCGGCTTTCCCCACTGTGCCAAGGCGGGAAGGATTGGCCAGCTCGGCAGCCGCTCTTCCTGCCACTCACCCGGAAAGGTGATGACCGTCACGGAGAACAGAAGCACGGCGAAGCTCAGCGCGAAGCCGATCGGCGGCCACAGCCAAGCGGAGAGGCCGAATCCGCGATCGACCTCCCGGCCCGAGAGAATTCTACCCCACAACCACCAGATAAGCGCGAGATCGACAACAAGCGCAATGCGCTGAGTCCAGGTGATAGAGCTCGAATGAAAGGGTAGGAACTGCACCTGCATAAGAATCAGCAGCAGGATCGGCGCGATGACCAAGGTTACCCATCCAATCGCCCGCGACAGCCACCCGAAGGCGCTCGCGCGCAATTTCGGTGGCCCGGCGAGAAACTGGATGAAGATGTTGCTTGGCAATTGCCATTGCAGATTTTCGCGCGCCGCGCCGTCGACCTCGCGCTTCGGATCGGGCAGCGCCTGATGATAGCGCTTCGCCTTCTCAGTCAGAAAGACCAGATGCACGAGTGTGTATGCGTGCACGACGATGAACAGGATCGGCGCCAGGAAAAAGAAGGCGAGCAGCGGCAGGTCGACGCCGAGGAACGGCAGCTTGACCGACCTCTCGAAAAAGAGGTCCTCGTGCGTCACCGCGCCCGCGGCGACCGCGAGATAGAACAGAACGAACAGATAGGAGAGCCATAAGCCCCCGCCGACCGCCGCCGCGTCGTCGACCGCCTTCTTGATCGCCTCGAGATCGTCGGCCTTCTCGGCGATCTTCGGAAGGTCGCGCGCTGCGGTGGCCGGTGTGGCCAGTTCGGCGCCGGGCTGCGGGGACGCCGCGCGCCCTTCAGTTGGCGCGGCTTCGCCGCCGTCCGTCGCCGGACGCCCATTCGAGGGAGCAGATGCTTCGAGCCCCACGGCGGTTGGTTCTCCGGAACCAATGCGCTCGGCTACTGTCGAGGTCGTTCTTTTCTACATGAAAGGTGCGCCTCATCAAACGAATCCTGAGTTCGGCGGCGCACCTTTCACCGCGCTATCGCGCGGTTCGCCTCACCCCACGGTCTGCGAGCGCATGGGGAGGACGAGGCTGCGACCCCCGCCATCCTCAGCCGCGCGCGGGCGGGGCGGGGGTTGCGGCACGGGGAATGATAGGTGAGCGGGGCCGGAATTCATGCCGGCTCAGAGCCTGTTTCAAAAGCAACGCCTCATCCTGAGGCGCCTTTTGCGGTACGCAAAAGGCCTCGAAGGATGCTGCAGGAGGCGCCGAGCCGCGCCCTCTGAAACGTCCTTCGAGGCCGCTTCGCGGCGCCTCAGGACGAGGGCACAGGCTTTTGGGTCAGCCTCTCAGGCGATCGGCGGTCCTGGCGGCACGCTCTGCGCGTGACGAAAGAGGTTTGCCGGATCGTACTGCCTCTTGACCGCCATCAGGCGATCGAGGTTCGGTCCCCAATAGGCGCTCGCCCAATTTCGGAGGTCGAGGTCGCAGTAGTTGACATAGGATGAGCCAACCATATACGGGCGCATCGCGTTATATACGCCTGCCACCTGCGCCAAATGCGCGGGGGTTTCGGCGGCGTTCGACCAGCTCGCATAATATTGAATGCAATACTGGGAGCCGTGGCGGTGCGGAAAGGCCGTAGCCGCGACATCGACCTCGGCGACTGCGCCGCCATAGGCGTCGCAAAGGAGCGCAATCCCTCCCGCAGGAATAGCTGCAACGGCGGACAGCATGTCTCCGATCCCAGGAGAGTTGAGGGCGCTCACCACGTAATCGGACTTGGCTTTCATAAAGACGGACTCGAAGACGAGGGGGCCGGCGAAATGCCGCACAGCGTCCAGAAAGGCCAGCGTCTGCACGGTCAACGGCTTGGAAGGAGGTTCAACCTGGACCAGCGTCCGGAGCTGATTTCGCACCTCGCTTTCTGAACCGATGGATTGGCCGATGCATCGCATCGCGATGCGGCCATTTCCCGCAGGTCCAATCTTCATGATCGAGGTCATCTCTTTCGGAGCGTTGGGGGCCCAACTCTGCCAGGCCTGAAAGACGCGGGCGGCAGCCGATTGCGGGAGCGCCCAGGACACGCCGAATACGACGGCGCTCCTCAAGGGAATCGCACTGAGGACGAACTCCGTCGCGACGCCGAAACTTCCCCCGCCGCCGCCTCTGCAGGCCCAGAACAAGTCGGGGTTGGACGTCGCGCTCGCTTGCAACGGGCGGGCTTGGCTATCGACGAGGGTCACTTGTCGAAGATGGTCGCAGGTGAGGCCGTAGGCCCGGCCGAGCAGACCAAAGCCGCCGCCGGTCAGATGGCCGGAGATTCCAACGGTCGGACAGCTTCCGGCCGGAATTGCGAGGCCTTCGGCGGCCAGCGCCTGGTAGATGGAAAACAGGGACGCGCCTGATCCGAGCGTCACAGAACCGGCGGTCTTGTCGACCGCGATCTTGCTCAGACCCCGCACATCGATCACGACAGCCGTGGATTGCGAGAAGCCTTCGTAGGAATGGCCCCCACATCGGACGGCGAAATTCAGATTGTTCGCGCGCACCCAGTCGACCATGACCGACGCCGCGCGTTCCGTCTTGCAGACCGCCCGCAACGACGGGCTCAGCTGCGTGCGTTTGTTGGTTGCCGGAAGATAGGCGGCGTATTCCGGATCGCCGGGTCTGAGATAGAGGACATCGCTTGCAGGAAGGTCAGGCGGCGGCGGGAGCGGCGCGGCGGGGGCCGCCTCGGCGGCGGCGGGACGCGGCGGCTCTAGGTCGAGCGCCTCCGCGCGAACGGGCGGCTCTGCGCCCGGAAGATACTCTTCGACCTGAAGCGGATGTTCCATCGAAATCCCCTGCCGCTTTGAACGATGCATGTCTATTCGGAAGCGTCATTCCTGACGACGCCCTCGATTCAGAAATCGGCGCGCCGCCGCGCGCCCTCAGCCGTCGCGCGCTTCCCTTCACCCGCGCTCTGCGAGCGCCCCGGGAGGATAGGCGCCGATGCGCCATCCTCACCCGCGAGGCGGGGCGAGACCGCCCGAAGGGCGGTGGAGGGTGCGCGCTGCGGGCGCCCGAACTCGCCGCGACACGCCCGCCATCAAACGTGGTCGGGCGCCTCGTTGCGTGTTCCCGAGCCTCTTCGGCGATTTCTTGCCGGCCATCATAGTCTATCAGCGATTTATTGATACTATAACTATCTTGCGGTCTGTATTGCATTGGATTAACCGCCGTCTTTCTTATCGTATAAACGGATGCATAAATGAACAAATATGATTAGTTAAAAATCTCGAAAAAGGGACAGAAAAATACACTTAAGCCCCTGAAAAGGCGGCGTCGCTTCCAAAACTGCGCGGCGGCCTGTCTGCCAGATGGGCGATGCGCCGCTCGACTCCTTTCCCGTTTCGCCACGCGACATCGCCGAAGCCGCAGCGCGCCTTCGCCACCGCACGCTGCTACGAAAACACAGCCGCGGGCAGTCGCGTCATGCGGCCTGGGTCGTGCGCTCAAGCGTGACGTGATAGCCGAGGCGCTCAAGCCGGCGCTTCA
>Ga0209040_10004705_pt1 | contig 10263 bp, 2 predicted proteins | sample BogFormECP12_OM3_FD_188240 | JGI IMG/M metagenome (GOLD analysis project Ga0209040, IMG submission 188240) | Bog forest soil microbial communities from Calvert Island, British Columbia, Canada - ECP12_OM3 (SPAdes) (version 2) | ecosystem: Environmental > Aquatic > Freshwater > Wetlands > Bog ... | reverse complement strand
GTGCGCTGGGAGCGCCGTGATGCCCGGATCACCAACTACCGGGACGGGACCGTCGCCTTCGAGCAGCTCGGGGTGGAAGTGCCCGAGTCCTGGAGCGTGAACGCCGCCAACATCCTGGCCCAAAAGTACTTCCGTGGGACCCTGGGGACCGAGGAGCGGGAGTGGTCGCTCAAGCAGGTGGCCGACCGGGTCGTCGACACGATCACCGCCTGGGGCAGGAAGGACGGCTACTTCGTCGACGACGAGGAGGCCGAGATCTTCGAGGCCGAGCTCAAGCACCTCATCATCCACCAGAAGGCCGCGTTCAACTCGCCCGTCTGGTTCAACATCGGCGTCAGGGGCGTGCCGCAACAAGGGAGCGCCTGCCAGCCCTACGACGCGCTGGTCTCGACCCCCGAGGGCCTCGTGCCGATCGGCAAGCTGGTCGGGGATGCCGCCGTCGGCACCAAGGTTTTCGACGCGCACGGGGTGACACGCATCGTCGGCGTCAAGCACAACGGCCGCAAGCCGGTCCTGCGGCTGCACACCAAGGCGGGGCACCAGCTCGATGTCACCGCCGACCACCTGGTGTGGAAGGCGAGCGACGTCCGATACGGGCGGTTCGTTCCGGCCGGCGAGCTGCGGCCCGGAGACCGCCTGGTCTGGCAGCGGACCGAGTCCTTCGGCTCCGGCGAGATCACCGGATTGGCGACGGCGGAGGCTGCGCTCGCCGGCTGGCTCCAGTCCGACGGGTTCGTCGGCCAATACGAGGGCACCAACCGTTCACTCACCATCGAGGCCATGACGGTCACCGAGGCCGAGCGCCAGTGGGTCCTGAGGGCGATCGACCAGGTGTTCCCGGACGTACACCGGCACGAACGCTCCGCCGAAACGATCGACCAGTCGTTGGATTGCCGTCGCACGCGGCTCTACGGCACCGCACCGGCGGACTTCGTCTCACGGTGGGGGCTCAGGACCCGGGGCGCCGAGATGACGATCCCGGACCAGCTTTTCTCCGCCCCGCTGCCGGTGGCGGCGGCGTACCTGCGGAGTCTCTTCCAGGCCGGGGGCTACGTCTCCATCAAGGAACGCGGCGCCACAGTCGGGTTCGACATGAACTCCGAAGGGATCGTGCGCGGGGCCCAGGCACTGCTGGCTCGGTTCGGGATCTTCTCCCGGGTCCGTCGCAAGGAGGACCCGCGCCCGGACCGGCACGGTTGCTGGTCGCTTTCGATCAGGACACTGGGCGACCGGATGCTCTTCGCCGACCTGGTCGGATTCATCGATCCGGCCAAGGCTTCGAAGCTCGAGGGGAGCTTCGCATTCTCCGGTCACGCGGCGAGTCCTGCCAAGCAGCTCGAGATCGAGGCGATCGAAGAGATCGGGGTACTAGATGTCTACGACATCCAGACCGAGAGCGGTGAATACCTGAGTGCCAACCTGAGGGTCCACAACTGCTTCATTCTCTCCGTAGAGGACAAGATGGACTCGATCCTCAACTGGTACACGGAGGAGGGGACAATCTTCAAGGGCGGGTCTGGTGCCGGTGTGAACCTATCGCGGATCCGCTCGTCGCACGAGAAGCTCAAGGGCGGCGGGACCGCCTCGGGCCCGGTGAGCTTCATGCGGGGCGCCGACGCCTCTGCGGGCACGATCAAGTCGGGCGGCAAGACCCGCCGCGCGGCCAAGATGGTGATCCTCGATGCTGACCACCCTGACATCACCGACTTCATCTGGTGCAAGGCGATCGAGGAGCGCAAGGCCCGGGTCCTCAGTGACGCCGGCTTCGACATGGACCTCGACGGGGCGGACAGCCATTCGACCCAGTACCAGAACGCCAACAACTCGGTGCGGGTGACCGACGAGTTCATGGAGGCCGTGCTGGACGGTCGGGAGTGGGACCTGTTGGGCCGGGTCGACGGCTCGGTCATCGACACGATCCCGGCCCGAGACCTGTTCCGCCAGATTGCCCACGCCGCTTGGGAGTGCGCCGACCCCGGGATGCAGTTCGACACCACGATCAACGCCTGGCACACCGCGCCGAACACCGGCCGGATCAACGGCAGCAACCCTTGTTCCGAGTACATGCACCTCGACAACTCAGCGTGCAATCTCGCGAGTCTCAACCTGATGACCTACCTGAACGACGACGACACCTTCGACGTCGACGGTTTCAAAGCAGCGGTGGAGGTCGTGTTCACCGCGCAGGAGATCCTGGTGGGAAACGCCGACTACCCGACGGCGCCCATCGCCGAGAACTCCCGGCGCTTCCGCCAGCTGGGTCTCGGCTACGCCAACCTCGGTGCCCTCCTCATGGCCAACGGCCTGCCCTACGACTCTGACGGGGGCCGGGCCTGGGCCGGTGCCATCACCGCGCTCATGACCGGGCACGCCTACGCCACCTCGGCCCGCACGGCCTCCCGGATGGGCCCGTTCGCCGGCTTCCACGAGAACGCCGAGCCGATGGTCAACGTCCTGCGCAAGCACCAGGCCGAGGCGGCCAAGATCGACGAGGACGTGGTCCCGCCCGAGCTACTCTCGGCGGCCCAGGAGTCCTGGGACGAGGCGGTCGAGCTGGCCGAGCAGTACGGCGTGCGGAATTCGCAGGCTTCGGTCCTGGCTCCCACCGGCTGCCTGGTCGGCGGGACCCTGGTGTCGACGGGTCGCGGCCTGGTCCGGCTGCGCTCGTTGGGGGATCCCGACGGTGCGAAGTGGCAGGACCTCGGTATCGAGGTGGCGACCGACGAGGGCCCCCGCGAGGCCACCAGGTTCTTCGTGAACGGGCTGGAGCCCGTGGTCACGGTGCAGACGGCTCGAGGCCACCAGGTCCGTGGCACCACGACCCACCGCATCAAGGTGGTCGACCCCGCCACCGGGGAATGGGTGTGGCGGCGGTTCGCCGACGTCCGGCCCGGACAACTGGTGCCCATGGCGCTCGGATCCCTGGTGGGCGAGCCCCAGGACGTCCCACTTGCGCCGTTGGGCGACGCGTTCTGGACCGGCGAGCACTCGCTCAACGTCCCGCGACAGATGACCGAATCGCTGGCCGAGCTGGTCGGCTACTTCATGGGCGACGGTTCACTGCATAGCAGGGGCCTCAGGTTCCGCGTGGCCGACACCGACTTCGACGTGGCCGAGCGACTCGGGATGCTGGCCAAGGAGTGCTTCGGAGCTCCGGTGGAGCTGACGCCGAAGCGGGGTTACACCGAGGTCCGGATCGACTCGGTGCGGTTGGCGCTGTGGTGGGAGGCCTGCGGCTTCGCCAAGCGAAGCCCGCACGAGGGTCACTCCGGAAAGGGGTACACGGCCCACATCCCCGACGCAGTGCTCCACGCCAACAATCGCTCGGTCTACGCCGCCTTCCTACGGGGCCTGTTCGAGGCCGACGGCGACGCAGGCGTCGGGATCCCGACCCTCAAGAACACGTCGGTGCAGATGGTTCGCGACGTGCAGTCGCTTCTTTTGGCCGTCGGCTTCCCGACCAGACTCTCGATCAAACAGCGAACCGAAGGATCCAGCTGGGGGACCGCACCCCTCGCCACACTCCGGCTCTTGAATACCTCGTTTCACGACAAGTGGCTCGACGAGATCGGCTTCATGGGCGACCGGAAGAACGCGGCAGTCCGGGTGCCCGAATCGGCGATCCCGCACACGGGGCGAAGGGACTACATCCCGGTGACCCGCGGTCTCATCGACCGGCTCGTTCCCGAGAACGACCGGCTCCGCAAGGTCCTTCTGATGGAGCTGTCGCGCAGCCGAGTGAGCCGGACCATCGCCACCGAGCTGTTCGAGCGGACCGGTGACGAAGAGTTGGGCAAGCTCCTGGGGTACTTCTATGACAGCGTGGAGTCGGCCGAGCTCGGTGAGGAGGAGTTCACCTACGACATCTCAGTGCCCGACAACGTCACCTATTTGGCCAATGGCTTCGTGAGCCACAACACCATCGGCTTGCTGATGGACTGTGACACCACCGGCGTGGAGCCCGACCTCGGACTGGTGAAGACCAAGAAGCTGGTCGGTGGGGGGACGATGTCCATCGTCAACCAGACCGTGCCCCGGGCACTCAAGCAGCTCGGGTACGGACCCGACCAGATCCACGAGATCATCGCCTACATCGACGAGCACAAGACGATCGTCGGGGCTCCGCAGCTGGCAGCCGAGCACCTGCCCGTCTTCGCCTGCTCGATGGGGGACAACACCATCCACTACTCGGGCCACGTCCGGATGATGGGTGCGGTCCAGCCGTTCATCTCCGGTGCCATCTCCAAGACGGTGAACATGCCCGAGGACGTGACCGTCGAGGACGTGGAACAGCTGCATATCGACGCCTGGAAGCTCGGCATCAAGGCGGTGGCCATCTACCGTGACAACTGCAAAGTGGGCCAGCCCCTGTCGACCACGAAGAAAGAGGCGGGAGGCGGGGACTCGGCGCCCGCCGGGTCCGACGCCGAGGCCAGGGACCGGGCCGCAGCGGAGCGGATCACCGAGCTCGAGGCGGCACTGGAGCACGAGCGCCAGCGTAAGACGCAGTCGGTGGTGGTTGGTGCAATCCGTGAGCGCCTCCCCCGGCGCCGCCGCTCGAACACGTTCGCCTTCCGGGTGGCCGACTGCGAGGGCTATGTGACCGTCGGTGAGTACGAGGACGGTCGTCCGGGCGAGGTCTTCATCAAGGTGTCGAAGCAGGGCTCGACGCTGGCCGGTATCATGGACGCCTTCTCCATCTCGATCAGCCTGGGGCTGCAGCACCAGGTGCCGCTCTCGACCTACGTGCGAAAGTACTCGCACATGAAGTTCGAGCCGGCCGGGATCACTGACGACGCCGAGTTGCGCATCGCCACCAGCCTCGTCGACTACATCTTCCGTCGCCTCGCCCTGGACTACCTCACCTACGAGGAGCGTCTGGACCTGGGGGTGCTCTCGACCGACGAGCGGACCCAGCCGACCCTCCCCGGGGTCGAAGAGAGCGCCACGCTCTCGACGGGGGTGATCGACGACGAACCGGTGATCACCGAGCGGATGGTGGCCGAGAAGCCGCCGGCCCCGACCCCGAGGACCGCGGACAACGCGGCCACCCTTGCCCGGGCCGAACAGCGGGACGCACCGTTCTGCTATAGCTGCGGCAACGTCATGCAGCGGGCGGGGTCCTGCTACGTCTGTTCGAGTTGCGGGACCACCAGCGGTTGCTCCTAGGCAGCGTTCGCATTCAGCCGTCATAGGCGGGAGCGGTCGGTCAGCCACTCCCCCGTCCGACCGGCTCCCCGGCGATGACCTGGGACTCACAGCTACCAGGCACTGGCAGCTGCTCCAGGCAGACCTGATGTTGAACTCATGTCTGGCTCTTGACCCCGCGGCGTCACTCTCGTCCCGACTCCTCGCGGCCGAGCGGCGGCCGGCGACAGAGGAGTTGCTGACCCAGCAACGTTGGACGAGCCGACTTGGGCCGGTACCGCGCTCGTCCCGCCGACATCTGGGTAGTGTAGCACGACGTGCTACACTACCTTCATGGCCAGAGAGATCACCCAGCGGGAATTCCGCAACGAAAGCGGAGAGGTCATGCGTCGGTTGGATGAGGGGGAGACCTTCGTTGTCACGAGAAACGGGGTGCCCGTCGGAGAACTGGCTCCGCTGCGCCGGCACCGGTTTGTGCTGTCCGACACAGCGGTCTCCATCTTCAAGCATGCTCCCAGCGTCGACTACGCCGAACTTCGTGACGATCTCGATCGTGTGAGCTCCCAGGACACAACTCCCCATGCCTGACGATCAGCGCCAGCCTCGAGGCATCATCGACACATCGGTGGTCATCGACTTGGAACGGATTGATCCAGGGGATCTTCCCTTGGAGGTGGCCGTGAGTGCGATGACGCTGGCTGAACTCGCGGCGGGTCCTCATGCAAAAGACGATCCCAATGAACGGGGACGCCGCCAGGACCGGCTTCAGAGGGCCGAGGCGGCATTTGATCCCCTTCCCTTTGACAGTGAGGCGGCCCGCGCCTATGGCCGGATCTACGCAGCTATCGTGAATTTGGGCCGCAAGGCCCGAGGCCCGTGTGCGGTGGATCTTCTAATCGCCGCAACCGCGTGTGCCGCCCAGTTACCGCTCTACACTCGCAACCCCGACGACTTCCGAGGCCTCGACGGTCTCGTTGAGGTCTTCATAGTTTGAACCATCAGCAGTATCGGCGGATTGGATGAACTGATCATCCCGAAAGCCGAATCCCAAATCCGGCCACTAGGTGTCTACGATGTCAATCCCCGATTCTGAGTCGTTGAGCCGGGTAATCTCCCCATTCGAGGGGGTTCAGCAAGCGCGCCGATGTTGCGAATTGCCACCAAGCGAGGTGCACGTTCTCGCATGGGCGGTCCTTGAGGGGACGGTCCTGCAGGTGGTGCTGGGGTCGGCTCGGTGCCGGAGATGTCGTGGTAGCCGCCTATAACGGGCCCACGCCGAATCGGGGGCTACTACGTTCCCATTTTCGACCAGGGAGCACTCGACGAACTCCGATCGATCTTCGAGATCACGCTCGAGGGAGCAGGGGCGACCCAGCTCGGCTCGCGCTTGGAGGGACCAGTCCTCGAGCGGGTCCGCAAAGCAGTTGCCCGGGTGCGGATGGACTCGTCTGAGGGCGGACTCCGGCGAGGTGCCGCTGGCGCTCGATGAGACCCGGGTGAGTGACTTAGATGAGGCGTGGGTGCCGGTGATTTCCCCGGACGGACCGGGTGTTCTCATCTGGAGAACTCCGACTGATTGAGGTCGTAGTAGCCGCTCGACCCAGGTCACCCCAGGTCAGAGCCCCCCGGAACTGTTGGGCCCGCCCGCATTGTGGGTGAACAGACGGGGTTCTGTCACGAAGTGTTCACGCCACCGTGCGTCACCAGATTGCCGTCGGGGGGATTTGCCATACTGTCCGGAATCCGGTCGGTCGGTCGCTCCTGGAGCCCTCAGATGATTCGCCAACATGAACAACCCGGCCGAGCGGTGGTCCGGCCATTGCGCGGCAGGCGCGTGTCCGTTTCTCGGGTCCAGCGCCGTCGGCGCGTCGTCGCTCGAATGTTGGTCCCTCTTGCCGCCGTCGCGATCGTCGTTGCGGCGATACCCCTTTGGAGTTCCGGCAGCGATGCCCAGGGGGCCGCCGGGGCCGCGTCCACATCCTCCATGCCTGGGGCATCGTCTCGAGCCCGAATCGGGCCGGCCGCGGCCGATCCCGTGGCCTCTCTGGGTGCCGGTTCGGCTCGATCTTCGATCACGTTCGGGTCCACCGGCGATCTCAGGGCCACCGTCGGGGGGAGCCACTCGATACGTTGGACCCTCATACCCTCGGCGCTCGGCCGGCGGCGACTCGGCGCCCTCCACGGGTCCGGACCTCGGGCTCGCGGGGTGTCCCGTGTCTACGACGGCGGACTGCTCTCGGTCTGGTACTCGCACACGGCCAAGGGGACGGAGCAGGGCTTCACCGTCCCTCGGCGGCCGATCGGGGTCAGCAAGACGGTGGTGATCGCCATGAGGACGGCGGGTGGCCTCATCCCCGAGCGAACCGGCCCGTCGAGCCTTTCGCTCGTCGGCCGGGACGGGCGGACCTACCTGACAGATTCGGGGCTGAAGGTGGTCGACGCCCGGGGAAGACGACTCCCGGCACACTTCGAGACCTCGGGCCTGTCCATCCGCATCGCCTTTGACGACCAGCGTGCCGCGTACCCCGTTGTCGTGGATCCCTGGATCCAGTTGGCTGCGTTGACCCCTCCCTCCTTGGCGAATGCCTTCGGCACAGTCCTCGCGACGTCCTCAAACGGGTCGACGGTGCTGGTGGGCGACCCTGACGGGGGGACAGGAGGTATTGGCGAGGCCACCGTCTACACGTCGAACGGCAGTTCGTGGTCGACCGGGACACCCCTCGCCCCACCTTCGGGCGCCCAGGCCTTCGGGACGTCCGTCGCTCTTTCCGGGAATGGGGCGACGGCCATCGTCGGGGATCCCTACAACGGTGCGACCGGTTCGGCGAGCGTCTACACCTTCAACGGGACGTCGTGGTCCGCCGGGACCCCGCTCTCGCCACCCGACGGAGCCGCATTCTTCGGCCAGTCCGCCGCCCTGTCGCCCGACGGGACCGTCGCCCTCGTCGGCGATCCCCTGGGGGGCAACGGATTCGGCGCCGCCACCGTGTACGACGGCCCTGCCCTGGGGACGGCCGTCTCACTGTCGGTCCCGGTCACTTCCAAGGCCTTCGGGACCTCGGTCGCCCTCGGCGGCACCAGCGGCGCGACGGCCCTGGTCGGCGACGCGGCGGGGGGGCCGTCGAGCCGCGGGGTGGCGTACTCGTTCACCGGAATCAGCTGGGGAACCAGGACCCAGCTGGTCGAGCCCGCCAATTCCAAGTCCTTCGCGACCTCGGTGGCCCTGTCGAGCGACGGGGCGACAGCCTTAGTGGGGGACCCGAAAGGGGCGATCTCGGAGGCCGGCGCGGCGTACGTCGAGACCTTCAACGGAACCGCGTGGAGCACGCCGACGGCGCTCGTCCGTCCGGGCGGCGCGGGCAGCTTCGGGTCCTCGGTGGCCCTCGGTGGCACGACGGCCGTCGTGGGGGACCCGACCGGGGGCGGCGGCACCGGGACCGCCACCACGTACAGCGGGAGCGGCAGCGCCTGGTCCTCCGGCTCCCCCCTGGCCCCCCCTATCGGCGCCATGGCCTTCGGCACCTCGGTCGTGGTCTCGAGGGATGGCTCCACCTCGTTCGTCGGGGACCCCGCCGGTGGCCCCACTGAAACGGGAACCGTGACGGCGTACACCTCGCATGGGAGTTCGTGGAGTCTGGGCACGGCTGCCCAGACTCCGGCCAACGCGTACACGTTGGGCGCCTCGGTTGCCATCTCCGCGGACGGCACCACCCTGCTCGGGGGGGATCCCGGTGACGGCTCGACGCCCGGGGGCGAAGTCACGGCATACGCCGACAGCGGCGGGACCCTGTCGTCGGGCACCCAGCTTGTCGCCTCCCCGACGAGTAATACCTTCGGGACCTCGGTCGCTCTGTCGGCGAATGGCAGGACGGCGCTTGTCGGCGACCCGTCCTCCGGTCTTGGGGGCGCGGCAACCGTCTACACCTTCAACGGCACGTCGTGGTCCGCCGGGACCCCGTTGCCGCCACCGGACACCGCAAACTGGTTCGGCGAATCGGCCGCGCTGTCAGCCGACGGGACGATCGCCCTAGTCGGTGACCCCCTAGGGGGGGACTCGGGAACCGGGGCGGCGACGGTGTTCACCTTCGCCAACGGGTCGTGGACCCCGGGACCGTCGCTCAATGCCCCCGGCGCCTCCAAGGCCTTCGGCTCCTCGGTAGCTCTGTCCTCCGATGGCAAGACTGCAATAGTCGGCGACCCCACGGCGAGCGGGGTGGGTTCGGTGACGGCTTATACCGACGCCACCGGGTCATGGTCCGCCGGAACCCCATTGCCGGTGCCGAACGGATCCAGTGATTTCGGAACCTCGATCGCCTTGTCAGCTTCTGGCATCGCGGCGATCGTCGGCGACCCGGGGGGCGGCAGTTCACACACCGGATCGGCCAACCTGTTCAGCTTCAACGGTGCGTCATGGTCGGCCGGGACGACCCTCATCGCCCCACCGGTTTCCGAGTCCTTCGGCGCATCCGTTGCGCTTTCTGCCTCAGGGATCAGCGCCGTCGTTGGAGACCCCACGGGCAATGGGGTCGGCACGGCGACCCTCTTCACCTTCAAGGGCAGTTCATGGTCTACGGGTGTGCCGCTTCCGACGCCGGTGAACGCAGGTCTCTTCGGGACCTCGGTCGCCCTCTCTGGGAACGGGACGACGGCGGTCGTGGGGGATCCGAACGGTGGGAGCACCGGCATCGGTCAGGTGACAGTGTTCAGTTTCGAGTCGACGCTGCCTCAAACCGTGGTGACTGCGTCGGCGAATCCCTCGACGTCTACTCCGGGCAGCACGGTGACCTACTCGGCCAACGTCGCTCCCCAGTCGGGAGGGGGCACCCCCACGGGGATGGTGACCTTCACCGCGGGGCCGTTGACACTGTGCACGGCGACCCTCGCGTCTGGCTCCGGGAGCTGCCACGCAACCAACACCCCTGTCGGGAACGGCATCGTGTTCGCCGGTTACTCAGGTGATCCCACGTACGCTCCTTCCAGCGGGAGCGTTTCCGTAGACGTCGTCAAGGCAGCGTCGGCCACCGCCGTCACGGTCACCCCCAGCTCGACCACCGCCGGCTCCCCGGTCACCTACTCGGCCACCGTCACCTCGGGCGCAGGCACCCCGACGGGGTC
>Ga0209040_10004704_pt1 | contig 10263 bp, 9 predicted proteins | sample BogFormECP12_OM3_FD_188240 | JGI IMG/M metagenome (GOLD analysis project Ga0209040, IMG submission 188240) | Bog forest soil microbial communities from Calvert Island, British Columbia, Canada - ECP12_OM3 (SPAdes) (version 2) | ecosystem: Environmental > Aquatic > Freshwater > Wetlands > Bog ... | reverse complement strand
CAGAAGCTCGATAAGGGTGAAACCACCCTCATCCGAGGAGCGCTGGCGCAGTCGATACAGCATGGTTGATCCTCCTGGATCCGGTGTTGGCGCCAGCCCCCCGGCAACCGCCTCAAGCGGCGATGCGTCCCCTTGCGAGGGCCGCCGGCTTTGCTACGCACCCAACGGTGCTCTGCCTTGGCCGCGGCACTGGCTTGTCAGCCAATGCATCGACCTGCGCCCTCGACGGCCATTAACGGTGCATAAGAATCTGGCCGGATGGCCCGAGCGGTTGGTGGCCCATCTGGGGCCCGGGCCGCTCCCCGGCTCGGGCGCCCGGGGTCAAGGGGTGGCTCAGGCGGCGGGATCGCCCGCCGCGGCGTCCCGCTCGGCCAGCCAGTGGGCCTGGGCGTCGATGCCCGGGACCCGCACACCCCCGCCACCGCACCACGGGCACGTGACGCGACTCGGGGTCCCCCCGAGGTTCGAGATCACCTGACCCGAGCCGCGGCAGGGCATACACTCCCGCGGCTCATGGAGCACGTCCATCCGATCCTCGTTGTCAGGGGTCTCGTCGGCCACCAGCCGGGGAGACTAGCGTCCCTGCGATGAAGGGACCCCTCCGCAGATGGGAGTGGGCGGCGATCACCGCGATCACGGTCGCCGCCGCGATCCTGCGACTGCTGCATCTGGGCGAGGTCTCCCCGGACCCCTTCTACGACGCGGCGGTCCGCAGCATGTCGCTGTCGTTCCACAACTTCTTCTTCGGCGCCTTCGAGCCGAGCGGCAGCGTGTCGATCGACAAGCCCCCCGTGGATCTGTGGCTGCAGGTGGCCAGCGTCAAGCTGTTCGGCTTCTCCTCGACGACCCTCAAGCTCCCGGAGGCGCTCGCGGGGACCCTGGCCGTGCCGATGCTGTTCGCGGCCGTGCGCCGGATGTGGAGCCCGCCGGCGGCGGTCGCTGCGGCCCTCGCGCTCGCCGTCCTGCCGATCGAGGTGATCACCTCGCGGAGCGACACGATGGACGGGGTGATGATGGCGCTTACCGTGCTCGCCCTGCTGCTCGTGGTCTACTCGCTGGAGCGCGGGAGCACGCCGTTGCTGCTGGCGGGGGCGGCGGCGTTGGGGGTTGCATTCGACGTCAAGCTGCTCGAGTCGCTCGTGGCGCTTCCGGGGATCGCCGTGCTCGCGCTGCTCGGCCTGCCGGGGACATATCGCCGGCGGCTGCTCCAGCTGGTGCTGGCGGGCCTCGTCTACGTGGCGGTGGCGCTGTCGTGGCTGACGGCCACGCTGCTCGTGCCCAGCAGTGAAAGGCCGTTCGCGATCGGCTCGACGAACGGCAGCGCCTGGAACGCGGCGTTCGTCTTCAACGGCACGGAACGGCTCGCCGGAAAATCGCCCGAACCGGGGTTCACCACCTATACGGGCCACTATCCCGAAAAGACCGAAGCGGAGCGGGCGCACATCCCGGTGGTCCCCCCCTCCGCCACCCGCCTGTTCGCCCGTGTCGGGCCGCTGTCCGCCGATCGCCTCGGGCTGGAGGTGCTGATCGCGCTGCTGTTGGGGGTCCCGGCGCTCGCGTGGGGCGTGAGGCACCCAGGGGAGGACCCGGATCGCGAACGAGATCCCGAGGAGCAGGGGAGCGATGCCCTGCAGGAGCCCCCGCCTGAGCCCGAGGGGGACGTCCCGGTCGCCCTGGGCAAATCTCCCGCCACGGATCGCGGGAGCGAGGACGGGGCCGGGCGGGCGGCCGTGCAGGAGACCGCGGCCGGCAGGAGCGCTGCGGCGCTGGAGGCCGCGGCGCGGATGCGGCGGGGCGTCGCGGCGGGGCTCGGGCTGTGGATGCTCGCGGGGATCGTGCTCTTCAGCCACATGGCTCGGCTGCACGTGCGGTATGTGGAGGGTCTCACGCCGGCCGTCGCCGCGATGTTCGGGATCGGAGTGTCGTGGGCCGCGTCGCCTCGAGGCGGACGCGGGCGCGTGGCGTGGCTCGCCGCTGTGCTGCTGATCACCGTCGTGTACGACCAGCACCTGCTCTTCGGACGGCCCACCGCGTGGTGGATCGCGCTGCTCGCGGCGCTCGGCGCGATCTGCTTCGCCGTCGTCTCCCGCACATCGGCGCCCGGGTCGCTGGCGCGCTCGATGCTCGGCTCGGCGGGTGTGCTCGCGATGACGCTCCTGGCGACTCTCGCGATCCCGCTGAGGACGGACGTGACTGCGATCAAGACCCACGTCTCCGACGCGGGCTTCGTCGGGGCCCTCGCGATCCCGTTGCAGAACCACCTCAGCGCGTACGTGCGGGCTCACCAGGACGGTGCGTACTACGAGCTCGCGGCCGAGTCGGCCACGCAGATCGGCTCGCTGATCGTCAAGGACGCCCGCCCGATCCTGGTGCTCACGACGTACGGGTCCCACGTGCTCACCACCGTGCCCGAGCTCGAAAGGCTGATCGCCGAGGGGAAGGTCCGCTACGCCTACCTGCCGGGGACGTGCACGACCCTCGGGGCATCCACCAATCCCGGCTGCACGGCTCCGGTGTTGTGGATCCGTAAGCACGGACACGACGTCTCGCGCAAAGCGGGACTGACGCAGCCCAAATCCCTGTGGCTGCTGCCGGGGGTGGCTCCGTGACTCTCTCCTCGGGGGGGCAGGGCCTGGAGGCGCTCGCCGACAGCGCCAGGGCCACCGGCAGGCTTGCGCTCGACACGGAGTTCATGGGCGAGGGCCGCTACCGCACGCTTCTGTGCCTGGTCCAGCTGGCTGTTCCCGAGGACCCCCGGGGGGGCGAGCGGATCGTCCTCGTCGACCCGCTCCGTGAGGATCTGGATGGCGCGCAGCTCGCCTCGATCCTGGCGGACCCGGCGATCCAGATCGTCGTCCACGCCGGCCGCCAGGACATCGCGCTGATTCGCCGGCGTTTCGGCGCGGAGGTGACGAACCTCTTCGACACGCAGGTCGCGGCCGGGTTCGCCGGGCTCGGCGCGCAGGTCTCCTACGACTCGCTGCTCGCCGACACGCTCGGACTGCGGCTGGCCAAGACGGCCAGCTTCACCCGCTGGGACGCGCGGCCCCTCTCCCCCGAGCAGCTGGCCTACGCCCGCGAGGACGTCGTGCACCTGTTGGAGCTGGCCGCCGAGCTGGAGCGCCGCCTGCAGGCGATCGGGCGACTGCAGTGGGCGCTGGAGGAGTGCGAGCCCCTCGCGGGCTCCAGCGACGAGCGCGACCCGGAGGCGATCTTCGAGCGCCTTCCCCGTATCGCCGGACTCGGCGCCTCCGCGCGGCCTGTCGCGCGCCGGCTGGTGGAGTGGCGGGAGCGGACAGCCGCCCGTCTGGACCGGCCGGTCCAGAGCGTCCTCAGCGACGCGGCGCTGATGGAGATCGCCAGGCGAAAGCCGTCGTCCCGGGGAGAGCTCCAGCGCATCCGCGGCGTGGGCGCAGGGGGCAGCGGGCGACGAGCCGAGGACCTGCTCGCCGTCGTCCAGGGCGCCCGTGCGCTCCCCCCCGAACCTCCTCCCGAGCATCCTCGGCTGCCCTCGGCGAGGCCCGACGACGCTCCGCTCGTGGCGCTCGGGGAGGCACTCCTGCGGGCGCGGGCCCGCGAGGCCGGACTGGCCTACGAGCTGCTGGCCGCGAGGGCGGACCTGCAGGCCGTGGTGGCCTGTGCGCGGACAGGTGGACGGGCCGACGTGCGGACGCTGAGGGGGTGGCGGAGAGAGCTGGTGGGGGACGAGCTGCTCGAGCTGCTCGACGGCCGGCTGTCGCTGGCGGTGCAGGACAGCGGGAACGGCCGGCGACTGTGGATCGAGGAGCGCCCAAGGAGCGCCTGAGGACCTCGACGCGGTCGGGAGCTATCAATAGGCGTTAGGCTCGTACCATTGGGTCACACAAGGAGAGGGGGACCTATGGCTGTATTACGGATCGTGAGCCGGGGCATGGACCGGAAGACCTACAGCGCCGCGAGAGCGATGCTGGACATCGATCGGCGGCATCCGCTCGGACTGATCATGCACGGCGCCATCGAGGAGGACGGCGTCATGCGGGTCGCGCAGATATGGGACTCCATCGAGTACGCCGAACGCTTCGACGAGAGCATCCTCAAGCCGGTGATCCAAGCGGTCGGCGCTGCTCCGACCGCCGAGATCCTGACCTTCGAGCTGGAGGACCTGGTGACGCCCTGAGGGCTCGCCTCTGCCCCCGTTGGCTGCTCGCCGCCAGATTCGCTGATTTCTCGCTCTACAGAGCCACATCGGCTATTCGATGTGGTTATCTCCCGGCCATGCTGCCCGATGTCGGGGAGTGACGAGCAGTACGAGTTTGGAGGGGATCCCGGGCCTCTCGGCCGGCGTCGATGGTCGTTCATGACGGTCCGTCCGGCTACGTTCGATGACATGCCGATGACAAGGCGGCTATGGTCACGCGCTGTGGGAAGCGAGAACGAGAAGATCATCGAGAACGCCGTCGAAGCGTTCCGGGAAGGCTTCATCCAGGAAGCGATGGCCGCCGGGGAGGAGCAGGTGGCCGTTGCGCCCACGATCCCGATCAGGGACGCGGGCTGGCCGCTGCCCGAGATCCGCCTCACCTTCGCCGACCCCTCGGGCTACGAGCTGTTGGTAGGCCCCGAGGGGGAAGACGGGGCCTGCATCCAGGTGCTCGGCCCGAACACCGCGACCCGTGCCCGCGACGTCGAGCATGGCTACACGTCCGCCGATGACCTGTGCTGGCGCATCGACGCCGTGTGGCGTCGCGCCGCTCCCTAGCAGCGGCCATCACTGATCGCCCGCACTCAGGCCGGACGAGCAGGCCGCCCAGACGGTCGCCGCGATTCTCGATGACAAGGCGATGACAAACTAGGCGATTCTTGGCTCTGTAGAGCCGCTTCGCCTATTCGATGTGGTTGTAGACTTCGAACAGGGGCAGGTACATCGAGATCACGATGAAGCCCACGATGCCGCCGATCAGGATGATCATGATCGGCTCCAGGATCGATGTCAGCGCCTTGACCGAGGCCTCCACCTGTTCCTCGTAGAACTCGGCGATGCTGTCGAGCATCGCGTCGAGGGCGCCGGTTTCCTCTCCGACGCCCACCATGTGGGTGACCATCGCGGGGAAGATCGGCGCCTGGGCGAGCGGGGCGGCGATCGTGCCACCCCGCTTGACCGAGGCGATCACGCCGTCCATCGATTCCTCGATCGCGGCGTTCCCGCCGGTCCGTCCGGTGATCTCCAGAGCCTGCAGCAGCGGCACCCCGGCGGCGGTCAGCGAGGCGAGCGTCCGCGACCAGCGGGCGACGGCGACCTGCTGGACGATGCCCCCGATCTTCATCGGCACGTGCAGGCGGAAGTGGTCCCACTGGCGGCGGCCCCACGTGGTTTTCTTCCACTTGATGAACGCCGCGGCCACAACGCCCGCCGTGCCGAAGATCAGCCACCAGTAGCCCGTGACGATTTCCGAGAGCAGGACCGAGACCTTCGTCGGCGCGGGGAGTTCGCCTCCGAACTGCTTGAAGACGCCGACGAACACGGGCACGAGGAACGCGACGAGAGCCATCATCACGCCGACGGCGAAGACGATCACGAGCGTCGGGTAGACCATCGCCGACTTGATCATCCTGCGCAGGGCCGCATCCTTCTGAAGCTGGTCGGCGACCCGCATCAGGGAGTCCTCCAGGACGCCTCCGGTCTCCCCTGCCTGGGTCATCGCCACGAACAGCGGGTTGAACACCTTCGGGTGCCTGCTCATCGAGTCGCTCAGGGACAGCCCCGCCTCGACGTCCTTGCGGACGGCCACGATCGTGTCCTTGAGGAACTTGCTCTCGGTCTGCTCCTCGAGCACGTACAGCGCTCGGAGGATGCTCATGCCGGAGGAGATCATCGTCGAGAGCTGCCGGGAGAAGACGGCCAGTTCCGACGCTTTCACCGACTTCATGAAGCTGAGCTCGATCTCCTTCGAGGAGTGCTTGTCGGCGATGTCGAGGACGACGAGGCCGCGCTGCTTGAGCTGATCGGCGACCGCCTGCTTGGAGTCCGCCTCGACCTCGCCGCGGGCCTTGCCGCCGGTCAGGTCGATGGCCTTGAATACGTAGGTACTCATCCGCGATCTAGGCGGCGGCCAGCGACGGAGCCCCTAGCAGGCGCCTGAGCTCGTCGGGAGTCGTTGAGCGGGCTTCGGCGAGGGTCTGGGTGATCCTGCCCTGCCGCACGAGGGTGGCCAGGGAGGCATCCATCGTCTGCATCCCCGCCGCCGAGCTGGTCTGCAGGACCGAGTAGATCTGGTGGGTCTTGCCCTCGCGGATGAGGTTGCGAATGGCGGGGTTCGGGACGAGCACCTCACAGGCCACGACGCGGCCCGAGCCGTCGATGTTCGGCAGCAGCTGCTGGGTCATGATGCCCTGCAACGCCACCGACAGCTGCACCCGAACCTGCCCCTGCTGGTGGGCGGGGAAGACGTCGATGATGCGGTCGATCGTCTGGGCGGTGTCCTGGGTGTGGAGGGTGGCGAACACCAGGTGGCCGGTCTCGGCGGCGGTCAGGGCCGTGGAGATCGTCTCCAGGTCGCGCATCTCCCCGACCAGGATCACGTCGGGGTCCTGACGCAGCGCGGCCTTCAGCGCGTCGGAGAAGGTCTGCGCGTCGGAGCCCAGCTCCCGCTGGTTGACGATGCACCGCTTGTGGCCGTGGAGGAACTCGATCGGATCCTCGATCGTCATGATGTGCTCCTCGCGGGAGCTGTTGATCTCGTCGATCATGGCCGCGAGCGAGGTGGACTTGCCGGAGCCGGTCGGGCCCGTCACCAGCACGAATCCTCGGGGCCTGCGGGTGAACTCGTGCACCGCTGCCGGCAGACCGAGTTCGTCGATCGTCGTCAGGCCGAAGGGGATCAGACGGAACGCCGCTCCGATCGCCCCGCGCTGGTAGTAGGCGTTGACACGGAAGCGGGCGTGACCGGGGATCGAGTAGGCGAAGTCCAGCTGCCAGTTCGTCTCCAGGCGCTGGCGCTGGTCACCGGTGAGGATCGAGTAGACGATCTCTCGGGTGTCGGAGCTGGTGAGCTCCGGATAGTCCTCCAGCGGCGCCAGTTTGCCCCGCACGCGAACCGTGGGATGGGCACCGGAGCTCAGATGCAGGTCGGACGCGCGGCGGTTCACGACCTCCATCAGCAGGTCGGCAAAATCGATGTCCATGGTCGTCCCCATCGACCGCCGGAGCGCTCCTTCCCCCTCCGTGGAGCGGGAGGTGGACGGATGTTCTGCGATCAGCTGGTGCCGATGACCCGGGCGACCTCGGCGATCGAGGTGCGTCCGAGCCTCACCTTCTGCAGGCCGTCGTCGCGCAGACGCGTCATGCCCTGTTCCACGGCCACGTCGCGGATCGCCTCGGCAGGCTTGCGTTCGAGCGCCATCGCCTGGATCTCGGGGGACATCTTCATCACCTCGTACAGGCCGAGCCTACCCCGGTAGCCGCTGCCCCCGCAGCGCCGGCAGCCGTCGGGCTCGTAGGCCTCGAGCTCGACCCTCGCTTTGTATCCGCTGTCGATCAGCACCTGGGCGGGGATGATCGTTCGCCGCTTGCAGTTGGCGCAGAGCTGACGGGCCAGGCGCTGGGCGACCACGCAGTCCAGTGCGGAGGCCACCAGGAACGGCTCGACCCCCATCTCGATCAGACGGGTGATCGCGGAGGGGGCGTCGTTGGTGTGCAGCGTGGAGAGCACGAGGTGCCCGGTGAGCGCCGACTCGACGGCGATCTGGGCGGTCTCCCGGTCGCGGATCTCCCCCACCATGATCACGTCGGGGTCCGCCCGGACCATCGAGCGCAGACCCATCGCGAACGTGAGACCGACCTTGGCGGCGACCTGCACCTGCGTGAGGCCCTCCATTTCGTACTCGACGGGATCCTCGACGGTGATGATGTTCTTCTCGGGGGTGTTGAGCAGCTTCAGCGCCGCGTACAGCGTGGTCGACTTACCCGATCCGGTGGGGCCGGTCACCAGCACCGCCCCGTGGGTCTCTCGGCAGGCGCGTTCGAAGCGCTCCCGCTCCGGGTCGGCCATCCCCAGCTTGTCGAGCTCCACGACGACGGAGGCCTTGTCGAGCACCCGCATCACGATCCCCTCGCCGTGGACGCTCGGCAGCGTGACGACACGCAGGTCGACGTGGCGGCCGTCGACGACGAGCCCGACGCGGCCATCCTGGGGCAGCCGCTTCTCGGCGATGTTCAGCTCGGCCATGATCTTCACGCGGGAGACGACCCCGGCGGACATCCTGCGGGGAATCGTCGTGATGTCGTGCAGCACCCCGTCGATGCGGAAGCGCACGCGGGTCTCCTTGCCGTCCGGCGCGAGGTGGATGTCGGAGGCGCCCCGCTCGACCGCCTGCCCGACGATCTGGTTGACGAGCTTGACGACCGGGGCGTCGTCGGAGGTCTCATGGAGGGCGACGACCTCCCCGCCATCCTCCTCGGACTCCTCGAGCGTCTCGGTCGACCCCTCGACCACGTCTTCCAGACGATCCAGCCGCGAGACGAGCGCGGCGATGTCGTCCGGAGGCGCCACCGCGACGCGAATCTCGTAGCCCGTCATGATCGCGATGTCGTCGACGGCGAGCACGTTCGACGGGTCGGCCATCGCGACCAGCAGGGTGCGCTTGTCGGCGAACGCCACGGGGACCGCCTGGTAGCGCTTGGCCACCGTCGTGCTCACCAGGTTGGCGGCCGACATGTCCACCTGGAAGATCCCGAGGTCGAGATGGTCCAGGCCGTAGCGCTCGGCCAGGGCGCGGGCGAGACCGTCCTCGGTCATCGCGCCCCCTTCGACGAGTATCCGCTCGGGGGTCGTGCCGGAGACGCGTGAGCTTTCGAGTGCTTCCTCGACCTGCTTGTGGGAGGCGAGGCCCATGTCGACGATGACGTCGGTGAGGAACCGCGAGGAGGAGCCCCGCCGCGACGGGTGGGTCAGCCCCGACCAGTGATCGGGGTCCTGACCGGAGGATCCATGCGACTCGCCGGGAGCTCCTTCGACGTCGCGTCCTGTTTCGATGTCGATGTCGATGTCTGACCCGAGGTCGCTCGCGAGGCCCACGTCGCGTTCGAACTCGAAGTCCTCCTTCCCGCCCGAGAGGGCCTCGAGCTCGATGTCACCCTCGCCCCGCCCGACCGAGATCACCGGCTCGGTCGTGCTCTCGGGCTCGCCGTCGATCCCGAAGATCGCGTGCAGGTCAGGCCCCGTCTGCTGAGGGACCTCGCTCATCGGGCGAGCGCCCCCGGACGCCTGGCCCTACCCGGCCGGATCCTCCGCGCGAGCGGCGCGAAGCATCGCCTCCCGGGGAGCAACCCGTCCGGTCCACAGCTCGAAGCTGAGTGCGCCCTGCGCGACGAGGATCTCGAGGCCATCGAGGGTGCGGGCGCCATGCGCTCGTGCAGCCGCGAGCAGCGGCGTGGTACCGGGGCGATAGACGAGGTCGACGACATACGGGTACTCACCGAGTTGATCGAACGTCATCCCGAGTTGGTTGAGCGCATTAGCCTCAGTGGCCGAGCGTTCTACTGGGGCCTGCTCGGACGCTGCTTCGACATCCGCGCCGCCCCGGGGAGCGGCCGCGGCCCCGACCCCGGGGGAACCCTCCCCGGCACCCGTCTGCTCGAGGCCGACCGAGGTGCAGTTGACGAGGACATCGGCGGGCTCGATCGCGGTCAGCGCCCGCACTCCGAGCTCGCCCGCGAGAGCCACGGCGCGCTCGGGGGTGCGGTTCCACACCGACACCTCCGCCGCCCCCGCGTCCCGCAGCGCCCACGCGGCGGCCCGGGCACTACCGCCGGCGCCGAGGATGAGGAACCGCTGCCCCCGGGGCGACTCCCCGAGCGCGGCGATCAGGCCGGGGGCGTCGGTGTTGGCGGCGGCGATCGAGCCGTCGGCGGAGAAGGTGAGGGTGTTCGCCGCGCCGATCGCACGGGCTGTGACGGTCGCCTCGTCGGCGAGCGTGAGGGCGGCCTGCTTGTGGGGGATCGTCACGTTGGCCCCGTGGAAGCCCGACCCCTCGAGCGCCCGGGTGGTCTCTGCGAACAGCTCCGGCGGCACGGCCAGCCGCTGATAGCGCCAGTCCTCCATGCCGACAGCGGCGAAGGCGGCGTTGTGGATGGCCGGCGAGCGACTGTGCGCCACAGGCCATCCGAGGACCCCGAGCCTGGGCATCACTTCTTCTTGCACACGGGCGGGTGCCCGCCGTTCTTCCTGACCGCTTCCTTGTAGGCCGCGACGTCGGCTTCGAACTGGGAGAGCGAGCTGGAGAAGACCT
>Ga0209040_10004703_pt1 | contig 10264 bp, 9 predicted proteins | sample BogFormECP12_OM3_FD_188240 | JGI IMG/M metagenome (GOLD analysis project Ga0209040, IMG submission 188240) | Bog forest soil microbial communities from Calvert Island, British Columbia, Canada - ECP12_OM3 (SPAdes) (version 2) | ecosystem: Environmental > Aquatic > Freshwater > Wetlands > Bog ... | reverse complement strand
TGATCCGGAGATTGCCAGGGATGCCGTTCATGAGCTTGAGAGCCACGTCAGCATTCCCGCCGACAGGATTAAGGTAACGGTAAAGGACGGCTGGGTAACGCTCGAAGGCACTGTTGACTGGGAATTTCAGAAGATCCTTGCCAAGTCAGCAGTGAAAAAACTCAAAGGAGTGACCGGCGTCACCAACAAAATCGAGATCAAACCGAAGGTTACTCCGCAAGAGGTAAAGAGCAAGATCGAGGAGGCACTGCGGCGCAGCGCCGAACTTGATGCCCGCCGTATCAGTGTCGTAGTCGAGGGCAGCAGGGTGAAGTTGTATGGCAGCGTGCGCTCGTGGGGGCCGAGAGAGAAGAGGCTGAACGAGCCGCGTGGTCTGCGCCTGGAATCACAATGGTCGAAAACCACATCATTGTGAATCCATAGTTCCTAGTGCGTGTTTGCGCCTGCCTAAGTTGCGGCGTGTTGTGTCTGAAGGTCGCTAAGCACTGTTTGAGAAGACTTGCGAGCAGTCGCCAGGATGATCGCCCTTGAGGTCATGACCCCCGTTCCGACGGCCACCAGAACGACAGCCAGCATTAGAAGCAGCGCTCGATTGTCTTCCTCATCGTCGCCTTTGAACGCCGAAAAGACGTTTCCGATTGCCTCCGGAACGAAGCGGACAGCGCTCACTATATTTGAGATCTGTGCATACGTATTCCAAGCAGCGATTCCACCGTTGATCAGATTCTTTTGACGCCAAAATTGCGCCCAGGAGCTGGCTGTGATCCCGAGCCCACTGCCAAGTAACGGCAAGATAATGACGAGATAGCCAAGCGAAAAGATGCCCTCAATGTACCTGGCCGGAAGCCACTGAAAACTCTGCGCAAGTATTCCCAGAAGCGCAATGTAAACCCAAGTGAAACCACAAGCCGACATGATGGCTCCGCATCAAACCGTCATGCTGAACAACCCGCCAATCATTTTGCTTTCGATCCAAACGCGTCCGACTGACCAAGCGTTAAACCAAGAGATAGCAAAGTTGAGAATTAACAGAAGAAAAGAGCATACCGTACAAAATTTATGTACCGGATATGGACTATAGGCGCAGGCGCTATGGATCGCTCCGCCGATTTTGTCCAATTACTTTCTCAATTTGTTCAGCAAATAGAGGGGGGAATGGACACCGGACTTAGAACATGGGCCAACGAGACCATTCGAGAGCGACTTGAGGCCGTTGAGAAAGACTTACTGGGCCCGCTCGAGGAGATTGAAATATACCTGCGGTCCGAAGGGGTAGACCGGACAGCTGCCAAGAAAACGTCCGCCGTCTAAACCCGCGGCAGCCCAAGATCGCATCTACACTCCCGATGGGCTCGGTCGGGTTTTAAAACATCGACGGGGCGGCCTTCCAATTGTTAATCGATAAGGGTTTTGAGTTTTCTCATAATTGCTCCGCAGACAGCCGCCCTCTGGCTGATAGTCTGTATTGCGCAAAAGAAAAACCTGACTAGTGAAAAATCCGGCCACATCAAGATCGGCGACGGGCTGGGATTGCCTCACCGGCGGAAGTGAGATGGGAGCCCTCATACGGTCAAACGCCTATCGGTGACGTCGAGACCTGGTCGCCGGCCCTCCGGATGATGGTGAGGCTTGTTCTCGCTAACCGGTTTCCCCTATTGCTCTGGTGGGGTCCGCGCTACTGCCAGCTATATAATGATGCATATCGGCCCGTGCTCGGGGACAAGCATCCCGCGTCCATGGGCCAGCCGGCGAGCGAATGCTTCCCTGAGATCTGGGACGTCATCGGGCCGCTCATCGATACGCCTTTCAGTGGCGGCTCCGCCACCTGGATGGACGACCTCCAGCTCGAGTACATCCGCTACGACCGGCTTGAGGAGGCCCACTTCACCGTCGCGTACAGTCCGGTCCCCGATGAAAGCATGCCAAGCGCGATCGGCGGCGTGCTCGCAACGATGTACGAGATCACCGAGCAGGTCGTCGGGGAGCGCCGGAGGTCAGCGCTACGTGACCTCGGCTCCAGGTCTGCGGAAGCGAAAACCGCCGAAGAAGCTTGCTCCATCGCGGCCAGGACACTCGCCCAGTATCCGGAAGACGTACCGTTTGCGTTGCTCTATCTGCATGATCCTCATCGAAAGCAGGCACGCCTTGCCGGCGCTGCCGGGATGGAGATGGGAAAGACCGAGAGTCCCCGCGAAATCGATCTTACTGAGGAGCCCTCGCGCGAGGCGCCATGGCCTCTCGCCGAGACAGTTTGTACTGAAGCCATGCAGATCGTCGAAGACCTGCAAGGGAAGTTGTCGAGCGTGCCGCCCGGACCTTGGTCGAATCCGCCACAATCGGCGGTCGTGTTGCCGATTCGCTCTAACATCGCGCACCAGCTCGCCGGATTCCTGGTGCTCGGCCTTAGTTCACGCCTCCACTTCGACGAACGTTATCTGGACTTCTGCGAATTGGTCACGAGTCAGGTCACCACGGCCATCGCGACCGCCAGCGAATTGGTAGCCGAGCTGACGGCGATGAGCCGTCTCCATCAACTGAGCACACGGTTGTTGCGTGAGGCTGAACTCCTGCCGCTGTTGGAGGAGGTCCTCAATGCCACCATCGCGCTGCAAAGCGCGGATTTCGGAAATCTTCAGCTCTACAATGAAAGAACTCAGGCGTTGGAGATCGTAGCGCAACGCGGCTTCGGGCAGGAGTTTCTCGACCATTTCAGCTCCGTGAACGAAAGCGGCGCTGCCTGTGGTCGTGCTCTGAAGCGCGCCGAGCGGGTTATTATCGAAGATGTTCTGACCGATCCGGACTTTGCGCCACACCGTGCGATTGCCGCCTCCGCTGGCTATCGCGCGGTACAATCCACGCCTCTGTTCAGTCGCAGTGGCGAACCGCTCGGCATCGTTTCCACGCACTTTCGTCAACCGCATCGGCCGTCCGAGCGCGAACTGCGCTTGACCGATCTCTACGCCCGGCAGGCGGCAGAACTGATCGAGCGCAAACGCGCGGGGGACGCGCTGCGCGCCAGCGAGGAACGCTTCCGGCGTTACTTCGAACTGGGGTTGATCGGCATGGCGATGAGTTCACCGACCAAAGGAATTCTCGAAGTCAACGACGAGTTGTGCCGCATCCTGGGCTATCAGCGGAGCGAGTTACTGCAAAAGAACTGGGCGGAGATCACGCATCCAGATGACCTCGCCTCCGATGTCGCCCAGTTTAACCGAGTCATGGCGCGCCAGATCGAAGGCTATTCACTGGACAAACGGTGGATTCGCAAGGACGGGCGCGCTATTGACTCGATCATGGCGGCGAAATGCTTGCGGCGCGCGGACGGCTCGGTGGAATACTTCGTGGGGCTGGTGCTCGATACCACGGAGCGCAAACGCGCCGAGGAAAAACTCGGCGAGAGCGAACGTCGTTTCCGTTTGCTCGCCGAATCGATCCCTCACCACGTCTGGAGCTTTCGCCCGGACGGCTCGTGTGGTTATTGGAATCAACGGTTGATTGATTACACGGGCCTCACGGGGGAAGAACTGGGTTCGGGCGGCGGCCGGGCGGCACTGCATCCTGACGACGTGGAGCGCGTAGAAGCGGCGTGGGAGAAAGCCTGGGCGCAGGGGACGCGCTATGAAATGGAACAACGTATGCGCGGACGTGACGGTCGCTACCGGCGGTTTATGTGCCGCGCGCAGGCCTCCAGAGACGCGGAGGGCAGGCCCATCGAATGGTTCGGCACGAACACGGACGTCGAGGAGCGCCGGCAGGCCGAAGAAGCTCTGCACAAGGCGCAGGTGGACCTCGCCCACCTCACTCGAGTGACGACGATGGGCGAACTGGCGGCCTCGATTGCGCACGAAATGAACCAACCGCTCGGCGCAATTGTCAACAACGGCAACGTCTGTCTGCGACTCCTGTCCCAGGCGTCATCTCGGAATGATGAAGCGCTCGAGGCCCTGTCGGACATCGTCAACGACGCCAACCGCGCCAGCGCCATCATCGGGCGCATCCGGGCGATGACCCAACGCACGCTGCCGGAAGAGACTTCGCTCCAACTCCGTGATGTGATTGCCGACGTGCTCGCTCTTGCGCATCGCGAACTCGCCGAGCACCGCATCGAAGTGCGAACAGGACTGCCCGAAGACCTGCCACGCGTATCCGGCGACCGCGTCCAGCTCCAGCAGGTGTTGCTGAACCTGGTGATGAACGGCATCGAGGCGATGAGAGGCGTGGAAGACGAGCGGCGCATCCTAACGATTGCCGGCCAGCGCGACGAATCGGCCGGCCAGCCGTCGGTGCGGATCACGGTGCAGGATTTGGGCAGCGGCATCGAACCGGAACCATTGGAACGTCTCTTTGAGGCGTTCTATTCCACTAAACCGCATGGAATGGGGATGGGGCTTCGGATCAGCCGCTCCATCGTGGAAGCCCACGGCGGGCGTTTGTGGGCTGCGCCGAATGCTGGCCCAGGCGCGGCGTTCTTTTTCGCTCTCCCGGCTGAAAGTTGAACGCCCGCTGAACTATTGAACCCAAGCGTTCCGTGATAAAGCGGAATAGACTGCGAGGACTGCGAGACCGTGTGCTGAACAAAACGCCTGCGCGCAGCCGCTGGAGCTTTAGAAAGTATGCAAGCCGAATCAGAGACAATGAGTTCCCGTAACGTTCGGCAAGTCAGGTTAACCGCTCCTTTGCTAGCGGCCTTAGTTGCCGGACTTCTCCTGCTGATGCCGACTTCATCCGAGGCACGTGTGTACGTTCGGATTGCGCCGCCAGTGCCGATTGTAGAAACGGTACCTCTTCTGCCCGGCCCCGGCTATTACTGGCTTCCGGGCTCCTGGGTGTGGGTCGGGGACCATTATGTTTGGCACCATGGCTACTATGCCCTTCGTCCATTCCTCTCCGCGGTTTGGGTCGAGGGACATTGGTCCCATCATCCCCGTGGGTGGTATTGGACGCATGGACACTGGCGACACTGACCGCGGGTTGTTGAGTCACTCACGCCCGAGATCTCGAGGCTGGGTATTCTTCTCGGAGGCGGCTAGATTGTTGGTCGGAATCGCCCCTGAAAAAATGGCGTTATGTGCTCCTAAGGGGCTCCTAAGAGTTTCTCTGGATATTGTCGGCGAAGAAATAGGCTGGAAGAAACCATCCAGTGTTTGAACGTTGCAGCGAAACCTTTGAGTGTTGAAAATTCAGGCCTGATCCCTGGATCCAAATGGCAAAACGCCTGGCGAGCTTTCCTGCCCTTGTATTCAGGAACTGACATAAAAGAACTCGCCTTGGCGGAAGGTCTTCGAGCGGCGGTCGGCATCGCAATTCCGATCGCAATTGGCCTCTTAGCTAACCACCTTGTCTGGGGAAACCTTTGTGCCTTCGGTACCTTCTGGGTTTTATCATGCGACGTCGGGGGCGCTTACCGGCAAAAGGCTATCAATTTGGCTGCATCAGGCTTAGCAATCATCGGCGCCTTTATCTTTGGCGGCTGGTTGATCGAGTCCGTAACCAATTACATCATCGGAGTCTTCCTGTGGGTCTCTTCGGCAGCACTGATCGGAGTCGCCGGAAACGCCGCTGCTCAGGCAGGCCTGGTGAGTTCGACGATCGTCGTCACTTCAGTGGTACTCTTTGTTCCCAGTGAATTCTCCGTCCGCCTGCTGCTGTGCCTGATTGGCTGCTGCTGGGCGCTTCTGCTTTCGCTTGCACTCTGGCCGCTGAGACCGTATTCACCGCTTTTTAAGGCGCTCTCAGCCAGTTGTGGGAAGCTGGCGGATTTGGCCGACGCATTCTGGTCGGGGGCCGGGACCCCCAAGCGGGCGCCTACTAACCTGGAGTTTGCTGTCGCTTACGACGCATTCATAAGCAGTTTGGAACGCTCTCGCAACATTTGGGGCGCAGTTCGCGCGCACCGAGCCGGACCGAACTTGCGGAGCATGCAACTACTCGCTCTGATCGAACAACTCGACGACATCGCGAGAACACTGGTCACGCTTCGCGAAGAACTTAACCTTGTCGGTCAGGAACAATCGTTCGACGAATTTCGTGAGGGCTTCGCGAACTTGACCCACTCATTATCGCACCTCATTCGGGAGATAGCCGAAGCAGTTGCCGTGCGCGGCAGGAACGTCGATCCAAGCAGTCTTCAGCACGTTTTCCAGAAACTCGACCGCGCCCTTACGGCGGAGGCTCAAAAGCAAGCCTTTTTCCAGCGGAAGGAACTGGAGCGGACAACAAGACACCTGATCGAGGAGGCTTCGTCGCTGGCGGGAATCGTCTCAGAACTTAAGTCCGGACACCCAAGTTTTCGTGAGCCGCCGGAGGCACGGTTCGGGCCGAGACCGAAAAGGTTCGATCCCATTGCCGAAATCCGGAATAACTGGTCTCTTCGTTCCAGCAGTTTTCGCCACGCACTCCGACTTGGAGTCGCCACTGCTATAGCCGGTCTCATAGCTTCCGCCATTCATCTGGTAAGAGGCTACTGGATTCCAATGACCGTCGTGATCGTGCTGAAACCCAATTTCGGGGGCACATTGGAGCGCGCCGTACAACGAATCATCGGCACGGTTCTAGGGGCGCTGGTGGCAGCGGTGCTGCTTTTGGTGTTAACGAATCCATGGTTGTTATTAGCTGCTCTGGCTATTCTTGCTTTCGCCACGTTCGCTCTGAGGAACCGCAGCTACACTCTGTTTTCGCTCGCCCTCACTCCGATGGTCATGTTGATGCTTGACATAGCCCATCCGATCTCGGTTACCGACAGTTTCTTGCGCATCGCTCATACGATCATAGGAAGCTTCCTCGCACTATTGAGTGGGTATCTCCTTTTTCCGATGTGGGAGAGCCGCCGCCTTCCGCTTCATATAGCCGAAGCGCTTCGAGCCGAAGCAGTATTTCTCCGTGCGCTCCGTGACGCGATGTGCGGGAAAAAAGATCGGCCGATTTCCGAATACCGTCGGGATGCTTCACTGGCTGTATCAAATGCAGCCACGGCCGGCCAACGTCTTTTGAGCGAACCGCCGAATCGTCGCGGAGACGTGGAAAGTTCGCTCGCGGCGGTCAACTACTGCCGGCGCATCTTGCATGCCCTAGCAGCGATCTCCGATTATCCAACCCGTGAGCCTATCGAACTCGAGTCTGATGACCTGACCAGACTTATCGACGCTCTGGCTAAAGCCTTGGATGATCTTGCCGCCAGTTTGGAGAAGGGGACCGATCCAGGGCGATTGGCGGATAGTTCGGAAATCCTGGAACGGCTGGAAAAGGATCTGCAGATAGCCCGGCACGATTTCCAAAAGGTATCCGACGTACCTGTCGGAAATCCAAAAAGCAACGAGGCTGAAGCGTGGCTGTTCTATCACCTGAAAAACGTCTATAATCTGACGTTAGCGGCTCGCGAAGCGGTGTCCCGTCAGATCCGATCAGAGGTGCGAACCGCGGCGTAGTGGCAACCACAATCGTGCTCGTTGTCATGCTCTCGGCTCCAGTTTTGACTCGGAGACATGAAAGGTCGAAACGACCTCACCGTGATTCTGTAGGTCCGCTCTACTCTATCGATAGTTTATTTTGCCTGCCAACTTCATTCGGTTCGCGCCGGATCAGTTCATGAGCGGATGTTGAAGTGTGAAATTCAACGATATTACGGCCGTAGTATCTGACGTTGGAAATGATCGCGGATTCTACTTTCGGAATCAGGTCGTTCTCATACCATATATTCGCTCCGGTATTGCAGCACCATTAGCCAGCCACTTCTGGAACCGGGGCGTATCGGCAAATTCTCATGAAATTTGATAGCCGAAAGTTTGCTCTCACCGACAGGATGCGGGCAGCCGGAACGGAACTTCGGAGGACTACGTTTATGCTGCAACTTTTGGCACGCCGTTGGTGGGCGCTGGCCCTGCGCGGCGTGATTGCTGTGCTATTCGGTCTTTTGACCTTCTTTATCCCGGGCGTTACGTTGATTTCCCTGGTGCTGTTGTTCGGGTTCTACGCAATTTTGGACGGCATCTTTGATATTGTGTCAGCTATGAAAGCACCAGGCCACCATTGGCCCCTCTTGGTTGAGGGCATTGTCGGAATCGTCGCTGGAATTGTGACTTTCATGTGGCCGGGGATTACCGCCATGTTTCTGCTTTACCTGATTGCCTTCTGGGCCATCTTGACCGGCGTGCTTGAAATCGTGGCCGGCATCCGTCTTCGTGAAGCCATAGCCAACGAGATGTTGCTGATTCTTATGGGCGTGATTTCCACTCTCTTCGGCATTCTCATTATCATATTTCCGGGCGCGGGAGCTCTTGCGATTATCATCTGGATCGGGGCTTATGCAGTGGTGTTCGGAATCATCCTTATCGTCCTGGCATTCCGGCTCCGGAGCTTCCGCCAGTTAGAAGCGTAAGCGAAGGCTTCAGCCTTTGCCCATCGATGCGTGATTCTTGCGGGTTAGAGAACAAGATCAGAAGATAGTTGGCCAAATTCAGCCGAGCGGCTCTGGCGCCCGTGACTATGCTTGGGTTGGAATTGAAAGGACATAACTAAATATGAACGCAATCACACGCTGGGATCCGCTTAAGGAAATGGAAGAACTGCAAAACCGTCTCTCTAACCTTTTGGGCCGCACACCGGCGCGGCTTGGGGATGCGAAGGAGGAATCCATCACCGTGGCGGAATGGGCACCGTTGGTGGACATCACCGAGGACGACAAGGAGTACGTCATCAAAACCGAGTTACCCGAGATCAAGAAGGAGGACGTAAAGGTCGCGGTCGAGAACGGCCTGCTAACCATCGTTGGCGAACGCAAGTTCGAGAAAGAGGAGAACAAAAAGTATCACCGCGTTGAGCGCGCGTATGGCAGATTTGTACGAAGTTTTGTTCTTCCCGACGGCGCGGATGCCGAGAAAGTGAACGCTGAGTTCAAGGACGGCGTGCTAAAGGTCCATCTGCCCAAGAGCGAGAAAACAAAGCCTAAGCAAATCGAAGTCAAAGTCGCCTGAAAACCAACCTACCAGTCGTGGCGATGGTCTTGCATCGCCGCGACACGGGTCGCGCAGACGAAAAAGCCCGACATCAAACACACGGCGGAGAGTTGCGGGCATGCTGAGCGGGGAGGTCGTCGTTGTGGTCTGCGAGGAATGGCGTGAGATCGCTCCAAGTCATGAAAAGCAAATTGCTTATCGTCGCTGATCTCGGTTTGGTGAAAGCCTACAAGCTCGACTTTACTCCTAACCACACTCCGCGGCTTGAACAGCTGGAGGAAATCGTGCTGGAAGAGGCGCACAGTCGCCTGCTCGATAAGCTCACCGACGAGGCAGGCCGGCATAGCTCGCCCACGCAAAAGAATTGGGGCGCGCCATTGGCCGGCGATCACAACTTTAAGCTCGAGTTCAAACGTCGTCTCATCCGCCAGATTTCCGACCACATCCGGCGACTCATCGAGCGCAGCGGTTGGGATGTCTGCTGGTTAGCCGCACACAAGGAAATCAACCAGAAGATTCTTGATGAACTTCCTCCGGCCGTCTGTAACCGTATCAAGAAGAATCTCCCGCGCGACCTGACCAAGGTCGGGCAGAAGGAACTGCTTGATCAATTCCTAAATGCAAACGCTTCCATAATATGAATGCGGATCAGGACCCATCCGAAATGGAGTCGGCCAGCGACGCCGGAGCGAATGCCGTTTCCGCGCCTGACATCGGCGCGCTGCAAACGGAGTTGGCCGTTCAAAGGGACCGCTACCTGCGCCTGTCGGCCGATTTTGACAACTTCCGCAAGCGAACCGCGCGGGAAACCGAGCGCAGTGCGGCCGCGCAAAAGGAAGCTTTCATCCGTGAATTGCTGCCGGTCATTGACAACCTCGAACGCGCGCTCGGCAGCGACGTTTCTACTTCACCCGAGCAACTCCGGCAGGGCGTCCAGATGACCCTCCAACAACTCACCCAACTGCTGCGTCACCATGGCATCGAAGCTGACGAGAGCCTTGGCCGGCCATTCGATCCGCACTATCACGAAGCCGTCAGCGTCCGCCACGACCCATCTCAACCCGACCACATCATACTCGAGACCTTTCAGCGTGGTTATCGCCGCGGCGACGAAGTCTTTCGACCGGCCAAAGTGGTTGTCAACGATCTAAGTCACGCCGAAACGGGTCGTCGTGCCGATTGAGCGTCAAATTTACCAAACCATGACCACCATTGAATCCGATGACCGCGGCTTGCTGTTGGCCTGCCCACAATGCGGCCAGCGTAATCGCCTGATCTACGAACGGCTCGGGCAGATCTTCCGCTGCGGCAAG
>Ga0209040_10004701_pt1 | contig 10265 bp, 9 predicted proteins | sample BogFormECP12_OM3_FD_188240 | JGI IMG/M metagenome (GOLD analysis project Ga0209040, IMG submission 188240) | Bog forest soil microbial communities from Calvert Island, British Columbia, Canada - ECP12_OM3 (SPAdes) (version 2) | ecosystem: Environmental > Aquatic > Freshwater > Wetlands > Bog ... | reverse complement strand
AATTGCATTCGAGAAGCCCTCGGGTGTATATTTCGTGCTGGGCCAGAGCCGGGTTGGGAAAAATCCGGCTCCTTTGACCACGACGATGCCGAAGACCCTGGGCATTGCTGACCCACACTGGTCGAAGAAGACTCCTATCAATCCCCGATAAATGAAGAAAAAATTGCACTGGAGGATGTGTCATGCCCACCATGAATTTGAGCTACGTCCAATTCCCGTCTGGAACCGAAGTTCCCGACACCACACCGACCACCGAACCCCTCACTCCGAAAAGCACAGTCTTCCTGAGTACGTCAAAATATCTTTATGCGACGGGCACCCCACCGCCCGAATTTGTATTCGTTTTCTGGGTCATCAACGGTGCCCTCCATACAAATGCAATCGCAAAGTTTGCTGCGCCGAATGATAGCTCGGCCTTCAACGCGCAGGCCTGGTATCTACCCGTAGGCGGTAACGGCGGCACAGGCGTGGCGACGTGGGCCTTCTCACTTAACAAGAGTGCAGTCATTTCGGGCACCACTCCTATTGCCTCGGTTACCCCCGCCGGAGCGTGGTCTGGTTCACCTTCCACGACAGTGTCTACGACCACCTCTGCCAGTCCAGTGGTCATCACAGCTGAATCACTGATTGCGCCAGATGGAAAGTTCAAATCCTGGCTCCAGTTGTACGGTAACGGGACCATCTCGGGATCAGCTCTGACGGTCCCTGCCAGTGGTGCGAGTGCGGACGTCGCGTTCTTTGGTATTCCTGTGCCTGACCCCTGTCAGACCTATCGCGCACAACTCGCGGCCCTCAGCCCGGGCGACTTTCTGACGATCGCAGCGTATGAGGCAGCAGTGAGGGCGCTGAGCGCGGAGCTGCTGGCTTGCGAGAAGGCGAATGGTGAAATCGCAATAACAACTCCATGAGCCCGTCGTAGTCCACGTTCACGCTGGAACGCAGGGAGGCTGGCTCTCCAGCCTCCCTGTTCCCATCTGTACGCATTTAGTGTGTGGAAAGGTGCTGGGTCCAGCTCACGCCGCCCGATGAGTCGATGGCGATTTTGAGGTCGCCCTGCTGGCCCTCGGAGAGGACGGGTCCAGTGGCCGAGTGGGCCTTGCCGGCAGCATCGGTGAAGGTGAGGGTGATGGCACCGGAGCCTTGAATCTTGAAGTGGTAGTGGTAAGCGGCGTGGGCGTCGAGGGACTGCGTGCCGAAGCTGGCGCTGGGGTAATCAACTTCGATGAGTTGGATGGGCGAAGGGCTGTCGTTCTGGATAGTGGTCTCCACGAAAGCGGAGCGGCAGGCGGCGAGGCAGAGAGAGGCGAGGAGGGTAAAGAGCATGGCTCTTCCCTTTGTTAAGAGTCGCGTTCTGCGTGAGTTGGTTCGATCGCAATACGGTTTTACGTTCACAATACGGTTTTACGTTCCAGGATGCGCGCGGAGAGGACAACTCCCGTAGCACGGGTGTGCAGGGTGATAGGGAAAGCGAGGACGTTCCAGACCCACTCTTCGCCCTTGCGGGGCAGGTTGAGCAGGCCGCGATAGGTGCGGTCGAGGTAGGTCTCACGGGTTTCGGCGACGGTGTGCAGGATCTCGCGCCAGTCGGCGGCAAGCTCGGGCATCTCCGCGAACATGTTGCGGCCCGGGAACCAGTCGCGGGGACGTTCGAGGAGCTTCGCGCAGGCTTCATTTACATATTGCCAGTTGCCCTCGCCGTCGAGGATCTCGACGACTACGTCGTCACCCATGGCCATGTTGATGCGGGAGTAGAAGAAGTCGCGCGCGTCGACGACGACCGGCTTGCCTCGGCGCTTGGCCTCGAAAGAGCGCAGGGCGGAGAGCAGGTCGTCAACGGAGCTGTAGCCCTTGAGCAGGTGCATATCTTCCACTCCGCCGAAGCGATGCTCCAGCGTGGCGGAGAGGATGATGATGGGAACCTCGGGGCGTTGCTCGCGCAGCCTGGAGGCGACTTCGGTGCCGAATTGTCCGGCCCCCAGGTGGTAATCGAGCACAGCGATGTCGATCTGATCGAGCAGGTTTACTGCCTCCTCAATGGTGGACGCGGTCTCCGTGAGGTAACCATATTTGCGCAGGATGGTGGAGCGCAGGAGGAGATTATCGACCTGATCGTCGAGCAGGAGCACGCGTATGGGGTCGGCGACGGCGGCCTGCACTCCATTGCGGATGTCGTTCTCTGTATCGTTCGGCATAAAGGTACTTGGATGCGAAAAAGGCGCGAAGTGATTGTTTACGAGTGCGGGCCTTTTTAAGTTTCGGATTTTTGTTTGCGCTGCAACTGCCGGATGATGTCGGGGAGACGGTTGAAGATGGCAGTCGCCTTGAGCCACTGGCGATTGTCGAAGGCTGGGGATCCACTGATGATTTTACCCGGCGGCACGTCGTGGGAAACACCGGATTGCGCGGTCATAATGACGCCATCGCCGAGCTTGCAGTGTCCCGCGACTCCGACCTGGCCGGCGAGGATGGAGTTTTTGCCGATCTCAGACGAGCCGGCGAGGCCGACCTGCGCACAGAGCAGGGTATTCGCGCCGACTTTCGATCCGTGGCCGACCTGAACGAGGTTGTCAACCTTGACTCCGGGGCCGATGCGGGTTTCTCCGACACTGGCGCGGTCGACGGTGGAGTTGGCTTGAATTTCAACGGAGTCTTCGATGATGGCGGGACCGGATTGCACGATCTTGTGCCAGACGCCAGCGTCGTCCTTGGCAAAGCCGAAGCCATCGCAGCCGATGACAGCTCCATTCTGCAGGACGACATTGTCGCCGACGCGGCAATGTTCGCGCACGATGGAGTGGGCGTGGGCGAAAAAGTGGTCGCCAATGGTGACGTGGGGATAGATCACGACATGAGGCAGCAACGTGGCGTGGTCGCCGATGGTCACGCCCTCGCTCACGACGGCGCAGGCTCCGATGTGGGCGTTCTTCCCGATGACGGCGGTGGGATGAATAACAGCGGTGGTGTGGATACCGGGCGCGTACTCGGGTTCGCGGTAGAAGAGCTGGACGGCCTTGGCGAAGGCGAGATAGGGATTCGCGGTGCGTAGAGTGGGCGTGGAAATTTCGGGGAAGTCGGGCGTGACGAGAACGGCGGCGGCGTTGGTGGTGCGGGCGAGGGCCGAGTAGCGGGGATTCGCGACGAAGGTCACGTCCCCCGGTCCGGCTTCCTCTAGCCCGGCGACTCCGGTGATCGTGGCGTCTCCGTCGCCGTGACACTCGGCACCCAGCGCGAGCGCTAGTTCGGCTAAATTCATGGAGCAAATTGTACAGGGAAGCTGAGAGGCGGGCAGCTGGTAAAGCGGTTAGCGGCTGACGGTCTAAGCCTAGAAGAGACTCTCTTGCCTGTCGTCGGGGCCGGGCGGGGCTGATTTCTTCTTTGCCCCGCCGCCAATGACGGCGACGACCTCAAGTTCGGCGAGGGACGTAGCGGGTATCCAGAGCCGCTGGGTGTTGGAGCGGATGTCGGGCGGGGTGAGGAAGATTCCTTCGCCGGAGACGAGGCTGAGATCGTTGGCGGCGATGCCTTCTATCAGGTCGCCGTCGGTGAGTTTGGCGCGCAGGAAGAGGCCTTCCAGACGCGGGCGTCCGGCGAAGGTTTTGCGAAGCAGGCGTTCGGGGTTAGAGGGTTCTCCGGAGTTGAAATCCCGAACAAAGCAGACCCACTTGATCGTTTCGATACCGAGCGCGATGACCTTCCCGTCCAGGGCCAGTATTTCGAATGCGCCATTCCGGGCAAAGCTGCCGGGAAAAAAGCCATCAAAGGAAAGATAGCCTGCAACCCAGTCTCGGGTGAACTTGCGCGCGATGGCTTTTTTGCGGCTGGAGGGCATTCAGTAACTTGGATCCCAGAGTAAGAATTGTTGCATGTTGGTGACTCAACCGCATCGAAAATTGTGCAAAGCGGTAGCCAAGCGATTAACCATGTGTTACATTGTACCTTTGTGACCGCCCCCGGCATGTCCTTAAACTATTGTTGAATCGACCTTTAGCAGGATTTTCGGGCCGGGACGTTAATATCTCTTCCCAGATTGTCAAGGCATGCCCGACTACGTATATCTTTTAGAAAATCGCCTCTCCTCCGCTCAACAGAACGCGCTAACGCAGGTTCGCAACGCCGCCCGCGACCATGGGATGACCGTATTTTTGACGGGCGGTGCGGTCCGCGACCTGACCACCGGTTTTCCTGTCCGAGACCTTGATTTTTCGGTTCATGGAAATGCTCTTAAATTAAAGAAATCATTGGAAAAGGCAGGGGGCATCCTTTGGGGGGAGCACGAGCCTTCACGCACCCTGTTTTTCTGGGTCAAGGGCGTTCGGGTTGAGGTTTCGAGCGCGCGGCGGGAGGAATTTCCCAAGCCGGGAAAGCCGGTCTATCACTGGGCGCCGATCCTTGAGGACTTGCGGAGGCGGGACTTCACGGCTAACGCGATGGCGATTTCCCTGAACGAAGGCTCCTATGGGTTGCTGCTCGATCCGCTGAACGGCATCGCCGATCTTGAAGCGCGAACGCTGCGACTGGTGAGCAACTACGGTTTTCTGGAAGATCCGTCACGGTTGCTGCGCGCAACCCGCTTCCAGGCTCGTATGGGATGGGAGTTGGATGAGCGGACGAAGACCCGCTACAACAACGCAAAAGAAGGAGAGGCGATCAACGCAATTTCGCCCCACCTCGCCGGCTATGAACTCGAAGAGATCGGGCACGAAGAGGACGGACTCAAGGCACTCAGAGCGCTCGAGAGCGAAGGCTGGATCAAGCACGTCTTCCCGGCCTGGACCACCGCGAAGGCGGATGTGCAGGGTCTGGAGGCTTTGCACCAGACGTTGATTCAACTGCTGATACAGGGAATCCATCCCGATCTTTCCGCACCGCAGATGGAGTATCTCACCGCAAAAATGCCGCCGAGAGATCTTTCAGCGCTCAAGAAGATGTTCCCGCGGCCGGGTTTTGTTGCCTATTGGGAGGGCCTTGAGGAGGCCGCAAAGGAGTTCCAGAGGGAGCTGCTGGACAAGAAAAATGCCGCGCCCTCGGCGACGTGGAAGCTGCTGACCAGCCATGCACCGGAACCGGTGCTGTGGCTGGCCCACATCAGCAAGAACGCTCAGGTGCAAGCAAAGCTCAAGAACTTCTATTCAGTCTGGCCCGAGGCGAGGCAGAAAATCCCCACGACTTTAATGCTGGAAATGCGCATTGTGCCGGAGTTGCCAAGCTATCAGGACCTGGTGCAGGAGATATTCTTCCAGCTGATGGATGGAAAGCTGGCAACCGAGGAAGAGATGCGGGCGTTTCTGGAGCCTCACTCGCCTCCGGCGCCGCCGCCCCCGGTCAAAATCGGGCGCGCGCGCGGCAAAAAGGCTGAGGCGAAGTCCAAGATTCGAGAGGAGGAAGAAGAAGAAGGCGACGAGGAACTGCCGATCGCGGGCCACCTGGACGAGGACGCTGAGGAAGCCGGCGAGGCGGATGTGGAGAGTGACGAGGAAGACCATGACGTGGAGACACCGGCGCCCATCTCCGCCGCGACGAAGACGCTGAAGGCGCCCCCCTCTAAAGCTGAGCTCGCTGTTGAGAAGAAAGCCGCCAAATCGGAAGCAAACCATCATGCTCCAAAAACCGGAAAACCGTCGCATGAGAAGCCAGTGGCCAAGGCTGCTCCGGTTGCGGAGAAAGCCGCGGCTCCCAAGAAGCCGGCGGTGAAAGCTGGCCCTGCCGCAAAGACGCCCGTCGTAAAGAAAGTAGCCGCGAAGGCTGCGGTGAAGACAGCGAAGCCCACGCACAAGCCTCCGCTGAAGGCCGCGAAGAAGGCTCCGAAACCGGTGGCGAAAAAGGCGAAGAAGCCGGTCAAGAAGGCGGCTCCGAGACCGGCTGCGAAGACTGTAAAGAAGCCTGCGGCCAAGCCGGTCAAGAAGAAGCGATAGGCGGCGAGGCTTTCGACGTTCCAGAAAGCCTCTTCTGAAGCCCCCTCCGAATGCGGAATTTTTCCGCGCCCTCTGTAGTATTGTCTCTACATCCCACTGGAGACGATTTTATGTTCATAAAGTCATGCCGCGCTGCTGTCTGCTGCATTCTGATTGGGTTTGCCTTGGTTGCTGCGGCGCAGCCGAGTTCGACGCATCGCGACAGTACGCACGACAGCAAACTGGAAGGCTCCTATCGTTTCGAGCGTAGCGGCTGGACTTATGTTCACCTGCAAGGCTCGCCGGAGCAGATTGGCTTTCAGCACGGCTATCTCCTGGCAGCGGAGATCGAAGACACCTACCACGTGCTGAAGGTCGAGGCTGAGCATTCGACGAAGCGGGACTGGGCGTTCTTTCGCGATGCGGGCCGGACAATTCTGTGGCCGCACATCGACGCCGAATACCAAAAGGAACTGCAGGGCATTGCGGATGGGGCGGCAGCCAAGGGCGCAAATCTCGACGTGTGGGACATTGTCGCTATGAACGGCCAGATCGAGCTGACGCAGTACTACGTGCCGTGGCTGAACAAGCAGGAACACGCGCGGGGGTTGCGGCCGGACGACGGGCCGGAGATCAAGGCTCCGGGCAATTGCAGCGCGTTTATTGCGACGGGCAGCTATACGAAGGATGGCAAGATCGTGATTGCGCATAATAACTGGTCGTCGTATGCGGAGGGTTCGCGCTGGGTGATCGTTTTCGATATACAGCCTGAGCAGGGGCATCGCATTTTGATGGACGGGCTGCCGTCGGTGATCACGAGCCAGGACGATTTCGGCATCAATGACGCGGGCATTATGGCCACGGAGACGACGATCACTGAGTTTATCGGGTGGGATTTGAAGGGGAAGCCGGAGTTTGTCCGGTCGCGCAAGGCGCTGCAGTACGCCAACTCGATCGACGATTACCTGGCCACGATGATCAAGGAAGACAACGGCGGGTATGCGAACGACTGGCTGGTGGGCGATCGCAAGACGGGCGAGATCGCGTATCTGGAACTCGGGTTGAAGCACACGCCAGTGTGGCGCAAGAAGGACGGCTACTTTGCAAGCTCAAATTTCGCCCGCGATCCGGGGCTGATCAAGGAGGAGACTGAGGGTTTCGATCTGAAGGACATGGGGTCGTCGCCGAATGCGCGGCGGGTTCGCTGGGAACAATTGATGGCGGCGAACAAGGGAAAGATCGACGTGCCGATGGCGGAGCAGTTTCTGGCCGATCATGAGGATACTTTTCTTCGCGAGAAGAAGGCCGATCAGAGGACGCTGTGCGGGCACGCGGATGTGGCAAGGGAAGGCATCCCGGTGTGGGAATGGGGCGCGTATTACCCGGGCGGAGCGGTGCAGGGCAAGGCGGCGGACAGCGATATGGCGGAGAAAATGAGCTTCGTGGCCCACGCAGGGCATCCTTGCGGCGAGGATTTTCTGGCCAAGCCGTTTCTGGCGGCGCATCCGGAGTATTCATGGCAGGCTCCGATCCTGAAGGACATGAAGGCAGGTCCGTGGACGGTGTTTTCAGCAGGGGAGAAGGGCACGGAATAAGTGCAGCGAGACCTGGTTGCGCTGCTGGGCGAGACGCGGACGGAATCAGGAAAAACTCTGCTTGAGCTGGTGAATGCGCGACCGGTACTGCTGGTGTTTCTGAGGCACTTCGGATGCGCGTTCTGCCGCCAGGCGATCGACGACGTCTCGAAGGTTCGGGCGGAACTCGCCGCGCGTGGAGTGCAGGTGGCCTTCGTGCATCTGGGCGACCCCGAGCGTGCGAAACCGTACTTCGACTACTTCGGGCTCTCGGATGTGGAGCGAGTGAGCAATCCGGATGGATCGCTCTATCGCGATCCGGCGTTCACGCTGGCAAGGGTTAGCGTCTTTCAGCTTTTCCGTCCTGCGGTGTGGACCGGATGGATCAAGGGTGCAATCTTCAAGTATCGGATCGGATTATTGAAGGAGGATATCCAGCAGATGCCGGGTGTCTTCTTTCTCAAGGATCGTGCGATTGCCAATGTCTACCGGCATCGGACCATTGCAGACCGCCCGGATTATCTGAGGCTGGCCAGTTGAGCTAAGCAAGCAGGACACAAGGGAGCGGGCTTCAAGTGTGCGCCGGCGCGCCCTGGGCGAACCACAGCCGGAGGCGGCGGCGCGACGGGATCTCCACGACCCGGTAGCTCACGATGGCCACGCAGAGCGCCAGGAGGATATTGACCGGGAAGGGAATGACGGACAGCCTGCTCCACTCGGTAAAGGGCTGTTGCCAGATGTAGAGCGAATAAGAGAGCAAGCCAAGCTGAACAGCGGGCCAGGACTCGAGCGCGCGGCGCAGGAGACCGCCCTCTCCCGAGAGCAGCCAGAACAGAAGGACAACGGTCGACGCCGTCTGTAACGTGGGTACGAGCCATGCGTGCGTACCGAAGGGAGTGTACCAGTTGAGCGCGGGGCAAAGGACAAAGATAACCAGCAAGGGGGCAATCAGGAGCACAAGGCGGTATCGGACATAGCGAAGACGTTCAAGGGCTCCGCCGTGGACGAGGAAAGCGGCGAGGACTCCCCACAGAATCTGGTCCTGGGCTGTGCGGTAGAGCAACCAGGTGCGGGAATGGGAGTCGGGGAGGAACAGGGCAGCCGCGAAGCGCACGAGAGGCAGCAGAACCATAACAACGCCGGCCAGGCGCAGGCTCCAGCGGCGTCCGAGAAAGACCAGGCAGCTTGGCCAGATGAGGTAGAACTGCTCCTCAATCGAGAGCGTCCAGAAATGGCCCAGGACCAGGGTGGTGTCAGGCGCTCCGCCCTGACGAAAGAGGAAGGTCAGGTTCGAGGTGAAGGTCGCCGCGGATGCCAATACACTCCACTGTAAGGGGAGCAGGTGCATGGTCCTCAACAGCAGCATAACGGCGAGGTAGAGATAGAAAACAGGAAAGATGCGGGCGATTCGGCGCTCGTAAAAGCCACGGATGGAGATCCGGCCCCGCTTATCTTCTTCCTGCAGCAGAAGCGTCGTGATGAGGAAACCACTGAGCACGAAGAAGATTCGTACTCCCAGCGTCCCGTCCCCCACCAGCGCGTGCAGATAGGGGTGCTTGCCCAGCCAGTGGTCCTTTCCCCCAATCGAATGGTCGAGCAGGACGGTCAGAATCGAATAGCCGCGCAGGCCGTCGAGGTAGGGGATGCGTGCTTCCTTGCCGGCGGCGAGACTCATTCTCTGGATGCTGGGGTGCTCCGGGTGGATTGTGTTGGGCGATGAATGAGTAAAACTACAAAATGTTGGGTGTATTGCAATTATAAGCCGAGCGCTTTAGAAAAAAGAAAGTGCTTTATAGCCTGGTTCCGGCCTGCAAGTGGTAATAATCCTACTGCTTAGGTTTGCCCCAGACGCTGTCGAGGAAGAGATAGCGGTCGCGATGGGAGTCGGGCTTCGCCTCGGAGTTTGCGTCGAGGTGCATCACCATCCATCCCGTCGCTGCATTGTAGGTCGGCCACCTGGGCAGGTCGGGAATCGGGCTGGAGGCTACTCCGCTCGGGTCGCCGGTGTGGGCGAAGTTAGTCCAGTATGTGCCGATTTGCTCGGATAACTTGAGGTCTTCCGGACGCCAGACGGCTCCGGGGCGCGAGTCGAGCGTTCCAAAGACATATTCGATGTCGTCGGAGTGGAATGCTCCGAGGGCGGCGGGGTGATTTGTGTCGCCTGGGGAGCCGAGGTCGAAGAGGTAGCGATAAACGGGCGCGTTGCCGGTCTGCACCTGCGCTTCCAGCCAGCGCCACGTGGAAAAAGTGATGAAACGGTCGCTGGCGTAGTCACCGGCGGAGGCCTGGGCTTCGGCGTCATTGGATGCAGGGTAAAGCGCGAGAAATTTGCCGGCGTTCTCCCCGAATTCGGCTTTGGCCTGCGCAGTGAAGCTGTCGGCCGTGACCTTGGGATTGGCAAAGATAACTGCCCCGCGCATCTCGTCTGCGTTCCAACCGGCGATCAGCGGGATGTGCGCCTGTTTCCCAGCGGCGTAGATGTTCGGGACGCTGTCGGGAAGGAACCAGCCGTCGACATCGGGGCCAAAGCGCGGCGGAGGCGGGGTGGTCTTAGCGGTGACGGCTGTGAGTATGTCGTCGGCCGAGAGCTTTCTGAGATCGGCGAGCGTGCTTGCGTGCAGGACGGTCTCGGCAAACTTCGCATCGCGCTGCTCGCGGACCTCACGGGGCTCAAAGCCGAGGCCGGCGCTGTAGAAGGCGCCTCCGCTTTCGCCGATGGCCTTCTGGAAGAGATCCTTGGCGAGCGGCGAGGCCATCTGCGCGCTGACCGCAAACGATCCGGCGGACTCGCCAAAGATGG
>Ga0209040_10004700_pt1 | contig 10266 bp, 9 predicted proteins | sample BogFormECP12_OM3_FD_188240 | JGI IMG/M metagenome (GOLD analysis project Ga0209040, IMG submission 188240) | Bog forest soil microbial communities from Calvert Island, British Columbia, Canada - ECP12_OM3 (SPAdes) (version 2) | ecosystem: Environmental > Aquatic > Freshwater > Wetlands > Bog ... | reverse complement strand
TCTTCATCGCCTGGACCCAGCGCCTCGCGATTGTCTTCGATCTCCTCCTCGTCTGGTGGCTGTGGGGCCGGATCCTGTCCGGGCGCGAGACCGACGGGCGAAAACGCGTCTTGAGGCGCCGGGGCTGGTCCGTGCTCGGCTTCGTCTTCAGCCTTGGGGCAATACTCTTCGCTGGCGCGGTCGCGACCTTTCCCGGCGAGTGGCAGGAGACGCTTCTGCCGAGGGCGAGGTTTCTTCCGAAAATGGAGGGATCGCGAATGCCCAAAAAGGAAGCGCAACAATCCTTCGACGACTGGATCGCGTCCTATCGCGATTGGATTGTGAAGAAGGAAGCGCAACAATCCTTCGGCGACTGGATCGCGTCCTATCGCGATTGGATCGTGAAATCCGAGAGAGTTTCGCTCTACGATTGGCTCTTCAACTCTCCCGTCGATGACGTGACCCGCCGCCGGCGGCTTCCCTTCTCCAACACCCTCGTCCTAACCGGCTTCAACATCTACGAGGGCCTCAAGATCGACGATCCGGAAAAACACAAGGGACGGGATTTCGTCTTTCGCGCGCGCGGCCGCGATCTGAGGGGCGCGATCTTCGATCTCGCCATTCTGCCGAAGGTCGATTTCGATGGCGCCGAACTCCAGGGCGCGTCGCTCCGTGTCTCAAAGCTCCAGGGTGCAACGTTCTACAAGGCGCGACTACAGCGCGCGGACTTCTCGTATGCTCAGCTTCAATCCGTATTGCTGGCTCTGACCTACCTTCAGGGCGCGGCGCTCGAGGGCGCGCAGCTTCAGGGGGCATTATTAGACGACGCAAATATTGAGGGCGCGTCGCTCGAGGGCGCGCAGCTTCAGGGCGCGTCGCTCAATCGTGCGCAGCTTCAGGGCGCGGGGCTCAATCGCGCGCAGCTTCAGGGCGCGTCGCTCGAGGGCGCGCAGCTTCAGGGCGCGTCGCTCGATGATGCGCAGCTTCAGGGCGCGACTTTGCAGGCAGCGGCGCTCGACGCGACCGATCTTTCGGGCGCCTTGCTCTGGCGCACCAATGTCACTACGCCAGAGCTTCAGGAACCCAAGGCGATCGGGCTCTCTGACCCGCCGGATTGGCGGCCGTCGTGGAGAGGTGCCGCCGGACTGCTCCATCCCTGGGACGACAAAGCCTATCAAGATCTGCGCAAGACGATCGAGGCCCTGCCGGACGCTCCTCGAGAGCAGGCGCTCGAAAACATCCGCCGTCTCGACTGCAAGAGCACCGACAAGACCCTCGCCTCCTGCGATCCCGACCCGTCGCTGTCGCCGCCGCAGGAAGCCGCCGCGTGGCGAAATGCGCTGGAGGCCGCGTCCCGCATCGACAAAGCGGATTACGCCGCAGCGCTCGCGGCGACATTGAAGGCGCTCGCCTGCTCGGGCGGCGACGATGCAATTTACATCGTGCGCGGCGGCGGATTCCAAAGTCGCCTCGGGGACGCAGGCGCCGAAGCTGCCGCCTTGATCGGCGACATCGCGAACAAGGACAGCAAGGATTGCCCGGTCTCCGCCTCCCTGACCGACGCCGATCGGGCGAACCTCCTGCGCATCAAGCAGGGTATCGAGGCGGCGAAGAAGCCGGGCGGCTAGCCTTAGGCTAAAGACCTCGTCCTGAGGAGCCCGCGAAGCGGGCGTCTCGAAGAGCCTGCCCTGAGCGAAGCGAAGGGACGCTCAAGAACGGGCCTGCCATTGCGAGGCGTCAGTCGTCGGGCTTTGGGCCTCGCTTCGCCAAGGCGGCGAGCGTCCCGAAATCGCCGCGCATGTAGGCTTCCTTCTTCGCGCGCGACCACCCCTTGATCCGGCGTTCTGCGGCGACCGCATCGGCGATCCGCTCATAGTGCTCGTCGAAGACAAGCTTCACGGGACGGCGTGTGAACGTGTAGCAAGCCGGAATCAGCCCTTGCGCGTGTTCGCTCACTCGCTCCGCCACAGAGCGACGAGTGATCCCGGTGTAGTAGCTGCCGTCCGCGCATTCGAGAATGTAGATCGACGCGCCGCCCAAGCCGTGTTGCTCCATGCAAAGGGCGACAAAACTGAGAATATGACCAACCGTCGTCGTGCGACACGCGCCTTTCTTAGGCGTCCTTCGAGACGCCCGCTCCGCGGGCTCCTCAGGACGAGGGTCTTCTCTTTGCGATTTGTTTGGAAGTCAGTGTTGTGGCGACGCGGCGATCCAGGGCCGCCGCCGGAGTGCTACGATCCCCTGGATTGCTTCGTCCCCGCGGGGTCAAGCCCGCAGGTTCCTCGCAATGACAGAACCGGAGAGGAGAATGTCCGACCTCGACAGCTTTGCCTTCGGCGACACGCCTGAGCTTGCAAACGAACTGCTCGCGCTCGTGCTCGCGGGAAAAAAGACCGCGACCTGCTGGGCCGCGAGCGAGGGTTTGAAGGGGTCGAGGTCGGCAAGCGCTGGATCGTCAATGACGGCCAGGGGCGGCCGCGCGCGATCATAGAAACCATTGAACTCGCGCGGCGGCGGTTCGGAGACGTCGACGAAGGGTTCGCCCATGACGAGGGCGAGGGCGACCGGACGCTCTCCTGGTGGCGGCAGGCGCACACAAATTACTTCACCCGGCGCGGCGAGTTTTCGCCGGACATGGAGCTTTGTTGCGAGCGGTTCCGGCTCGTCGAGGCGCTCAACGGCGCATGAACCCCTCACCCCTGCCCCTCTCCCAATGGGAGAGGGGGAACCTGCCCTCGGCTTGTCTCCCAAACGGGAGGCTGCGGTCGTCGGGCACTCACCCCCGACCCCTCTCCCAATGGGAGAGAGGGCCTCAGCCTCGACCGCCCGCGAGCGCCGCTTGGCGCGGCTCTAACGGCGCCGCGGCCGGCCGGCGGCGGGCGAAGAACACATAGAGCAGCCACGCGTCGATGAGCGCGGCGGCGGCCATGACCGCGTAGGCGTAAGGCGCGTCGGCCAGTTTCAGCTCGATCAGGACGCGCGAGAGCCCGAAGCCGACCACCCAGGCGTCGAAGCTCATGCAGACGCGGCGGAAGGTTTCCGCGTCGAGCCGCCGGATGACCCAGGCGCCGACCGGGATGCCGATGATGACGCTCGGGATGATCGCGAAGAGCGCGCCCTGGCTCTCGGCCGAGTAGAGGCCCAAATGCCAATAAGCGATCGCGGTGAGCGAGGATTCCGCGACGCGGATGATGCTGAGCCCCGCGCGAAAGTCCGTCTTCACGAGACCCTGGTTGTTGAAAAAAATCGCCATCGGTGGGCCGGAGACAGTCGTGACCGAATAGAGGAAGCCGAGTCCGAGGCCGAATGGCAGGCCGAAGAGCCGCTCGCTGGAGATAGGCCTCCTCAAGCCGGCCGCCTGGATGAGGATCAAGGGCAAAAGCGCGGCGTAGGTGAAGAACTTGATCCAGCCGGGGTTGAGCGAGGCCAGAAAGAAGCTGCCGACCGCGATGCCCGGCAGAAGGCCGATAAGAATGGGAAGGACGCGCCTAAAGACGTTCCGCACGCCCGCCCGGTTGATGAACAGCACGTAGAGGTTGATGCAGACCTCAATCGGAACCAGGGCAGGATTGAGGATCCGGTTCGTGGTGAAGACGAGCGCGACCGGGACGGTGATCGAGGAGAAGCCATAGCCGAGCGCGCCGTTGACGAAGGCGGCGACGAGCGTGATCCCGGCGAGAGCGATGACCGTGGTATCGGGAAAGGACATCTCGGCCTCCGGATTGAAGAGCGGGCGACGCCTAATAACGCGACGCCCGCGAAATTCGTTCGACGTCCCGATCCCCGCTCGCTATATTAGTCTATCAAACCTGTCAACTATAAAAATCGCCTCCTGTTGATAAACCGGCTGGACTTTTGCGGGCTCGCGGGTGTCATGTGGGGATCGGGGGGCGGGGCTTCAGGCAAAAGAACGTGCTGACGAACAAAGGCAAATACGGCCTCAAGGCGATGGTGCACTTGGCGGGGCTCAAGCCCGGCGGCTTCGCCCAGTCCGCCGACATCGCCGAGACGAACTCGATCTCGAAAAAATTCCTCGACCACATCCTCGCCGAACTGCGCCTCGCCGGCTTCGTCTCCGCCAAGAAGGGCAAGGGCGGCGGCTATGCGCTGGCCAAGCCCGCGCATGCGATTTCGGTCGGCGCGATCATCCGCGCGCTCGACGGGCCGCTGGCGCCCATTCCGTGCGCCTCGGTCACCACCTTCCGCCCGTGCGCAGACTGCGGCGACCTTAAGACTTGCGCCGTCCGGCTCATCATGGTCGAGGCGCGCAACGCCATCGCGGGCGTCCTCGACCGCCGGACGCTGGCGGAATTACGGGCGATGACCGAGCCGGTCGAGCTGGCGGCGACCTATCACATCTGACGCCGGGCCTCACGCCTCTCGCTTTTGGCGCCTCTTCCTGCGATAAGTCCATTTTGCGCGGTCAAGACTAAGGCGCCGGCGGACGCCATCGGCGCGCCCCTTTGAGATATACAGGGCGGGGCCGATCTGAAGGCGGCCGCCCTTCTTCAAAGCTTCATGAGCCGGACGCCATCCTGTCGCGTGTCGCCCGGCGCGGCGAGGAAGAGGAGAGGGACGGAAATGCAGCTCGGCATAGTCGGCTTGGGACGCATGGGCGCCAACATGGCCGAGCGCCTGATGAAGGCGGGACATGATCTCGTCGTCTACGACGGGCACCCGACGGCTGTGAAAGCGCTCGCCCAAGTCGGGGCCAAGGGCGCGGACAGCCTCAAGGATCTCGCGGCGAAGCTCATGAAGCCGCGCGCCGTATGGCTCATGCTGCCGGCGGCGGTGGTCGACAAGGTCCTCGCCGACGTCGCGCCGCTGCTCGAAGCAGGCGACATTCTCATCGACGGCGGCAATTCCTATTACCATGACGACATCCGGCGGGCCGCCGAGCTGAAGGGCAGGGGGCTGCATTACGTGGACGTCGGCGTCAGCGGCGGCGTCTGGGGCAAGGAGCGCGGCTACTGCCACATGATCGGCGGCGAGGACGAGGTCGTGCGCCGCCTCGATCCGATTTTCAAGGCGCTCGCGCCGGGGGTGGAGGCGGCGCCGCGCACCCCGGGCGCTTCGGGCGAGCCGGAATCCGCCGAGTGGGGCTATCTGCACTGTGGGCCGAACGGGGCCGGGCACTTCGTGAAGATGGTCCACAACGGCATCGAATACGGGCTCATGGCGGCCTACGCCGAGGGAATGAACATATTGCGCGAGGCCAACGCCGGGTCGAAGCCGCGCGCCGCCGACGCCGAGACAGCGCCGTTGCGCCGTCCGGAATTCTACCGCTACGACCTCGATCTGCCGCGCATCGCCGAGCTTTGGCGGCGCGGCAGCGTGATTGGCTCCTGGCTTCTCGACCTCACCGCCGCCGCGCTGCGGCACGACCCGTCGCTCAGCGGCTTTGCGGGAAGGGTGTCCGATTCCGGCGAGGGACGCTGGACGTTGCAGGCGGCGATTGACGAGGGCGTGCCCGCGCCCGTCCTGAGCGCCGCCCTGTTCGGCCGCTTCGAGTCGCGTGGCGCGGCCGAATACGCCGACAAGCTGATGTCGGCGATGCGGTTCGAGTTTGGCGGCCACCACGAGAAGCCGGAGGAGGGAACATGAGCGCCGAACAATCCGGCGCGCTCGTCTTTTTCGGCGCGACCGGCGACCTCGCCTATAAACAAATTTTTCCGGCGCTCGCCGGCCTCATTCGCGACGAAAAGATCAACATTCCCATCGTCGGGGTCGCGCGCCCGCCGTGGACGCATGAGAAGCTGTGCGAGCGCGCCCATGACAGCCTCAAGACTCATGGAAGCTTCGACGATGCGACGTTCGCGGAGCTTTCCCGGCTCTTAAAATACGTGGGCGGCGACTACAGCGACCCGGACACGTTCCAGCGCCTCAAGCAGGCGCTCGGATCTGCGCAGCGCCCGCTGCACTATCTGGCGATCCCGCCGTCGCTCTTCGCCGTGGTTGTCGGAGCGCTCGCTAAGGCGGGCCTCAACGTCAACGCCCGCCTCGTGGTGGAGAAGCCGTTCGGCCATGACCGCGCCTCGGCAGCGGCGCTGAACGTAGCGTTGCACGAGTATTTTCCCGAGGGCGCGATCTTCCGCATCGACCATTACCTCGGCAAGGAGCCGGTGCAGAACATCGTGTACACCCGGTTCGCCAACGCGGCCTACGAGCCGATCTGGAATCGCACTTACGTGAAGAGCATCCAGATCACCATGGCCGAGGCGTTCGGGGTCGAGGACCGCGGCAGCTTCTACGACGCGACCGGCGCCTTGCGCGACGTGGTCCAGAACCACATGCTGCAGGTGGTCGCGAACCTCATGATGGACCCGCCGACCGGCGAGGAGCACGACGCCTGGCAGGACCAGAAGGCGGCGCTTTTGAAAGCGGTCTTGCCACTCGATCCGGCAAACGTGGTGCGCGGGCAGTATGACGGCTACCGCGCCGTGCCGGGCGTACACCAGGGCTCGGATGTCGAGACTTTCGTCGCGCTGAAACTTTACGTGGACAGCTGGCGTTGGGCAGGCACCCCCGTCTATATCCGCGCCGGCAAGAAGCTCCGGGTGACGGCCGCCGAGGCGCTGGTCGAATTCAATCCGACGCCGCGCGCGACTTTCGGCGAAAAGCGGCCCTTGTCCGGCTACATGCGCATGCGGATCGGCCCCGACGTCGCCGTGGCGATGGGGCTCCGGGTGAAGCGGCCCGGCGAAACCATGGGCGGCGAGGACGTCGAGATGCTGCTCTGCGGGCGGGCCGCTTCGCTCATGCCGCCTTACCAGCGCCTGCTCGGCGACGCGCTGCGCGGCGACCGGGAACTGTTTGGCCGGGAAGACGTCGTCGATGCGCAGTGGCGGATCGTCCAACCGATCCTCGACAGTCCGCCGGAGTGCCAGACCTACGCCGCGGGCGCCTGGGGGCCGGAAGAGGCGGCGGCGCTGATCGGACCGAATGATTCGTGGCGCGACCCCAAGCCCTCCGGGACGGCCTGAGATCCATGGACGACATCGTCTTCCTATTCGACGTCGACAACACGCTGCTCGACAACGACGGGGTGCAGCACGACCTGAGCAACTACCTCACCGAAAGCTTCGGCCGCGCGACGGAGCAGCGCTACTGGGCGATCTTCGAGCAATTGCGCGGCGAACTCGGTTATGCCGACTATCTCGGCGCGCTGCAGCGCTATCGCCTCGAAGACATGCACGACCCGCGTCTCTTGCGCATGTCGAGCTGGCTCGCCGACTACGATTTCACGAGCCGGCTCTATCCGGGCGCGCTCGATGCGGTTCAGCATGTGCGGCAGTGGGGCCGTCCGGTCATCCTGTCCGACGGCGACGTCGTGTTCCAGCCGCGCAAGATCGAGTGCTCGGGTCTCTGGAAGGCGTTTAAGGGCGACGTTCTCATCTATGTCCACAAAGAGCGCGAGCTGGACGACGTCGAGCGCTGGTATCCGGGGCGGCGCTACGTGCTGATCGATGACAAGCTGCGCATCCTGGCGGCGGTGAAGCACGTCTGGGGCGACCGCGTCAGGACCGTCTTTCCCAAGCAGGGCCGTTACGCCAACGACCCGAAAGCCGTCGCCGACTATCCGCCGGCCGATATCGCCATCGACAGCATCGCCGAGCTTAAAAAATTCAACGCTCTCGACTTCGCGCCCGGGTGAGCCCCCTTGTGCGGACGCCGCTTGACGAAATGCGGGCCGGTCATTTGAAGTATGGGGCGAAAAAGTTTCGCGCCTGGGATCGAAACGCCGGAGACCCTCGCGATGAGCGCCACGGAACTGACTGTCTCCCCCGAGTGGAAAGCGCTTCGGTCGCACTTCGACAGCGCGAAGAGCCTCGAGCTGCGGGCGCTGTTCGCGAGCGACCCCAAGCGCGGCGAGCGGCTTTCGCTCGAGGCGGCCGGCCTCTACCTCGACTACTCGAAGAACCGCCTCACCGACGAGACGATCCGTCTTCTTCTCGAGCTCGCCAAGGCGCGCCGCGTCGCGGAGCGGCGGGACGCGATGTTCAAGGGCGAGAAGATCAACACGAGCGAGAATCGCGCCGTTCTGCATGTGGCGCTGCGGGCGAAGCGCAATAAGCGCATTCTGGTCGACGGCAAGGACGTCGTGCCGGAGGTGCATGGCGTCCTCGACCGGATGGCGGACTTCTCGGACAAGGTGCGCTCGGGCGCCTGGCTTGGCTATAGCGGCAGGCGCATCCGCAACGTCGTCAATGTCGGGATCGGCGGCTCCTATCTCGGCCCCGAGATGGCCTACCGGGCGCTGCGCCGCTACGCCGATCCAGGGCTCGTCGTGCGCTTCGTCGCCAACGTGGACGGCGCCGACTTCACGAACGCGGTGCGCGGCCTTGACCCCAACGAGACGCTGTTCGTCATCGCTTCAAAGACCTTCACGACGCTCGAGACGATGGCGAACGCCGCCGTCGCCCGGAAGTGGCTTCTCGACGCGATCGGCGAGGAAAAAGCCGTCGCGCGCCACTTCGTCGCGCTCTCGACTAACGCAGAGGCGGTAAGCACATTCGGCATCGACACCGCCAACATGTTCGGGTTCTGGGACTGGGTCGGCGGGCGCTATTCGATGGACTCGGCGATCGGCCTCTCCACCATGATCGCCGTCGGGCCCGAGAACTTCCGCGCCATGCTCATGGGCTTCAACGCCATGGACGAGCACTTCCGGACCGCTCCGCCCGAGCGCAACATGCCCTTGCTCATGGGCCTCATCACCGTCTGGTACAACAATTTCTTCGGCGCCGAGACGGTCGGGATCATGCCCTATTCGGCGGACCTCGCGCGCTTTCCCGCCTATCTCCAGCAGTTGCAGATGGAGAGCAACGGCAAGAGCGTGGACCTCGCCGGCCGCCGGGTGGACTATCAGACCGGGCCGATCATCTGGGGCGAACCGGGCACCGACGCCCAGCATTCGTTCTACCAGCTCATCCACCAGGGAACGAAGCTCATCCCTTGCGACCTGATCGGCTTCTGCAAGCCGTTGAGCCCGATCGCCGAGCAGCACGATCTTTTGATGGCGAACCTCTTCGCGCAGGCCGAGGCGCTCGCCTTCGGCAAGTCGCCGGACGAGCTCGCCTCGGAAGGCTCGAATCCGGCGCAGACGCCGTTCCGGGTCTGCCCGGGGAACCGGCCAACCAACGTCATTCTCGCCGAGGAGCTGTCGCCGCATACGCTCGGCGCGCTGATCGCGCTTTACGAGCACAACGTCTTCACCCAGGGCGCGATCTGGGGGATCAATTCCTTCGACCAGTGGGGAGTCGAGCTTGGCAAGGCGCTCGCCAAGCGGATCGTCCCGGAACTGGAGGCGGCCGGCGACCCGGCGCTCGGCCACGACAGTTCGACGAACGCGCTGATCAAGCGATACCGGCGGCTACGTGGAGGGAGTTGAGTTCGACGCAGTCGTTTCGGAGGCGGGCCCATGACGATGGAATGCGCAAACTCGTTCGATGCCGTCCCCCTAACCCAATTGTCGAAGCCGCGAACTTCCGCGCGGCGGGCGCGTCTCCAATGACCGAAAACATTCACCTTGTGGCGCCGGACGGCGCAATCGCCCATGCGATCGTCTATTCCGACGCGCTGGAACTCGTCGCCGCAGCCGCTGGACTTGTCGTCTCCCTCGCCAACGAAGCGATCTCCGCACGCGGCAAGTTCTCGATCGCCCTTTCCGGCGGCAATACCCCAAAACCCGTCTACGAGCGGCTCGCTTCAACCAAGCTCGACTGGACGCGCGTGCATGTCTATTTCGGCGACGAGCGCTGCGTGCCGCCGAACGATCCCCTCAGCAACTATCGCATGGCGAAGGAAGCGCTTCTCGACAAGATCGCAATTCCTCCGGCGAACGTGCGGCGCATGCGCGGAGAGGATCCGCCGGACGAGGCGGCACAGCGATACGAGCAGACGTTGCGGGAGGGCCTCGGCGAGGACGGGCGGCTCGATCTCGTCCTGCTCGGCCTCGGCGACGACGGCCACACCGCGTCCCTGTTCCCGGGTCTCGCGGCGGTGACTGAGACCCAGCGCTGGGTCTTTGCGTCCTATGTTGAGGTGACCGGGAAGTGGCGCATGAGCCTCACTCCGCCGGTCATCAATGCGGCGCGAACGGTGGCGTTTCTGGTGGAAGGCGCGGGCAAGGCCGACGTCCTGCGCCGGGTGCTGCTCGGGCCGAGGCAGCCGGTGGTGCTGCCGGCGCAGTCCGTTCACCCGACCGAGCGGCCGGCGCTCTGGCTCCTCGACGTCGCCGCCGCGGCGCGGCTCGATCGGCCGAGGTGAACATGCGCGCCTTTCACG
>Ga0209040_10004699_pt1 | contig 10266 bp, 10 predicted proteins | sample BogFormECP12_OM3_FD_188240 | JGI IMG/M metagenome (GOLD analysis project Ga0209040, IMG submission 188240) | Bog forest soil microbial communities from Calvert Island, British Columbia, Canada - ECP12_OM3 (SPAdes) (version 2) | ecosystem: Environmental > Aquatic > Freshwater > Wetlands > Bog ... | reverse complement strand
CGCCATGTCGGTGACGTTGTCGATGATGTCGCGGCAGTTCGACCCCTCGATCAGGATCGAGTTCCACCGCCATTCGGTCCACTCGTCGCTGGCCGCCTCGGGGATCTCCGGGATCTGCACCTCGGGCTGCGGCGGATTGCCCTCGACGTCATGCCAGACGAACAGCAGGCCGCCTCGCACGTCGGTGGTCCAGGACCGGGTGCGGGCCAGTCGCGGCGTGCGCTTGGCGTAGGGCACCAGCTTGCATTTGCCGTCGCCGCCCCAGCGCCAATCGTGGAACGGGCAGGCGACTTCGTCGCCCTTGACGGTGCCCTGCGCCAGGTTGCCGCCCATGTGCCTGCAGTAGCCGTCGAGGACGTGCACGTCGCCGTGCGAGTCGGCGAACACCACGAGGTGGGTGCCGAACGCCTCGATCCCGTGCGGCTCGCCGTCCAGGCAGTCCTTGACCGGGCCAAGGCAGTGCCAGCCGCGGGCATAGCGGTCCGGCAGGGTGCCGGCGTCGATCTCGCGAATACCGGCAGTCTCGGTAGCCATGACGCCTCCAACTTCATCAGCTTCTAACTAGAACACGTTACAGTTTTTCTACGGGATCGCGCAACGACGGCGACCTTTACTGCCCGTTAATCACGTCCTGACGCCGGAGTACCCGGCCTGCGGTATATGTGAACGATGCCGCTGTTTTCCTTCGAAGGCCGATCGCCGAAGGTCGATCCCACTGCCTTCGTCGCGCCGACCGCCACCCTGATCGGCGATGTCACGATCGAGGCCGGGGCGTCGGTGTGGTTCAACACCGTGCTGCGCGCCGACTATGCGCCCGTCATCGTGCGTGAGGGGGCCAATGTGCAGGACGGATCGGTGTTGCACGCGCCACCGGGTGTCCCGGTCGACATCGGCCCGGGAGCAACGGTGGCGCACATGTGCCTCATCCACGGGGCCCACGTCGGAGCCGAGGCGCTGATCGCCAACCACGCCACCGTCCTCGACGGCGCCGTGATCGGCTCGCGCAGCTTGATCGCGGCGGGCGCAGTGGTCATCGGTGGCACCAAGATTCCCGACGAGGTCCTGGTGGTCGGGGCGCCGGCCACTGTCAAGGGCCCGATCTCGGGCACTGGCGCCGAAATGTGGGTGAATGTGAACCCGAAGGCCTATCAGGACCTGGCCCAGCGCTATCTGGTCGGGCTCGAGCCGATTTAGCTCCGCGGCAATTCGTTCGTGTGGCGTGGCGTTCGTAAACTCCGGCGGAAACGCGGTTTTCGGGGTTCCTAGCTGACGGCCGGTTGATCAGCCCGCGTGCTCATCTTGCGGCTGTCGCATCCAGTCCGGCGTCACCGGCAGCCCGTTCTGGTGACGGTATTCGGCGATGGCCTTGAGGTTTTTCAGCTCCAGCAAGTGACCGGCCCCGAACATATCCCAGAAGTCGCCTACCCAGACCGGCCGTTCCGGCGGGGCAGCGTCGGGATACGGGTTGTGGTCGTAGAACGGATGGTGGCAGTTGGTCCACAACACCACCGAGCCGGGCTTGTCGAACACCTCCTGCGCGTCGATGACACGCATGAGATAGACCATCCACAGGTGCTTGCCCTGATCCCACGCGCACCGATAGTCCACGGTGCGCGCCTGCTCGTTCGCCTGCGTGCGGGTATAGATCCTGGTCTCCGACCCCAGCCGGTCGTAGGCCAGCCACAACCCCGGTTCATCGGTTTCGGTGAACCCGCGCAGGCTATAGGTCCACTCCTCTAGACAGCGGGTATCGGCCATATAGGCGAACAGCTCATCGGGTGGGCAGTCGATGTAGTCGTTGATGGTGATGTACTGGCCGAATACCTCGTCGTGCGGGTAGACCGAGTGCATCATCTCCATGATGATCGGGGTGGCCTTCTCCCGCGGGCTGGTCTCGATGCGGGTCAAACCCTCGATCGGCTTGGTGCTGCCGGTGTGGGCGGCGATATCTTCAAGCGCGGGCAGCGGCATCGGATCGGTTCTCCTTCGTGGGCGCAGAGCGGTTGGCTTCTATCAAAGACGTTGCAAGCACCTTGATTTCGTCAGCGGAGCATTCGAAAAAAGTCCGCTGGTCGCGCGTTCAAGTTGACCGGCCATCATGTCCTCGACATCCGTGGCACCGTAGGACGACATCATACAACGGCCCAATAGGCTGAAAGCGGCCAAATTATCAGCCCGCGAAATGTTGTAAATCAATGATGTTCACGCTCACATCGGTCGAACCGATGTACGGTGAGGCTCGTTATATCCCATAGCAGCGCCTTCGGGGCATGTTGTCGCGCGGGAATGGCAGCCGGTCACCGTTGCAGCGCTGACCATTGCGTTCTCGCGGGAGGACCATCATCAGACAACCCGATGCCTGCGATACGCCCAACCAAGAGCTGGCCATCGAACTGCGCGACGTGGTGCGCGAATACAGGGTCGGCGGTCAATCCGTACGCGCGCTCGACGAGATCAGCCTGTGGTTCGGGGGTGGGCAGTTTGTGTCGGTAGTCGGGCCGTCGGGGGCGGGTAAGAGCACGTTGCTGCATCTGCTCGGCGCACTGGACTCCCCGGATTCCGGGTCCATCAAATTCGACGGCGACGAGATTGGCCGACTCAGCGATGAACAACAGTCGGAATTCCGCCATCATCGCGTGGGGTTCGTCTTTCAGTTCTTCAACCTCTTGCCAACCCTATCGGCGTGGGAGAACGTGGCAGTCCCCAAGCTGCTCGACGGTGTCCGTTTGGGCAAGGTGAAATCAGATGCGGTTCGGCTGCTCGACCGGGTTGGGCTCGGTAACCGGGCCCAGCACCGGCCGGCGGAACTGTCGGGTGGCCAAATGCAGCGGGTGGCGGTAGCGCGGGCGTTGATGATGGACCCATCGCTAATTCTCGCCGACGAGCCGACCGGGAACCTCGATTCGGTAACTGGCGCTTCGATCTTGGCGCTCCTTGCTGAGGTGGCACACGAGGACGGCGGCAGGCGGCTGGTGGTGATGGTGACCCACAACTCGGATGCCGCGGCGGCGACAGACCGGGTGATCACACTCCAGGATGGTCGCGTCGGCTCCGACGAGTTGTCAGCGATTTCGGGATGAGACCGGGCTCGGCGGTAGCTGCTGCGGCGAGCCGGCTAACCGTATTCAGCCTGCGCGAACTCGTTATGCATTCCCGGCGCACGACGGCTTCAATCGCTGTAATGGCAGTTTCCGCAATGTATCTGGTCGCGATATTCGGCATTTTCGGCTCGATCACCGGATCGGTCAACCGGCTGGCCGATGGGATCGCTGGCATCGCCGCGCTGGAGGTATCGGGCATCACCGACGCGGGATTTCCCGACACGATAACGGCAGACGTCGCTGCCATTCCCGGCGTCGCCACCGCGGCACCGATGATACGGATGTCTGCGTCCACGGCGTCAGGACCGGTTCTGCTGTTCGGCGCAGATGCGAGCAGCTCAGCCTTAGGCGGCGCGTTGAAAGACGCTGTCGGAAAACCACTGAAGGCGCTGTCCGCCAATTCCAATGGTGTCCAGGTCGGGCCCGGTGTCGGTCATGCCAAAGGCGAGAAGTTCCGGCTGGGCTCGGCTTTGGTCACAGTCACGGAAGTGCTGACTGGCAAGCAACTTGCGGATCTCAATGGCGGACACTACGTCCTTGCCCCACTTGCTTTGGCGCAGAACGTTACCGGGCGAAGAGGTCAGCTCGATTCCATTTTGATCACCACGAAGCCGGGTGCCGATCTCCCCACAGTGCGTGCCAGGGTCACCGCCGCTGTCAACGGCCGGGCAATCGTTGCGGAGCCGAGTGCGCGCGCAACTCGGGCCGGTGACGGTGTCAAGCTGATGAACTACATGGCCCTGATGGGCGCGGCGGTTGCGTTGGTGGTCGGCGCGTTCCTGATCTACACCACGATGACCATGGCGATCAACCAGCGTCGGCCGGTCATCTCGATGCTGCGCGCGATCGGTGGGAGACGCGCCACCATCGTCCGCGACATGCTCGCCGAAGCCGCGATTCTCGGACTTATCGGCGGCGCTATCGGGTCGGGCCTCGGAATCCTTATGGGCCGCATCGCGATTGGTCGGTTGCCTCCGGCGATAACCCAAGGCCTGGAAGCTCGCGTCGAATACTGGCTGCCCGGCTACGCGATACCGGTCGCGCTCGCGGCGACGATGCTAACCAGCGTGGCAGCGTCGGCGATGGCCGCGCGGCAGGTTTACAAGGTTTCACCGATCGAGGCCTTGGCACCCGTCGGGGTTTCAGCGGCGGACTTCGTGCCACGATGGCTGCGGAGGGCAAGCGGGATTGCAGCCGTCGCGGTGTTCGCCGCGTCGATCTTGATCGTCGTTGACCGACACGGCACCTTCGCCTTCGCCGCGATCTTCGCTCTGTTCTGCGCCGAGATCGCGCTTGGTTTCGCGCTCACCACGCTCATCGTCAAAGCTTCAGCCGGAACGGCCCGGATATTTGGATCGGTTGGGCGACTCGCGGCCGCAACGATCGAGCGTGCACCGCGGCGAGTGTGGGCCACTGTGATGACTGTGCTCATCGCAGTTGTCACTACCATCGTGATCACCGGTACCAACGCCGACATGATCCGTTCGGCGCGTGGCATCTTCGCACCAATCGCGGACGTTGACGTGTGGGTGAGCGCAGATGCTCCCGACAGCTATGCCGTCGACGCGCTACCACAAGGTCTCGCCCGAAAGGTCGCCGCAGTGTCGGACGTGGCACGCGTCGCCGAGGGCGCGTTCGGGTTCGCCGTGGTCGGCGGCACCCGTGTGATGCTCGACGGATTTTCCTCCGGCACCGCCGATCCGCTCTATCGCGCACTGGGTGAACAGGTACGCAACGACGTGCTTGCCGGTCGGGGCGTGGTGCTCTCGCAGAATCTGGGCGAGACTCTCGGCGTCAGCGTCGGCGACAAGCTGCGGCTACAAACGCCGCGCGGCCCGAAGCAGGCGGCTGTGCTGGCCCTGGTGTCGTACTTTTCAACGGTCATCGGCACCGTCGGCATCAACCTCGATCAAATGCGGACATGGTTCGACCGCCCCGTAGCGACCACACTCCAGATCACGGGCAAACCGGGCGTGGATCCGAACCGCCTGCGCGCCGAGGTTCGTCGGGTGGTGCCCCCGCCGAACTACGTATACGACGGTCGCACGGCTCTGGCCGGCGTCGAGGCGCCGCTGCATCAGAGCATGTTCATCGCCAATGCTGTCTGGGCCATTGTTGTGTGCGTGGCCGCGGTCGCACTTTTCAACACGTTGACCCTCTCGGTGCTTGAGCGGCGCCGTGAAATAGGTGTTCTGCGGGCGATGGGATCCAGCCGTCGCTTCACATTGCAGATGGTTCTGGCGGAGGCCGCGGGCATCGGAGCCGTCGGCGGTGTCTTGGGGTTGTTGTTCGGCCTGACCGACCAGTGGCTCTACAGCCTGGTCAGTGCGGACATCATGAATTTCAACGTTGCCTTCCGGCCGGGGCCGATGGCGCTCGTCTTCACCATCGGCGCGTTGGCGATCAGCCTGCTCGGGTCGGTCCCACCCGCGCGCCGCGCGGCCCGACTGAACATCATCGAGGCTGTCGGCGTCGATTAAGGCCGTTGCTCCCGTTAGCCGCGGACCGCTGAAATCAGAAGCCCAATGGAAGAAGGGCAGTAAACAGCTGGGCCAAGGGATCCGTGAAGGGAAGTGTGAACGAAAGCATGGAATCCAGGGCCGGGTCGCTGGGGTCTATGAATGTGCTTATGGTCTCCCCGGCCACCCCGACGCCGGTAGTCCCGAACCCTACGCCGTCTGAGGGGTCGGCTACGGAAGTCACGTCAGGGTCGGCAAATGACTGGTCCGTGAACAGGCCGAAATCTTGCAGGGGTCCAGACATAAAGTCCGTGTCCGCTCCTGGGCTGATGTCTCACCGTCGGCTCGGGCGGAGGCGGCGGTTGCCAACGGGATGAGCCCAGCAGCCAGGAAAGCACCGGCAGCCGCGCCGAGGACGAGCCAAAAACCCCGAGCACTCGTGGGAGACTCCAATTCTCGAATCGTGGATGATGTGCGTTGCGGGCTCCCCGCGGCCGACGACTTGCCCCCTCTGATTCGGTGATGATGTTGTGGGTCGCCCACAGCTGGCGACTCGCGAGCGGCGAGCAATCGACTGTAGTGGGGTACACGAATCGCTGGTGAACGGTGTCTTGCCAGAAGATGAATAACAGATGAATCAGCGATAACGGTTTCGCAACACCGGATCAGCCACGTTCAACCATCGCCATTGACTACAGTGGCGAATCCTTGCAGATGAGGCGTGCACGGAGGCGGCACAAGAGTTCGTCGGATGCGGCGCAGTCCGGCGGTATCGAACCCGGCGGCGGCAATGGCGTCGACGGTTCGGCGGTTGGGCTCGCAGCCGGAGGCCAACCACGACCACGGTTTTGCCACCAGGTCCTGGAACCGACCCATCGCACCGTCCCCGCGGACATGCTCGAGGACGACCAATCTGCCCCCGGGAGCGAGGACCCGGCGGATCTCGCCGAGGGTAGCGGCCACATTGTCGACCGAGCACAGCACCAGCCCGACATGCACCGAGTCGAAACTGTTGTCCGGGAAAGGAATCGACTCCCCGATACCGTCGACGATATCGACGGCAATGCTGCGGCGGCGAGCCAGAGTCGAAGCCATTCGCCGCATCGCAGGCTCTGGCTCCACGGCCGCGACCGACGTCACCGCGGGCGGAACGAACATCAAGTCGGTTCCCGGACCGAGACCAACCATCAGCAGCCGGCCGGTCGCATTGCTCATCGCCTCTCGGCGATACCGGCGATAGAACAGCCGGTCGAAGATTGGCATGCCGAGTCGATAGACATACGGGAACAACGGATTACGCTGGCTCATCGGCTACCCAGATCGAGTCGGAACGGCGGATATTCGTCGCGCATCAAGGAGACGTACACGGCCACCCGATAGCGCCACCGGGCGATCCCCAAAAGAAGGTCGAACACGCCGTGCAGGGTAGTCCCGGTGAACAACAACCACACGGCGGCGATGACACACAGCAATTGCAGCAGGGGTTCCATCGCCCAGCAGATGAGTATCTGGGGGAGCGCCAATAGCCACCACTTCACCAGCACGGCCCACTTCGTAAGGCGTTCCGGATAGTCGACTTCGAGATCGCCCGGGTAATCGGGCCGCGACGCGAGCGTGAAAGGCGGGAACTTGTCAGTGCTGTTCATCGGAAATCGGTAATTCATGACCCGCCACGACCAGCGCAGCACCCCGACGTTGAAGTCGAAAATAGGGCGTGGATACCGTCCGGTGAACAAGATGGCGACGCCGGCAACGACGGTGAGCAGCGGATACACCAGATAGAGAACTATCAAAATGGGATAGTGCGGTGCCGCCAGTACGCACCACTTGAAGAGCCACAACCAGCGCGAGGGCGCGTCGAAATCGCCTCGTACTCGGACGGGATCGTCCGGGATGTTCACCGGTTCCATGCTCGACACTTCCTGACTTGTCATCGCCGTCGACAAGACGGGGTGGTCGTCGCGGCCCCGAGGTCGCGGCTGATCTTCGCGGACATCCGGCGGTGACTTGTCGAACGCAGAAACATTGTCAGCGCCCAGGTCTGGAACCGGTCCGAGATCATCGCCGCCGGTTTGAGCACTGACTCACCGTGGGACACCTGCAGCGACGCCACCCGGGACACGGCCATGACCTTGCGTCGTCTGGTCTTCTCGTACCAGCGCAGCGCGCGTGAGAGATCACTGCTGCCGCGCTTCGCTCCATTTTTGAGATCCGAAAGCGCCTTGCACAACACCATCGTGTCGAGCAGCGCCTGATTGGTCCCCTGTGCGAGGGTGGGCGGCATCGTGTGGGCGGCATCGCCGAGCAACGTCAGCGCGCCGTGGCCCGGCCGGGGAATCGGATGCCGAAAATGCGGGAACGGCGAAGGAGCCAGATCGTCGTCAGTCAATGTCGCGAGTACTCGATCGACCGACTCGGACCATCCGGTGAAATGGGACCGGATTACGTCGATCGGACGTTCCGGTCTGATGAAGTCATCGGACCACGGCAGGTCGAACCACCACTGCACATTGGGACCTCCAGCCGGCCAGAAGCCAGTGTTTCCGTGTTCGCCGATAACGACCAGTGCGACGTGCTTGTCGGCGACGTCTGGAAGGGTGGCAAGTCCCTGCCAGCTGCACCAGCCGGTCGGCTCGGCGTCCTGCGCGCCGACGACATTTCGGACCATCGAATGCATGCCGTCCGCACCGATCAACACATCTCCTTCGGCCGAGCTGCCGTCTTCGAACTCGACCCGCACTCCATTGGGCGTACTGACCACCCAGACCGCACGGGTGTTGCATCGGATGCGATCGGTCGGAAAGCCTTCCAGCAGCCGTTCAAGTAAGACTCGACGTGGAACCATCCGAACAGGTGCGCCCAGCCGGTTCACCATCGCCGTCACCTCCAAGGTGGCGAGCGGGCGACCCGTGGACGTCAGAACCCTGACGGCGGACAGCAGCTGACCGGCCCCGTCCATATCGACGCCCAGCTGCCCCAGAACCGTCTCGCCGTTGGACCAGATGGTCACCGCGCCGCCACCCGCCTGCATGTCCGGCCGCCGTTCGAAGACGGTGACGTCATGTCCGTCTCGCAGCAATCCACGAGCAGTGGAAATGCCGCTCACGCCGGCGCCGATGACAAGGATCCGAAGCGGCGGGGTCGGCGGCGCGTTCGGTACGTTCACAGCAGCCTTGGCCGGCACCGGTTCGGCGGCGGAAGCACGGGCTCGTCCACGCCGTCCATACTGCAACTCCCCGGGCCGATATGCAGGTCGCTCCAATTTGATTACGGGGGAGAGGAGCGCTGGGTTCAGATCTTGCGCGCGCTCGCGGTTGCGCGGTCAACCTCCCAGTACGCGCGCAGCGCCACCAGCTGGCCTTCGTCGTTGGCTTTGTAGGTGAACACCCCTTCGGCGGTGACCTGGTGTCCGGCCGCCGTGATCAGGATGTGCCCGACGTTGGCTTCCTCGTAGCCGCACTGGTAGGTGTCGCGGAAATGGAACTCGATCTTGTCCGTCGGCGCAATCGCTTTGTCCCAAAACGCCGAGATGGCGTCGCGACCGCGATGCCCCTTGCCCTCCGGATCGAAATGCGACGGGCCGATTGGGTCCTCGACGATGGCATCGTCGGCGAACACCGCCAGCCACGCGTCTTTGTCTCTGGCCCCCACCGCGTCGCGTGAACGCTTGCCGGCCAGGTGTGCGGGCGATTCGCTCATTTCGTGTCCTGCCATCCCGAATGTATATAGGTGTCGGCGAAGCGTTCCAGCGAATCCTTCTTCTTCTCCAGCGGCGCGTCGAAGCCCAGCCCGTCGAAAACCCAAGGAATGACGATGTTGTCGGTGACACCGACCTCGGCCAGCTCGCGATGACCGTCCACGCCGAACTTGTCGATGCAGACTGCCTGGTATTCGAATGGGACATCAGCTCGGTCGTACTCGGCGAGCAACGCGTTGAGTTTGCCGATCGTTTCGGCGAGTTGGGCGCAGGTCATCATGGCGCTGGTCCAGCCGTCGCTGACGCGAGCGGCACGCTTGAGCGCGACTTCGGTGTGGCCGCCGACGTAGAACGGCACGGGTTGGCTGGGCGCCGGGCTCATCTGCAACCGGTCGAAGTCGTAGAACTCTCCGTGGAATTCGACCATTCCGCCGGCCAGCACCAGCTTGATGACCTCGATCATCTCGTCGACACGCGCGCCGCGGCGCTTGTATGGCACTCCACACCATTCGAATTCCTCTGGTGCCCAGCCGATTCCCACACCGAAGCCGAACCTGTTGTTGGTCAGGTTGGCCACCGAACCGACTTGGCGTGCCAGCAGCAGCGGATTGCGGGAGCCCAGTTTCATCACGTTGGTGTAGAAAAACAGCTTCGAGGTCACCGCGCCCATCGCGCCGGCGGCGATCAGTGGATCGACCCACGGCGTGTCCTCGTTCCACATCCGCGACCCGTCGGCGGTGTACGGGTAATCGGCGGCGGCCTTCTCCATATAGAACAACGAATCTGGCAGCGCGATCGCGTCGAATCCCACCTCTTCGGCGGTCTTTGCGATGTCGACCAACTGATCGATCGGCCCCATCGCGATGCTGCAGGTGTACTTCACGGCTTATCGGCCCCCACTACCCACATCGAGTAATACTGCGAGCCACCGCCGTAGGCGTGGCCAAGTGCCTTGCGCGCGTTCGGAACCTGGTGATCGCCCGCCTTGCCCATCACCTGGATGGCCGCC
>Ga0209040_10004698_pt1 | contig 10266 bp, 6 predicted proteins | sample BogFormECP12_OM3_FD_188240 | JGI IMG/M metagenome (GOLD analysis project Ga0209040, IMG submission 188240) | Bog forest soil microbial communities from Calvert Island, British Columbia, Canada - ECP12_OM3 (SPAdes) (version 2) | ecosystem: Environmental > Aquatic > Freshwater > Wetlands > Bog ... | reverse complement strand
GTCGCGCATAACCTGCACAGCGTCATCTGCATTCCGCTGCGGAAGCCCGGCATTCAGGAGAAGGTCAAAGAAGAAACCAAGCCTGGCGAATCCAACGTGCAGGGAGTCCTGTACCTCGATGCCCACTTTCTGTCGGGCAAGCTCTCCTCGGTCAGCCACGATATCCTGCGGAGTATCGCCAACGGCGCGGCCGCGCTGGTCGAGAACGCCGCTCTGGTGCAGGCCGAGGATGCGGCCAGACGCTATCGCCAGGAATTGGCGATTGCGGCTGAGATCCAGAAGCTGCTGATGACCGTGACCGTGCCGGACGTGCCCTACGCTAAGGTCAATGCCCTCAGTTACGCCTGCAAAGATATCGGCGGTGACTTCTTCGACCTCGTTCATACCGGCGTTGGCTTGTCGCTGATCGTTGCCGACGTTTCCGGCAAGGGAGTTCCAGCGGCGGTCGTGGCTTCCATCCTGCAGGGAATGCTGTACTCGCAGTTGGCCCGTGACTCTTCTTTGCCGGAGATGATCGCGGCCGTGAACCGGTTCCTGTGCGACAAAGTTGGCGGCCAAAAGTACGCAACCCTGGTCATCGCCCGTCTGCGAGGGAGCGGTGAGCTGGAGTTGATCAACTGTGGGCATGTGCCTCCGCTGCTGGTTTCCGACGGCACCATTACCAAGCTCGAAGACGGTAATCTTCCGGTAGGCTTGGTGCCGGCAGCCGAGTTCCATGCCTACAGCCTCCAGTTGAAAGCAGGCGACCGGCTGCTGGTGGTCACCGACGGGGTGACAGAGGCCGAGAACGCCAACGGCGAGTTCTTTGGAAGCGAGCGTTTGGAAAACTGCTGCCCGAACGGTTTTGCGGCCATCGAGCGGGCAGTTACCGATTTTCGTGGGGAGACGCCACTGACGGACGACTGCACGATCACGGAGATGATCTATCGGGGCCCGTCGGAGAACGTCGTCTAATCGCATTGTTCTAAGCCTCTTCTAATCAAGCCGGTCATTTCCTTGCACAAGCTTTTTCTGGAGGCCCGGCGCCTTTTGCCGCGGGCCTGGCTGCGCCATGCCTGCAGATCGCAGCAGAGAAAACTGATGTCGGCAACGACTGACGGAATGGAAGAGATCGTCAAGGAGTTCCTGGCCGAGAGCGCCGAGGGACTCGACCTGTTGGACCGCGACCTGGTCGAACTGGAGCGCGATCCCACTTCGCGCGAGCGGCTGGCCGAAATCTTCCGTGCCGTGCACACCATTAAGGGCAGCAGCGGAATGTTGGGTTATTCCAAGCTGGAGTCGGTGGCACACGCTGGCGAGTGCCTGCTTGGCCAGTTGCGGGACGGCAAGCTGGCACTGAATCCGGCGCTTACCAGCGCACTGCTGGCGATGGTGGACGCACTGCGCGGGTTGCTGAACATGATCGAGCGGACTGGAAGCGAGGGAAGCAACGATTGCAGCGCTGTCGTGCAACTGCTGGAAGATCTTCCTGGCGGCTCCAGTACGCCGCGCGTAACGGTAAGCAGTGGCGTTGGGCGCGATGTCGGTGCAGAAAACCCTCTCGGCGAAAAGAGTGCCGCCGGCACCACGATTCGGGTGGATGTCGGCCTGATCGACAGGATGATGGACCTGGCCGGCGAATTGGTGCTGGCCCGCAATCAGACCTTGCGCTTCACCTCCTTGCAAACCGATCATGCCATTCTCAACGCTGCGCAGCGGCTGAAACGGATCACCACGGACATGCAAGAAGCGGTAATGAAGGCGCGGCTGCAGCCGATGGGAAGCGTCTGGAACCAGTTTCCCCGTCTGGCGCGCGACCTCGCGTCGTCCGGTGGCAAACAGATCACGGTCGAGATGGAAGGCTCGGAGATCGAGTTGGACCGGGGAATGATCGAAGCCATCAAGGACCCGCTGACCCACATCCTCCGCAACGCCATTGATCATGGGATCGAAACTCCCGAACAGCGGGCTCGCGCTGCAAAGCCGGCAGTAGGTCGTCTGCGTTTCTGTGCCTTCCATCGGGAAGGACGGGTCCATGTTGAGATCTCCGACGACGGCGCCGGCATCAACCCGGCGCGCGTACGGCAATGTGCCCTCGAACGGGGCCTGATTACGGCAGAACAAGCTGCCGGGATGGGCGAGCAGCAGCTGGCGAATCTGGTATTCGCTCCCGGGTTCTCCACAGCCGAGAAGGTGACAAACGTCTCTGGCCGGGGGGTGGGCCTGGACGTGGTCAAAATCAACATCGAGAAGATTGGCGGCATAGTGGATCTGCAGAGCGTCACGGGACAGGGGACAACGGTGCACATCAGGATTCCGCTGACCCTGGCCATTCTTCCCGCGCTGATCGTAAGCAGCGCCGGGCAGCGGTTCGCCATTCCGCAAGTGAATGTAGTCGAGGTGGTGCGCCTGGAAGCCACTTCCGGCGGAATGCCCATCGAACAGGTTTGCCGTGCGCCGGTGTATCGGCTGCGGGAGCGGCTGCTGCCGCTGTGTTTTCTGGATCGCGAGTTGCATCTCGGGGGCAAGATTCCCAGCGACTCGTACATCGCGGTGTTGCAGGCGGGCACAGGCCGCCTGGGGCTGGTGGTGGATGCCGTCAGCGACACCGAAGAGATTGTCGTGAAGCCGCTCGGCCAGCAATTGCGAGCGATCTCGTGCTATGCCGGCGCCGCCATTCTCGGCGACGGGCAGGTAGTGCTCATCCTGGACGTGGCAGGGCTCGCGCAAAGGACAGGTGTGGTGACCGACGCGCGCCGGCAGCCGCCGAACCTGGAAGTTGCGACTAAGAGCGGGGGCGACTGGGGAGCCCAAAGTTGGCTGGTCTTCTGGGGCACCGCGGGATCGCGATTTGCACTGCCCCTGTCGGCGGTGGCGCGGCTGGAGGAAATTCCCGCCGAGCGCATCGAGCGCTCGGCCGGGCGCGAGGTCGTCCAGTGTCGCGGCGAAATCATGCCATTGCTTCGCGTCTCCCGGCTGTTCCATGAGCCGGAGCAGGACCGCGAGTTGCTGCAGGTAGCGGTGCTCCACGAATCCGGCGTCACCGCAGGTCTGGTGCTGGACCTGATCGAGGACATCGTTGAGGAGACGGTTGAATTGCGCGGTGAGCTACGTAGCGACTTGTTGCAGGGATCGGCTGTAATCCGGGAACGGGTTGCCGATGTGATCAACGTTAAGGAAGTGCTGGCGCGGGTGACGGGGCCTCCACCCGCGGAGCAGTGGCCCGGAGCCTGTAAGACATGAGTGCGGACTGTCGCTTCTGTACCTTTTACCTCGACCGCCTCTGGTTCGGCATAGCAGCCGAGAGAGTGCAAGAGGTGATTTCTTCGCCGGCAATCACGCCCGTTCCGCTGGCTCCGCGCGCGGTCGCGGGATTGATCAATTTGCGGGGCCAGATCGTGACCGTAATCGACCTGCCTCGTCGCCTCGGAATCGGGCACCGGGGGCGCACGCCGCCAGCGATTGTGGTGGTGCGAAGTGAAAACGCCCTTGTTGGTTTGCTAGTGGAGCAGGTTGACGAGGTGCTGGAGGTGCTGGAGAACACAAGCGAAGCGGCGCCGAACAATCTGCCAGTGGAGTCGCGAGAACTGGTAGCAGCCGTCTGCAAACTTCCCAGGCGCCTGCTGCACCTGCTGGACCTCGACAAGGCCCTGGGCGACGACAGCCGGGAGGTCCGAACCGGGAAGGGGGTGAAGTAGAGGAGGCATTCCGCCGATTGAACTCACAGGAGTGGGCTTGCTCGCTCCTGCGGAGGCATGTCGATGCGTAAGAGTCTCGCAATCCTGGCTGCGAGCGTACTGCTGCTCTTGCCGGCGGTCGGTCCTCGAGGGCTAACCGAGGACGCACGCGACCTGCACCCACGCGCGGTACTGCACCGCGTACCGCCAATCTACCCGGAAATCGCCCGACGTCTCAACTTGGACGGTTTGGTAATGGTCAGGGCCGAGGTCGCGGCCGACGGCCACGTTAAGTCGGTTAGCATAATCAGCGGCAATGCCATTTTGGGGCAGGCCGCAATCCGGGCGGTGAGGGAATGGGTGTTTGCGCCGGGCGCGGAGGAAAGTGTAGCGATCGGCATCACCTTCAACCGGTGGCAATAGCGCAGGAGCCGCATCAGCGATGCAACGGAGCGCACCTAGATGAACTGGTTTCGCGATCTGTCCATCATCAAGAAACTGCTTCTCAGCTTTGCCGTCATTGGCGGAATGGGCGGGGCCATTTTCGTCTGTGGCGTGGCCACCATTCAGGCGATGGCGCGGAGCAACGCCGCGTTGTACGAGCATGGCGCCCGCTCACTGGACCAAGTTACCAACCTGTCCACCGCCTACCAGCAAGTGCTGGTTACCTTGCGGGATGTGGCGCTCAGCTCCAGCTCCGAGGACATGCAGCAGCAGGTGGAATTGCGCAAAGCCTACTCCAACCTGGTGTTGCAAAGCCTGGATTCGCTGGAGTCCTCGGTGAACTCGCAGGCAGACCGAAAGTTGATCCGGGAGTTTCGCAGCAATCAGGCCGGCCTGGAGACGGAGATAGAGCGTTTCGACAACCTGGCATTGTCGGGGAACCGCGAACGGGCGGAGGAGCTGCTTGACCGCGGCGAGCTGAAGCGCATTGCCGATGCGCAAGTGGACTTGATCAACCGCATTTCGACCGCGGTTACGGCTGACGCGAAACTGACCAATGATCAGGCAAGGGCAGTGACTTCGAATAGTTTCCGCCTAATGATCACATTCGCAATCCTTGGGACGGTGCTGGAAATCCTGCTGTGCTCGGTCATGGTGTGGACCATTGGTGGGGCGGTCGGGGAATTGCGCCGTGCGGCGGAACGGCTGGCAGTGGGCGATCCGGATGTGCAGATTGCAGTCCACTCCCGCGACGAACTGGGCATCTTGGCGGACTCCTTCCGTCGGGTGGCAGCGATGTATGAGGATCGTGCCAGCGTCACGCAACGCATCGCCGCGGGAGACATGGAGGCCAGCGTGCAAATCGCCTGCGAACGTGACGTGTTGGGTAAGAGCCTGCAGCTTTGCGCCAGCAACGTGAAATCCCTGGTGCAGGACTCGACCATGCTGGCGGAGGCGGCGATGAATGGCAAGCTGGACGTGCGCGCTGAGGCAGGCCGGTACTCGGGCGGGTTTCGCTCGGTTATCGAGGGCCTCAACCGCACATTTGAAGAGCTGCGCAAGCCTCTGAGCGTCGCCATTCATGTGCTCAATAAGTTGAGCCGGGGCGAGGTTCCGTGGGCCATTCGTGAGGAATACCACGGCGAATATCACACCTTGAAGGAGAGTACCAACCGCTTCATTGAGGTGGTCACGCAGCGCCAGGAGGACGTCGAAGCTTTGCTTCAGGCCGGCATCGAGGGTCGACTGGGGGTACGTGCCGATGCTTGCAAATATGAAGGCAGCAATCGCAAGCTCTTCGAAAGGATCAACCAACTGCTGGATGCCACGCTGCTGCCGATGGCCGAAGGCATCCGAGTGCTGCGGCAGATTTGCGCCGGCAACCTGGGCGAACGAGTGGAGATTGAGTGTCAAGGCGACCACCAGAAGATGAAGAACGCCATCAACGGCGTCCATGACTGGCTGAAGGACCTGGTGGACTACGTCACCGGCATCGCCAATGGCGATATGACCTCCCGCATGGACAAATCGTCGGACCAGGATCAGATCCACGAATGGCTGGTGCTGCTCAAGAGCAATATCGTCCAGTTGCAGACTGAGTTGGGGCGACTGATCCTGGCGGCGAAGCAGGGTGACTTGGTAACGAGGGGTGATCCCACGCAGTTCAAGGGGGCCTATGCCGAGCTGTTGAAATCGGTGAACGAAATGCTGGAGGTCTTCCGCTCGACTATGGAGCGTGTTGCGCGCATGAGCGATCCGTTGTCGCAAGCGGCAGCGGAATTGGGCCGGATCGCCCAAGAGATAAGCCTCAGCACTGGGCAGACCGCAAACCAGGCCAACCTGGTGTCGGCGGGTTCGGAACAGGTCAGCCGGAACATCCAGACGGTGGCGAACGCTGCCGGTGAAATGGGTGCGAGCATCAAGGAAATCGCCAAGAACACCGCGGAGGCTTCGAAGGTCGCGACCGCGGCAGTGCGTTCCGCGGAAGCCACCAACCTGACGATCACCAGGCTCGGCCAGAGCAGCGCCGAGATCGGCCAGGTGATCAAGGTGATCACTTCAATCGCGCAACAGACCAAGCTGCTGGCGCTGAACGCCACCATCGAGGCAGCGCGCGCAGGCGCAGCCGGCAAGGGCTTTGCTGTGGTGGCCAACGAGGTGAAAGAGTTGGCCAAGGAGACGGCACGAGCCACCGAGGACATCAGCCATAAGATTGAAAGCATCCAGTCGGAGACCAACGGTGCTGTCGCGGCCATCGGAGAGATCGGATCGGTGATCGGCCGGATCAACGACATTCAGAACCATGTGGCCAGCGCAGTGGAAGAGCAAAGCCTCACCACCAACGAGATCACGCAAAACTTGGCTGAAGCGGCCCAAGGCGGAGCCGCAATAAGCAAGAGTATCGCCGCAGTCGCTGACGCCGCGCGTTGCGGAGCGACCGGGGTTGTGGAAACGCAAAAGTCGGCCGAAACGGTCGAGCGGATGGCGAAAGAGCTGCACGAGTTGCTGGCGCGCTTCCAGTATGAAGGAAGAAACGTAGCATTTAGGGCTTGATTCTTGTCAAGCTTAATTTTGCTGACTGCTTACCGCCGATCTGCAACCCTGTTCGTGCCACGCGGCATCCCACTTTCGGGCCTCAAGGGGAGCGCAGAAAGCCTTTGCCTTGGGCCGCTTCTGTGGTGTAATGGAGGAGTCTTACTGACATCCGATGCTCGTCCAAATTTCGTCGCCCCTAACTCTCTGGTCTGCTAGCCGGATGACACCGGACCTTGCGCCACGTGCCTGGCATTGCAGGCTGCGTAATGCCGTGTTGTTCTGCGGAATTTTGGCGGTGACCAGTGCCGCGGGTCACGCGGTCACTCACCCAACCGCGAGGAAGACCGCCGCCAGCAAGACCCATAAGAGTGCCCATCATTACGTCGCTCTTCACGTCGCTCTTCCCCCTGGCTTTCATTGGCGCATCAACAACTCGAACATGATATTTCCGGGTTCGCATGAACTCTTGGTGCAGCAGAACCAGGAGTTGGACCGCTCGCAATCGTTCCGCGTGGCGAACGAGATAGATCTCATCCAACGCGAGCTTTCGCAGGAACTGGTTCCCGTCAGCGAAACCGAGGCGCTGAAGCTCGCCAGTAACCTGGCCGACAACCGGCGATACTGCCGTCCCTGGACCCGCGATTTCCTACAGGATTTCAGCCAGGCCTACTACGAGCAATTCCACTCTCCGCTGCAGGTCACCTCCCTGGTGCGCACTATGGAGCAGCAGCACAACCTGCGGCGCTACAATCGCTTTGCAGCTCCAGAATGGGGTGATACGGCCTCGACCCACTTGGCGGGCGTCAGCTTCGATTTGTTGCGGCGCGGCCTGACTCCTGGGCAGTACGCGTGGATCACCAGTTATCTGCTTCCGTTGAAAGAAGCGGGCATGGTGGATCCCATCGAAGAACGGCAACCGGTGTTGCACATTATGGTCCTCGATAAGTATGGCGACCGCTCGGGCGGAGCATCGAGCTGGTCCGAGGCCAACGAGCCGACCGAAATTACCAACCTCGGCATTGGCGGTACGCAACCTTAAGGCACTCCCAACGTCCTTGCTGTAACGGCCCAGTTCTTTTCGGGACGTTCGGTCGCATCGCTTTCAGCCTCCCTTCAGGGCCATGACCAGCAATTTCCGCTCAGTCATGTCTTCAATCGAATAGCGCAGTCCTTCGCGGCCCAAGCCTGAATCCTTCACGCCGCCGTAGGGCATCTGGTCCACGCGGAAGCTGGGTACGTCGCCAACAATGACGCCACCTACCTCGAGCTCGTCAAACGCCATTTGAATGAGTACCGCATCGCGGGTGAGCACGCCCGCTTGCAGCCCGTAAGGCGAATCGTTGACCTGGCGCACGGCTTCGCGAAATTCGTCATAGGGTTCGATCGTCACTACGGGAGCAAAAATCTCTGCGCAATTCACGCGCATGCCGGGAGAGGTGCCGGTGAGCACGGTGGGCTCGAAGACCGAGCCTTTATGGGCGCCGCCGCACAGAAGCTTCGCATCTCCTTTGACCGCTTCCTCAATCCACTCGCTGACGCGGACCGCATCCTGCTCGCGAATGAGTGGCGGAACGTCGGTGCTCTCCTGCATCGGGTCGCCGACCTTTAGCTTGCGAACGCCCTCCAGAAGCAAGTCGCTGAACTTGTCGAACACGGGGCGGTGCACGAGGATGCGCTGCACCGAGATGCAGGTCTGCCCCGCGTAGGAGAACCCACCAGCCACGCAGCGCTGCGCCGCATAGGGCAGGTCAGCATCGCTGTGTACGATGACCCCGGCATTGCCGCCTAACTCCAGCGTGACTCGTTTCTTGCCGGCCCGAGACTTCAGTTGCCAGCCCACGGCCGCGCTGCCGGTGAAGGTCAGCAGCTTGATGCGGTCATCGCTGACCAGCGGCGAAGCGTTCTCGTTGGACAACGGCATCACGGCGAATGCGCCTTCGGGCCATCCCGATTCGGCCACAATCTCGGCCAGCAGCAGTGACGAGACCGGTGTCTGTGGTGCTGGCTTCAGAATCAGAGGACAGCCGGCGGCGATCGCGGGCGCCACTTTGTGGGCCACCAGGTTCAGAGGAAAATTGAACGGCGTGATGGCGAACACCGGGCCGAGCGGAAAGCGCCGCACCAAGCCCCATCGTCCAGCGGTGGACTCCTGAGTGTCGAGCGGGATGTACTCGCCGTAAATCCGCGTGCTCTCTTCGGCCGCAATGTGGAAGGTGTTGATGGCGCGGTCCACTTCGATGCGCGCCGTCCTGATGGGCTTGCCCGCTTCCTGGCAGATGGTGCGGGCGAATTCCTCGCGGCGCGTGGTGATGCCATCGGTGATCTTATGCAGAATGGCGGCGCGCTGATATGACGGCATCATGCGCGTGATCGCAAAGGCGCGCACGGCCGATTCGATCGCGACTTCGACATCGTCAGGACCAGCCTCGTAAGCCACGGCGACCACACTGCGGTCATACGGCGAAGTCACCAACACCTCGCGGCCATGCGTCATCCAGTTGCCGTTGAGAAAGAACCCGAAGCTGCGCGTCGGAATCGCTGTGGTGTGGCCCATGCGTCACCTCGCTCCATCCATTCGATGCTGCCGGCAATGATTACGCAAGCGTGGCGGGGATTCAACCCCTGCCACCGGGTGAACAACCCAGCCAATGGCGGGGCTATTGGATAGAACCGCGATCTTAAGTTGTTGTATGCTCGCCCCCTAGCATTTACCCTGGGAGCGCAGAATATGAGCCTCGACCCATTGGTGCAGCTTGTTCACTCACCTCAGCAGGACGAATGGAGCAAGCGCAACGAAGAAGCGTTTAGCGCACTTTTCGGTAGTCCCGAGGGGCGATACCCGAAGGCTGCCGAGAAATCCGTCACGCTTCGGGCTCCCGAGATGAGTCAAGACTTCGGAGTTCCCTTCGCAGCCTATATTCACCCATCAAATCCGACCAAAGGCGCTTATGGCGGCTTCTCATTTGTAATTTTTCCTGTCGCGGAGTCGCCGTGTCTTGTTGGGCTCGGTGTTGGCACCCAAGGACTAGCTCCCGATGAAGCGATCCTGGGTCGCCCTGGGCACGCCCGCAAAGCACAAGCGATCTGTGCCTGGTTAAACAAGGATTTCGGAAAAGGTCAACAGATTGCATGGGCTAAGCAGGATCCGACTCGCATAGATGTCGATATTCCCGATGGCCTACAACGACAATGGAGTGATTACAAAGCGGTTTTCGACCGGTACGGAAAGGTGATGTACGCGATCTTCAAGCCAAACTCGGATCCTGAGCTTACACGGCAGGCACTCACCGCGTTCTTGGATCTCACATTTGAGGAGCGCGGATTTCTTGTCAATGCCAATTGTCGACAAGACAGCGAGGGGATCCGATCCAATTGGTTCGGCTGTTTAATGCCGGTTGTAACGCGGCAAGAAGTACGTAAGCTGCTGGGTTCCAGGCGCTTTGTCATTCTGCAGGGGCCGCCCGGGACGGGCAAGACAATGATGGCGCTGGATCTCTTATCTGATGAGTACGCCGGATCGGGGCGGTCTATTCAGTTTCACCCAAATACCACGTACGAAAATTTTATCGGAGGCTTAGCTCCAGAAGAGTCGGGAACCCAACTAGGGCTTCATTTCAAGCCCAAACCAGGT
>Ga0209040_10004697_pt1 | contig 10266 bp, 8 predicted proteins | sample BogFormECP12_OM3_FD_188240 | JGI IMG/M metagenome (GOLD analysis project Ga0209040, IMG submission 188240) | Bog forest soil microbial communities from Calvert Island, British Columbia, Canada - ECP12_OM3 (SPAdes) (version 2) | ecosystem: Environmental > Aquatic > Freshwater > Wetlands > Bog ... | reverse complement strand
AGGACGACCGAACCTGCCTGGCCGATACTCGACTCGCCGGCGACGGCGCCGGTCACCTTCAGCAGCACACGTACCGGGCTGTCATCGAGTTGGACAACCGCCAAAGAGTACGGGCTCGGCAGATCCGGAACCGGAATACGGATCGTGGTCTGCGTGTAGATGGTTCCGGTGCGGGGCAACGGCTCCAACCGGTACTCGGTGGCCAGTGCGCCGGCCGAATCGACCCGCGCGCGCGGTGGGAACACCGGCGCCGAGTCGATGCCCGGTCTCTCGTCGAATATTGCTGCCTCCCAGCGCAATTTGGGTTCAAATGCGCGAGCGTAGGCGGCCAACGAGATGGGAATCCCAGTGCCCTCGGCGGTGTTGGTTTTGGGCAGTTCACCCACGAGCGTCTCGTCACGCCTCACCACGGGCGCGATCACGGTGTTCGTCAGGTGCGCGACGGTCACCATCGACTGCTCGATCGCGAGAATCAGTCCGTCGGAGCGACTTTCCAACGCAGCCGCGATTAGCCGGATCACTCCGGCGGCTGAAGCGCTCGGGTCTTCGTGAGCGGCAACGGTATCGAAGCCCAACCCGAGTTCCTTGAGAGTCACACCAGCAACCACCGCAACGACTCGTGAGTCGGCGAGATTGAGGCGGGCCAGCGTCGATTTCACACCGACCTCGCGTTGCAACCGCGGATCGGCATAGGTGTGGCGGGCGCCGTCCTGGCCACGAACCAAGGTGGGCAGACTGCGATTCTGCCGGGCTACGGACGTGATGGCGGCACCGCCATCTCCCAGCAGAGCGGCCGCCGCACCTGCGGCGTTGTCAGAGTCGTCGGCGGCGATGACAAGCGTGCCCGCGTCGCCGGCAACAAGCTGGTCCAGCACCGCCGGAGCACCACCAAGCACCTCGGTGACCTGTACATCGGCAGGCAGCGATAGGCCGGCCAGCAGGACCGCACCGTTACCGCCCTCCAGTAACGGGAAGTCCCGCGACACGATCACGACACGATGCGCGGAGGCGTTTGGATCGGCGGCGCGCCCCGCTGCCACCGCCATGGTGAGAGCGTCTTCATCCGGACCTGGCACTCGCCGGTCGTGCTGACGCCATGGGGGCAAGTAGGTGCCCACAGATTGGATCTCACTCACAGCCGTCAGCCCTCGCTCGCATGCTATTCGGTATCCTTAATAAGGTATATAGTTATAGCATTCTGGGCAAGCACGGGCCGCACTGCATCAGGAATGACGAAAGGACCGCGGACCTGACACAGGACTTCTATCTGCCCCGTGCCGCTGCCGGCGTTACCGTCGACCCCGTGAGCGTGTTCGAGGAACTGACCCTCAGCGAACCCGAACTGACGGCACTACGGGCGTCGGTTCGGGACTTCTTGCGCAACGACCGCGCTGAGTTCGGCTGGCAGCCGACGGTCGACGCATGGTTGTCGCGATGGGACGAGGCCTTCAGCGCCAGACTCGGCGACGCCGGCTTCCTGGGTTTGACCATCCCTACCGTCTACGGCGGACAGGGACGCAGCCACCTCCAGCGCTACGTCGTGACCGAAGAGCTGCTCACCCACGGCGCTCCGGTGGCTGCGCACTGGGTGGCCGACCGCCAAGTTGCGCCCGCAGTGATGATCTACGGCACTGACGAACAGCGACAACGGATTCTGCCGCGGATCGCGAAAGGACGCTTGTTCTCGGCGATCGGGATGAGCGAGCCGCAGGCCGGCTCCGACCTCGCCGCAGCTTCGACCAAGGCCAACCGCGTCGACGGCGGCTGGATACTCACCGGCAGGAAGATCTGGAGCAGCGGCGCACACCGCGCCCACCAGATAGTGGTGCTGGCTCGATCCAGTCCGGTCGAGTCACAGCAGCGGCACTCCGGCTTCAGCCAGTTCATCGTGCCGACCGATGCGCAAGGGGTACGCATCGAGCCGATCGTCTCGATGGACGGCGACCATCATTTCAATGAGGTCGTATTCGAGGGCGTGTTCGTCCCCGATGCCGACGTGCTCGGCGAGATAGGGAACGGCTGGCTTCAAGTGACGGCCGAGTTGTCATTCGAGCGCAGCGGTCCCGAGCGGATCCTGTCCACCGCCCCTCTCATCGGGGAGTGCCTGTGCGCACTGTCGGAATCCCCATCGCCGCCGGACCGCCGCACCGTGGCCGATGTCGGTCACCTGCTGGCGCGCCTGATTTCCCTTCGCCAGCTGTCGATCTCGGTCGCACGCTCCCTGTCCGATGGTGTCGACCAGACCAACCGGGCGGCGCTGGTCAAGGATCTCGGTACCCGCTTCGAGCAGGAGTCGGTGGAGGCGGTCGCCGGTCTTGTCGACGGCCTTCCTCTGGAACCGCGGCTTCGCGCCATGCTCGACGCCGGCCGGTTGCACAAGCCGATGTTCACGCTCCGCGGCGGCACGAACGAGGTACTGCGGGGCATAGTCGCGCGAGGGATGGGATTGCGTTGAGTACGTGGCTCTCCGGTGGGGTGCTCGACAATGCACCAACCAACGATGACTCAACCGAGCTGCGTCAGCTCGTCGACGACATCGGTCGCCGGTCCTTCGATGCGCGCATCGGCCACCGGGGCCACCGCGACCACTTCGACGACGCCCTGTGGCGCGCACTGGCCGAGACCGGCCTGGACCGGCTGACCAGCACACCCGACCTCGGGGCGACCCCCGCCGACGCCGCGGTGGTGCTCCGCGGGCTGGCGCGCCATGCCGGGGCGGTACCGATCGCCGAGACCGACCTGATGGCGTGCTGGCTCGCGGGCGAAGCGGGGTCCGAGGCGCCACCGGGGCCGTTGACGGTCGCGATCGCGCGGGGCGCCATGTCGAACGGCACAATCGCCGGAACAGCGGCCCGGGTGCCGTGGGCGCAGCAGGCGGCCGCCGTCGTTCTGGCAGTGCGCACCTCGGACGCGCTGCACGTGGGGATCATGCATGAACCCGAGATCGAGGCCAGTCACAATCTGGCCGGCGAACCCTGCGGGACAGTCGAATTCGCCATCTCGACCGATCAGTTGATCGCGCTGCCCACGCCGATCGCCGACGAGTTGTCCTGTCGCGGTGCATGGGCGCGCTGCTGCCAGACGATCGGCGCCCTAGACGCCGCCGCCGAACTCACCGTTGCTCACACCCGGGAACGATCGCAGTTCGGGCGTCCATTGAGCGCCTTCCAGGCGGTGCAACATGCCCTGGCCAACATGGCCGGTGACATCGAACGCGCACGCGCGGTAACGACAGTGGCTGTCGCCGCAGCCGACGAATACGGTTTCGCCGCTCCGCAGACCCGCCACGCCGTCACGGTCGCGAAGGTCGTGCTCGGCCAGGTGGTTGGTCCGGTCACCACGATCGCCCATCAGTTACACGGCGCCATCGGCGTCACCACGGAACACCCACTCTCGCTCGCGACCTTGCGCGCGCAAGCCTGGATCGACGAGTTCGGTAGCACGACCGAGCATGCCCACCGCCTGGGCGCTGCGGGCATTGCGACGCAAGCCCTATGGGACATCGCCATACCGTGACGAGAACTCGAAGAACCCGAGCACTTCGGCGCAAGCTGGGCTGTGGTGCACGGGGACGCGTCGTCAAATATGCCGCCGGCTTCATATCGGCCTTAGGCGCGACCGTGCATCGAAGTGCGTCAACAAGAGTGTGACGGAAAGGAACCCGATGTCGTCCACGTCCCGACGGATCGCAGAATCGTCCACCACCGCGGTGGTTTGTGTGGAGTGCCAGAACGGCGTGATGGGACCCAACTCGGTGCTCCCGGCGCTTGGTGCCGACACCCGAGATTTGGTAGGCAACATCGGTCGGGTGCTGACCGCAGCACGAAGCAGTGGGGTCGTGGTTATCCACGCCACCTTCGAGGGCCTGCTCGGAAGCGACCATGTCGGCTCGGCACGGATCTGGCGCGCTCTTGGGCCGGCCACCGAGGGGTGGACGCCCGGCAGTGCACCCACCCAGGTCATCCCGGAATTGCTGGGGCCCGACGACCTCGTTGTCGCCCGCCATCATGGGTTGTATCCGACTCTCGACACCGAATTGCTGCCAGTACTGGCCAGCCTCGGAGTGCGCACCGTCGTCCTTGCCGGTGTGTCACTGAATCTCGCGCTACCCTTCACCGCCGGCCACATGTCCCAGATGGGGTATCGGGTGGTCGTGCCCCGCGACGCCGTCGGCGGCACTCCCCCCGTCTACGCCGACTTAGCAATCACGCACACGATGGCGATGTTGGCCACGATCACGACGATCGAGGCGCTGACCGCGGAGTGGGCGTCAGGATGACATCAAAGAGGTCGAGCACCTGCTCACGATTTTTCGCGCCGACGTGACGCGACTCGCGGATACACCGAAGGGATGTTGATGGCATCAGAGCTACGAAAGCGGCTCGACCTCAGCTTGGCCGACGGATCTGGCGTCGGTTACGTTCTGCGACTTGTCGATAGCGCTCGCCCAAGTCGTCGGTATGCCTGGCAACGGTGGTGGCGATAGTCTGCTCGGCCGCCAGGGCGGGGTTGATGATCGCGGCAGCTCCAGTCACGTACATCGCTTTGAGCCCCTGCATGACTGGTGGCGATACTTCACAGATTTGCGTTGCCAACTCGACAATCCGATTCAGCAGCTGCGTGTGTGCAACGACCTCTGTGACCAGACCCATCGTCTCCGCTCGAGACGCATCGATGACCTCACTGGTCATCGACAGCCTTCGGGCCATACCGGCTCCGATAATGCCGGGCAGCCGCGCAGTCATGCCTGCACCGGGCAGGATTCCCACCCGGGCATGGGTGTCGGCGAAGACGGCTTGATCGGACGCCACGAGAAAGTCGCACCCGAGTGCCATCTCCATGCCGCCGGTAATCGCCGCCCCGTTTATCGCTCCGAGGACCGGCTTGCTCAACTGGGCGACCTTGGTGATGCAGTTCTCGGCGTGAAGCCGTTCGAAATAGGCCGCCCCATCGCGCTGCACCTGCTTGAGATCCAGTCCGGCACAGAACGCCGGATCCGCGCCTGTCAGCACGACTGCACGCACGGACATATCGCGATCGGCGTCGATCAAAGCAGCGTGCAAGGCGCTGATCAAGTCGGTGTTCAACGCGTTTCGCGCCTCGGGACGGTTCATCGTCAGCACCCGGACCGCGCCGCGGTCCTCCAGCAAGACAAGCTGGTTCAAGGCAACCATGATGCGGGCCTGGAGAATTCGTTATCGCTCATGTAGGCCACGCCCATGTCCCTAAACCCACGCGAGCTCGACCTTTTGCCAACCGTTCAGCAGCGCCGTCGGGTTGCGCTCCAGCGCTCCCGCTATCTCGAGCCGGTCGAGGTACGGAAGTAACCCGCCGACCGCCGTGCGCACCTCCTGACCTGCGAGGTGAGCGCCCAAGCAAAAGTGGATGCCGTGTCCGAATGCCAGGTTCCTACCGGCGGGTCGGGTGATCTGGAACCGGTCGGGGTCATCGAAGCGGCGCGGATCACGGTTTGCCGCGGCCATATGCAACGCGATGATGGCGCCCTTGGGGATTGGCGTTCCGGCGATCTCGTTGTCTTCGGTCGCCTCGCGAAAGGCGAATTGGATCGGGCAAGTCAACCGATTTGCTTCGTCAACCGCATTGGGCAGCAGTCCGGGATCGTCGAGCAACAACTTGAGCTGGTCCGGGCAAGAGAGGAGCTCGACCACGGTGTTGCCGATCAGATTCGTCGTCGTCTCGTTGCCGGCGACCATGATGGTGATTGCGACCATCAGTGTTTCGACATTGCTTAGCGACTCGTTGTCGATCGCCGCCACCATGGCACTGACCAAGTCGCCCTTGGGTTCTGCGCGACGTGCCTCGATGAGTGGAACGAAATAGGTGCTGAACTCTTTGATCGTTGCCAACATCAACTCGTTGCGCTCGGCGGGGCTGCTGAACACCCCACCCGCTGCGGCGGCGAACGCGTCCGACCATCGCTTGGCCTGGGCGTAGTGGTTGCTGTCGATGCCGAGGATGTGGCAGATCATTTCGACAGGCAGCGGAACGGCGAGGCGCTCCACCACGTCGAAGGCGGGTTGGTCCTCGATTCCGGCCACACAGCGTCGGACGATCTCTTCGATCGCAGTCGCCATCTCCTTGATGCGCGGCGGCGTGAATCCCCTGCTGACGATGCGGCGCATCCGGGTGTGTTGGGGCGGGTCGGCCGCGGCGATGGTCTTCGCGGAAGCCATCTCGGCCATGTCCACCGGGAAGCCCGCGGCCAGCGCGAGCAATCGCTCGACCACCTCGGGTTTCATCTCTTCATCCGGCGGCGCGGATCCCTCGTAGGGGTTGGGTCGCGACGAGAACTGCTGCGGATTCGACTGGACCGCCTTGACATCGTCGAACCGCGACACCACCCAGATGTCAGAGCTGGTGTGGTAGACGGGAAATCGCTCCCGCAATTCGGCGAGTACCTGCGGCAGCTGATCTCGTGGCCCGGGCTTGAACGGGTCGAAGATGAAATCGAGTTCATTCGCGCTCATCGTGTCTCCGTCTTCTCCCGTCACAGGTTGGCTCAATTCCAAAAGCGGTACAGCGTGCGGGCATTGAGCTCGACGATCTTTCGGGCCTCATCGTCGGGCACATCGACGAGGTGCTCTGCAAGCAACTTGCGCGTGTGCGGCCAATTCGAGTCCGAGTGCGGATAGTCGCTTTCGAACATGATGTTGTCGATGCCGATCCGGTGCCGTTGCTCGATACCCGACTGGTCGGAGATGAAACAGCCGTAAATGTGCTCCCGGAATAGCTCGGAGGGAAGCTTGTCGGCGTTGATGTTGCACCAGTACTTGTGTCGGCCCCAGGAGTAGTCGATGCGTTCCAGTAGATACGGCATCCAGCCGATGCCGCCCTCGGACAGCGCGACTTTGAGGTTGGGGAATTTGTAGAACACGTCGGACATCAATAGATCGACGGTCGCCATCATCGAGTTCAGCCCGAACAGCGCGATGCTGATGAACATATCGCCGTCCGGCGCGAGCCCCTGCGGCATGCCGCCGGAGCCGAAGTGCATCGACAGGGGAAGGTCGGCTTCCTCGCAGATGCGCAGGATCGGATCCCAATGGTCGGTGTGGAAGGACGGCAAGCCAAGTTTGTGCGGCGCCTCGATGAACGAAACTGACTTGGCGCCCTTGGCGGCGGTGCGTTCGATCTCGGCCACGGACGCGTCAATGTCCCAGAACGGCACCATCATCAACGGGATCTGGCGCTCGGGGGCAAAGGCACACCACTCATCGAGGATGAAGTCGTTGTAAGCGCTGACGCACAGCTTCGCGAAGTCCTTGTCCTCGGCGGCGTAAAACGTGCTGCCAGCGAATCCGCCGAAGTTCGGGAAGCACAGCTGAGCCCAGGTGCCCTCGATGTCCATGTCCTTGATGCGGTCGGCGATGTCATGACATCCCGGCAGCATGTCGTCGTAGCTGCGTGGGTCCATGCCGAAGTCGCGCGGGTGCTTGCCCGCCACCGCGTTGAGAGCAAAGTTGCCCGACTCGCGCCCTTCGTAAAGCCAGGTGTCGTTGCCGTCGGGGAGCTGCACGATGCGTGGCGCCACGTCTTCGTACTTCGAGGGCAGCCGGTCAAGCCAAACCCGCGGGTGCTCGATGACATGGTCGTCGACGGAGATGATTCTTGCGTCTTCGGGAAGCATGTGATCTCTTTCTGAGAGGCATCGCATCTCAAGGGTAGAACGCTACCTGCGCCAGATGCAACGAACATACTATGCTGACGCCGCAGTGAAGTAATCACATGGGCTGGGAGGCGGTTGATGGTCAAGCTCCGTCGAGAAGAACTCGACCCCGAAATTCGCGAAGCCGTCCGTGATCTGCCCGATTTCGTCTTCTCCGCCGAGACCGTGCCGATGATGCGTCAGAACGCCCCGTTTCCGCCCGTGCCGGCGCCCGACATCGAGTGCGTCGACCTCGCGACCGATCCCGACGGAGGGGTCGTGCTGACTGTGCTGCGTCCCCGCGGCGTTGCCGGTGAACTGCCGGCCCTGTACTGGATGCACGGCGGCGGGACGGTGATCGGAAACCGCTTTATGGATAACGCCCGCCTCAACGAGTGGTGCCGCTCGCTGTCCTGCGCCTGCATCAGCGTCGAATACCGGTTGGCACCGGAATCGCCCTATCCGCTGCCACTGGACGACTGCGACAACGGACTGAGGTACATCGTTGATCACGCGGCCGATCTGCGGCTGGACCCGCGCCGCATCGGGGTCGGCGGACGCAGCGCCGGTGGGTTACTGGCCGCTTCTCTCGGGCTGCGCTGGCGGGACCAGAGGCTCGATGGTCTGGGATTCGCATACCTCGAATACCCGATGCTCGATGATCGGATGACCACGCCGTCGAGCGCGCTCGACGGCCTTCCAATGTGGAGTCGGGAGTCCAACGCGTTCGGCTGGCGCAGCTATCTGGGCGAGCGCTTCGGAACAGACGACGTGCCGCCGGAAGCGGTTCCCGCCAGGGCCGCCGAGCTGGCGGGCCTACCGCCGACGTTCATCAGCGTGGGCACGGCGGACTGCCTTCGAGACGAGTCGATCGATTTTGCCGCTCGCCTGTGCCGGGCCGGCGTGTCGACGGAGCTTCACGTCTACGCGGGCGCGATTCACGGGTTCGATATGTTCGCCGACTGCGCAGTGGCCAAATGCGCCGCGCACGACAGTGCGGATTGGCTGGCCCGCCAATTCCGCTGACGTGTCAGCGGCGTGGACGGCTGCGGGGTAGCCCTAACCTGTTCTCGACGATCAGGCTGCGCAGCACTTCGCTGGAACCGCCGTAAATCGTCGTCGCGACTGCGCTGCGGTAATGGGTATCCAGGGCGCCGTCAACGGGAGCGTCTGGGTCAGTCCAATCCAGCATGCCCGCGGTTCCCGCGATATCGGCGGCGGCGGCGGACGCCCGCACATAGCTCTCAGGACCGAACAGCGCCGACACCGGGCCCGGCTTGTCGCCTTCGGCGTCCAGGAACGCCACCCGCAAGGCGAGCAGGTCGGCTACCTCGGCCTCCATCGCCACATGGGCCAGCCGCTCACGCACTAGGGGATCGTTGATGAGCGGGGCGCCGTCCGTTCCCGGATGCGTGCGGGCGAATTCGAGTGCATCGGCTGCCACCAATCCCGTCCGTGAGGCGGGCGCGACGTTCTGCTCGGCCTCCAATGCGGCCAGCATCACCGAAAAGCCCTGGTGCGCTTCGCCAACCCTGTTGGCATCGGCGACCCGCACGTCGTTGTAGAACACGATGTTGGTGCGTTCATGGCCCATGGTGTGCACCGGCCGGATTTCGATACCGGCTGAATCCAGTGGTACCAGCAGCATCGTCAGACCGCGGGTACCGGTGGAGCCTGGCGCCGAGCGGGTGAGCAGAAAGCAGTAGTCAGCGAGATGCGCGAAGGTGGTGAAGATCTTCTGGCCGTTGACGATCCAATCTTCACCGTCTCGCTCGGAGCGGGTCGCGCAGGCGAAGACATCAGATCCGCCCGATGGTTCGGTGTAGCCGAGGCAGATGAGAATCTCGCCGGCCGCAACGCTCGGCAAAATCCTGGCCTTCAGCTCTGGTGAGCCGGCGGCCCTGATCGCGTTGGCCGGCAGCATCGTCGTCCCGGGCCCGATCGTAGGAACGCCTCCCCTGCGCAGCGTATCGAGCAGCACAGCGGTCTCGAAGTGATCGAGTCCGGCCCCACCCTCCTCCACCGGCCAGACCGGGGCGATCCATCCGCGCTCCCCCAGCTTTCGGGTCAGCTTCCGATCGGCACCGTCTCCGGTGCGTCGCTCGTTTTCGATCACTTCGCGGGTGACATACCGTGCGACGAAATCTTCTGCTTCGCTGCGGATTCGGGCCCAGCTCGCGGGTTCGCTGAAGTCCATGGCTCAGTGACCTCCTGCGCTCACCGGGCCGAAGCGCCTGTCGGCGAGGGTGAGCAGTTCGCGCCGCGGATCGGCGAATGCCACCGCCCACGCTTTGGCGCGGCGGTAGTAGAGCTGGATGTCGTACTCCTCCATGAAGCCGTACCCGCCGTGGACGTGAAGGCTGTGTCCGGCTGCCTGATACGCGGTCTCGGCGGCGAATACGAACGCCATCGAGGCCAATGCCGGTCCGTCGGCCTGCCCCGAATCCAATGCCCAGCAGGCCTTTTGGATCAACAGTTGTGCTCCGTCCAACGCCGCGACCGCGTCGGCGAAGGGGTGAGCGACCGCCTGGTACATCGCGATGGGCTGCCCGAACGCGTGACGCACCTTCGCGTAATCAGAGCCGATGCGAACGGCCTCG
>Ga0209040_10004696_pt1 | contig 10269 bp, 8 predicted proteins | sample BogFormECP12_OM3_FD_188240 | JGI IMG/M metagenome (GOLD analysis project Ga0209040, IMG submission 188240) | Bog forest soil microbial communities from Calvert Island, British Columbia, Canada - ECP12_OM3 (SPAdes) (version 2) | ecosystem: Environmental > Aquatic > Freshwater > Wetlands > Bog ... | reverse complement strand
TGCACGCGGATCGGCTCGCCGTGGCCGAGCATGCGTCCGTTGATCGCGAACGCGTCGTAGCTCACCTCGTAGCCGTGTGGCATGCCGCGGGCGAGTGAGGCGGCCATCGCCTGCTCGCCGTTGGTCTTCAGTTCGGGGTCCTTGTCGCCCGCCAAAAAATCGGCGGCCATGTCGCCCCCGCGGCTAAAGCTGGGCTCAAATTCCTTTAGCGTGAGGAAGATTTCCTGGTCGTAGGCCCCGGGGTTCTGCTTGGGTTCGATGTAGACGGGGCCGACCTGGCCGCTGTATTGGCCACCGGACAAGTCAGCGCGCGGGGTCAGGTGGGTGTGATAGAAGCGGAACCCCGCCGGGCCCGGCACGAACGAGATGCGGCGCATGCCGTGGGCGGGGATGTAGGGGGTGCCTTCCTCGGCGGCTCCGTCGACGTCGACTGGCACCTGTTGGCCGTGCCAGTGCAGTTGTTCGGGGGTGTCGGTGTCGTTGTAGATATCGACCCAGGTGGTTTGACCCTGTTTGAACCGCAGCAGCGGGCCGGGAAACTGCCCGTTGTAGGTGGTAGTCGATACCACCCGATCCGGGGCCAACTCGACGGTGCCGGTACCGATGCGCACCGTGTAGTCGGGTTTGCCGCCCGGCGGCGAGGGCCGCGAGGGCCCAGAACAGGCCGTGGCGGCGCTGCCGACACCAGCGGCGGCCGCTGCCACCGCCAGGCCGCTGCATGTGAGGAATTCACGCCGGTCGAACGGCATCCACGCCAAGGTCTGGCTGAGCCGACTGGCCCGCTCATCGTGACGGGGTTGTTCAGTGCGGGTTGCCGATTCTACTCCGGCCTCTTGTTGGGCTGGTCTTCGGAGAGTTATGGCGGCCACTTTGGCCGACCCGCGAACCATATGACTCCGGGCGGAATGTCGGGCTCGTGCCCCATGATGAGTCCAGGGGGAATGATGGGGCCCGGCGGCATGGGGCCGGGCGAAACTATGGGCCCAAGTCCAGCGCCACCAGCGACAGCACCAAGCGCACCGCCTAGATAATTGACGAGGCAACAGCCTCCATGGACCCAGCTCGTCTGTTATTCGTCGTTTATGGTCGAGAGGCAACGAAAATTAACGGCGACCATGGGTGGCTAACGAGCAACGTAATCGGTTGGTGGACAAACAAATACGGGATTTATTGACAACCACCGCGAACGGTGCGGCGTTAATCCGTTGTCGCGGGTTCGAGTCCCGCCCGCCCAACCTTAAAAGGCCGTTCAGGGGTTTTGCAGGCCGGCCGAACCAGAGTCAGTTGCCCTCTTCGGCGCACAACAGTGAGTGCGTGACGCGAGTGCCCTCGAAACGGAATTCGTGCGCGGGACGTCGCAGAGGCTCGATGGTGGTATCCGTGTGCACGATGACTCCGCCACCGGAGGGGATTCCGAGCCCGGTGACCGCTCCCTCCAGCAAATGAATCGTGCGCGATAGCCGCGCCCATTCGGCTCGCTCGCCGTGCGTGTCGATGACCACGGGGACGAGCTTGAACGCATTGAGCAGCTCGGTCGTGGGAGATTCCGGTGTCTCGACGATTCCATAGCGTCCGAGTTGGACCGCGCCGGCTGAAATGCCCACCAGGACCGCCCCTTGGGCGTGCCGGTCCAGGATCACATCCTTCATGCCGGTTTTCTCGAACGTGTTCCAGCCGAGACGCACATCGCCGCCCGCGAGGACGATCAACTGGGCACGCTCCAGGAAGGGCGCCACAAATGTGGAGCCAGCCCCCGACAAGGTGTTGGCGCCGCCGTCGAGTTTGTTGATTGGGAGCGGGTAGCCGGGCTTGGAGGCGGAGCCCTGAACGCAGATCTGGACAGCCTGCGCAGCCTGGGTGTTGTTCGCTCCTCTATTGCTGGTGCTTCCGCACGCAGCCAATGCACCGGCAGTCAGCACGGCGATCGCCACGTTAGTGAAAGTCTTCGTGATCATCGATCCTCCACTGGAACTCGATGCCTGGTGTGCCGGTCTGACATCCAAAACACCAATGTGAAAAACCAAACTCTCATCGAACCGCCGCGGAGCTTAGGGTTTGCGGCCACGTCAGTCGACGGTGCAGCCACAAGGCCACGTAGACAAGGCCGAGCAGCACGGGCACCTCGATGAGCGGGCCGACGACCCCGGCCAAGGCTTGGCCGGAGGTGGCGCCGAATACGCCGATGGCCACGGCAATCGCTAGCTCGAAGTCGTTGCTGGCCGCGGAGAACGCCAGCGCCGCCGTGCGGGCGTAGGACAGGCGTAGCCACCGACCGATGGCGAACCCACCGATCCACATCACCGCGAAGTAGACCAGCAGCGGCAGCGCGATCCGGGCCACGTTCACCGGCTCGGAGGTGATTGTTTTACCCTGCAGCGCAAAGAGCACGACCACGGTGAACAGCAACCCATACAAGGCAATCGGCGCAATGCGTGGCAGCAGCGCGCTCTCATACCACTCCTGGCCCCGGGCGCGTTCACCGAGCGTTCTAGTGAGGAATCCAGCGACCAGCGGGATCCCCAGGAACACCACAACGGTGACCGCGATCGCAGCGAAAGAGACGTGCAGGCTCTGAGTTGGCAAGTCCAGCCAGGCGGGCAACACGTTGAGGTAGAACACGCCGAGACCGGCATAGAACAGCACCTGGAACACGGCGTTGAGCGCAACGAGCACGGCCGCCATTTCCCGGTCGCCGCAGGCCAGGTCGGTCCAGATCAGCACCATGGCGATGCAGCGGGCCAGCCCTACCAGAATCACGCCGGTGCGGTAGGCGGGCAGGTCTGGCAGCAGCAGCCACGCGAGGGCGAACATGACTGCCGGCCCGATGATCCAGTTCAGAATCAACGACACGGCGATCATGCGGCGGTCTGCGGTGATCCGCCCGATCTCCCGATAGCGGACCTTGGCCAGCACCGGGTACATCATCAATAACAACCCGATGGCAATCGGCAAGCTAGTGCCGTGGATAGACACGGCATTGAGCCAGTTGGCCAAACCCGGGATCAGGCGGCCCAGGAGCAGCCCGGCCACCATCGCCAGTCCAATCCACAATGGCAGGAATCGGTCGACCGTCGACAACCGGGCCACCACGTGGCTGTCGTCCGACGGCGCACTGCGGGTGGCGCTAGGGTTGTGGCTCATCTGTTCAATCCCATTCTTTTCATTCGGCTGGGCTGGGCTACTGGCCCGAAGCGGCGTCACAGGCCTGCAGCGACCCGGTGAGAAGCGCGATGGCGCAGAATTCGCCGACTAAGCGCCGTGGCCGCGGGACGGTATTCATGGTCGGGTCGCTGGGCTGAGGGTGTCGGTTCCCAAAAGCTGCGAGAGTTGTTGCAGCGCAGTTCGGTTCACCCGGTAGTACACCCATGAGGCACGCCGTTCGCTGTCTAGCAATCCAGCGGTGCGTAGGACCTTTAGGTGATGGGAGATGGTGGGCTGGGTCAGTGCAATCCCTGCTGACAAGTCGCAAACGCAGGCTTCACCACCCTCGTGGCTGGCCACCACGCTCAGCAGGCGCAATCGCACTGGGTCAGACAGCGCCTTCAGCTTGGCCGCCAATTCGATGGCCGCGTCAGGCGAGAGTGGCTCACGCACAAGGGGAACGAACGCGCACCGGGCCTCCGCGCTCAATGGCAACTGCGACTTCGACACACATCGATATTGACTGACATCGAATCCACGGTCAAGCCAACAGTGCATGAACTAGCGAAAAAGCGGGATCGGCGGGCGGGATGACTCCAACCCCGCACGCCCCGCTGTGGTGGCGGTCAGCAGCAAGAGGCCGCCGCCTCCTCTTGCTCGTCGACAGCCGGCGATCCGCCACAGCACGCAGCGCCTTCGGTCGCGCGATCGAGGTGCTCAGGGCTTGATCCGAATGTCTCCGAATCGGCCAGTACCGTGTAGACCTCCCACTTCTCCCCGGCCGGCCCGGTCACCCAGACCTTGTCTTGGGTGGCGAAGCAGCAGGTCGTTCCGATCTCTTCGTCGGTGAACAAGCCCTCGCCCTGCAACCGGGCGATCTCCGCGTGCACTTCCTCACTTGACGCAACCTCTACCCCCAAGTGGTTGAGCGTGCCGCCCTTTCCGGGGTTCTCCAATAGCACCAGCTTGAGCGGCGGATCGGCGACGGCGAAGTTGGCATAGCCGGGCTTACGTTTAGCCGGCTCGGTATTGAATAGCTTGGAGTAAAACGCGATCGCATCGTCGAGGTTGTCGACGTTGAGGGCGAGTTGAACGCGGGTCATGACAGCAGACCTCCATAGGTGTGAGACATATATCGAACTCCTCCGACTCGCTCAGCATGCCACCTTTTAGATATAAGTCAAACTTCTGTGGCAGAATCGATCCATGCCCAAGACGCTGCCCGTCGTCGACATCACCACGCCAGCATGCTGCGCACCGCTGGCCGCCGGCCCCATGAGCGATGACGACGCCCTACGGGTGGCGTTACGCCTCAAGGCACTGTCAGACCCCGCGCGCGTCAAGATCATGTCGTTGCTATTCAGCGCACCTGCCGGCGAGCAGAACACCGGAGAGCTTGCCGGCGTCCTGGAACTGACTGAACCGACCGTCAGTCACCACCTGGGCCAGCTTCGTAAGGCAGGCCTGGTCGAATCCGAGCGTCGCGGCATGAACGTCTACCACCGCCCCCACCGGGATGCAATGGCCGCACTCTGCGCGGTGCTCGACCCGAGCTGCTGCAGCTGAATTCGGCCCCACTCCGACCGGGCATGCGATAAGCCGGATCGGCGGTGCGCGTGGCAGCTCCGGCTCATAGGGTGAATCCGAACCGTCCTCCGAGTGAACGGTGCACGACAAGATCGGCGAATCCTTGCCAGCGCCTTGATTTTTCGTCGGTAGCTCAGTAGAGATTAACTTAATTATAGTTGAGCTATCTACTGATGCGGTGCGACGGGTGCAGATCCACGCGGCCCTGGCCGACCCTGGTCGGCTGGTAATCGTCGATCGATTGCTGCTCGCGGACGCGTCGCCCTCGGAGCTTCAAACTGCGCTGTCGATGTCGTCGAGTCTGATCGCGCACCATCTGGGCGTGCTCGAGGGTGCGGGCATCGTGCGCCGAGTCCGCTCGGAAGGAGATCGTCGTCGTAGCTATCTGCAGCTAATACCGGAGTCGCTTGATCTATTGGTGCCCTCAACGGCATCGCGAGCCGAGCGCGTGGTGTTTGTCTGCAGTCAGAATTCGGCGCGCAGCCAGTTAGCCGTGGCGGTGTGGAATCGCCGCAGCCCGCTGCCTGCAGCCTCGGCCGGGACTCATCCCGCTGCTGAAGTACACCCGCGGGCGGTGGCCGCAGCGGCACGCCGCAAGCTGCCGATGCGGCCACAGACCCCGCGCCATCTCGATGACGTCGTTAAGCCCGACGACCTGATCATCGCGGTCTGCGATAACGCGCACGAAGAACTGCCCGCCGACAGCCGGCGCCTGCATTGGTCGATTCCCGACCCCGTGCGCATTGGCCGAGCCGACGCCTTCGACCGGGCACTCGATGAGCTGATCGTCCGCATCGACCACCTGGTCCCCACCCTGGACCCCCGTTAGCAACCGGGCACCCGATGTCCGAAAGCTCGCACCGTCACCCGGGCAATCCCGCCAATACCACCCAGCAATGACCATGTCCTTTGACGAGCGGAGGAATTCACCGTGAGCATTTCACTGAAGCGATCTGCAGCCGCGCTGAGCTTGCTGGCGGCCACCGTGCTCGTCCTTTCGGCATGCGTGCACGAAAAGTCAACGCTCCCATACGCCACCTCGGTGAAAGTGGACTGCGGCGGCAAACAGGCGTTGAAGGCCAGCGGCTCGACCGCGCAGGCAAATGCGATGACCCGGTTTATCAAGGCGTACGAAAAGGGCTGCCCCGGGCACACGCTGGCCTACACCTCCAACGGCTCGGGTGCCGGGGTAAGCGAATTCCTGGCAGGTCAAACCGATTTCGGTGGGTCGGACTCGCCACTGGCTGGAGACGAGTACAGCAAGGCCAAGCAGCGGTGCGGCGCGGATGCCTGGAATCTGCCGGTGGTATTCGGCCCACTGGCGATCACCTACAACCTCTACAAAGAGACGCTGGTGCTCGATGCCCCGACGCTGGCGAAGATCTTCAACGGCACGATCACCCGATGGGACGACCCCGCGATCACGGCGCTCAACGAGTCGATGCCGTCGGAACCTATCGTCGTGGTATACCGCAGCGACGCGTCGGGCACCACCGACAACTTCCAACGCTATCTCGACGCCGCCTCTAACGGCGCGTGGGGCAAGGGAACCGGCAAGGTGTTCAACGGCGGGGTCGGCCAGGGCGCGCCGGGCAACGAGGGCACGTCGGCCAAGGTCAAAAACACTGAGGGCGCGATCACCTACAACGAATGGTCGTTCGCCCAGGACGAGCGCCTCTTCGCCGCCAAAATCCTGACCCCGGCCGGACCGCGTCCGGTGGCGATCAACGCTGACACGGTCGGCAAAGCCATCGCTGGCGCGACCATCGCGGGCCAGGGCAACAACCTGGTGCTAGATATCTCGTCGTTCTACAAGCCCACCCAGCCCGGCGCGTACCCAATCGTGCTCGCGACCTACGAACTGGTGTGCTCGAAGTACGCTGACCCGCAGGTCGCGACGGCGGTACGGGCGTTCCTGGAGGCCACCATCGGGCCAGGCCAGGTCGACCTGGAAGACCACGGATACTTCCCGCTGCCCAACGAGTTCCAGCCGAAAGTGTTGAACGCCGTCAACGCCATCAGCTAGGACGTCGCTACCGCACAATCCGCGACACGTCAGGAGCCAACCCGCATGACACCTCGTCATATCGTCGCCATCGGCGGCAGTGATGCCGGCATCAGCGCGGCACTGCGCGCCCGCGAACTCGACCCCACCACCGATGTCACTGTGGTTGTCGCCGACGCCTATCCCAACTTCTCCATCTGCGGCATCCCTTACTACGTCTCCGGTGAAGTCACCCACTGGACCAACCTGGCCCATCGCACCGCCGCCGACCTGGCCGCCACGGGCATGCGGGTGCTCACCGACACCCGCGCCACCGGCATCAATGTCGAGGAGCACATTCTCGACGTCCTCGACTCCACCGGGGCCCCACAGCAGCTGTGCTACGACGCCCTGATCGTGGGTACCGGCGCCCTCAGTGCCCGCCCGCCCATCCACGGGCTCAGCGGTCCCGACGCGCTCGGCCCTGCCGATGGGGTGCACCTGCTGCACTCGATGGGCGACACCTTCGCTGTTATGGACTCCCTGCAGCAACGCAACCCCGCTACCGCGGTCATCGTCGGTGCCGGCTACATCGGCCTGGAGATGGCTGAAGCCCTCACCTCCCGCGGCATCCAGGTCACCCAGATCGAAGCGCTGCCTGAAGTTCTGCCCACCGTCGACCCCGAACTCGGCGCCCTTGTGCACGCCGAGCTGGAACGCCACGGTGTCGAAGTCCTCACCAACACCGCTGTCACCGCCATCACCCGCACGGCCACCGGCGCACTCACCGTCACCGCCAGCCATCACAGCCAACCCGTCTCGCGCACAGTCGATTTCGTCCTCACCGTTGTCGGAGTCCGCCCCGACACCGAACTCGCCGCCGATGCCGGCGCCCACCTCGGCGTCAAAGGCGCCATCGTTGTCGACGAAGCGATGCGTACCAACCTGCCGGACATCTTCGCGGCCGGCGACTGCGTCCACACCCACCACCGGCTCCTCGGCATCACCTGGCTGCCGCTGGGCACCACCGCTCACAAACAAGGCCGCGTGGCCGGCGAGAACGCGCTCGGCGGCCACGCCCACTTCGCGGGCAGCCTGGGCACCCAAGTCGTCAAGGTCTTCGATCTCGTCGCCGCTCGCGTCGGCCTCCGCGAACACGAAGCCGTCGCCGCGAACCTCGGCTGGACGCCTGTCACCAGCCAATCGAGTCCAGACGACCATAAGGCCTACTACCCAGGCGCCACGACCATCCACATCCGCATCACTGGCGACCAGCACAGCGGTCGCCTCCTTGGCGCCCAACTCGTGGGACACCTTAGCGCCGAAATCGCCAAACGCGTCGACACGTATGCCACCGCCCTCTTTCACGAGATGACGGTCGACAGCCTTGGCGAGCTCGATCTGTCCTACACTCCGCCACTCGGGTCGCCCTGGGACGCAACCCAAATGGCAGCCCAAGCATGGGTGCGCCATCACCAGCCCGCCACGGCCCGATCCCTAACCAGCTAGCTAACGTCCGCGCAGAATCGAGTCCTACACATGCGCATCAAGAAGTTCAATCGATCACTAGATAGGCCGCGCACCAAGATCGCTCTCGTCGCCGGTGTCGTGGTGCTCGTCGCCATCGTTACGGCGGTCGTGGGGATCTCGGTCCTCATCGCACGCCACAATCACAAATCGCCGCAGTCCGAGCTGCCGTTTACGGGTCTCAAGGGACCTACCGCCGTGGCGGTGGACAGCGCCGGTGGCGTCTACGTCGTCGACGAACTCGGCCGGCAGGTGCTGAGGCTGGCGGCGGGTTCGACCACCCAGTCCGTGCTGTCGATTAAGGCGCCCAGCCCTGACAATCCAAGCGTTATAACCGCCTACCCCGCAGGTGTGGCGGTGGATAGCGCAGGCGATGTTTACGTCGCCGATAGCGAGAACGACCGGGTGCTCAGGCTGGCGGCGGGCTCCACGACACCGGCCGTGCTGCCGTTCACCGATCTCGATGACCCCAAGGGTCTGGAGGTGGACAGCGCCGGTGACGTCTACGTCGGCGAGTCCTCCTACCGCAACCCACGGGTGCTGAAGCTACCGGTGGGGGCGGCTGCCCAGGGGGTGCTGGCGTTCAGCGATCTCAAGTACGTCGATGGTGTTGCGGTGGACAGCGCCGGTGATGTCTACGTCGCCGATGGCGGCAACAACCGGGTGTTGAAGCTGGCGGTGGGGGCAACCGCCCAGGCGGTGCTGCCGTTCACGGGGCTCAACGGCCTTGGGGGTATCGCGGTCGACAGGGCCGGTGATGTCTATGTCGCCGACCGGGGCAATAGCCGGGTGCTGAAGCTGGCGGTGGGGGCCACCGCTCAGGCGGTGCTGCCGTTCACGAGGCTAGCCGATCCCGCGGGTGTGGCTGTGGACACGGTGGGCAACGTCTACGTCGCCGACTTCCACAAGCGGCGGGTGCTGAAACTGGCGGCGGGATAACGCATCGCAAAGCCACCTCACCGAGCGGGAATTCCACACGCCACGATGGCTAGGACGTACCCCGCCGCCGGGATCACCCTGGGACGCCCGCCCAAACCGCCGGCCAGGCAATGGGTCCTCCAGCACAGCTCGACGACCAACCACAAACACCCACCACCCATGTCAGCGCGCCCCCCAACTAGCCACCCGAACGCACAGAGGTCTATCGCCCTGCCCCACACCACATCCAACTTCGGTCATCGGCGGCACGCAGGGGGCCCATCTCACCGTCTGTTGTTCTCAAGGAGGCAATCAACGTGAAGCACAACCGACCAGGTGTCGCCATAAGCTTGCTGGCTGCGGGTGCCCTGGTGCTCTCGGCATGCACCAGCCCCCACACGACCCAGGTCTATGTTAACGGGGCCCTGCTGGAGTGCGGCGGCAAGCAAGCCTTAACCGCCAGCGGCTCGACCGCGCAAGCCAACGCGATGACCCGGTTCATCGACGCTTACCGCAAGGCCTGCCCCGGCCAGACACTCGACTACACCGCCAACGGCTCGGGCGCCGGAATCAGCGACTTCCTCGCCGGCAAGACCGATTTCGGCGGATCGGACACACCACTGTCCGGCGACCAATACGCCGCCGCCAAGCAGCGCTGCGGCGGCTCCGATGCCTGGAACCTGCCCGTGGTATTCGGCCCGGTGGCCATCACCTACAACCTCAACGCCGTCGACTCTTTGGTGCTCGACGCGCCCACGTTGGCCAAGATCTTCAACGGCAGCATCACGCGCTGGGACGACCCGGCCATCACCGCGCTCAACGCATCCATGCCGCCAGAGGACATCCACGTCATCTACCGCAGCGACGCATCCGGCACCACCGCCAACTTCCTGGCCTACCTGCAGGCCGCATCCCGCGGAGCCTGGGATAAGGGCACGGGCAAGACGTTCAACGGCGGCGTCGGCACCGGCGCCCCCGGCAACGAAGGCACCTCGGCGACTGTGAAGAACACCGAGGGCGCGATCAGCTATAACGAATTGTCTTTTGCCCTCCAGCAGGGGCTTTTCGTCGCCGAGATCAAAACCCCGGCAAGCCGCATGTCGTTACGCCCG
>Ga0209040_10004695_pt1 | contig 10270 bp, 8 predicted proteins | sample BogFormECP12_OM3_FD_188240 | JGI IMG/M metagenome (GOLD analysis project Ga0209040, IMG submission 188240) | Bog forest soil microbial communities from Calvert Island, British Columbia, Canada - ECP12_OM3 (SPAdes) (version 2) | ecosystem: Environmental > Aquatic > Freshwater > Wetlands > Bog ... | reverse complement strand
CACGAAGCGCACCGCGCCGCCCAGGCAGCCGCTCACGGATTCCTCCGCGCAAGAGCAAAAGCGAGTCTACGTCGCCGCTGGCCTGCTGTTTCTCTTCACCATGCTGGTCTACACGCGCGCGATGTTCAACGGGTTCGTCAACTATGACGACAACCACTACGTCACCAGCAACGCCAACGTCCTGCGGGGTCGGCGTCTCGACGTCGTCGTGGTGGTGTCACCCATGTCGGCGCCCTCGCGCTTCACCGGCTCTGCCGACGGGCCGCTCCGCTGGTCACTGCACCGCCGCCTGGTGAGGGAGGTGGCGCTGCTCCAGGCCGAGGGCACCACCGTGGTCACCATTGAGCCGGGTGCCGAGGCCCGCGCGGCCATGGGGCTCAACGCCATGGCCGAGGACCGGTCGGCCCAGGTCGTCCGAACCGCCTGCCACGAAGTGCTCACCTACCCCGCGCTGCTGCCCCCGTTGGCGCAACTGGCCTCGTGACCCCTGCCCCCCAGATCGGAGGGGAGTAGATTCCAACCCGGAGCATCCAGCAGTCAGGGGTCGCCATGGTCGACCGCATGAGTCCGCAAGACACGTGGTTCCTACACCTCGAGGACGGCGTGAGCCACATGCACATCGCCTCGGTCGCCATCTTCGAGGGACCCGCCCCTGCCTTCGGCGACATCCTCGCCATGATCGAGAGCAAGCTGCTCCTAGTCCCCCGCTACCGGCAGATCGTGAAGTCGGTGCCGTTCCAGCTCGGGCGGGCGGTGTGGGTCGACGACCCTCATTTCAACCTCGAGTACCACGTACGACACAGCGCGCTGCCTGCGCCGGGTGGTGAGGCCGACCTGCGCAAGCTGGTGGGCCGGGTCATGTCCCAGCAACTCGACCGGACCAAGCCCCTGTGGGAGATCTGGATCGTCGAGGGCCTCGAGGACGACCACTGGGCCATGCTGGCCAAGACCCACCACGCCATGGTCGACGGAGTGGCCGGCTCGGATCTGCTGGCCGTCATCTTGGACCTGTCGCCGGACCCGGTGACGCCGGCCGCCGTGGCCTGGACGCCGCGCCCCATCCCGAACGGTCTCAGGCTGGTGACCGACGCCGCGGTCGGACTGGCCAAGAGCCCCTACGAGCAGACCCGGGCCTTGCGGGCATCGACCCGGGCCTTGCGCCAGGTCATCGCCGAGGCCATAGAGATCGCCCGCGGGCTCACGACCATGGGCGGGCTCGTCCGGCCGACCCCGACCTCCAGCCTCAACGGCCCGGTCGGTCCGCACCGCCGATACGCGTGGGCTTCCACGACGGTCGAGGACGTCAAGACCGTACGCAAGGCGCTCGGAGGGACGTTCAACGACGTCATCCTGGCCGCCATCACCAACGGCTTTCGCGAACTGCTCACCTCGCGCCGCGAGTCAGTCGACCGAATCGTGCGGACCCTGGTGCCGGTGTCGATCCGTCCCCGTGACATCAGCGGTCGGGCGGTGGGTGACGGCACATTGGAGAACAAGGTGTCGGCGATGTTCGCCGAGCTTCCGGTGGGCATCACCGATCCGGTCGAGCGGCTGGAGGCGATCTCCACCCAGATGGAGGGTCTGAAGGAGTCCAAGCAGGCGGTCGCCGGTGAGGCGCTCACGACCATGTCGGGCTTCGCCCCCCCGATGCTCCTCGGGCTGGGCATGCGCCTGGCCACCAAGATGCCGCAGCACAACGTGAACACAGTCACCACCAACGTGCCCGGCCCCCAGTTCCCCCTCTATCTTGCGGGACGCCGCATGCTGAAGGCCTACCCCTACGTGCCCCTGGCCGGGCACGTGCGGATCGGGGTGGCCATCTTCTCCTACGACGGCCAAGTCACCTTCGGAGTCACGGGTGACTACGACTCCGCGGTCGACCTCGACGTCCTGTGCCGGGGCATCGAGGACGGGATGGCCGAGATGCTCAAGCTCGACGCCTGACGGGACCGTCAGGGCCGATCGGTAGTCTTCGGCCGTGACCCCGAGGATCGCCCTCACCATCGCCGGTTCGGACTCGGGCGGGGGGGCCGGCCTGCAGGCCGACCTCCGGACCTTCGCCGCCCACGGGGTGCACGGCTGTTGTGCAGTCACCGCCGTCACTGCGCAGCATACCTCGGCCGTCCTGGGCGTCGTGGCCATCGAGCCCTCCTTCGTGGTCGACCAGATCGAGGCGGTCCGGGTCGACCTCCCGCCCGACGCGGTGAAGACGGGCATGCTGGCGACCCCGGCCACGGTGGCGGCCGTGGCCGAGCTTGCAGCGGCGGGCGAACTGGAGAACCTGGTGGTCGACCCGGTACTCGTCTCCTCCAGCGGACACGCCCTCATGGGTGAGGGCGGAGTGCGCTCCTATCGCGACCTTCTCCTCCCGCACGCCGTGGTGGCCACGCCGAACCTTCGGGAAGCGGCAGTGCTCACCGGCCGATCGGTCACCGACCTTGCGACGACCGCGGCCATGGTGGAGGCGGCCCAGGAGATCCGCTCGCTCGGCGCCACCCTGGTGGTGGTCAAGGGCGGCCATTTCGAGCGGGCCGGTGGGGCGAGAGCGGCAGGCGGCGCCCCCGACGTGCTGGTCGGACCGGGCGGCATCGAGATCCTCGAGGCCGAACGGGTCGTCACGCCCAATGACCACGGCACGGGATGCTCGCTCTCCGCTGCCATCGCCGCCAACCTCGCCCTCGGGGTCGACCCGGGCGGCGCGGTGCGGGCGGCCAAGGCGTTCGTGCACCGTGCCCTGACCGGGGCGGCCGAATGGCGGCTCGGCGCCGGGCACGGCCCCATCGACCACCTCGGATGGTCAGGGGGTTGAGGTGCGCCCGGCCGTGATGCCGGTCCCCGAAGGTGTCGGCGCGACGGCCCTCGGCGTCTGCCGCCTCCGGGCGATCGAGACGGCCCGGCCGGACCGGCTCTTCGCCGACCCTCTCGCCGGCCCGCTGGTGGAGATCTCCGGGTGGCCACCGGGAGCGGGCGGCGGGGACGCCGCCGGGGACGGCACCGTCGACGGGGACGGGAGCGCCGGTGAGCGGGCGGCGCTGGCCGCCTGGATCTCGGTGCGTACCCGGTTCCTCGACGACCTCTTGACCGAGGCCACCGGGTCCGGGTCCCCCTTGGTGCTGCTCGGGGCCGGGCTCGACACGCGTGCCTTCCGGCTGGCCTGGCCGTCGACCACGAGGTGCTTCGAGCTGGACACGACTGCGGTCCTCGCCTTCAAGGAGGGAGCGCTGCGCGTGCTCGGGGCGCGGCCTGCCTGCCGGCGAGTGGTCGTCCCGGCCGACCTGCGCGACAACTGGCCCGGCCTGCTCGCTCGGGCGGGGTGGGACGCCGGCCGACCGACAGCGTGGGTGGCCGAAGGCCTGCTCGTCTACCTCACCGACGACGCACGGGACCGGCTGGTCGAACAGGTCAGCGAACGGTCACCGGCGGGGAGCCGGCTCGGGCTCACCGTCGACGCCCGGACCGGCGAGACCGGGCGGTCCGGGCTGGGGTTCCGTTCCCTCTACCGCTCGACCGCCTGGGTCGACCCGGTCGGCGTCCTCGAGGGGCTCGGGAGGCGCGCCGAGGCCTTCGACCCCCGTGAGCGGTTCGCCGCCTACGGGCGGCCGGGTCCGGTGCGACCTGGGCCGAGGCACCGGCGGCCCTGCCGGTCAGCGCCCGGCAACCGGTCTGAGCGCCAGGAGCGGTCCGCGGCCGATTCCGGGCGGCCCCGCACCGGCCCTAGGCTTGGCCTCCCATGGCCGACGTCACCGCCGCTCCGGGGGACACCCACGTTGCGCCCGGCCCGGCGGGGTCCGGCATCCCGCTGCCGCCGGCCCACCAGAGCGGCCCGGGCATGCGCCCCGCCCTGGTGGTCCTCGGGCTGGCGGTCCTGATCCTGGTCCTCTTCGGCGTCGGCTCGGCCCTATGGGGCTCGGGGTCGAACAGCAGCCCCCACCAGTCCGCTGCGATCCGGGTGCCCGGCACGTCGCTGGTGGCCATCCCGGCCGGCCCGTCCCTGCGCCCGATCGTCCAGCCGGGCTCCCCGCCGTCCAACATCATCGTCGCCCTCACCATCCCAAGCGGAGCGGTCGCCCGCACCTCGATCGACCACAGCGCCAACGCCGGGCAGTACGACGAGGAGATGCGCTTCACGATGGCGACGTCCGAGGAGGCGTTGATCACCTTTTATCAGTTCGAGCTCCCACGGCTCGGGTGGCACGTCACCAGCACCGGACCGCCGACCGGGCAGGCCGGCATGGAGCTCCTGGCCGAGAAGTCCGGGAACGACGGGTGGGAGTGGGAGGTGGGCGCGGTGATCTCGCCGACCACCTTCGCCGGCTCCACCACCGGCTCGACGCCGTTCGCCCTGCGGCTGTTCCAGGTGCCCGACGGCAACTGAGCGCCAAGCGCCGGCCCCCGGCGACGCCCGGCGCCGAGCGGTTCGCGTTTCAGGCGGCGAGCAGGTCGCGTTCGGGCGGCGTCGACGAGCCGTCATCCGACGCCTCCCGCCCCCACGGCTCGACCTCCTCGGTCCGGCGCAGCAGGTACGACCAGACGAAGAAATTGATCGGGTACAGCAGGTATCCGACGCGGGTCGCCGGGGCGAACATGATGGCCACCAGCATCACCCAGCCGGCCAGCGACGAGACGGCCGACGCGGTCCGGGGGGGCTTGCGGACCAGATACCGGACGAGCACGGCCCCGCCGATCAGGGCCACGGTCAACGGGAGGATCCGGTGCAACCAGGGGAACGCGGCCACCAACAGGTGGCCGGGCATCGGGCTGGCCGCCGGGGAGGCGACACCGGAGAGCCCGAGCGGGAACTGGATCACGTTCTGGACGAACGCCTCGGGGTTGCGCACGAGGAACGGCACGACGACCGGGCCGATGACGACCAGCATCCCGAGGGCCATTCGCCACGGTTGGCGCTTGCCCTCCTTGTCCCGCGCCGCGAAGAGTGCGAGGGCCGCCAGGGGCCAGGCCGTGAACTTCATGGCGCAGACGACACCGAGCACGAGGCCGCTCGAGAACGGCTGGCGACGCTGGGCGAGCACCAACGCGAGCAGCAGGAAGGCCACGATCGGCATGTCGTCGCCGCCGGTGGCGAGCGGCAGCGCCGCGGTGGGCAGCACCGTGAGCACCTGCAGGGCCCGCACCTTGGGGCCGCTCGGGCCCCGGCAGAGCACCAGGGCGACCGACACCACCAGCAGGGTGACCACGCTGAAGAAGATGCGGGCGTCGGTGAGCCGGATCGGCCCGTGGGTGCTCGACGGCAGGCCGAACACCGTCATGAGGGGCAGGTAGGGGAAGAAGGACTCGTAGGTGGGCTGGCCCTTGACGACCGAGACCACCCGGTGCCCCTTCACCTCGGCGTGGTACGGATCCTGGCCGTGGGCGGCCCGGTGGCCGGCCTGCTCGATCACCACCACCTCGGGCTGGACGTGCTGGCTGGGATTGCCCTCGCTGCGCCACGTCACCTCCAGGGCCAGCGGCAGCAGCGTGGCCCCAACCAGCACGAAGAGGAACACGACGATCCGGCTCAGCCGCCACCCGACCTCGGGACGCCGACGTGGCACGGTGACCGTCGCTGGCCCCCGACCGGCTCCCGCCGAGGCGTCGGGCGCCGGGACGGGATCGGCGCCCGACGCCGGCCCGGGTCCCGCGGGGGAGCCCAGTGTTTCCGCTCCACCGAACTTCCCGGCGCGGGTCCGGGCGTGAAGATGACCGAGGGCGAAGGCGGCGACGGCCGCAACCGCGTAGGGGCCGACCGCCAGTTCGGCCCACACGCGGTAGAGGGCGATGGTCGAGAACAGCGCAGTGAGGCCGGCGAACACGGCCGAGGCCCCGTACAGGGCGGCATCACCCTCCTCGGGTCCCCATGTCGAGAACCGAGCACCCGCCCACTGACGGAGCTGACGCGCCATGTCTCTCTCCAGGCTGGGCACGGCGACGGGCCGGTCGTCACCAGGCGTGGACCTCAACGTTACCAGCCGCCCACCTCGGCACCGGGCCCCTCGACACAGAGGACATCCTGGTAGAAGGCAAGCTCAGCCGTGGCGCAGGCCTCCAGGGTCTCGGCCCGGCGGAAGCCGTGGGCCTCGCCGTCGAAGGCCAGGTACTCGCAACGACGCCCCCTCGCCCGCAGCGCCTCGACCATTGCCGTGGCCTGGGCGACGGGAACCACCGGGTCGTCGATTCCCTGGAGGACGAGGACGGCCGCATCGATGTCGCCCACCCGGGCAACCGGTGAGCGCCGGACGAACTCGTCGGCCGCCTCGGGCAACGGACCGACGAGCCGGTCGCTGTAGCGGGACTCGAAGTCGTGGGTCGACCGGGCCAGGGCGAGGAGGTCGGTGACGCCGTAGAGCGACGTCCCGGCGACGAAGATCCGGGAGCGGGCCAGGGCGCACAGCGCTGTGAATCCACCGGCACTCGGTCCCCGGACGGCCATGTGGTCGCCGTCGACCGCGCCGGCATCGGCAAGAAAAGCAGCGGCCGCCGCGCAGTCGTCGCTGTCGACGATGCCCCAAACCCCCTCGAGGTTGCGGCGAAAGGCCCGGCCGTAGCCGGTGCTCCCGGCGTAGTCCACTGCGGCCACGGCGAAACCCCGGGTGGTGAGAAACTGGACCATGGGGTCGAACCCGGCGTCGACGTTGCCGGTCGGCCCCGAGTGACAGAACACCACCAGCGGCGGTCGGGCCCCGGGCGGCCCGACCGTGCCGCGCAACCTCGGCCGGTAGAAGAGCCCCGGCACGGCCCGCCCGGCCGTCCCGGGCGCATCGGTCGCGGGCGCACTGAACGGCTCGCCCGCGGCGACGTCGTCGCGGTCGATCTTGGGCACCGGGTCGGGAAGAACGGGGGACGCCCGACCGTCGGCGCCGACCGCCCACACCGTCGCCGGCGACCACGGGCTGGCCCCGATCCACGCCGGCCGGTCCCGGTGGGCGCAGAGACTGCTCACCGTCACGCACGGCTGGTCCACCGTCGCCACCCGGCCGGGCTCGGGGCCGAGGACAACGATGCCGTCCCGTCCCCCGCTCCGGCCCCGACCGACGAGGGAGCCGTCGGCCAGCTCGGCCATGGTCGACTGACCCAGGACCCAGTCGGGACCGTGGTACTCGGCCTCGTCGTCGGCGATCCGGGACGCCCCGCCCCCGGCCGACCAGCGCCAGGGCTGCCACCAGCCGCCCTCGTCGCAGACGTAGACCAGGGTGCCGTCGGCGCACCACAGGGGTTGGCCGACCGACGCCCCCCCGCCGCCGGCGGCGTCCCGTCCACCGGCGATCCGGCGGGGCGCGGTCACCGCCGGGCCGGGACCGTCCAGGTGGAGGTCGCCGACCCACAGCTCGGAGGCGTCCCAGGGCATGTCGGGGTGCTCCCAACAGATCCAGGCCAGCTTCCGGCCGGTCGGGTCGGGACGGGGGGCGGCGAAGAAGTCGCGACCCGAGCACACCACCCGCCGGTGACCGGGCCGGGTCACGCTGCAGGCGACCACGTCCCGCCCGACGCCGCCGTCGCTCAGGCGCTCGCGAACCGCCAGGATCCAGCGCCCGTCGACCGTCGCCCGCAGGTCCCCGTGGCCGACCCGGACCCCCCGCGGGGACGTCCTCGTCAGCGCCACCGCCTCGACGCCCGCTCCGGCACCGTAGAGGCGCACCCGCTGGTCGGCGCTCTCCACCGCGGCGAACCTCCCGGTGCCGGGCACCAGGCAGTAGGCCCCGCCGCCGTACTCGTGCACCCGCGACCGCAGATTGGCGCCCGGGGGGGACACCTCGACCGGAGGAGCGCCCTCCGCCGAGCGCAGCAGCACCTGGCGGCCGCCCTCGGCGGGCCGGCTCTCCAGCCAGTAGAGCGCAGCGCCGTCGGAGCTAAGCGACGAGCGGGACACCCGGGCCCCGGCCACCGACGCCGCAGAGAACGGCGAGGGCCACCACCCGAACGGCACCACGGCGGCCATCGTCGTACCGTACCGCCCACCCCGGGCGACCAGCGGCCCGCCGCCCATCGCCCGGTGCTCCGGCCCTGCCCGTCGGCGCTGCCCCTACAGTGTCGAGATGGCGTTCGGGGCCTACCTGGTGACCCGCGACGGCGACACCATCGGGCGGGCGGTCACCGAGCTCGAGGACGACGACCTGCCCCCCGGTGAGGTCGTCGTCGACGTCGACTGGTCGGCCGTCAATTACAAGGACGCCATGGTCACCGTGCCCGGGAACCGGGTCGCCCGGACCTCACCGTTGGTCCCGGGGGTGGACCTGGCCGGAATGGTCGCCGCCAGCGACGACCCTGCGATCGCCGTCGGCAGTCCGGTGCTGGTGCACGGCTACGACCTCGGCGTGGCCCGGCACGGCGGGTTCGCCGGGCGGGCCCGGGTACCCGCCGGATGGGTCGTCCCCCTGCCCCGGGGGCTCGACGCCCGGCGGGCCATGGTGATCGGGACGGCCGGCTTCACCGCCGTGCTCTCGCTCCACCGGCTTGAGGCCGTCGGGCTGGGACCCGGTGACGGCCCGGTACTGGTGACCGGTGCCTCGGGCGGTGTCGGGAGCATGGCGGTGGCCCTCCTCGCCCACCACGGCTACGAGGTGGTGGCCAGCTCCGGCAAGGCGCACGAGCACGAGTACTTGCGCCGGCTGGGGGCCCGCGAGATCGTCGGGCGTGACGAGCTCGGCGGGGCCGAGGGACGGGTCCTGGGGCCCGAACGCTGGGCCGCCGCCGTCGACTGCGTGGGCGGGCCGACCCTGGCCGCGGTCCTGCGCTCGCTGCGTTACGACGGGGCCGTGGCGGCGAGCGGGCTCACCGGAGGGAGCGCTGTGGAGACCACGGTGTACCCGTTCATCGTGCGCGCCACCTCCCTCCTGGGTGTCGACTCGGTCAACACGCCCCTGTCCGAACGCCGGGCCCTCTGGTCGACCATGGCCGACGAGTTCGGCGACGACGTGCTCGAGGACATGGTGGCGGCTGAGGTGGGCCTGGAGGGCCTGGGCGCCGTGCTCGACGACGTGCTGGCCGCCAAGGTCCGCGGCCGGGTCCTGGTGCGCCCGGGCGGGCGGCCCTAAGGAGCGGGTCCACGGGGCGGGAACCCGGCTGGCGGGGCGCCTTCGGTCAGCCCGAGTAGACCGGCGAAACGTGGATGGTCCCGCCCCCGCAGGGGCTGGCCTGGAAGGCGATCACGGCGAAGGCGGTGTCGTTGGGCGGGGTGACCTCGGCCTTGGCCGAGGTCGGGCACGAGGTCTCGGTCCCCACCGGCACGTCCTCGTAGCTGAGGCTGTACGAGGCCTGCTGACCCGCGCCGAGCGTCACTAGCGACGGGGGCTGTCCGGCCGCGGCGTTCAAGAAGTCGGACCCGCCGCCGCGGATCACGTTGGTCGGGAGGCTGTTACCGGAGCTGTCCAACAGCTGCATGCCCGGGTAGCCCTTCATTGTGCAGGTCCCGGGGCCCATGTTGACCATGGCGACGGTGGCCGAGATGGTGCCGGCGGCGCCGTTGCCCATCCCCGCCGTGATGGTGAGTTGGCCCGGCTTGCAGGTGGCCACCCCGGCCACGGTCGTCGTCGGCCCACCGGTCGTGGTCGAGCCGTTGGAGGAGGTGGTGGTCGAAGCGGACGTGCTCGTCGTCCCGCCCGAGGTGGTGCTCGTGGTGGTCGAGCTCGCACTGCCCGATCCCGACGAGCAACCGGCGAGCACCGCCGCCAATCCGAGCGCGGCGAAGCCCGGCAGGAGGCGAGCGGCTCTCACGAGCCGAAGTCTTCCGGCTTGATCGAGTCCAGGAACTGGCGGAACTGGCCGACCAGCTCCTCGGGGCTCGCGTCGTCCTCGTCGTCGTTCCCGTCGATGGCCAAGATGACGCCCTCGGCGTCCATCAGCTCGTCGGACACGTACAGGGGGCTGGAGGTGCGGACGGCCACGGCGACGGCGTCCGAGGGGCGACTCGAGACGATCGAGCGCTCACCACCCCGCCGGAGGTGCAGCTCGGCGTAGTAGGTCGACGAACGCAACTCGGTGATGACCACCCGCTCGACGTCGATGTCCATTGCCGTCAGCACGTCCTTCACCAGATCGTGGGTCATCGGCCTCGGCATGGCCACCCCCTGCAGCGCGTAGGCGATGGCGGTGGCCTCGGGGGTCCCGATGAAGATGGGCAGCGTCCGGCCCTCACCCTCGGTTTCCTGCAGGAGCAGCACCGGAGTGTTCGACTGCAGGTCAACGCGGACAGCTCGGAGCCGTACTTCGACCATGGGAAGAAATGTAGCGCCGCCGCCCGCGTTCCCGCCCGCAGCCTCGGAGTGGACGGGCGGGC
>Ga0209040_10004693_pt1 | contig 10272 bp, 9 predicted proteins | sample BogFormECP12_OM3_FD_188240 | JGI IMG/M metagenome (GOLD analysis project Ga0209040, IMG submission 188240) | Bog forest soil microbial communities from Calvert Island, British Columbia, Canada - ECP12_OM3 (SPAdes) (version 2) | ecosystem: Environmental > Aquatic > Freshwater > Wetlands > Bog ... | reverse complement strand
GCACGGCGAAGAAGCCGATTCAGCTCGCGCAACTTGCCACGCTTGCGCTCCCATCCCATCCATCGGCCCTCGCTCTCGTTCCAAACACGCCTTCTGTGCAGCAACAGGAAGCGTTGACCACCATCGGGAGCGGGGCCATGCAATTTGTTAAGCCGCGCGATGCCGTCGACTGCGATGGCCAGCAGATCGTCATCGCCGGGGAGGCTCTCGCTCGTGGCGTCCATCCAGTCCGTCAGAAGGGCAAAACGAAGGTCACCATCTGAATTGGCCAAGTAGTGGACCTCGAGGCGCTCCACCAGTTGTTCAATGTCGTGCCGGTTGGTCAGCAGGGCCGGCACCACGACGAGTGTCCGCAATTGCTGGGTTACGCCGCCGCGCAGTTCCAGGCGCGGCAACATGCGTGGGCCAAGCAGGTCGGTCACCAGCCGGTTGATGAGCGCGATGGCAAGGTCGGAGGCCGGCACGACAGCCAGAATTCCGAGCAAGACCAGACCCCACACCGGCAACCCGGCTTTTCTTTCATGGAGCAGCGGCAACGCAACCAACAGCGCAGTGCCCGCGGCGATCGTCCCCAGGTAACCAGCCACAGCGCTTTGCATGTAGAGTCGCAGCAGTCTCGTCTTCAGCGACACGCGGAAGCCGAGATCGCGCTCGAAAGCAAATCGGCCTTTGGAAAGCAAGTAATAACCGGGATCTAGGCTGGGGCCACCACCCGGCTGGCCGTTGCCATGCGGTGCAGCGCGCGCCCGCTTGATGCAGTGCACGACACGCTCCGCGACGTCTATTTCCTTGTGACCTGAGCCCCGCGAAAGGTCCTCAAGCGCGTGGCGGTAGGAGTCGCGAGTGGCAAAATCCATCTCGCTGAAGTTGCTTTCGCGACGCAGAATCTCGTCGACCAGGCTGACGCTCTCAACGAACTCGTGCCAGTCGAAGTCCATCATCAAGCGCATGCTGGGGATGATGTTCCGCACGGTGACGTTCATCGCGGTTTGTTCCTGGTGTTCCGCGCGGACAATGTCGTCAGCTGTGCTTCCCTGTTGCGCAAGACGCTGGTCGAGCCAGCGGAGCACCGCTCCGACGTTGGGGTCGACGTCACGCAGGCGCTGGATCAGCTGCACGACAAAAGCCCTGGCAAGCGGTGTCTTTTCGAACCTACGGAGAGCCGTCTCTGGAGGAATGCGGGTTTGTCCCCCGGTACCGAGCAGACTGTCAGCCAGCAGGTCGGCGTCCAGCCGTTCGTTACGACTACGCACGATTCGATCCATGAGCCTGCGAAGGTTCTCCACCAGTACCACGCGCAGGGTGATGGCCACCGCCCACAACTCACCGATGTCGAGCGATTGTATCCGTTGGTATGCCTTTACGAAGCGGCGCAAGCCCTCCGGATCGAAATGGCTGTCAGTGTGCGCCACGTAGGCCCATGCCACCCCGTAAACCCGGGGATACCCCTGCAGGTGGCCTGAAGCAAGCTTGGGCAGCTTGCGGTAGTAGCCAACCGGCAAATCGTCCTGGATCTCGCGAAGCTGTTCCTCGACGATGTGGAAGTTATCGACCAGCCACTCCGCCGCGGGAGTGATGGCGTTCTCCTCCTGGATCGCCCGGGCAATGGCGCGGTACGATTCGAGCAGCACGCGACCGTTCTCCAGGACTCGCGGAATAAGGGGACGGCCCTGGCGCGGTTCCTTGGTGATGGTCTGCGCCGCCGCAAGACTTTCGGCGTGTTGTTCAATGCGCTCCAGGCTGAACAGCTCGGCCCGGATGGGCTCGTCGAGATCGCCAATCGTTATCGGCTGCGGCGGATTGGTTTTGGTCTTCGTTTCGACCCCCAGAGGGTTAACGTGCCGGACATCGGGCGGTCCTCGGTGATTGGAGATGCGCGTGGAACGCGAGCGGCTTGTTCGGGTAAGGGGCCGCGCCACGGGTTGTAATGGGCGAACTGCAAACCCGCTGCGACCTTGGCTGATTAGTTAGCTGCGATCAAATGAGAACCGCCGGAGCAAATCTCCGATACGGGTTAGGATGCGCCTGGTCCGACGAAAGAACGGGCCCGCTCCAAAAAAACCGGCAATCCCGATCATATGCCAAACTGACAGGTGGTTGCTGAACAGGTTGTCACAAGCGGAGTTGTTGGGTTCCGAAACGAGCCCTATGTTATAAGCACAATACAGCTTGCTCGCAGAGGAACTACGATTCCGGCCGGGTTAGCCGGCGGTTCCGGTGCGGGGAAGCGGCCTGTCGCTCTTGGCGAAATCGGCGCTGGCTTCACTACTTGAGGAGATGTCCTGGGCGCCGGTCTGCTCAAGGATCTCTTTGGCTCGTTTCGTCCATTCGGAGCCATCGGAATGGACGGAGATCAGGATCCCTCCGTCTTTGACGCGGCCCTCGTACCGTTTGGCTTCATATTCCGGGATTCCCATGCCGATCAACTCACTGACACGCGCATCGCGACAACCTACGCGAAGCCCCACGAAGCTCCCGAAGCTGAATCCCGCCAGCAGCAGCGGCACATTCGGAAACTGTGCAGCCAGAAAATCGAGCGCCGCTTGCACATCGCCCTGCTCACCGCGGCCTTGGTCATGCTCCCCGTCGCTTAATCCCGCCCCGCGAAAATTGAAACGCAACACAGGAATCCCCAGGACATCCAGCGTCTTTGCCGCGTTGTAGACCACTTTGTTATGCATCGTGCCGCCAAAAAGCGGATGGGGATGGCAGATCACCGCTGCCAGCGGGGGCGAATCGGCGCGGGTTGGCGTCCAAAGAATCGCTTCGAGGCGCCCCGCGGGCCCTTCCAGGAATAAGTTTTGTGAATCGTGAGCGATACGCATGTGAGAAATTGCCCACAAAAGTGTAACCGAAATGCGAATTATCACCGAATCGCGGGATGATGTAGTCCTATACCACCCACTACGCGCTTTTCTCGTACTAGTTCTAAATCGCCGCAAATTGACATTGCGGTTTGGGTTGCTGAATGGTAACTTCGCCATGTTCGACATATCTTGGGGGCCCGCATGGGGGATCTTTCAGACCGGCGCGAAGCCCGGCGCTTTGCGATGACTTTGCCAGTACGCGTCATGGTGAACGACGCCAATGGCCCGGAACTTAAAGCCAACACGCGCGACGTCAGCTATCGCGGCCTATATTTTTTAAGCGAAGCACGCTTTGAGAAAGGCAATGAGATTGATTTTATCTTGACGCTTCCTCAGCAAATCATTTCCACGGGCGACGTGCATATCCGCTGCCACGGTCGCGTGGTTCGTGTCGAAGCCGACGACCATGGCAAGACCGGCATCGCTGCCAAAATCGAAAAATACGAATTTATCCCCGCGCGCGCCTCCGCCGCGTAGTTGTAATTCTCCGCTGGCATTTTAACTCCGGCTAAGTTTCCGATTCCGGGTTTGCGCAGGCCGAATGGCTTAGACTCAGTTTGAGATCCGGCATTGGTGGCAGTTTCATTTCAAATTGAGCAGCTCTGCTTCGGTTGCATCAGCCAGCATGCTCCACCGCGATGCAGAAGGGAGCCTCTTTCTGCCTGGCCATAGACGGTGAGGCTGAGTTGCAAAAGAGAGCAGCAGGATTCGCAAGTGAATGGCCGGGGTATGGAGCGCTTAGTGAAGGTTGCTGAAGAGGCCTGACATCTTCCCAAGGTTGGCCCGAATAATATCTTCTGCAGTCAGCCGATTGGGAAGATTCAGAAGATCCGGTGGCCGGTCACTGTCGTAGAATAGTTGGTGCATGCGAACCCCGAGTGCCGCCGCCCATTTTTCGAGCGTCTCGAAATCGGGGACCGCATGGCCATTCTCGACCCGCATAATACCGGAGGGGGACAGGCCCGTAGCCTTCTGAATGTCCCTTAGTGACAGTTGTTTTCCTTCTCGCAGGACACGAAGGCGATCACCTAGAATCATCGTTCTGCTCCAAGCTTGAATCAATGGGTTTAGCGATTGTATCGTTGACAATATCAAAATGTAGCTATATACAAAAGTCCAAAGTAAAGACAAAACGATCCATTTTCCCAGGGTCATTCGCTCTCCGTGTATGCAGCGAAAGGTGGCACGGCTCAATGAGTCTTTCTAACCCGGTGCGGTCAGATGCTCCTAATGTCGGGATTTTCAAAACTCTCCAGGACTCGCTGGCGCGCATCGTTGCTCCCGCGAATCTAGGCATCATCGCCGTCTTGGTAATCAGTTATTTCTTTACAGGGAAACTCGGAATACAGTTGTCAGCCCGCGGGCCAGGTACAACAGTAGTGTGGCTTCCCGCAGGGATATCCCTGGCGGCTATCCTGCTACGGGGCAATCCGGTGTGGCCAGGGGTCTTTATGGGGGCATTTCTGGTCAATGTGGCGGCCGGAGCGCATACCTCTTCTTCGCTGGGGATTGCCCTGGGCAGCACGCTGGGAGCGCTTTGGGCAGCCTATCTTGTCAACAAGTTCGCCCATGGAACCAAAGCTTTTTTCAAAGCGGGCGATGTTTTGCGTTTCATATTTCTTGCGGGACTGCTGGCCACAGCGTTTTGTGCGACGTTCGGAACTGGCGTCCTATGCCTTACCCGGATGACAAAGTGGACGGATTTCGGACTGATTTGGAGTATCTGGTGGACAGGAGATTTGTTGGGCACGCTGCTCTTAACGCCGTTCCTCGTGCTCCTGTTCGGACACCAGCATCAGGCCCTGGGAGCGCGCGAACTGGCCGAATTCACTTTATTGCTGGCCGGTCTCAGCATTATCTGCGTCTTGAATTTTGGCCCCCCCGTGGTGGCGTGGATCCCTAGAAGCGGGCTTCACTATCTTTGCGCTCCTTTTTTGGCCTGGGCCGCGGTCCGCTTTTGCCCGCTGGAAGCTTCGGGAGCGACCCTGGTCTTGAGCGCTTTTGCGATGTGGGGTTCTCTGCACGGATTTGGGCTTTTTGCGACCACAACCGGTTCGCCATACCTGGGTGCGGGCTATGTGGCCGTGGAGAGCGCAACCATCTTGACGATCGCCGCGGTGTTTGCTGAACAGAGAAAGCGTTTAGAGGAAGCTCTGGGCGCCTATTACACCCTGAAAGGAAAGTACGAGAGGGGATTCCGCGCACCGAACGATCCGAATCAGACAAATCCGATCCAAATGACCGAGGCGGGGCTTCTGGCAACGGGGCGATGAACAATACGGATGGACTCCCGGAAGCTTTCTTATCGTGGCCCCCAAGCACCGTTTTTGTCTTCGGATTACTTCCCGATTAGCTGATACCCGGATGTGATTGGACGCCGATTTTGTGCGTAAAATAGAGGCCTCAGCGCATAGCATGGATGGGCGAAAGAAGCCCTTGGGGGAGACGTCATGTATCACTACAACCCGAAAATTGCTTTGGAAGAATTGCAGGAGGAGGCGGTGCTGCCGCACCCCGTCAAATTGCGGGACATGATTCTGCGCAACCAATTGGGGCCGCAGGAAGCGCAACTCCTCAACCATGATTTCCAGGAATATCTGACGCGTTTTGGCGAGCTGCAAAAAATCGCCCGCGGCATTCTGGACAAGCTGGCGACCGGGCAGCGGAAGACGGCTTGACGGCGCCGCTTGATGCTCCCTGCTCTTCTGCTGAACCGCAAACCGCGCGTGCTGATCCTCTCGGCTTCCTCCGGCGCAGGCCACGTGCGGGCGGGACAAGCGCTTGCAAAGGCGTTTCACGCGCAGGGCAACTGCGAAGTAGAGCACATCGATGCGCTTACGCACGTCAGTAAACTGTTCCAACGCATTTACGACAAAGCCTACATTCGCATGGTACGCGACGCCCCGAACCTGATGGGCGTGCTCTATGAGCAGACCGACAGGCCGTGGCGCCACCCAAGGCAACGCCTCGCCGTCGATCGTCTAAACACCCAGCCGATGATCCGTCTGCTCAAGAAAATCCAGCCGGACTTGTGCGTGGCCACCCATTTTCTGCCTGCCGAAATCTTGGCTTGGTTGATCGCCAAAAAGAAGCTGCAGGCGCGCCACGCCATCGTGGTCACGGATTATGATGTGCACGCTTCGTGGTTGTGCCGCACCGTGGACCGCTACTACGTGGCTATGCAGGAGTCGCTCGAATACCTTGCCAACATCGGCGTGCCGCGGGAAAAACTTCACGTCTCTGGAATTCCCATCGATCCGCTTTTCGAGAAATCGGTCAGCGCCAGTGACGCTCGAAAGAAACTTGGCCTGGCCGCGAGCGAAACGGTCCTGCTGCTATCTGCGGGGGGCTACGGCGTCGGACCGCTGGAGCTACTGGTGAAAGATCTGCTGGCGATGCAACGCCCATGGCAAATCGTCGCTATCGCTGGAAAATCGGAGCTATTGAAGAGGAAACTCGACGCCATGGCAAAAGGCGCCGGCAAGGCACCGGCGGGACATCCGCGCCTGGTCCCCGTGGGATTCACAACGGAGATGGACCAGTACATGGCCGCAGCCGATTTGCTCATCGGCAAGGCTGGCGGATTGACCACCTCCGAGGCTCTGGCGCGCGAGTTGCCCATGGCGCTCGTCGAGCCGATTCCCGGCCAGGAAGAGCGCAACGCCGATCACCTGTTGGAAGCCGGCGCCGCAATCCGCTGCAATAATCTTGCGGCGGCGGCTTGGAAGATCGCGACTCTGATGGACCAGCCCGAAAAGCTCCGGGAGATGAGACATGCGGCACGGGCGATGGCGCGGCCCGATGCGGCGCGTGTGATCGCGCTGGATACGTTGGGGCTGCTACACTAATAATTCGCATTGATACCAAGAGCGAAAGCAAGCTGACCTCTCGAGCTTATGAAACGTCATACACTGCTGATTGATGCAGACGACACGCTGTGGGAAAACAATGTTTTCTTCGAAAAGCTTATCGAGGATTTCATCACTCTGGTGGAACCCTGCGGCTATAGCCGCGCCTACATCCGGCATATTCTGAACGAAACCGAGCGCAAGAATATCCGCCAGTATGGTTACGGCGTGCGCAGCTTCGGCCGCTCCCTGGAAGCAACTTATCTGAAGCTGGCCGACCAGATGGCCAAACGGGAAACGCTGGCGCAGATTCACGTGCGCGTCGTGGAACTGGAACGGACACCGCCGAAAATTCTCGATGGCGTGCCGGAAACGCTGGCGTACCTGACGGCGCGGCACCGGCTGATTCTCTTCACCAAAGGAGAGCCCGCGGAGCAAGCCGCCAAGGTGGAGCGCTCCGGCTTGCAGGGCTTCTTTGAGGCGATCGAAATCGTCGGCGAGAAAGACGCCAAGACCTATCACGCGCTGGTGAACAAGCACAAAATTGTGAAAACTCAGGGCTGGATGGTCGGCAACAGCCCGCGCAGCGATATCAATCCGGCGATAGAAGCGGGCCTGAATGCCGTATACATCCCGCATGTGAACACCTGGCAGCTCGAGCACGAACCTGTGGTTGCAGGTACGGGAAAACTCGTTATCCTGCCGGTGTTCCGCGATTTGCGAAACCATTTTTAGTCCCGGGTCTCAAATTCCTTAATCCCACGTCAAATCACGTGCACATTTCCCCCAATTTGGCTCTTGCGAGCATCTCCAAACGACCGAAGGATACCAGCAGAGTGCTCTGGAGGTGTTTGTCATGTGTGCAACGCTGGCTTCCGCTCCGACCTGGCGCGATGCGTGGTTCCAGAAAGATGGCATGATCTACCTGAATGCCGCCGGGCAAGCGCCCATGCCGCGCGTGGCATTGGAAGCCGTGCAAGCTTCTCTCGAATGGAAGAAGTTTCCCTGGCTGCTGACCGATCAAATGGAAATCGATTTGCCCACTCGCGTGCGCAGTTCACTTGCAGAAATTATCGGCGCCGATCCCCAAGATATTGCGTTAACGACGGGAACCAGCGCCGGCTTGGCCGCGCTGGCTACCGGAATGGAATGGAAACCGGGGGATGAAATCCTTACTGCGCATCGCGAATTCCCGGTGCAGTACACCACCTGGAGGCCGATGGAGAAACGCGAGGGCGTCAAACTCCGTCTAATCGCTGCGCGCGGCCGCTGGATCACCGCCGAGGACTTCATCGAAGCGCTCACATCGCGTGTGCGCCTGATTTCCGCGAGCATGGTGCGCTTCGATGATGGCTCCATGCTCGACGCAGAAAAGTTGGCCAAAGCGTGCCGCGCGCAAGGCTGTGTGCTGGCGCTGGATGTGAGTCAATGCTGCGGAGCCATTCCGATGGAAGTTCGCCAATTGGGAGCGGACTTTGTGACGGGTTCCGGCTACAAATGGCTTCTCGGTCCGTATGGTTGCGGCTTTTTTTGGGCAACAAAAGAACTCCTGTCCCGTTGGAGGCCGGTACCCTTTTACTGGCAAGGTATCGATGGCCTGAAAAATTATGACGGGTTGATCCATGAAGACCCAAAGCCTGCATCGGGCGCGCGATCTTTCGATACTTCGGAGACTGCAAGTCATTTCAATCTTTCCGGATGGGACGCTTCGTTGAATTTCCTGCGAGAAGCCGGTGTGGAGACGGTTGCGGCCCATAATCGTGAACTAATGAACCGATTGTTTCGGAGTCTCCCGAAAGATCGTTGCGAATGGACCAGCCCGCCGGAGGCGGACCGCCGCGGTCCGTACGGATGTTTCGTAGGCCGCAGTCTGGAACAGACAAGCGCGATGTACGAGCACATGAAAAAAGAAGGATTGCGGGCCAGCCTGCGAGAGGGCAACATCCGCATCTCCACCCATCTCTATAATTCCGAGGCGGAAATCGATAAGCTGGTGCGGGTGATTTCCGAATGAGCGCGGAAACGAACTGGCCAAAAGTAGCGGTAGTTGGAGCGGGCGCCGTCGGCGGATACTTCGGCGGGCTGCTGGCGCGTTCCGGCGTGCCGGTGACGATGATCGGGCGTCCCGCGTTTGTGGAGACGGTACAGAAGTCCGGGCTGCGGCTGGACACCATGCAGTTTCAGGAGACCGTGCACCCTGCGGCATCCACCGAAATTGCCGCGGCGGCCGGAGCGGACTATGTGCTGTTCTGCGTGAAATCCACGGACACCGCATCCGTTTCGAAAGAGCTCGCCCAATACATTTCTCCCTCCGCCATCGTCCTGAGCCTGCAAAATGGCGTGAACAATGTGGAAGAGATTCGCAAAGCCTCGGGAATCGAAGCGCTTACGACGGTTGTCTATGTCGCTGCATCGGCGCCTGCGCCCGGCACCGTCAAGCATCTGGGCCGCGGCGATCTGGTGATCGGGCCGCACTCCCCGAAAGTGGAAAAGACTGCGGAATTTTTTTCGCGCGCCAACCTACCGTGTCGCGTTTCCGACAACATTGAAGGCGAATTGTGGACCAAGCTGGTGTGGAATTGCGCACTGAATGCAGTTTCCGGCCTCGGCCGGGTGACCTATGGCGAAATCATTGCCAGCGAAGATGCCAAGCGCGTGGTGGCCGCCGTCGTCTATGAAGTTCTGGCGGTGGCCGAGAAAAAGGGGATTCATCCGCCGGGACTGGAAGACCCCAAAGTGGCCCTGGCTGGTGCCTTCATGGTCGGGCAGCAGATGAGCGGAACACGGTCCTCCACCGCGCAGGACATGGCCCGCGGAAAGCGCACGGAGATCGATTCGCTGAACGGCTATATTGCGCGGCTGGGTGCGGAATTGAATGTCCCCACACCGGTGAACCACACGCTCTACACCCTGGTGAAATTGCAGGAAGCTAATTTCTAACAAAGCACCTCGCCTCTACTGGCGCTGTGGTGCATGGAAGGGGATATGCACGATGGCCTCGAGGTCCACAGGCTGTCCTTCGCGAGTCGCGGGCTCAAACTTCCATTCGCTGAAAGCGGCCATGGCGTTGGCGTTCAGGCGATCATCAATCCCGCGGATCAATTGAATGCTGTCCACGGTTCCGTTCTGCCGGATTACTCCATACAGAATCACTTCCCCTTCGATATGCGCCTCCATCAGCGTGGAAGGATACTTGGGGTCCGCCTTATGCAGCGGCAAAGGAGCAGCAAGATTTCCCGCGTGGCTGGCGGCGCCGGAAAGATGCATTTCCGAAAAATGAATGATCCAGCTGCCGGTGGCGCTGTTGAAATTCGGCATGTTGACGTTCATCGAGTAAACCCGGCGTTTCGAAAAAATCTGTTCCGGCGGCGCACCCGGCGGCAAGGCGGCAAAATTCGGCGGGCCAGCACGCACCGAATCGTCTTCCACAGTAGCGTTCGGGTCGGGACGCTTGATGTAGGCTTGCGGCTTTGCGACGCTGAATTTTCCGACGCCCCCAAGACCCGATATGCTGGCATAGGGTTTCGGATTCCCCCCGCTGATTAGAATACCGGTCG